>Ga0194055_10003276_pt1 | contig 12490 bp, 16 predicted proteins | sample SepL449m_MetaG_FD_155482 | JGI IMG/M metagenome (GOLD analysis project Ga0194055, IMG submission 155482) | Anoxic zone freshwater microbial communities from boreal shield lake in IISD Experimental Lakes Area, Ontario, Canada - Sep2016-L442-9m | ecosystem: Environmental > Aquatic > Freshwater >... | reverse complement strand
GTGTGAGACCCTGAAGGCGTCACCCCCCCAGAAGTAGAGCCTGACCAAGGCAAACCGAATTCTGCAAGGAGCCCGCCATGGGTCCGCGCGGAGGCCGGACCCACACGATCAGCATCGGAAACGAACGCGAGGGTGCCGAGGAGCTCGGTGACGCCACCCCGCCCATCGCGACGAGCGACCGACGGAGCGTCCCTGGATGGTTTGGTGGCTCACGATGCCGCTGCGAGGCCCGTGGCGGCACAGGTTGCCGCCGGATCAGCGCCCCTCGACGAAGACCAGGCTCCCAGAGCTGGTCAGCTCGTTGATGCGAAGGTCCCTGAACGGCTCGTAGTCCGCCGAGTCGTACCAGGCCTCGGCGACCTCCATGCTCGGGAAGCGAAGGATGGCGGCCCAGTTCCCGCTGAACGGGCCCTCCTTGGTGGTCGGCGTCGCCGTGCCGGCGATCATCTCGATCCCCCAGGCATCGAGGATGGGGAAGACGTGCTGGGCGTAGCGCTCCATGAACTCTGCGGGGTCCTTGATGGCGATCTGCACCATGCCGTAGGCGGGGGTCTTCTGGTCGGTCATGCGCTCGGGCTCCTTCGTCGGGGTTTTCGGTTGCATATCGCAATCTAGTGCACTCACTTGCAAATCACAAGTCAACGACACCCTCCATCAGCGCCGTCCGACGAGGACCCGCCTGCCGACGACGCGGGCGATGGGACGCCTGGGGATCGACGCGAGCACGGTGGGGCGGAGCCAGGAGCGCACTGCCCCGTGCCCCGGACGCGGCGGCCTGCCTCAGACGCTGTCCACCATGTCGGGATGGTGCTCCTTGAGATGGGCCTGCGACCACCGGCCGAGCGCTTCGAGCACGGGCCGCAGGGCCTCACCGCTGGCGGTCAGCCGGTAGGCGTTGTTGCGCGCTACCCCGTCCTGGTTCGAGCGCTCGATGATCCCGAGCGCGGTGAGGAGCCGGAGCCGGTCCGCGAGGATGTTGGTCGACACGTGCTCGGGTGCCGTTCGGAACTCGGAGTACGTGCGGGTCCCATGGGCGATCAGGTCTCGCACGATCAGGAGCGACCACCGGTCGCCGAGCACATCGAGGCCGGAGCTGATGGAGCATGCCGAGCGCCAGTCGAACCCCTCTGCGTCAGATCCCTTGCCCATGAGGCCTCCTGCCGTGCTAGCTCGCGATGGACGCCGCCATCTCCCTGATCGACACCTCGATCGGAGTCGGCTCCCAGTCAAGTATGTCGAACGTCGCCTGGTTGTCGAACGCGCGCTTCTTGCCCAGGCTGGGGAGCATGCCCCTGGCCTGGCGGTCGAAGAGGCTCATGAGCCTCAGGGCCACGTTCGGCGCCTTGCGCGAGGGCACCTTGGCGTAGCCCGCATCTCGGAGTACGTCTGCGAAGTACGCCATGCTGACCGGTTCGGCGGTCGCGGCGATGAAGCGCCTTCCGGCGGCCGCCTCGATCGTCATCGCTGCGACATGGAGCGTGGCCACGTCGCGGACGTCGACCATGCCCATGGCGATGTCTGGGATCATCGGCATCTTGCCGCCGATCATGTCCTTCATGAGGGCCACGCTCTGCCCATCGACCTCGGCGCCGAGGGACGGCCCAAAGACCGCCCCCGGGTTGACCACGACGAGCTCCATGTCGCCACGGGGCACAGCATCCCAGGCTGCGCGCTCGGCCAGGGTCTTGCTCTTGGCGTAGGCACCGATCTTGGCGCTGACGTCCGACCACGAGTCGGGGCCGTAGCGACCGCTGGGCTTCCCGCTGATCATGGCGAACGTCGACGAGGTGAGGACCATGCGCCGCACGCCGGCGCGCTGCGCCGCACCGACCACCCGGCGCGTCCCCTCGACGGCTGGTCGGATCAGCTCGTCCTCGTCCTTCGGCTCCGCCAGCACGAAGGGGGACGCCACGTGCAGCACAGAGGTGCATCCCTCCATGGCCGCATCCCAGCCCTCGTCGGACAGCAGGTCGGCCTCAGCGAAGGACAGCCGCTCGACCGGGGCGACCGCTGAGATGGCCGACCTCGCCGCGTCGGCCTTCGCCCGCGAGCGAACGGTCCCGGCCACGTCATACCCCTGCTCGAGCAGCTGCGCGGCGCAGTGCTGTCCGATGTAGCCGCTGATCCCAGTGAGCAGCACGCGCTCCGCCATGTCGATCTCTCCTCGTGGTGGGTGGACTCCTTGACTTGCATGATGCAATCTATGTACATCGCTTGTCTATTGCAAGTCAATGCCACGGCTGCTCGGTGGCGGGGATCGATCTCCTGGTCCGGCGCCGAGATCCCTCGGGAGCCCCCAATGCTCGGCCTCCGCCGAGTCGGCGATGGCGGCCGAGCACCCCTCGGAGCGCCTCCCCGGTCGCGCAACGACACCTCGGGCTGACCGTCGGCCGGGCTACGATCGGCGCCATGGCGATCGATGGAGAGTACGTACCGAGCTCGTGGGACTGGGTCGCTGACCAGGTCGCCGAGTACGAGGCCTCCGGGGGCACCCGGGCCAACACCTTCGCCGACACTGGCCTCCCGATCATCGTCCTGGCCACCCGGGGCAACAAGTCCGGGTCGGTTCGCAAGATGGCGCTGATGCGGGTCGAGCACGAGGGCGAGTACGCGCTCGTCGCCTCGCAGGGCGGCATGCCGACCAACCCGGCGTGGTACTACAACCTCGTCGCCGACCCGACGGCCCTCGTCATCCAGGACGGCGACACGCCGGCCGACTACGTGGCCCGCGAGGTGTTCGACGACGAGAAGCAGCTCTGGTGGGAGCGCGCCGTGGCCGCCTATCCGTCCTACGACGAGTACCAGGCCGCCACCGAGCGGGTCATCCCCGTCCTCGTCGCCCGTCCCGCCTGATCACGGGCGGCCGAGCAGACCCCGTAGATGCTGGCTCAGCTCAACGATCCGATCATTGCGGTCGTGGATCATGTCAAGTGCCTTCTTGGCTGGTCCGGAGAGCACCACGTTGGCCTGATGTGAAAACTCCCGGCGGATGAAGCCCAGCCGGCCGAAGTCCTCCTCGAAGAGGTCCTCGCAGATTGCTGCGGTTTCCGCATCGAAGATCGGCTCATACGGGATCTGGAGACCCTCGTTGAATCGGCCGGGCGTGATGTCGCGCCCCACCCGCTCGCCCAACCTGACGAACAGCTCAGACAGGCCTGTGGTCGGCACCAGGTCCGTGTAGTCGATCTCGTCGAGGGCCAACACATGGACCTGCTGGGCGAAGTGGGGGTCGGACTGCCAGATCCCCCGATGGGTCATCATCGACGCGGCGAAGGATCGGAACGAGGCGGTGACATCGAGTTCGTCGTTGGTGGCCACCAGTGGTGGCTGCGGGAACTGCTGCCACTGGCCCGGATTGTCGAGCAGGATGCGCGACTCCCAGGCCGAGTAGAAGCGGGCATAGGGGTCACGGGTGATCCCAAGCCGGATCCAGTCGGGCGAAGTCAGCGCTTCGTGGCGTAGCTCAGCGCTCACGTGGTCGATTGTCGGCACCGGGTGGATGGACGCATCGTGGACCACCTGACTCCGCATGACGCTGGGACGAGCGGCGAAGCCGATGCTCGAGGTATCGAGGCCGGCAAGATCGATGATGGTCCAGAGCATCGTCGTGCACGCTGACTTGGACGCCTTGACATAGAGCACCTTGGCCGGTTCGATCACGTAGACGGTCGAGGCCAGCGAGACGAGGCGATCTGTGGCCATCAGAGCTCCTCGCCTTCCTCGACTCGGCCGATGGCCGCGACCAGATCCTCGATCCGCTTGTTGCGCTCGTCGATCATGGCCAGCGCCGCGCTGGCCTGGGCATCGAGCACCGTCGGACGGGGGGCCGTGAAGGGCCGATGGGCGAACCCCAATCGCGAAAAGTCCTCGGCGAAGAGGTCCTCGCAGATGGCGGCCGTAGCGGCGTCATAGACATCGTCCGCCGAGATGCCGAGGCCCTCGTTGTGGCGGCCCGGATCGATCCGGCGTCTTGAGCGCTCACTCAACCGCTGGAAGAGACTCGGAAGGTCTGTGGTGGCCACGATGTCCGTGAAGTCGATCTCGTCGAGTGCCATCACGTGGACCTGCTGGGCGAAGTGGAAGTCGCCCTGCCAGATCCCCCGATGCTCGTGCGCCGCTCTGGCAAAGTCCCGAAATGACGCCCCTACGTCGAGCAGGCCATCGACGAAACTCAACGGCGGTTGTGGATAGCCGTCCCATGGGCCATGGTGAAGCAGGAGTTTGCGTGACTCCCATCCCGAGTAGAAGCGCCCGTAGGGATCGCGAACGACGGCCACCCGCATCCACTCCGAGGAGGTCAGCGCCTCGTGACGCAATTCGTCGCTCACCTGGTCGATTGTCGGCACCGGGTGGAGGCTCGTGTCATGGATGGTGAGCGCCCGGTTCACGTGGAGCTGAGTGGACAGTCCGTGATCGGCCGGATCCATGCCGACCATCTGCGACATGGCCCAGAGCATCGACGAGCACGCCGCCTTGAACACTTGGACATAGAGGACCTTGGCCTGGGCTGCCACATAGACGGTGGCGCCGAGTGAGACGAGTCGGTCGGTCGCATCCGGCGTCGGACGAAAGGTGAATCCGATCGAAGGAGTCGCCGGCATCTGTGGTGAGGCTGACCGGCGTCGGAGCAAGCCCATCAGTCCAAGTGCTCCTCAAGCCCCTCGATCCATGCGTCGGCGGCATGGCGGGCAGCGGTGACTTCCTCTCGCAGCACCTCGCCGTCGATGCCGCCGACCGGGTAGGACCCGAGGAACTTGATGTCGGCAAGGTGGGCTCGCAGGTCACGCAGGCAGTCGCGAATCACCGGGTCGGCCAGATGTCCTTCGAGCTCAATGACGAAGCAATACGCGCCGAGTCCCTGCTTGGTCGGCCGGGACTGGAGGTTTGTCAGGTTGATGTCACGGGCTGCGAACTGGCCGAGGATGCCATAGAGCGATCCCGGTCGATCGGCATCTTGGAAGCAGGCAATCATCGTCCGGTCATGGCCAGTGGCCGAGGGGATTCCCTCGGACGCCACCACCACGAATCGTGTCTGGTTCTCGGCGTGGTCTTCGACGTCCTCCGCCACGATCTCGAGGCCATAGAGGGTGGCAGCGAGCCTTGGAGCGATCGCTGCATCGCCGGCAGTTCCCTCCTCGCTCACCAGCCGAGCCGCGTCCGCCGTGGAGGTCCCAGCCCGGCGCTCGGCCGCCGGAAGGTTCTGGCCGAGGAAGGCTCGACACTGGGCCAGCGCATGGGGATAGGAGGAGACCCGGGTGATGTCGGCGATCTTCGTGCCGGGTCGCGCCATGAGATGAAGGTGGATGTCGAGGATGATCTCACGCTGGACCAGAAGATCGACATCGAACAGCAGGCTGTCGATGGTGGCCGTGACGGTGCCTTCAATGGCGTTCTCGATCGGCACGACGCCGAGGTCCACCTGACCCGTGGCCACCGCGTCGAGGACATCGGCGATATTGGTTTGTGGCAGCAGCACCGCTGCCGCAAGATCTGGCTGACTCAGCAGCGCCTCTTCGGTGAAGGTCCCTGACGGGCCGAAAAACGCGACGGATGACACGGTTCGTCCCATACAGGGCAGGATAGTGACCCATGGATGCCAAGAACGTTGATGAGGTCCTGCACCAGGTGGCCTCGGGCGAGCTCAGCGTCGATGCTGCGTTGACGCTGCTCGCCCGACTCCCCTTCGCCGACCTCGGCTCGGCGCTCATCGACCACCACCGCAGTCTTCGCCAAGGCTTCCCCGAGGCGGTCTACGGGCCGGGGAAATCAGCGGATGAGGTGTTCGCCATCGTCACCGAGATGCTCGAGCACGGCTCCGGCCCGGTGATCGTGACCCGGGCCGACGAGCTGCAGGGACGAGCGGCGATGCTCGCTGGCCGATCATTCGCCGCTGATCCTGTTCCCACCCAGATCGGGGAGCACTGGACCGTCGTGCTCCGGCCAGCGCCAGATCGTGGTCGGCGAGTGGTGATTATCACCGCCGGCACGGCCGATGGGCCCGTCGCCGACGAGTGCGCCGCTGTTCTGCACGCGGTGGGCCTCACTCCGACGGTGCTGAGGGATCGGGGCGTCGCTGGCCTCCACCGACTGGCCGACGCCCTCGGAGCCATCGCCGATGCCGAGGCCGTCGTGGTCGTGGCCGGCATGGAAGGTGCGTTGGCGTCGGTGGTCGGGGGGATCGCCGCTGCACCGGTGGTCGCCGTGCCCACCTCGGTTGGCTACGGCGCCGGACTCGAGGGGGTCACGGCTCTTCTGTCGATGATGGCCAGCTGTGCAGCCGGGGTCTGCGTGGTGGGAATCGACAACGGGTTCGGTGCCGCCATGGCGGTGGTCCGGATGCTCCGGGAACCGGCATGAATCGGCTGGCCTGGCTCCAGCTCGACGCCGGCGTGGCCGGGGACATGGTGCTCGGAGCCCTCCTCGACGCAGGAGCCTCCCTCGAGGTGATTACGGCCGGCCTCGACAGGCTCGACCTCCCCGGCTGGCACCTTGCCATCGAGCGCGTGGACCGGGCTGGACTGCAAGCGACCAAAGCGGTGGTCACCGTCGCCGACGACGGTCATGCTCGGTCCTACGCGGAGATCATCAGGATCCTCGATGCCGCCGGACTCCCCGATCGAGTTGCCGCCCGAAGCCACGCCGCCTTCGCCGCCCTGGCCAGTGTGGAGGCCGATCTCCACGGCATGACGCTCGCGGACGTGCACCTCCACGAGACCGGGGGCCACGACGCTCTCGTGGACATCGTCGGGACGATGATGGCCCTTGAGGACCTCGATATCGATGAGGTGCGCTGCTCGACGATCGGCGTTGGGACTGGTCCCGTCCGTTCGGCCCACGGCCAGATGCCGGGTCCCGCTCCCGCCACTGCTCGGCTGCTGACCTCGTTTGCGATCCGACCGATCAGCGAGGATCTCGAGACCGCCACGCCGACCGGGGCGGCACTCGTGGCGGCGCTGTGCACCACGCAGCATCCCGTAGCCGAGATGGTCCTGATCTCCCACGGCCTCGGCGCAGGGACGCGTGACGTCGTTGGACGGTCCAACGTGGTCGGTGTCCTCATCGGCGAGGGTGTCGATGCCACCCTCGAGCCGGTGGGACGGCTCGAGTGCAATGTCGACGACCTTTCCGGCGAGCAGATGGCCGCTGCGATCTCAGGACTGCTCGAGGTCGGAGCTCTCGATGCTTGGGTGACACCGATCGTGATGAAGAAGGGACGTCCCGCTCACAGCCTTGAGGTCCTCTGCGATCCTGGCGACATGGAGCGCCTCGTCGATGAGCTCCACCGGCGCTCGGGATCCCTCGGGATCCGCCGCAGCATTGTCGAGCGCACTGCCCTCATTCGCAGCACCGAGATCGTCGACCTCGACGGTGTCGAGATCCGCATCAAGCGCACCGTGCACACCGCCAAGCCCGAATTCGCCGACGTCCTCCGCGCCGCCGAGACGCTCGGCCGCAGCCCACGGCAGGTCGAGGTGGCCGTCCTCGCCCTGCTCGACCAGCGACGCTAGGCCCGCTCTGGGCTCGACGTGCCCACCAGGCGACCGGCGAGGAATGCTGCGGTCTGCGAGAAGGTCTCCGGCCACACAGCACCATGCGCACCTGGCGTCGCCACGAGCGTCTTGTCCTTCGATGCCAGACGGCTGAACAGATCGAGCACGGTGTCCCTGGCGAAGAGCTCGTCGTCCCACTTCATCAGGTACATCGTCGGGCAGGCGACCTCATTGGCGTCTGCGGCTAGCCGGTCGGCGGTCGGTCCGGTTGTGCCGCAGAGCCCAAGGACCGCAGCGGTGATCCGGGGTTCGGCGGCGACCAGTGGGAGGCCGAGGATCGTCCCCATCGAGAGGCCCCAGTAGCCGATTGGCTCCTCGGCGATTCCAAGCTCATCGTGGACAGCATCGATCACGTGTCGCCAGTCGGCCACCATCTCATCGGTCATCGACTCATCAGAGGACCAAGCCTGCATGAAGTCCATGAGCACCAACGTTGAGTCCTGGCTCCGGTCCCCGCGACGTGTCCCGTGCACAGGTCCATCGATGGCCACCGCATGGCAGCCGAGGTCGCGCGCGAGGTGTCGGCCCAGTGCCACCACGTAGCTCTCGGTCACCGAGGCGCTGCCACCGTGGCCGATGAGCACGAGTGGACCTCGCTCCACCGCCGAGCGCCAGAGCAGTCCCGGGATCTCCCGATCCCCTCGGTGGAGGGTGAAGGCCGACTCCGTCACGGAACCGTGGTGGCGTGGTTCAGCGAATTCCATTGCCATCTTCCGTCCACATCATCGGGAAGGGGACCAGTGAGCCTGCTCGCTGGTCACCGTGCGTTGCGTGAAGACCGCTGCGACGCACCATGAATCCAGTATCGCCCACAAGGACGGGCGTCGCACACCGCCGGACATGACGGCGTAACCTCGGTTCATGGCCCAACGCATCGTCTCCGCAACCCGAACGATTGCCGCACCGGCGGAGAAGATCTTCGAGGTGCTGGCCGATCCCTCCCAGCACCCCGTCATCGATGGGTCGGGATCAGTGACCGCCTCGAAGGACAACCCTGCTCGCCTCAGCCTCGGTGCCCGGTTCTCCATGGACATGAAGGTCGGCATGCCATATGTGACCAAGAACACGGTGAGCGAGTTCGACGAAGGCCGGATCATCGCCTGGCACCACTTCGCCCAGTTCGTCTGGCGCTATGAGCTCGTCCCGGTCGAGGGTGGCACCGAAGTCACGGAGTCTTTCGATTACTCCAAGCCTTGGGGCATCGCCCTCGGACCACTCGGATTCCCAGCCAAGAACCAGGCTGCCATGATCAAGACACTCGAGCGCCTCGACCACCTCGTGACCACAGGGTCTCCCAGCTAGGGCGCGATCGTGGTCCTCGGGTCATCGAGCTCGACGCAGCGCGTGCCGGTGTAGATCGAGGGCATGCAGCGATTGCAGTGCGTGCATGCGGAAGGTGACTCGTCCCCTGACGCCCAGCGATTGATGATCCCGGGCTCCATGAGCAGTGGTCGGCCAAGGGCGACGAAGCTGAATCCCTCCTCGAGGGCGCTCCGAGCCGTCGCTGGCCGCGTGATCCCCCCGAGCAGGATGCCAGGGAGACTGATGGCCTCGGTCACCACCTTGGCCTGGGGAAGGAAGTAGGCCTCCTCAAAGGGATAGGAGGGCATGAAGTGACGGCCGACCACTCGAAACCCAAGGCGCAAGGGGATTGGCAGGGTCTTGGCGAAATCCTTCCGTGGAGCGTCTCCGCGGAAGAGGTACATCGGGTTCGACAGAGAAGAGCCCCCGGTCAACTCGAGGGCGTCGAGATTGCCGTCCTCGTCGAGCATTCGAGCGACCTCGACGGCTTCGACAAGACCAAAGCCCCCGGCGACGCCATCGTCCATGTTCAGCTTGGCCGTGACGGCAACCCTTCGACCAACAGCCGATCTGACCGCTGCAGCCACGCGTCGGGCCAGTCGAGCCCGGTGCTCAAGACTCCCGCCCCATTCGTCGCTGCGCCGGTTCAACTTGGGGCTGAGGAAGCTCGAGAGCAGGTAGTTGTGCCCCATGTGAATCTCAAGGCTGTCAATCCCCGACTCGACGGCGACCACCGCTCCGGAGGCGAAGTCCTCGATGATGCGCTCGAGGTCGGCTGCGGAGGCCTCGGTCAGTCGAGACCCCATGGCACTCCTTCCCGCCGACGGAGCCAGCGAGGGTGCTCCGTTCGATCGAGCATTGGCCACCGGGCCGGCATGACCGAGCTGGGCGCCGAGCAGAGCGCCTTGGGCATGAACCGCATTGGCCAGCCGTGCGAGGCCGTCGCGAGAGCGGTCCTCGAGAACAACGCAATGCCGATCTGTGCGGCCATCACGTGAGACGGCCAGATAGGCCACCGTCGTCATCGCCACCCCGCCGGCGGCCATCGTGCGATGGAAGTCGATCAGATCTTCGGTGACCTCACCCCTCGGTGAGCGTCCCTCGAAGGTCGCCGCCTTGATGAACCGGTTTCGCAGGGTCAACGGCCCCAAGGCGCAGGACTCGAACAATTCCATCGGACTCCTTCCCTCGATGCCTCCGCATCCTCTCAGATGCCCGAGCCCCTCGCGGTGGGACCCAGTGAGCCTTCGACGACGACTAGGACAGGACGCCAGTGAGCAGCGTGGCTGCGCTCAGCGCCGTCAACCCGATGGCTGGGACCGTCTCCTTGGTGGGGTCACCGATGCGCCGATGCGCCCGCGCCGCAAGGACGAAGTACAGCGTGAACCCGAACGCGGCGGCCAGCGCGAGGACACGAGGTCCGATGACGAGGCCAACGAGGAGTCCGAGGGCACCCACCACCTTGATCACACCGAGCATGTGCTCGAACTTGGGCCGGTAGCCGAGGCGACGCATGAGGTCCTCGATCTGCGGAGTTCCGCGGAAATCCATCGCTGCCGAGGCCAGCGCGATGAGTGCCACGACAAGGGAAAGGATCACAAAGATGGTGTGCATGGTGTGTTCCATCCTACCGGCCAAGCTCGTCTGGAGCAGGCGCCCAACCCTGCGCCGACCACCCTGATCGGCCTACCCTCTCGAGAGCGCATCGAACTGGAGGCAATCCCATGAGCAGTGCACTCGTCCTCACTGAGGTTGTCGGACCTGTCGCCGTCATCACCCTCAACCGGCCCGACAAGCGAAACGCCCTGTCAGCCGAGCTCGTGGTCGACCTGGGCGAGGTGATCGAGGCATTCGATGCTGAGGATGGGATCCGAGCCATGGTCCTCACCGGAGCCGACCCGGCGTTCAGCGCCGGCTTCGATCTGCGCAACCTCGGGACCGAGCTCGCCGAGACGGCCGCCAAGCGCTGGGAGGGGGAGACCCGACGACTCGGCATGCTCCCCAATCACTCCACCCCAATCGTCGGTGCCATCAATGGGCCCGCCGTCACCGGCGGCCTCGAGCTGGCCCTCGGGTGCGACTTCCTGATTGCCAGCGAGCGAGCCCGCTTCGCCGACACCCACGGCCGCGTCGGCGTCATGCCCGGTGGCGGCATGACCATTCGCCTCCCCGCCCTGATCGGTATCGACCGAGCTCGGCGAATGAGCCTCACTGGCGACTTTGTCGATGCCGCCACCGCGCTGGCCTGGGGCCTCGTCACTGAGGTCACGACCCACGACGCCCTGCTCGAGCGCTCGGTCGAGGTGGCGGCCACCATCGCCGGCCTTGATCCGATGGTCGTGACGGAGCTTCGGGAGATGTACGACCAGATCGGCAACCTCACCGGGCACGAGGCCTGGCGTGTCGAGAACCAATGGTCCAAGACCTGGATCCAGGACCGCTTCGATCAGGACCGCCTCTCCGACAAGGCCGATGCCATCATCAAGCGAGGCTCCTCACAGTCATGACGACCGGGGTGCGCATCGCCTCCGGAGTCGATCCCCGGCTCAGACCGGCAGAGGCAGCCCGCCGCTGTGTCGAGCTAGAACAGCTCGGCTACGACAGCGTCCATCTGGCTGAAACGGTCCACGACCCGATGGCCACGGCACTGCTGGCCGCCGAGCTCACTCACGCCATCACCCTGCGAACCGCCGTCGTGGTGGCCTTCGCCCGGAGCCCCACGCTCCTCGCGTATCAGGCACTTGATGCCCAGATCGCGTCGTCTGGTCGCTTCGAGCTGGGCCTGGGAACCCAGATCCGCCAGGTCATCGAAGGTCGCTACGCCATGAACTGGTCCTCCCCCGTCGAACGGCTTCGCGACCACGTTGTGGCCATTCGTGCCCTCCTTGACGCCTTCATCGTCGGTGAGCAGACCTCGGTGGCGACCGAAACCCTGGCGATTGATCGCGTCCCCGCCTATTTCAACCCCGGACCTGCCGAGGGGACCATCGCCCCGCCGATCCTCGTCGGAGCCGTCCGACCTCGCATGGTGGCCATGGCCGGCTCCATCGCTGATGGCGTGATCACCCACCCCACCAACTCCGACCGAGTGGCGATGGCCACTCTGGTCACACCGATCCTCACCAAGGCAGCCGCCGACGCCGGTCGGCCGGCGCCCAGGGTCATCGCCTCTCCTAATGTCGTCACGGGCCCAGATACCGCCTCGCTCCAACCAGAGCTGGCGAGACAACGTCAGCTGTTCGGATTCCTCCTCACCACCCCGGCCTACACGGCAGCACTCGACCGACTCGGTGTCCCTGATCTCGCTGGTCGCCTCCGTCAGCACCTTCGCGATACCGGTGAGACGGGGCTCGGGGACATCCTGCCCGATGACGTGCTCGATGCCATCGTCCCGACGGCCACCTACGCCAACCTCCCCGGACTGCTCACCGAGCGCTATGGCGCAATGGTGGACGAGTTGGTGGTGACCTTGCCCGCTGGGATCAATCCCACCATGGCCACTGAGCTGATCGGCGAGCTCCGATCCATCCCCCGGCGCTGAGGGGCACGGCATTGTCAGCCGCCTGAGGCAACGATCACGGCCACGGTGCTGCTGGTGAGGTCACGACCCCGCGAGGCATCGAAGGCAGGAGTGGAGA
>Ga0194055_10003275_pt1 | contig 12497 bp, 12 predicted proteins | sample SepL449m_MetaG_FD_155482 | JGI IMG/M metagenome (GOLD analysis project Ga0194055, IMG submission 155482) | Anoxic zone freshwater microbial communities from boreal shield lake in IISD Experimental Lakes Area, Ontario, Canada - Sep2016-L442-9m | ecosystem: Environmental > Aquatic > Freshwater >... | reverse complement strand
CATGAGGTTGAATTATTTACCGAATGGATCAGGTCACTGCTCAAATGATACCCCTTCTCCAACGATGGCTTAGCACTTGGCCTGGTGTCTTTCTGTTTACATTCGCCTGCCTGGCGCTGGTTATCCCTTCATGGTTTCTAAGCGATCCCGGCACCTTCTGGCATATTCGCACCGGCGAATGGATGATCGATCATCTCCAAATTCTTCGCACCGATCCCTTCTCGCAATCTGAATCAAACTGGGTTCCAACTCAATGGCTTGCTGAAATTTTAATGGCTTACTCCTACCGAATCGGAGGGTTTGGCACACTAAAAATTCTTTCATCCTTGATAATCGCAACTTGGATTTCCATCTTGGCGCGCAGATGGTTTTTAGCAGGCATACACCCCGCTATAGTTTGGCTCCTCGCATCCTTGGTGCTAATGATTGGAGCACTTCATTTTCTAGCAAGGCCCTTACTAATCAATTATCTCGGCATCACCCTGCTCTCTTGTTTTATTCTCGATTTTGAAAACCGTAAAGCAAAGGCATCTTGGCTATTATGGTACTTCCCTCTCGCAGTTTTTTGGGCCAACTGCCATGGTGGATATCTAGGCGGTCTTTCAATCCTCGGCTTAGCTACATTAATATGGACTGCGCAGTTCTTGTTTTCACAAGGACCAATAAAAGACTTTCGAACTCTTTTATTTATTTGGTGCGGCAATTTAATGTGGCTGATAGCACCTTGCATCTCGCCTTTCGGAACAGGGATGTATGAAGAATGGCTTAAAATCTGGTTTAAACTCGATCTTTCAAGTTATATTATTGAGCACGCTGCGCCCAATTTGTTCGATGTTTACATGCTGGGGGCTTATGTAGCATTTGCTGCGGTGACAGTCTTTTTTTTCTTATCTGGCAAAGGCTCACAACATCTAGGAATTACTGCAACTATTTGGGCCTGGTTTTTCTTAGCTCTAAAGCGCGCCCGCAATGCCCCCATTTTCATAAGCATTGCAGCAGTCATGTTTGAAGAAATCTGGCTTAATCTTGTTAGCTCGCAAAAAATAAGAGAAGACTGGATTATCAGGCAGCCTAAAAAGCCCAGCTTAAAAATGATTGCAACTTTATCGTTTATCGTGACTGGCCTTTTAATTTCTTCTGCTTTGGGTTGGTATCAAGTTCCGCTCGATCCTAAAAAATGGCCTGTCGATCTTATTGCGCCCATGCAACACTTGGCACGAGACTACGGCCCAGACACCAAAATCTACAATGCAGTGAATGATGGGGGCTTTCTTATTTTTTATACTTCCAATTGGCGAGTGTTTCAAGATGATCGCTGCGAAATTCATGCGTTTCGCGATAGAATGAATGATGGTTCTTGGAATACCAAAACCATGAATCTGGAAATGAATGCTCCTGACCAGCTTCTTTCAGAATTACAAAATCGAGGAATCAAAATCGCGATAATACCTATAAATTGTCCCTTGGAAAAATTATTGCAAAGTGCTAATCCCTCGTTAAAACCACTTTTTTCAGGCAATACTCACACAATTTGGCTACTTCCCTGATTTCCTAAAATCGCACTAATTAATTTTTATTAGTTGAATGCGAGATGTTTTCCAAATACTATTGATCAATGGATATTATTCGTTGAATCCATTTAGATTTGTTCGAACACCTTAAAAATGAGCATAATATGAACCATATTAGAAAAAATCTTTGTGCGTTCTTGCAGGATGAAAATGGCCCAACTGCGGTTGAATACGCAGTTATGGTGGCTCTTATCATCGTGGTTTCAATCGCTGCGATCGCAACTTTAGGCACCAAAGTAAGTAGCACTTTTTCCACTACTGCAACAAAAATCACCACTGGAAGTTAGCTTAATTAACCATTAAAACAAGTCTATTTTTACAAAAAGGGTATTACAAAGTTGAGTATCGTGGTTAATTTTTAAAATTCCTCTAAAATATCTTTATTATTATTTGACTAGACCTGAATATAAAACTAGGTTTAAATGTTAAATGATGATCAAGCATGATCCAAAGTACTGATAAAATGATTTAACAGGATTTTGTAGCGCCTGACTAATCAACAAGGTTTTTTACTACTTGGTTTAGTACCATTTTTTTAGGAGTTTACGATGAATACTCTACGCGAAAAGTTGGTTAAGTTTTTGAAGAGCGAAGATGGCCCCACTGCAGTTGAATACGCTGTTATGGTGGCTCTCATTATCGTGGTATCGATCGCTGCGATCACTACCCTTGGTACTAAAGTAAGCAGCACTTTCAGTTCTACTGCAACTGCAATCACCACAACTGCAAGCTAGTTTAAACATCCCCCTTTGCGGGCATGTTGTTTACGACTAGGGCGTATTAAAAAAGCGCCCCTCATTTAAAGGGGCGCTTTTTAAAAGCTTATAATAACACTTAAAGATCATCAAGTATTATTTATATTTCACTTTTTTCTTCCCCTCCGGTTCCACTTCCCTAAGGAGTTTCTCATGCGCACTTTACACGAAAAGTTGGTCAAGTTTTTCAAAAGCGAAGACGGCCCCACTGCTGTAGAATATGCCGTTATGGTTGCCCTTATAATTGTGGTTGCAATTAGCGCGATCACCGTGCTTGGGCAGAAAACCAGTGGCGTTTTTACCGCCACATCCTCTGCCATTCAGTAAGTTTGTTAAGAGTAAGTGTATTTTTAATTGGGGTGCGTGATGGATTTTAGTTTAAATATCTGGCCTATCGTTTTGGTTAGCCTTGCAATGATCGTTGCTGCAATCATCGATGGCTGGAAACTTAAAGTACCTAACGCACTCACCTTCCCGCTAATCATCTCGGGATGGATTTTAGGATTGCTCAATACTTTTCAAATCCTTCCTGACTCAGGAATTGGTGGAATCGGTGGCAGCCTCACTGCCACCGCTTTAGGTTTCGCCCTTATCTTCCCCGTATATGCAATTGGGGGCATGGGTGCGGGAGATGTTAAAATGCAAATGGGGTTTGGCGCCTGGGTGGGTGCTTACTACTCTTTTGGTCAGGCCCAATACATTGTTTTAATTGCTTTTTGCTGGGGCGCAATAATTGGGGGCATCATTGCTTTCTTCATGATTCTCTTCAGAAGGCAAATATCAACCAATATATTTAATACCCGTGAAATCCTTTCCGACCTCGCAACCAAAAGCGTGGACGAAACTGAACAAAAAGCCGCTGCTCGAAAATCAAGGATGCATTTGCTGCCTTATGGTATCCCACTTTGCCTTGGGTTTCTGGGCTATCTGGCTTACCTGCACCTCTACTTACATATTCCTTTGCCTGTTTATCCCATCCAATAATTAGCTTTTTTTTAAAAATAAGCTAAAGTATTAGTGTGCAGCCAACGATTGCGCTGCGGTTCCCTTCGCAAGATGCTAATTTATAGCAAACAAGACTTCCTATCTTTGCTTGTTACCCTAAGGTCAGCATGAATTATCGATATCTTCGTTATAATCGATAAATCTTAAAGCTGGTCACGCTTTTGTGCCGATGAAATATATGAGGGATACTCCGATTGTACGGATTAGAACTCAGGATATATCCGGTGCCTCAGCGACGAGAGGCCTAGAACGATGAATCCTAAAATGTTGGCGCTTGGTATGGCGGTTTTTTGCGGGTTGGCTGCGGCCTACTTGGCGATTTACAATAATAAAGGGAATCCAGGTCCAAAAATGGTTGAAGTTCTCAGAACTAAAAGCAAGGTACCTTTCCGTGAGAAGATTTCTGATCCTCAGAAGTACTTCGAGGTCGTTGCTGTTCCTGAACTTAATCTTCCATCAAATATTTTGACTTCGTTTGATCTAATAAAAGATAAAACCCTCAATAAAAATCTTACCGAGCAATCCTTTATTACTAAAGATGATCTTCTTGACCCCAATCAACACTACCTTACCGACCAACTCAATAAGGGTAAAAGGCTTTTTGGCCTTACCGTTAATGCTGAATCCCTTGCGGGGGGTTTTATTCTTCCGGGCTCCGCGGTAGATCTGATTGGCACCAAACGCCTCGCTAACAACAACATCGAAACTCAAACCGTTTTGGAAAACATTCGGGTGATGGCTGTAGGCGATAAATCAACCATTAATGAAAAGCCCGGCGATGTACGCCATTCTATTGTTGAAAATACCGTGACTCTTGAGGTTAGCCCTGAAGAAGCGCAAGTTTTAGCAATGTGGAAATCCATTGGCGAAATCAAGCTTTCCGCAAGGGCGAAAGATGATAACGATAAAGTGAACACCAAAACCACCAAGCTAAATGAAGAATTGAAAGCTAATGATGTGTTAAAGAACGAGCCTGAGAAGAAGAAAATCAAAAAAAATATTTTTGGTGGGAATGATAATAAACACACCCTTGTCATCTTTAATACTAAAGATTCTAAGGAAAATATCACCCCTAATGATGCGGTAGAGTTTGAAGAATACGAAAAAGGCAAATGGCGCACGGTGTTTAAAAACGCTCGGAATTCTAATGCTGCCGAACAGTCAGTAGAGGTTCCGGAAGAAGTGCCTGAGAAAGTTAAGCAATAGTCAGGGATGGTTGCGGAGATTTATAATTTTGGCGAAGGGAATCGCCAGTTTGTTTGAAGAGGTTGCAAGGATGCCATACAAAAATTACTACCTAGCTAAAAGCTTGCAAGCCTGCATGGCCATGATGATCATGGTTTGCAGTGTAGCATCGCTAATGGGCCAGGAAGCACCGCCTTTGGTAAAGGGCCCTGATTACGCAATTCCCATTGATTTCACCATCAAGATTCAGATGAAGAGCAAAAAGCTCATCAAGAACGCCCGCACTTTTGACAACAAAATTTTAGAAGTAAAAGATGTGCTGAATGATCCTAAATCTGTTTATTTAAAGGGTTTGGCTGAAGGCGTTGCAACTTTAGAATTAATTTCAACTGATGAAGAAAGAGAAGAACTCAGCATTTATGTTCTCCGTCAACAAACACCAGTAAACAATATTAAGTTTTTGAAAGAAACCACGATTGATATTAAACACTTAAAAAAAATGCTTGCACAAGCAGCGCCTAACACAACAGTTGAAGTAAGCCTTATAACCAGTGATTCCGTTTTTGTAAACGGTGTGGTTAATTCAACAGATGACCTTCGCACAATTCTTCATCTTGCAAGTAAAGTGGTTGACCCTTCTTATCAGGATAAAGAAAAAGAAGGTCCTACCTATGATCTTAATGATGCAGCAGGTAAAAAGATTGTTTCTGTTTCCTCCAAAGTAGTAAACGGACTAAAGCTTAGGTTTAATAGCGAAGCTGAAAATCAGGGTTTGAAAACTGGAGCACCGCCTAAAACATCTTTTGATCTCGATTACCTCAAAAAGGTAATAAGCAATGCTGTACCTAATTCCAATATCCAAGTCATTCCTGTCACCAAAGATGCGGTAATACTTTCTGGTTATGTTTCCCGGGCTGAAGATATTGGTATGATTCTTTCGATTGCTGGAAATATTGTTGACCCTACCTTATTTGATGGCTTATCACAAAGTAGTTCAACACAAACAAATCCTGGACAAACAAATCCCACAGGAACCACACCAGGCAATATGCCCACCGATCCCAATGCTGCTGCAACTACACAACCTGCACAAGCAATACCAAGAACTTCCCAAAAAGTTATTAATGCGCTTCGGGTTGCAGGCGTGCAACAAGTTCAATTAGATGTGGTAGTGGCACAAGTTTCCCGTTCAGAATTCAGACAACTAGGTTTTAACTTTCTTAGCTCCCGAAATAGTTCTTTTATCGCCAGCACCTTGACTGGCCTTGCAGCCCAACCCACTGCTGTGGGTACAGGCCTAGCTTCAGGGGCCACCCAAGGTTCTGCCCTGGCTGCCAATGGATTTGTTTCAAGCGCCACGGCTGCTGCTAATATTCCCTTCGGTGTTTTAAACTCCAATAGCGGCTTCCTTGGATTCCTTCAGGCCCTGCGCAATGAAAGTGCTTCTAAACTTTTGGCAGAACCCAAACTTACCACCTCCAGTGGCAAGCAAGCCTTCTTCCAAGTGGGTGGCGAACAAGCTGTTCTTAGTGGTGCTTCAGGTGTCAACGGCCCTGGCGCTGCTTTTCAAACCATTGGCACCACCCTTAGTTTCCTCCCCATCGTTTTAGGTAATGGTAAAATTCAACTTACAGTTAACCCTAGAGTTCGAACCCCAAACCCAGCTTTTGGGATTCAAACCTCATTTGGATTCGTAACAGGGTTTGATGATAAGCAAGTAAATGCAACGGTGGAAATGGAAACAGGGCAGACTTTTGTCATCGGAGGTCTGATTCAAAATGAAACCCGTGGCATTGTGAATAAAGTGCCCGTGCTTGGTGATCTTCCTTTCTTGGGCGTTTTATTCAGCACCAAAGAATACACTGAAACAGAGCAAGAAGTTGTGATTTTGGTTACCCCATACTTGGTGGATCCACAATCTTGCGATCAGTTGCCTAAGTTGCTTCCTGGCCAAGAAACCCGCACCCCTGATGATTTCGAACTCTTTTTAGAGGGGATTTTGGAAGCCCCCCGTGGCCCAAGAAAAGTGATTCAAGATCGTAGGTACACCCCAGCATTTAAAAATGCCAAGCCTTTGGATGCTGAATCGGGTGAATCCCGCGTACCAGGAAATTTGATTTTCCCTACCCGCAATCAAGAAAACCCTAAAACTAAAGAACTTCCAATGATCGAAACCCAGCCTTTGCCATTAACCTTGCCTGAGGTTTCCAATTCCGAAAAAACAAGGGAAGTACCGTTTGTTCCGATTAAAAACAGCAGAAGTTCATTGCCAATTAAGGTGTTACCAGGGGTAGCCAATCCAAATAATTCTGAACCAAAAATTAAAACATCATCGTTACAGACACTTTCTCCTGTAAAATAGAGTGTCCGCTTTTTAAATATTACCACGGGCAATTGAATCATGGCTGAGTTTGACAAAAACAATAATGCAAAATCAGAAGACAATCTTCTTAGATTGGTCATTATGAATCCCCCAGACAAGGGGCATGAAGCATTGCGCGGTATGTTTACTCAAATACCTTATGTATGGCTGCAGGCGGAATGCACCAAGTACGAATTTCTACAAGAAGTGATTGCCAACCAGACTACTCCCCATGTTGTTGTAGTTGCAATCGATGCTGATTTAGAAAAAGCTTGTAGAGCAATCGAAAGACTTGCCCAAGAAATGCCAGATGTAGCCATTCTTGCAATCAGCAAACGCGATGATGGGCAGGCAATATTAAAGGCCTTAAGAGCGGGCGCCAAGGAATTTCTTACCATGCCTTTTGGTGTGGATACCCTCTCAGAGGTACTTAAAAAACTTGAAAAAGCTGGAAGGGCACAATATTCGCCAACGCTTGGTGATGTCAAAAAAGAAAAGACATTGGTTATTTCTTTTCTTGGATCTCGAGGTGGTGTGGGCTGCACCAGCCTAAGCGTAAATCTTGCTGCTACTCTTGCCGCAGATCCCCATAATAAAGTCGTGCTTGTGGATCTCGATCTTGCCCTGGGTGATGCAGATATTGCACTCGACTTGATTGCAGATTATACCCTGAGCGATCTTGTTGAAAACATCGATAAGCTGGACATGACCTTTTTAAACCGATCATTGAGCAAGCATTCGACAGGATTGGCGCTATTGCCACACCCCTTGAACGTTGGTGATGCAACCGCGATAACGGAAGAGCATTTAAAACGAATCATCTCTTTGCTGGGTGCATGCCATACGCATTTGGTATTAGATTTAAGCAAGAGCCTTCGCCCGACAGATATCTGTGCGTTGGCAATGTCGGACTTTATTTTCTTAGTGGTTCAATTAGAAATCACCAGCATACGCAATACAATTCGTCTGCTTTCAACTTTGGATGCAGATGGCAAGCTTGGGCCTAGGGTGAAATTGGTGCTTAACCGGGTGGGTATGGTGACCGACATCAGCAGAGAAAAAGCAGTGGAACTTTTAGGCAGGCCTTTTTTCTGGGAAGTCCCCAACGACCATAAGATAATGATGGAGTCGCGAAACTCTGGTACTCCCATGGTAAAAAGCGCGCCTGTAAGCAAAATCCAACATAACTTCAGCGACTTTGCTGATGCGGTATGCAGTAAAACAAAAGCGAACAAAGGGGCCAAGTCTTTTTGGCATTCCTTTTTCACCAGCAAACCTTAATGAGAACACACCATGTCTAGGCTACAACGGGGATTATCAGGAATCACAGCAGGCTTAGGCGGCTCGGGTGGAATCCTTTGCCAGGGTAAATCATTTGATGAACTTAAACAACTCATTCATGGAAGACTTGTCGACAAGCTCGATCTTTCCAAAGTTAGTGAACTTGCTGGTGATACACTTCGAAAAGAAATCCGCGTAGTTGTCGAACGACTTTGTGACACTGAAAACCCGCTGCTTAACAGGGTTGAAAAAGAACGATTGATTGATGAGGTTTTGGATGAAACTCTCGGCCTCGGGCCTCTCGAGCTTCTTTTAAAAGACCCAACCATTAGTGATATTCTTATCAATGGCCCGCATAAAATCTTCGTCGAACGAAAAGGCAAGATGACTCTTTCCGAAGTTAAGTTTCGCGACAACGACCACCTACTTCAAATCATTGATCGTATCGTTTCCAAAATGGGAAGGCGCGTTGATGAAACCTCCCCTATGGTGGATGCCCGCCTGCCTGATGGCTCGCGCTTTAATGCAATCATCGCACCTTTGGCACTCGATGGCGCAACCGTAAGTATCAGGCGCTTTGGCACCAAGCCCCTCATGATGACAGATTTATTAAGCTATAATGCTCTCACTCCTGAAATGGCAGTATTTCTCGAAGCATGCATTAAAGCCCGCTTGAATGTGATTATTTCTGGTGGTACTGGTTCGGGTAAAACCACCCTCCTAAATTCACTTTCCAGTTTCATTGGTAATGAAGAGCGTGTAATCACCATCGAAGATGCTGCTGAACTTCAACTTCAACAAGAACATATTGTAAGGCTAGAAACTAGGCCACCAAACATCGAAGGCAAAGGCGCTATCACCGCACGTGACCTTGTTCGTAATGCCCTTCGTATGCGACCCGAGCGAGTGATCATTGGCGAATGCAGGGGTGGCGAAACTCTCGATATGCTTCAAGCCATGAACACCGGCCATGCAGGCTCCATGACCACCATTCATGCTAATGCCCCACGAGATGCCCAGGCTCGTATCGAAACTTTAGTGATGATGGCAGGGTTGGAATTACCCATCAAAGCCATGCGCCAGCAGATTTCCTCGGCTGTTGATTTGATCATTCAAGCGAACAGGTTGCAGGGTGGGCCCAGAAAAATTACCCACATAACCGAAGTAATGAACATGGAACAAGACATGATCATCATGCAGGATATTTTCCTTTACAAGCAACAGGGTTGCGATGCAAATGGCAGGGCATTTGGACAGTTCGAAGCGACGGGTGTACGGCCAAGTTTTGTACCCAGATTGGAAGCTGCAGGGGTGAAGTTTCCCCCCAATCTATTTCAAGAACGCGTTCTACTTAAGGATTAGGGATTCATACCTTGGAAATTTACTTTATCGCTGCTCTGGCCTTCTTCGCAGTCGCTGCATTAGTGATGGCTATATTCATGTTTTCTACCAAGGAACCCAACAAGGTATTGGAAAGCAGACTGGATGTGCTTGCAGGAAAGGTCACACGCGAAGAAAGCAGGCAGACAGATCTCCTTCGTAAAACCTATACAGAAACTGACCGCAATTCCCTGATTCAAGCTTTCATGCCCAGAATGATTTCCGTCGAGAAAATATTCGAACAAGCTGATTGTAATATTCCACCCTCTACCCTGATCAGTATTTCGATCATGCTAGGGCTATCCGGAATTGGGATTCAAATGGCCGCTGGCCTGCCCTTCTATGTTGCTTTTGTTTCCATCCCTTTAATGGTAATACCTTGGGTTTGGCTATATCAAAAACGCAGCGCAAGATTGCAAAAATTCTCCCAACAGTTTCCCGAAGCTTTGGAATTACTGGCACGCGCGCTTCGATCTGGGCAAAGCCTAGCTGCGGGATTGCAAGTGATTGGCCAAGAGATGCTTGAGCCCATCGGCGTGGAATTTGGCAAAGCATATGAAAAACAAAAACTCGGCATGCCTGTGGAAGATACCTTAAAGGAAATGTGCAACCGTGTTCCCAGCCTTGACCTCAAGTTTTTTGCAACTTCCGTTGCGATTCAAAAACAAACGGGTGGCGACCTTGCTGAAATCCTTGACAAAATTAGTTACATCGTTCGCGAAAGATTCAAAATTCTGGGCCAAGTGGCGGCTCTTACTGGGGAAGGCCGCATGAGCGGTACCGTGCTATTAGCATTGCCCGTGGCTTTGTTTATTTATTTGCGCATCAGCAATCCAGAATATATCCAGCCTCTTTGGACTACCGAAATAGGCCGAAAAATGCTCGCTGGTTTGGTTGTGGGACAAATATTGGGCGCAATCACCATTAAAAAAATTGTCGACATCAAGGTTTAGAAAGGAGAGAGAAATGGCAATACCCGAATTCATGCAGGATTTGATTCCTTTACTTCTTGCTCTCCTTGTGGGTGTTGGTATCTGGAGTTTGCTAAGTTTATTTTCAGCTACAAACAAAAGCGAACAGACCGATCGATTAAAAAAACTTTCCAGCAAGGATGCAACCACCGAAATAGAATCCTCTGATTCACAAGGCGGCATCTTCAACATGCTTTTAAAGACCGCCAAGGCTCTCGCATCGCCCATGATGCCTTCTACCGAAGGCGAGCAAACCGAAATTCGCAAAGAGCTTTCCGCTGCTGGGTTTCGTAGCGAAAATGCAGTCCCAATTTTTCAGGGCATGCGCTTTATCACCCTACTAATCTTCAGCCTGCCTTCCATTGCCTACTTTATTCCAGCTTATGGCATGACTTATGATGGCCTTAAGTATGTGGTTATTTTCAGCGCAATCGGCATGTACATCCCAAAAATTGGGCTGTGGTATGTGCGCACAACCAGGCAACAAGAAATCTTCCTTACTCTACCAGATATTATTGATCTGTTAGTTGTTTGTGTTGAAAGCGGCTTGGGCCTTGATGCTGCACTACGCAAAGTTTGCGATGAGATGAAAGATCATGCCAAGGTAATGGCTTCAGAACTTAGCCTATCCAACTTCCAGCTTCAGATTGGCCGTACTAGAAAAGATGTGCTCCGCGATTTGGGTGATAGAAATGGCGTAGATGATTTACGGGGACTTACCACTATTATTATTCAGGCTGATCGCTTTGGCTCTTCCATCGCCAATGCTCTTAGGGTTCAATCCGATACGATGCGAACCAAGCGCAGGCAGATGGCGGAAGAAAAAGCTGCCAAGTGCGCGGTGCAGTTACTTTTCCCGATGTTATTTTTTATTTTCCCGGGTGTTTTCATTATTCTGGTCGGCCCTGCCGCAATCAAGATGATGATGTCTGGGGCGTTTTAATATTAATCATCAGGCCATGGATGGCCGATTGCTTATAAGTGGGATTCCTACAAGGAGGTTAGTCATGATTCACTCGAAATTTAACATCACCAAGAAGTTCTTACTTTGCTTGGTTCCTTTATCTTTAACTGTTACAGGTTGCTTTGGCTACCGTGATGTGGTCGACCCTTATTACCCAAAACGTTACAATGTTGATGCCCGTAATTCAGTTAGGACTGCCCTTGCCCCACAAGTAAGTAATGGGAATGTGCTGGATCAAACCGTTTGGGATTTTCATTTTGAATCAGGAAAGCCCGAGCTTAATGCAATGGGTAAAGATCATTTGAAGAGGCTTGCCCGCAGAAGGCCCGTAGCTCAGGAAGTTATTTTCTTGCAAGTTGCCCAAAACCCTGATGAAAAAGTTAACAACAAAGAACTCAACAAGGCTCGAAGCGAAAACATCAAGGCTTACATGACTAAAATTTCGCAAGACAAGGTGCACCCTGAATTTCAGGTGGTGTTGCATGACCCCGCAGAAGTTTCAGGCTCCGGAATGGAAGCTGCTCGTATTATAAACGGCAAACAATCAGGCGTTACGGGTGTCTTTGCCAATGGTCAATCCGGGTCTTCTTCTGGCGGAAGTAATTCTAGTCAAAGTAGTGGCGGCAGTGGTTCCTCTGGAAGTTCTTCCGGAACTGGGAACACAGGCGGGTATTAATAACCTAGAATAAAGCTGGTATACCTTTAATTAGGAAGCTTCAGCGTGATGTATTTTAGCTTTGATTACTGGTGGAATTTTATCTTTTCCGATAGGGCGATATTTATCCAATTCTCTTTGATAATACTCGCCCTCGGTATCTGGTTGCTAGGGCGTAAATGATGTTTAAGGAGCGAAAGTGAAATCCCAAGGACAAGATCTTTACATCCCCACTGCGCCTCAATGCCCTGATAATCTTAAGGAAACTGGCCTTAACTCGGGCATGCTTTCGGATATGGTTTTAAGAGCAATTTATACCAAGGGCGCTATGCTCGGTATGGATATCTCTAAATCTTTGTGCCTGCCTT
>Ga0194055_10003274_pt1 | contig 12497 bp, 5 predicted proteins | sample SepL449m_MetaG_FD_155482 | JGI IMG/M metagenome (GOLD analysis project Ga0194055, IMG submission 155482) | Anoxic zone freshwater microbial communities from boreal shield lake in IISD Experimental Lakes Area, Ontario, Canada - Sep2016-L442-9m | ecosystem: Environmental > Aquatic > Freshwater >... | reverse complement strand
ACCTTTACACCATCTGCTAGCACCACAACCACAGCTACTATTAACATTGGAGCTAACACCTTCACCGATACTGCAGGCAATAACAACATCGCTGCAACTCAGTTCACGATACAGGTGGACACCACTGCACCCACCATTACCATTGCTTCTAATAAAACTACTTTGAGAATTGGTGAGACCGCTACCCTAACCTTCACACTCAGTGAAGCTTCTGCGGACTTTACCGCAACGGATATCACCACAGTAGGCGGAACCTTATCAAGCTTCGCCGGATCTGGAACATCTTACACCGCTACCTTTACCCCAACTGCAAACATCACCACCACCGCTACCTTTAATGTCGCTGCGGGAACCTTCACCGATAGCGCTGGTAATGCCAACACCGCTTCCAACACAATCTCCATTACCGTCGATACCACTGCACCTGCACCTAGCCCTGCACCTACACCTAGCCCTGCACCTAGCCCTGCACCTGCACCAACGCCTACACCGGAACCTACACCAACCCCACCACGAATGATGACTGCATCAAGTTCTTCATCTATAGAAGGGGTGAGTAGCACGGTAAATCTGATCGACCAAGACAACGGAAAGCAAATAAATTCAATTACACCATTTCCAGGATTTTCGGGTGAGCTTCGAATCGCAATGGGAGACATGAACCATGATGGAAAAATGGAAACGATCGTAGCGGCAGGGCCTGGGGGTGGGCCAGCAATTATGATGATGGATTCCGAAACGGGAACGGTATTACAAACATTCTTTGCATTTGATCCAGCGTTTAGAGGAGGTATTTTTGTAACAATAGCTGATGTTAACATCGATGGAATTATGGACATTATTGTGGGGGCAGGAAGCGGAGGTGGGCCACACATTAAAATTTTTGATGGGCTAACCCTAAATGTATTAAGATCCTTTTTTGCTTATCAAGAAAACTTTAGTGGGGGAGTAAGTGTCGCAGCAATTGATATCAATGGGGATGGTTTTGCAGAATTAGTAACCGGAGCTGGTTCTGGTGGAAATTCGCATGTAAAAGTATTCGATGGAAAAACATTTGAAATAATCAGTCAATGGTATGCCTATCCTTCAGATTTCAAAGGTGGGATTTTTGTTGCAATTGGCGATATCGGAAATGATGGAAAATTTGAAGTAGTAACAGGCGCGGGGGAAGGTGGTGGGCCGGTGGTAGCAATTTGGGACCCCTACACAGGAGCATTGCTAAACCAATTTTTAGCTTATGATGAAAATTTCGGCGGAGGGGTGAGAGTAGGAATTAGCGATGGGAATGGGGATGGAATTATAGACATGCTTACAGGCGCAGGCCCAGGTGGCGGCCCCCAAGTAAACGGCTACAGCTTCCCCGCTTTGGATCTGCTTTTTTCATTCTATAACGGCAATCCCAACAACGCCGGCGGAGTATTTATAAGTTAATGAAGATTCCGAACAAGTAAAAAATGAACACTTTAGATGCAGTGCGCCTATTTCTTAAGCAAGACTTAAAAAAACACTTTCCAAGTTAAATAAAAAACAAAAACATTTAGCCCAATTCCTGCACAAAACAGCATACCATTAAAAACACCCAGAGAATTGGCACGCGATATGCATATATAGAATTATGTAACGAGGTTTAGAAGGTTATACCGAAAGGGGGAAAAATTAATAACCACTGTGATTGGAGCTTGTTTTTGCATAAAGTTCAGATAAATCCGATTCAGTGTTTAGGTGTTATGAGTCAAGAATTTAAAAGTGAAAAATATTTAGAAGGATACAAAACAATTCAAAAACACAGCAGTTGCGAATTGAAAAATAGGTTCTTCATTATTAATGTTCAGCAGCAACATCAGCAATAGTATTCATGAATATAGGCATTCGTACTGGGCTTAAATTATCTTTAAAAAATGTTAAGGCTCAATTAGCAGGATTCAAATAGTAACTTTTATATAACCAGTACGAATAGCCTATTTTTAAAATCACCTTATTTACAACTAAGTTTTACTCTATGTATTCAATTTATGGTATGATTCAAGCATAACCTGCTAAAGAATCAAACCTATGAATTTCATTATCAGCCAACTACTATTACTTACTTTGGGGTTTCAAAACCCAGAGGTTCCTGTATTTGAACAGGAAGTAAGATTGATATTAAAGACCCATTGTTTTGAATGCCATGGTGAGGGAGAAAAACTCAGGGGTGGATTAGATTTAAGGCTTAAGAAACTGATAGTAGCAGGCGGGGAAACAGGGCCTGGCATAGTAGTAAATGATCCCGAAAAAAGTTTGTTGATTGATAAAGTAACAACTCAAAAGATGCCTCCCGGAAAAAGAAAATTACAAAGTCAAGAAATTGCGTTATTAAAAACATGGATAAGTACCGGAGCTAACACTGCAACCATTGAGCCCAAAGAAATTCCTCGTGGTTTTATAATAACTGAAAATGACAAAGATCATTGGGCCTTTAAAAAAATTAAAGACCCAACAATTCCCACAGTTAAAAGCACATCTATAGTAAATAATCCGATTGATGCATTTGTATTACACAAGTTGGAATCAAAAGGTTTAACACTGAGCAAAAACGCTGAAAAACACCTTTTATTGCGCAGGGCGTTTATTGATCTTATTGGCATGCCACCGACACCTCTTGAACTCGAATCTTTTTTAAACGATAGTTCGCCTGATGCCTACGAAAAGCAGATCGGCTTGCTGCTTAAGTCAGCGCATTATGGCGAGCGCTGGGGTCGTCATTGGCTAGATATGGCGGGGTATGCGGATTCGGAAGGTTTTGACGGATCTGATGTTATAAGAATGAGCGCCTACCATTATCGGGATTATGTGATCAGATCCCTAAATGAAGGCAAACCGCTGAATCAATTCATCATAGAGCAACTTGCAGGGGATGAGTTATTGAAAGCGCCCTACCAATCCACCTCACCTGCAGATTTAGAAAAGCTAATCGCAACCGGTTTTTTAAGAATGGCCCCGGATGGCAGTTCAGCAAAAGATGTAGACATAAAATTATCCAGCAATCAAACAATTGCAGATACGATTCAGATCGTTTCAACATCCTTCTTAGGATTAACCACCCAATGTGCGCAGTGCCATAACCATCGGTATGATCCGATATCCCAAGCGGATTACTTTAAACTAAGGGCGATTTTCGAGCCGGCATTGAATTGGAAGGAATGGAAAACAATCGCAGGCAGAGAGATAAAAATTCAATATCCAGAGGACAAAGCAAAAAGCGCAGAGTTAGAGGCAAAAGCCTTGGCAATCGACAAAAAAAGGATTGAAAGGCAAAGTACGATTCAAAAAGTGGAGTTCGAAAAATCATTAGAAAAAGTTCCTCCTGAAATGCATGTGCCGATCAAAAAAGCCTTTGAAACGCCTATTACAAAAAGGACTGTAGAACAGAAGAAACTTCTTTCGGATTACCCCAATTCCAATGTAAATGCGACGCTGATCATCCAACGGGATGGAAAGTTAAGTGCTGAGTTTAAAGCATACACGGATGAAGCTGAAAAGATCCGCGCATTAAAACCAGCGGTTGCATCGTATCGCGTATTAACAGAAGTTCCCGACAAAGTTCCGGTAACGAACAGGTTTGAACGCGGAGATTACGAGCAACCAAAAGAAGTTATAAAACCGGGCCATTTCGACTTATTTGCAAGCCACAACCTTGGAGTGATTCAAGAAGATGACTCTTCAGTTCCGACAACGGGAAGAAGATTGGCATTTGCCAAGGCACTGGTTTCGGAAAACCACCCACTGACATCTCGAGTGTTAGTGAACCGATTTTGGATGCATCATTTCGGGCAGGGAATAGCAGGCAATCCTGCAGATTTTGGCAAACTAGGAGAAGCGCCAACGCATCCCGAACTCCTCGACTGGCTCGCTTTAAACTTTATGAAATCGGGTTGGAATCTCAAGGAGTTTCACAAACTTGTAATGACCAGCAATACTTATAAACAAACAAGTTTGCGAACAGAAGCGCTGCAAAAGGCAGACCCCGATAACAAATTGTTGGGAAGAATGAATGTCCGCAGAATGGAAGCAGAATCAATCAGGGATTCCATCTTAAGAATTAATGCCAAAATCAATGAAAAGCTTTATGGCCCGCCGGTGCCTGTAACTCCAGACGATTACGGCCAAATCATCATAGGAACAGATACAAGGGATGGCGCTGGAAGATTTACAGGTAAAAAAGTGGATCTCAAAGGCGAGGAGTTTCGTAGGAGTATCTATATTCAGGTTAGAAGAAGCACACCGCTTGCGGTATTTGAATCTTTTGATGCGCCAATTTTAAACCCTAATTGTGAGCACCGTAATTTTTCAACTTCGCCCACACAATCACTCTTGATGCTTAATAGTCAATTCATTCAAGACCATGCGGAATACCTAGCATTGAAGTTGCAAAAAGCAGCGCCTATGGGTATCGAAGAACAGATTAAACTTGCTTGGATTCTTATATATTCCAAAGCGCCCTCTAAAGAAGAGATTGATGTATCTCTGGTATTCATCAAGGAACAAACCGATTATTTCTCAAAGAATACGAAAAAAAACGACAGTAAATCGGAACTACAATCATTGACTGCTTTGTGTCAGGGATTATTAATTTCGAACAGGTTCCTTTATGTTGATTAATCAACAGGATAAATCCCAATGATGCATCACATTCCTTCACGAAGAAAATTCTTAGCGGAATCGTCAATGGGTTTGGGAAGCGTTGCAGCAATGTGGATGATGCACAATGAAGGATTGTTGGGTGCGCCCATCAAACCAGAGTTGGAACAGCGGAAATTTGATCTTACTGCAAAACAGCCTCATCATGCCCCCAAAGCAAATGCGATGATTTCACTTTTCATGCAGGGTGGGCCTAGCCATCATGATTTATTCGATCCCAAACCAGAAATGGATCGCTTTAATGGCAAAGCATTTCCTGGAACGATCAAATATGATTCCACCGACCAAGCCAGCAACAAGGTCTGGGCCTCCCCTTGGAAATTCAAGAAGCATGGAAAATCAGGGATAGAGTTATCTGAATTGCTGCCTTTCACATCACAGATCGTGGATGAGATAACGGTGATTCGATCAATGCATACGGGGGTAAATAATCATGGGCAGTCAATCGAAGCATTAAACACGGGGAAAGTGAGTGCTGGTCGGCCGGTATTGGGAAGCTGGCTTGGATATGGATTGGGCACTGAGAATCAAAATCTCCCTGCTTATGTAGTTTTAACAGATCCTGCCAGCCTACCCGTACTGGGTGTTTCCAATTTTTCAAATGGCTGGTTACCATCAATGTATCAAGGAACGGTGGTAAGATCAAAAGAGCCAAGGATCTTGAATCTCGACCCGCCTATGCATCTAAAGGGAAAACCCCAGGAGCGATTATTATCTTTTCTTGATGTACTTAACAAGGAACACAAGCAACAACATCCGTGGGAATTAGAGCTTGAAGCAAGAATTGCGACTTACGAACTAGCAGCAAGAATGCAATCAGCAGGCAAAGAGGCGTTGGATCTTTCGCAGGAAAGTGCAGCGACAAAAAAACTATATGGCATGGATAACCCTGCCTGCGCTGATTATGCAACCCGCTGCCTGATCGCACGAAGACTGATTGAACGCGGGGTACGGTTCGTACAAATTCTTTCACGAAACCAAATGTGGGACAATCACGGAGCATTAGTAACCGCATTACCTATCAACTGTAGACAAGTGGATCAACCATCGATGGCCCTAGTGATGGATCTAAAACAAAGGGGCCTTCTTGATTCAACCTTGGTTACCTGGGGTGGCGAAATGGGCAGGTTACCTGTGATTCAAAACGATACAGGGCCAACAAAAATCGGCAGAGATCATAACACCTATGGTTTCACCTGGTGGTTGGCGGGTGGCGGGGTTAAGGCTGGACATGTACATGGTGCTACTGATGATTTCGGCCATCATGCAGTGAAAGATGTGGTGAATCACTACGATTTACTAGCAACAATCCTTCATCTTTTCGGTTTGGATCACAAGAAACTTACCTATCAAAGAAATGGGCAGGCATTAGCGCTGACAGATAATCAACCCGGGCAGATTGTTAAAAACATCATCGCTTGACCCCTTAATTATTTACCAGATGAAGCCTTGGGAATCATCTCTAGTTTCAATCTTGCTTCATGCGAAGAGTTTGCCTGTTTTAAATTAGAATTAATAAACACCGGGAATGCAGCGTTAATATTTGCGGGCATGGAAACTTCAATTACCACTTTGCTGCTATCTGCTTTTACAATTGTTGTACTATTTTTAATACCCGTCCAATCGGGAAATACTGTTTCAAAGGTAACATCGCCTATTAATCCCGGGGCTCGAAATATTTCAAGATGAACCAAAGCTGTTTTACCAGGTTCATAACCAACATCTGGGGAAGCGCAGGAAACATCGAGTTTGCCTGATTCCAAAACTGCAATCATTTGCTCATTAGGATTAACAGAACTGTAGCTAACTATGTGATCAATGCCTTGATCTTTAATGGTTGCAACTCCAGCAACGCAAATTCTACTGGTACGGCCTATTTCCATCCAAGGGCCAAGTTGAACTGCATATTCAAATTCATTAGCACCTGCAGGAATGATTTTTGGTACGCCATGAACTCCTTGGAGATGTCTGGCTTGTTTATCTGCAACCTCAACAGTGATCGGACCATCGTAACCAGAGCGTTCAATCTTATAATTACGGGAAAGGGTGCCACCACGGCTCCCCCACTTCATGTTGTATTCGCCCACGATTTTAAAAGGGCACGGCAGCGCAACTGCAACCCGTACTTTATCGATTGGAGAATCTTGAGGTTTTGATTGAACAATCGCAACAACGGGTGGTTGGTCCGAAATGGTAACCGAGGCCCCCAGAAGAAAAGAATCGATTTTTGTTTCGGGTGTTGCTTTGATTTTAACTGCAACTTGATTGGCACCTTTAGCAAAAGATGGAATTGGAGGAATTATCGATATCCCAGTTGGTAAAGGACTAAACGCAAGATCAACTTTAGAATCAAACCCTAGAGGTCGTTCAAGTTTCAAGTTAAGTGTAGCTTCGCCATTTCTTAGAAGAGTAAGTGAGTTTTCAACGAAATGAAGACTAGTTTTTTTGCTAGTTTCGGTATGAATGAGAACTCTGTATGTGAAAGAGTTCCCTGCGCGGGCAGGTATTTCTTCAACTATTTTTAAAGTGTATTTTCCCTTGGCTGTAGGGGTAAATAATAAAACCGGATCAAGTTCTGTAGTAGAAACAGCGGAGACCAATTCTTTACCCATGGCATCTGCGATTGAGAATTTAGGCCTGCAAGGAGAACCCAGAGCTATCCCTCGTGATTCAAATTGAATTTTTTGACCTGCCTCTAGTTCCAACACCCAAGAGTCAACTTCATCAAGTTTTAGAATCTTACCATTGATAGCACAGGGAAAAGCAGTGATGGAAGAATTAACGCCGGTAGTGTTTTCAAGATACTCCGTGGCATTACCAACATCAAACAAAAGATTAGAATTGGAAAAAGCATGATAACCAATGCGATCTGGAGCTTTAAGTTCCATGGAAGAAGAATCAAGGTTGGAGCCAATGACTTCGAATTTAGTGATGGAACCAATTTTAGCGCCCAATGGATGGATGGCTTTAATGATTGGATTTTTAGAAACAGAGAGCCTGTAAACATGGGCAGGGCTACCCTTGCCCGAAGATTCCCTGATACGAACCAGGTAAAGATCATCAACCGGAGCAGTAAAAACAAGGGCGGGATCTACACCAGAAGCATCATCATTATCCGCAATAATTTCGCCCTTTGAATTTAGAATCTCTAATCTTGCATCAAGAGGGGAGCCAAGTTTTTCAGCGGAAACAAAGGCATCGATTGTCTCGCCCTTATTTAGTTTAATCTGATAATCATCAAAATCATTTTTAGGATAGATTCTGCCATTGATGGTGATTGGAAGAGAGATAGAGGTTGGGGTGTGATAATGCTCAGATTCTTTTTCGATGATTTCGGGGAAGTCACCTAGTTCAAATTTCCACCCGCCATGCACTCCTTCTGAATTCCAAACTCTGGCAAGCCTTTTTGAAAGTGGTGCATCTTTATCAATACGAACAATTGTGGCAAGTTCTTTCGGATAATCTTCAGCTTGTTGGGATTCGGTAAGAGTTAAAAGGGGTCCATCAAACCAAAGGAAAGGTATTCGTTTCAAGGGAGCTTGAAGAGATACGCCTGGCCCAAGGATTTCGAACTGCGAATTGGTATGTAGAAAAAGGCCGCCAACCCGTACTTGAACATCCGTCCCACGCTGGCCTCCCGAGGGAAAAAGATATGAAAGCGTTGGAGGGTTGGCATCAGCCATTGAAGGCAAGGCAACGAAGATAAGCGCCAACAAAAGATATCTGAGGATAAGAACAGGCATGGTTTAACTTTCAAAACAAGGGTTCAATTTTCCTGCCTTGATTCACCGCCATGATGGGCCTGCCATCGGGCGTTATAAATTCATGTTCAGGATTCATGCCCATCGTATGGCAAATAGTGGCAAAGAGATCTTCAGGGCCATAGGGATCGGAGGCAGGTTTTTCAGCTTTGGCATCGCTTTTTCCAACGACAACACCGCCTTTTATACCGCCACCACCTAGAGCAACAGTGAACACAGGTCCCCAATGATCACGGCCTGCGTTTTTGTTAATTTTGGGAGTACGCCCAAATTCACCAGTAACTACAACAAGGGTGTTTTCGAGCATTCCTCTTTCGGTCAAATCCTTGAACAACGAAGCGATAGCCCTGTCAAAAATAGGAAGAAGATCCTGCTTAAGGGTACTGAAATTATTATCGTGGGTATCCCAATTACTATGGTCGATGGTGACACAGCGAACGCCCGATTCAACGAGCCTTCTGGCAAGTAGGCAAGATTGACCAAGGGTGTTTCTGCCATATTCATCACGGAGAGAATCTTTTTCTTTCTGCAATTGAAAAGCAGTTCGTGTTTCGGGGGAAGTCATCAAATCGAAGGCTTTTTGTTGGAAGGTGGAAACACTCTTGGCACCTTGATTAGCTTTCATTTCGCCTGTGGCCCTAAAGCGATCAAGTCTTTCGAGGATATGCTTTCGTGAATCGAGCCTATCAGCTCGAATTTCAAGTGGTGGAGAAAGATCGGGCACTTGAAAAGAAGGCGAGTTGGGGTCGCTTTCGACAACGAAAGGAGAAGCAGTAGGGCCAAGGTATGCGGGGCCGCAACTGGAATGCATTTTGGGAACACAAACATAAGGGGGAACGCCCTGATTTGCAGGAACGAGCTTGGAAATAATCGATCCGATGGCAGGCCTATGATTATTTGGGCTAAGTCCACCATTGAACCCAGCCTGCGGGAAATACCCGGTCAGCATGTAATGATCCGCGGGCCCATGATCCGAATTATTATGGCGAAACGATCGGATCAAACTCAATTTATTCATCTGCTTGCCAATCGAAGGCAACTGATCACAGATACGAATGCCCGGAACTGCGGTATCGCCCTGTTTGAATTCGCCCCGATATTCTGCAGGGGCATCGGGTTTCATATCGAAGGTATCGATGGTGCTTAACCCACCATGCAGAAAAACATAGATGAGAGATTTCTGCGATTTAGAAGTCTGATCATTAGCGAAAAGATTAGGGAGGGAAAAGGATTGCCCAAGAACGCCAGCTACTCCGAGGCGCAAAATATCTCGTCTAGTTTTTCCATCACAATAACTTTTATTATTCATGCATGCACCATGTTCTTAATGATTAAATAGGAACTCAAGGGAATTCATCATGCCCCAGGCAAGATCTTCCAAAGCTTCGCGTTTTGATGTTGCGTCTTTTGCTTTTGCGAGAACTTCGTTTGCAAGTTCAAGCTCACTCTTATCTGGGAATCGTGAGAAATAGGAAAGGAACAATTCTTCAACGATTTCTTTTTGCGTTGATTTGCCTGCAATCAATCGGGCTATTTTACCTTGTTCATGGCTTAGCTTTCTATGCAACTCGGGGGAGTTTAGTTCATGAAGAACTTGCGCAATGCCTGGTTCTTTCTGCCTTTCACAAGAGCAGGAAGATACTCGCAATGGTCTGCCATGAACTTTCAAGAAGTAATCCTGATATCTGGAGTCCCACAATTGAATAGCCCGGGTTCCTGTTGGGTAGCCTTCAAAATCGCCTGGTACTCCGGTAGTTTGAGAGATGGCATCAAACAAAACTTCAGCAGGCATAGATTTCAACAGAAATCGTGAATAGTTCCACTCATCGGATTCATTACCAGGTACAGGTGTGGAAGCTCGCTGATAGGTTTCAGATGAGGTAATTAATTTAATAAGTGCTTTAGCATCATACTTGTTTTCAATTAGGTAGTTGGCAAGTTTGACAAGAAGTTCGGGATGGCTTGCGGGATTGGTATCACGAAAATCATCAATAGGCTCTACAAGGCCATGACCAAACAAATGAGCCCAGATTCGATTTGCAGCATTCCTTGCGAACCATTGATTTTCAGGGTTTACCACCCATTGAGCAAACAATTGCCTAGCATCACCCTTAGGTTGCACTTCTGGAAGGGGTTGACCCAAAGCATGTGCGAATACTTTTTCTTTATAACGGGCATTGCTGCCAGGCGAGGTATTATCACCAACCAAGATTTCTCTTTTGCCAGCGTTCTTAGAGCGAACCCCGGTAAAGAAAGATTGCATGCCAAGATAATCAGCCTGAGTCCATTTATCAAAGGGATGATGATGGCATTCAGCGCAAGCAATTCTAACGCCCAAAAAGATCTGTGCGAAGGAACTCGAAAGCTCACCGGGGCTTTTTACCACTTTATAAAACGAACCCTCTGGATGCTCATCTAAGTATCCTTGCGCAGAAAGAATCTCGAATGCCAGCTTATCTAGCGGCTTGTTTTCACTGAAGGAATTCTTGAGCCAGCGATAATAAGCATATGCCTGTTTAGTACCAAGGGCCTGTCGGTCGACCCGAAGAAGATCACTCCAAACGAGGGCACTGTAGTCCGAATAAGTTGGCCTATTAAGAAGATCATCAACAAGTTTGCTTCTTTTATCCGCACGTTTATTAGCAAGAAAAGCTTTCAGCTCTGAAGAATTAGGCAGAGTGCCTGCAATATCAAGAAACACTCTTCTGGCAAATTCTTCGTCCTTAGAAAGATGGGACGCTGGGATTCTCAGCGTATCTAATTTAGTTTGAATCAACTGATCTATCCAGTTTTCATCAGAATATTTTTTGCCTGCTGTGTACTGATGAACTGCGGGAAGGATTGCCCTAAAGACCGAAGTTTTATTGCGATAGGTAACAAGAATGACTGCTTCACCTGGGATTTCATTTGTGGAAACAGTGCCATGAATATCAACTGAAGCAAGAGCTTCGTGGTTCGAAAAGAATCGGGCATGTGCAGTAACTTCTTTTCGTGAACCATCTTTTAAAGTTGCAAAAACAGTGAGTCTTTGTTTGGATCCACCTTTTATAATTCGAAAAGGAGGCTGCACTTCGATACCAACAACATCAGGGATCGCATCATTAGTTTTAGGTGCACCACCTTTGATCCAATTGATCACCGTTTGGTAATCAGGATTGTTATCTGGAATGCGGGCCCCACCGCCATGCGAAATCATCCCAGACATTTTCCGTATAAACAAACTATTGGCGGGAGATTCGGTCATCACCCTTCGACCGCGACTTTCAAGAAATATAGAACCGAAATCAAAATCTGGATCAGAGCCAAACACTGAAAGCTTAAACCCGTTTTGGCCTTCCGCCTTACCATGGCAACCAGAAGAATTACATTGATGTCGGGCAAGGATCGGTTCAAGGTCATGATTGAAAGTAGGTGGAATTTCCAGCGGTGAAGGCTTGTAAGAAACAGGAACAATTAGCTGCTGGCCTTGTACATCAACAAGCAAACGAGTGGTACCTGCTTTTTTTCCATACACCCTTCCCTGAAAAAGCATTGCAATCTCAGGGTTTTCGATACGGGCAGAAACTTCATCAGTTAGATCTATGATCAAACTATTTTTATTTTTGCTTTCCACTATAAGAGTGGCATAGGAACCGGGTGCAGAAAGACTAATTGAATCTGGAATTGGGTAAACAACATCACCCTGTTGCGAAGTCAAAGTAAACAAAATTAGGCAAAGGGCTGAAAACAAAACGGCCTCCTAGGAGGAATCTAAGGCGGGAACAAACGAAGGCTACACTATATCGATAACACAGGGAATGAATCCGGGCAACTGTTTTCCGCTAAATCCCAACCCTAAATAGGGATGAAAGCCATAACAACCATCTGATAAACAGCTTTAATCTTACCCATCTCTCTGGATTGTTAAAACCCGCACCTATTTAACTGTTGGCAATGGCATAGCTAGGTGGTTTGAAGAAACTTCATAATCCCGCTCATCGATTATCGAAATATAAAAAACAATCGGTTTGCCCACAGGAAGCTTAGCACTAACAACATCATTTGAAGCACTTACAACAT
>Ga0194055_10003272_pt1 | contig 12500 bp, 13 predicted proteins | sample SepL449m_MetaG_FD_155482 | JGI IMG/M metagenome (GOLD analysis project Ga0194055, IMG submission 155482) | Anoxic zone freshwater microbial communities from boreal shield lake in IISD Experimental Lakes Area, Ontario, Canada - Sep2016-L442-9m | ecosystem: Environmental > Aquatic > Freshwater >... | reverse complement strand
CCCACATCCCCACCAGCCGCCACACACCCCCACCCACCGGCGACGCCGTGCTGGGCGAGGAGTACCGGCACATGTTCGACCCGTTCGTGGCGCTCGCGGCCGCGGGTACCCGCACCACCAACCTGCGCCTGGGCACCGGCATCGCCCTGATCGCCCAGCGCGAGCCGATCGTGACGGCCAAGGCCATCGCCACCCTCGACCACCTCACGGGCGGGCGGGTCGACCTCGGCATCGGCTTCGGCTGGAACGTCGACGAGATGGAGCAACACGGCATCGACCCGGCCACCCGGCGCGAGCGGACCCGTGAGCATGTGCAGGCGATGCGGGCACTCTGGACCGACGAAGTCGCCGAGTTCCACGGCGACTTCGTCGACGTGGCTCCGTCGTGGTCGTGGCCCAAGCCCGTCCAGGCGGGGGGACCCCCCGTTCTGCTGGGCAGCGCCCCGGCGCCCAAGGCGCTCGCGGCCGTGGCCGCGTGGTGCGACGGTTGGCTCCCGATCGGCGGTGGTGGGATCCGCGAGGCGCTCCCCTCGCTCCACGAGGCCTGCGAAACGGTCGGCCGGGATCCGTCGACCGTGCGCATCGTGCCGTTCGGAACCCTCTACGAGCCCGGCAAACTCGATTACTACGCGTCGATCGGCATCGAAGAGGTCGTGCTCCGCGTGCCCGCCGGCGGCCGCGACCAGGTGCTCGGCCACCTCGACCGACTCGTGGCCGAGACCGGATAACATCCGGCGCCATGGGCTCCTCGGGAATGAAGAAGTCGCGCAAGGGCGGATCGCGCCAGCACCTCGACAAGGTCGGCCACAACACCCACGCCGACGCCGTCCATGAGCAGCAGTTGGAGCGCTCGGCCGTGCTCGACGTCATGGGGCTCGGCAACCTGAGCGGGACCACCAAAGCCATCGCGTTCGGGATCTTTGCCCTGATCACCGTGGGCGCGATCGTCGCCCTGCTCGTCCTGTTGCTCTTCTAGGACACCGTCCGTGGGGCGCTCGAGCCCCGGCTTCCTCAGGCGGGGTCGGCCCAGACCGGCGGACGCTTCTCCATGAACGCTCGCATCCCCTCGCGGGCATCGGGGTATTGGCTCGAATCGGCCATGGCCTCGACCGCCAACGCGTAGGCGGCCACCTCGTCGAAGTGGAGTTGGCGATGGAGCACGAGCTTGCCCAGCGACTTCGAGGCCACGCTCCCCCGCGTGGCCCGCTCCAGCAGTGCCACCACGGCGGCGTCGAGCTCGTCGTCGGGAACGACCGCATTGACCACGCCCCACGCGAGCCCCGTGGCGGCATCGATCGTGTCGCCGGTGAGCGCCAGCTCGAAGGCGTGCTTGCGGGACACCGTCCGCCCCACCGCCACCATCGGGGTGTGGCAGAACCAGCCACCCTTCCCGCCCGGCACGGCGAAGCCCGCCGACTCACCGGCCACCGCCAGGTCGGCGCTGGCGACGAGTTGGAATCCCGCCGCGGTGGCCAGGCCGTGGACGCGCGCCACGATCGGCTGAGGCACCGCGTGCATGGTGACGCAGACCTCGACGCAGGCGTCGAGGAGCGCCCGCACCTGCGCCAGGTCGGAGTCGACGACATCGCGGAAGTCGTGTCCGGACGAGAACACCGGCCCCCGGCCCCCCAGCACGATGCCCCGGGCGTCGGACTCCGCCACCGTCACGAAGGCGTCGCGCAGGGCCTGCAGGTGCTCGAGCGACAGCGCGTTGCGTCGTTCGGGGCGGTTCATCCAGATCCAGGTGAACCCGTCGCGCTGCTCGACGACCACCATCGGCTCGGTCACGTCCCTCTCCTCCACCTCTGAGCGTTTGTTCAAGAGTCCGCGCCAGGGGCGCGACGACTGAACAAACGCTGGAAACTAGAGCCGCTCGATGATGGTGACGTTGGCCTGGCCGCCACCCTCGCACATCGTCTGCAGGCCGTAGCGCCCACTCGTGCGCTCGAGCTCGTGCAGGAGCGTCGTCATCAGGCGTGCGCCAGTGGCCCCGAGGGGATGTCCGAGGGCGATGGCACCACCGCTGACGTTGACCTTGGCCAGGTCGGCACCGGTGTCCTTCTGCCAGGCGAGCACCACGCTGGCGAAGGCCTCGTTGATTTCGACCAGGTCGATGTCGTCGAGGGTCATACCGGCCTTGTCGAGGGCGTAGGCGGTGGCGGGGATCGGAGCGGTGAGCATCTTCACCGGGTCGTCGCCGCGCACGCTGAGGTGGTGGATGCGGGCTCGCGGGGTGACCCCGTGCTCGCGCACCGCCGCTTCCGACATGATCAGCAGTGCCGCCGCGCCGTCGGAGATCTGCGACGCCACGGCGGCGGTCAGCCGACCGCCCTCCACCAGCGTCGGCAGGGTGGCCATCTTCTCGAGCGACGTGCCGCGCCGCGGCCCCTCGTCGACGGCGCACTCACCGAGCGGCACGATCTCCCGCTCGAAGCGACCTTCGTCGATGGCCCGGAGCGCGCGCTCGTGGCTCTCCAACGCGAAGCGCTCCATGTCTTCACGCGAGATGCCCCACTGCTCGGCGATCATCTCGGCCCCGCGGAACTGCGAGATCTCCTGGGTGCCGTACCGGGCCACCCAGCCCTCGGACCCGCGGAAGGGATCTTCGAACCCGAGGGGGATCGCCAGGGTCATCGCCGACATGATCGGGATCTGGCTCATGTTCTGCACGCCGCCGGCGATCACCACGTCTTGGGTGCCGCTCATCACGCCTTGGGCGGCGAAGTGCACCGCCTGCTGCGACGAGCCGCACTGCCGGTCGACGGTCGTGCCCGGCACCGCCTCGGGCAGCCCGGCGGCGAGCCAGCACGACCGGGCGATGTCGCCGGCCTGCGGGCCCACGGCGTCGACGCAGCCGAACACGACGTCCTCGACCGCCAGCGGGTCGAGGTCGTTGCGCTCGACGATCGTGCGGAGCACGTGGGCACCGAGATCGGCCGGGTGCACCTGGCTGAGCCCACCACCGCGCTTGCCGACCGGGGTGCGCAGTGCGTCGACGATGTAGGCCTCGGGCATGGGGGTTCCTCTCGGATCGGTGGACGCAACGGTGCGGAACGTGATTAGAGGACGGCGCGCCCCACGCGGGCCCGGTGCCAGGAGGCGTCGCCCCAGGAGCCGGCCCACGCCCAGGCGCGCTTCATGAAGAGGTGGAGGTCGTACTCGAACGAGTAGCCCATGGCGCCGTGGGCCTGGAGGGCTTGACGGCTGGTGAGGACCGCAGCGTCGGAGGCCAGCGACTTGGCCATGGAGACGTGCACCGACGCCTCGGGGTCGCCGACGGCGAGCGACCAGGCGGCGCGGTACACGAGCGGCCGGGCGAACTCCAGCGCCATCCGGGCGTCGGCGAGGTGGTGCTTGACCGCCTGGAACGACCCGATCGGCACGCCGAACTGGTGACGGTCCTGGACGTAGGCGACGGTGAGATCGAGCATCCGCCGGGTGATCCCGACCAACTGCGCGGCGGTACCCAGCGCCCCGCGGTCGAAGGTCGCGGCCCGCACGGCGTCGTCGCCGATGATCTCGGCGTCGTTCCAGTCGATCCGGGCCAGTCGGCGCGAGGCGTCGACGCCGTCGACGGGGCGGGCGATGACGTCGGCGGCGGCCACGCAGACCAGCGACTCGTCGTCGTCGAGGAGCACGAGGTCGGCGTCGGCACCGAAGGGCACGAAGGGCGCACCCAACGCGGCGGTCACGGTGACCCCGCCGGCGGCGGCCGGGCCCGGATCGGGCAGGGCGGGCACGCCGGCGAGCACGTGCTCGACGAAGGGCTCGGGGAGCGCGGCGTATCCGGTCTCCTCGGTGATGAGGACGAGGTCGAGCATCGAGAGGCCCAGACCACCGGCCGCCTCGGGCGCGGCCGCTCCGAGGACTCCCATCTCCGCCAGCGCGCCCCAGGCCGCGGTACGGCCGCCGCCGGCCTCCCACGCCGCGCGCACCACGGCCGGCGGGCACTCGTTGGCGAGCAGGTCGCGCACTGCGTCGCGGAAGGCGAGGTGGTCTTCGGTGAAGACGAAGCGCACGGCGGCTACTTCCTCGGGAGGCCGAGCACGCGCTCGGCGATGACGTTGCGCTGGATCTCGTTGGTGCCGGCGTAGATCGGGCCGGACAGCGCGAACTGGTAGCCCTTCATCCAGGGACCGTCGAGCTCGGCGTCGGGGCCGAGCAGGCCGAGAGCCGTCTCGTGGATCCGGACGTCGAGCTCTGACCAGAAGATCTTGGTCATGCTCGACTCGGAGCCGGTCGACTCCCCCTCGAGCATCCGGGTGACGGTGAGGAAGGTCTGCCAGCGGTAGGCCTCGGCGTCGATGACAACCTTGACGACGTCGTCGCGCAGGGTCGGGTCGGCGGCGTCGCCCACCGAGCGGTACAGGTCGACGAGCCGGTCGGCGGCGGCCAGGAAGCGCCCCGGGCTGCGCAGCGTGAGGCCGCGTTCCACCCCGGCGGTGGCCATGGCGACGGACCAGCCCTGGTCGACGCCCCCGAGCACGGCGTCGTCGGCGACGAACACGTCGTCGAGGAACACCTCGGCGAAGCCCTCGTCGCCGTCGAGACGCCCGAAGCCGCGCACGGTGACGCCGTCGGCGTCGAGGGGCACCAGGAAGTAGGTGAGGCCCCGGTGGCGCTCGGCGGTGGGGTCGGAGCGGAACAGGCCGAACAGGTGGGTGCAGAACGCGCCGCGGGTCGTCCAGGTCTTCTGGCCCGACAGGCGCCAGCCGCCGGCCGTCTCGTCGCGCACCGCCTTGCTCTGGATCCCGGCGAGGTCGCTGCCCGCCCCGGGCTCCGACCACCCCTGGGCCCACAGGTCGTCGCCACGGGCCATGCGCGCCAGGATGTGGTCCTTCTGGGCGTCGGTGCCGAAGTCGAACACCGTGGGCGCGAGCAGGAAGATGCCGTTCTGGGTGACCCGCTGGGGTCCGCCCGCCCGGTAGTACTCCTCCTCGAAGATCAGCCACTCCATGGCGGTCGACCCGCGTCCGCCGTACTCCTCGGGCCACGACACCACGGCGTAGCGGGCGTCGAAGAGGGTGCGCTCCCACTCGAGGTGGAGGGCGAAGCCCTCGTGGGTGTCGCCGGAGGGGAGGCCCTTCGGGACGTTGGCGACGAGCCAGGCGCGGCACTCCGCCCGGAACTGCTCCTCGGCGTCGGTGAAGGTCAGGTCCACGGCGAGCTCTCCATGCGGATCCGGACGCTACCCGACCCCACCACCGGATCGACGAGGCGAGAGCTCGATCGGCTCCGACCACCGACCCGCCGACCGGGCGGCGAGGTCGGCCAGCGTGGTGCGCTCGAGGATGGCGATCGTGGCGTCGCGGACCTCGGCCCAGGTCTCCTGGAGGGCGCAGCCCAGCGACATCGAGCAGGGCTCGGGCTCGTGGCGGGTGGCGCACGAGATCGGGGCGAGGGGGCCCTGGAGGATGCGCACGATGCGGTCGAGCGACACGTCGTCGGGGGCGTGGTTGAGCCGGTAGCCGCCGTGCGGCCCGCGCTCGGACCGCACGATGCCTGCACTGCGCAACTGGGGCAGGACCTGCTCGAGGATCGAGACGGGCGTGTCGGTCCGATCGGCGAGCTCCTGGATCTTCACGGGCCGCTGGTCGGAGTCGAGCGTGAGGGCCACGAGCGCCCGGGTGGCGTAGTCGGTGCGGCGCGAGATCCACATAATTGTCGACTCTATCAGTCGACATTTTCCTGGGCGCCCGGTCGCAGACCGAGGGGTCGGCTCCCACCCGTTCTTGATATTCCGTACTAATTCAGTAAGGTATGCCGGTGAACCTGAACGCCCAAGACCGGCTCGGGAGCCCGGAGGAGCAACGATGAACTGGTCGATCTCGTTAGCCGGCCTGGTCGTCGGGCTGACGGTCGGGGTGACCGGCATGGGGGGTGGGGCGCTCATGACCCCGATCCTCGTGCTGCTCTTCGGCGTCGACCCCTTGGCCGCCGTTTCGACCGACGTCGTGGCGTCCCTGGTCATGAAGCCGATCGGTGGCGCGGTCCACGCCCGCCGAGGCACCGTTCACACCGGGATCGTGCGGTGGCTCGCCCTCGGGTCGGTCCCGGCGGCGTTCGGGGGCGTCCTCATCCTCAAGACGCTGGGCGAGGGAGAGCAGCTGTCGAACCGTCTCACCACCATCCTCGGGGTCACTCTCGTGATCGCCGCCGCCGCCATGACCGCTCGGGTCGTGCTGAGCGCCCACCGGCAGTGGGCCACCCTGCCCCCTGCCGACGTGCCCGTCCGGAAGCGGCTCACCCTCGGGGTCGGGGTCGTCGGCGGCCTGGTCGTGGGCATGACGTCGGTCGGCTCGGGTTCGCTCATGATCGTCCTCCTCCTGACCCTCTACCCGCGGCTGTCCTCGTCGAGCCTGGTGGGCACCGACCTCGTCCAGGCCATCCCTCTGGTCGCGGCCGCGGCCCTCGGGCACGTGCTGTTCGGCGATCTCCGCCTCGGGCTCACCGGTGCCCTCCTCGTCGGCGCGGTCCCCGGGGTGTACCTCGGGGCCCGCGTGTCGTCGAAGGCGCCCGACAGCCTGATCCGACCACTCCTCGTTGCGGTGCTGATCGCCTCGGCCCTGAAACTGCTCGAGGTCCCGACCGGCATCGTCATCGCCATCGGTGTCGTCGCCGGATCCGGCGTCGCCGGGATCGAGTGGGTGCAGAGCCGACGTCACGAGGTCCGCGCGTCCGACGTGCTCGCTCCCGAAGGGGACTGAACGACTCCGTCGTTGCGAACGCACCACGAGGCCCGAGTCCCCCGGAACGTCAGGACGACGAGAAGGTATCGTCCCGGCCATGATCGAATCTCCCGAAACCCTCCTGTTCGAGCGCGACGGGGCCGTGCTGCGTGTGCGCCTCCACCGCCCCGAGGCCAAGAACGGCATCAACCTCGTCATGCGCGACGAGCTCGAGCAGACCTTTCGCGACGTCGACGACGACCCCGGCATCCGCTGCCTGATCGTCACCGGCGAGGGTCGGACGTTCTGCTCCGGCGGCGACCTCACCCCGTCCGGGGGCAAGAGCGCCATCGACCGGCCGCCGAGCCAGATGGACTACCGCCGAGCCGTGCGCCCCTTCCAGGAGCTCTTCAAGACCTACTGGGAGATGGAGACGCCCGTGGTGAGCGCGGTCAACGGCACCACGGCCGGCGCCGGGTGGATGCTGGCGCTCCTCGCCGACCTCGTGGTGGCCTCCCGCGGCGCCCGGTGGACGCACGTGTTCTCGCGTCGGGGCATGGTCCCCCACGCCGGCGACCCCTTCTTCCTGCCGAAGGTCGTGCCGTTCCACAAGCTCAACGAGGCCATGATGCTGTCCGAGACCATCACCTCCGAGACCCTCGACCAGTGGGGCTGCGTCAATCGCCTCGTCGCCGAGGAGGAACTCGACACCGCCGCCGACGAGCTCGCGGCCCGCATCGCCGCCGGACCCACGCGCAGCCTGGGGATCTCCAAGCAGCTCTACCGCCGCTCGCTGACCTCCGACATGCCGACCATGTTCTACGAGGAGGCCGACGCCACCGCGCTGGTCACCCAGACGACCGACCGCTACGAGGGTGTCGCGTCGCTCATGGAGGGTCGTCCCGCCGAGTTCACGGGGAACTAGGCGATCACCCTGCGGCGCCCAGGCGGGTCAGCGTGGCCTCGGCCTCGGCGACGATCCGCTCGATCAGGTCGGCGACCGTGGGCAGGTCGTCGATCACGCCGGTGACCTGACCGGTGGGGAGGATCCCGACTTCGAGGTCACCGTCGACCATGGTGGCCTTGGTGAGCATCGGGGCGTTGGCCGCGAGGGCCACCTGGCTCCACGAGAGGTCCTGGGACTTCCGCATGGCCTTGCCCTCGGTGAGGAGGTCGCCGATCGACGTGCCGGTCAACGTGCGGAACCGCCAGGCGTTGAGGGCCGCCCGAGGCAGCGCCAGCACCTTGCCGCCCTTCTCGATCCGGTCGACGAACTTCGTGCGGATCACCCGCTGCGGGTAGCCGTCGATGGCGGTGGTGACGACCGTGCCCGTGACCGGGGCGTCGACGTACGCGGCCTTGACCGCGTCCGGCACCCGACTCTCGGCGGTGCACAAGAACCGCGTCCCCATGGCCACGCCCGCCGCGCCGTACGCCAGCGCGCTGACCAGGCCCCGACCGTCGAAGTACCCACCGGCGGCGATCACCGGGATGTCGACGGTGTCGACCACGGCCGGCAGCAGGAGGCTCGTCGGCACGGTGCCGGTGTGGCCGCCGCCCTCCCCACCCTGGGCGATGACGGCGTCGACGCCGATCTTGGCGACCTTCTCGGCGTGACGGGGCGCCCCGATGGTGGGCATCACCACCAGGCCGGCGTCGCGGAGTTTCTGGATGAGCGGCGCCGACGGGGCCTGGGCGAAGCTCGCCACCCGCACCCCCTCGCGGATCATGACGTCGGCGCGTTCGAAGGCGTCGGGCTGATCGCCGCGCAGGTTGACCCCGAACGGCGCGTCGGTACGCTCGCGGACCTCGCGGATGGCACCGACGAACTGCTCGCCGGTCATGGTCGCCCCGGCGAGGATGCCCAGCCCACCGGCGTTGGCGGTGGCCGCCACCAGGCGAGGCCCGGCGACCCAGCCCATGCCGGTCTGGACGATCGGGTACCGCACCCCGACCAGGTCGCAGAACCGCGTGTGGAGGGCGGCGTGGCTCACGAGGCGACCTCGGCCACCCTGGCGTTCGCCGGGTCGAGGACCTCGCGGATGATCCGCAGTTCCTCGACGGTGGGCAGACGGCTCTCGGGGACCTCCGCGGGCACCACCAACGGGAAGCCGGTGAGCTCCTGGACCTCGGCCACCGTCACGCCCGGGTGCAGCGACCGGATGCGCATGGAGTGGTCGGGGGTCTCGAAGTCGAAGACTCCCTTGTCGGTGATCACCCGACGGATCTCGTGGAACTCGGACGCCGTCGGACCGGCCGCGGCCGCCCGGTCGTAGCCCACGCCCGACACACAGTCGACCTGGTCCACGAAGACGCGGGCGTTGTGACTGGAGATCCAGTAACTGGTGGGGTGGTTCACCGTGTTGCCCGGCGCGCCGCGCACGCCGAGGAGCTGCGCCTTGGGCTTGGCCCACGGGCCGATGCAGGCGATGTTCTGGTTGCCGAAGCGGTCGATCTGGGTGGCGCCCATCATCACGTGACGTCGGCCCGACCACACGATGTCGAACATCTTGCCGAACGGCAACCACGCCTCGACGACCTTCTCCGCGTCAGCGGGCGCGCCGATCGGCAGCGGCGCTCCGAGCTGCACGGCGTCGCCGTCGCCGTAGACGAGGTCGGGCTCGAAGGTCAGCGCGGCCAGACGCGCCCCGATGGTGGGGACGGTGCCGATCGGGCTGGCGAGGATCTCGCCGTCGCCACGCCAGGCCTCGGCGCAGGCCACGACGCAAATTTCGGCCAGCGTTGCGGTTCCGGGTGCGTCACTCATCAGGCCACTCCGATGACACGGCGATAGTCGGCTTCGGGGATGTCGATGTACTTCGCGCGGAACTCGGCCCAGGCCTCGGGGCTCTTGGCCGAGTCGGCGTACTCCTTCTGGACCTTCTCGTCGCGGGGGTAGTCGGGCACGCAGTGCGTGAAGTGGGCCCCGTGGGGCGCCTCGACCACACCGTCGGTGTACATCCGGCTGATGCGGATGGTCGACTCCGGACCCTCGGCCAGGAACTCTCCCGGCTCGACGATGCGCTCGCACGACACGAAGGTCCGGTCGGCGGCCATGGCGAACAGGTCGTCGAAGTACCAGTCGGGGCCGAGGTACTGCGCGTTGCCCCGGGCGTCGGCCCGGTTGGCGTGGAGCAGGGCCACGTCGAGCTTCAGCGCCGGCATCGCCACGTACTCGGCCTCCGAGTAGGGCGAGCGCACCGTGCGCAGCCCGGCGTTGACCTCGACGATGGCCGAGCCGAGCCCCGCCCGGGTGGGCAGGAAGTCGACCCGCATCGCCGCAGCCCGCAACCCCCACTGGAGCATGCCCTCGTCGAGCTCCATCGCTTCGATGGAGCCGTTCTGGCGGGCGGCCCGGAAGTGCGGCTCGAGCGGGATCGAGTCGAGCGACACGAACCCGTAGATCGCCTTCGTCAACTGCCCCGAGGCGCACAGCAGCCCGACGTCGGGACCGCCGTAGGCGACCACGGTGAGGTCCTTCAGGTCGGAGCGCAGGATCGCCCGGACGATCGACAACGGCTTGCGGCGCGAGCCCCAGCCGGCGATCCCGATCGTCATGCCGTCGCGCAACTCGGCGACGACGTCTTCCTCGGTCATGCGTTTGTCGCTCACGCCTGGTTCCTCGCTCGTGCGCCCACCGAAGGTGGGTCGCGGTGGATGGTCAGCGGGTGGTGATGACGCAGGAGCCGTGGCCGAACAGGCCCTGGTTGATCGAGAGCCCGACCCGGGCCCCCTCGACCTGGCGGTCGCCGGCCTCGCCGCGCAATTGCGTGGTGAGTTCCACCACCTGCGCGATGGCCTGGGCCGGAATGGCTTCGCCGAAGCTGGCGAGGCCGCCGCTGGCGTTGACCGGCACCCGACCCCCGAGCGCGGTGGCACCGGAGCGCAGCAGCGCCTCGGCCTCCCCCTCGGCGCACAGGCCGATGTTCTCGTACCAGTCGAGCTCGAGCGCCGTCGAGAGGTCGTAGACCTCGGCCAGCGACAGGTCGGCCGGACCGACCCCGGCCTCCTCGAAGGCCGCGTGCGCGATGGAGTCGCGGAAACTGCGCTCGGGCAGCGCTGCGCCGGCGGCGGAGTCGGTGCCGATGTCGGGCATGTCGAGGTAGGTGTTGGGGTACTGCGGGGTGACCGTGGAGATCGCGGCGATCTTCACGTGACGGTCGCGGTCCGCCCGCCGGGCGGCGTACTCGGCACTCGCGAGCACCAGCGCGGCCGCGCCGTCGCTGGTGGCGCAGATGTCGACCAGGCGCAGCGGATCGGCCACCACCGGCGACTCGGCGATCTCCGCCGCGTCGAAGGCCTTCCGGTAGCGGGCGTTCGGGTTGTGCACCCCGTGCCGACTGTTCTTGATCTTCACCGCCGCGAAGTCGTCGGTGGTGGCGCCGTAGGCCTCCATGCGGCGACGGGCGTAGAGCGCGAAGTACGTGGGGTTGGTGGCCCCGAGCACGTGGAAGCGGATCCAGTCGGGATCCTCGGGACGCACCCCGGGGAGCGGCCCGAAGAAACCCTTGGGGGCGGTGTCGGCCCCGACGACCAACGCCACGTCGCAGCGACCCGCCTGGATCTGGGCCCGGGCGGAGTCGATGGCGATGGCACCCGAGGCGCACGCCGCGAACGACGACGACACCCGCGTGCCCCGCCAGCCGAGCGCCTGGGCGAAGGTCGAGCCCGAGACGTAGCCCGGGTAGCCGTTGCGCATGGTGTTGCCGGCGGCCAGGAACCCGACGTCGGCCCAGCCGAGCCCGGCGTCGGCGAGCGCGGCACGCGCGGCGACCACGCCGTACTCGACGAAATTGCGGCCCCACTTGCCCCACGGGTGCATGCCCGTGCCGAGGACGACCACCTCGCTCATGCGGTCCTCCACTTCCAGACGGTGTAGACGGTGCCGTCGGCCTCGTAGAGGTCCTCGACGCACAGTTCCATGGCCTGCCCGGCCTTCAGCGTCGAGACGTCGGTGCCGCGGGCGAGCTGGCCGAGCACGACCATCTGCTCGGCCTCGAGCGTGACCGCGGCCACGCCGTAGGGCTCGAACGGCTCCGATGCCGGATACGGCGGCGGCGGCGCGAAGCGGTTGTCGGTGAACGACCAGAGCGTGCCCCGGGTGGAGAGGTCGACGTCGATCAGCCCGGGCTCACCGCACCCGGGATTGCGGCAGAACGAGAACCGCTTGGGGAAGAAGTAGGAGCCGCAGGCCTCGCACTTCCCGCCGACCAGGGCGCCCGTGCCGTCGGGGCGCTCGACGAAGTACCCCTCGACGACCGGCACGCGGGTGACGTCTGCCGTGCTCATCGGGCCCCCGTGGTGCCGACCTCGGCCTCGCGCTTGTCGACGAAGGCCTGACGCAGCTCGTCGGAGTCGCCCAAGAGCTGCAGTTCGAAGGTGAAGCCCTGCTCGAACCGGTACGACTTCTTGACGTCGACCGGGTCGATGGCGTTGAGCGATTCCTTGGCCCGCCGGATGACGATCGGGCTCTTGGCGGCGATGACCGCCGCGATCTCGCGGGCGGCGTCGAGCAACTCGGCCCGGGGCACGACCTTCTCGCAGGACCCCCACTCGAAGAGCTGGTCGGCGGTGATCGTGGCCCCCGTGTAGTAGAGGGCGCGCAGCTTGTGGGGCGGCACCAGGCGGGCGAGGTGGGTCGCCACGCCGAGGGCCCCCCGGTCGACCTCGGGCACCCCGAGACGAAGGTCGTCGGCGGCCACCACGATGTCGGCGTTGCCGACGATGCCCACGCCCCCGCCGAGGCAGTGCCCGTGGGGGGCGGCGATGACCGGGACCTCGCAGTCGTAGACCGCGGCGAAGGTCTCCCAGCATCCCCGGTTGACCTTGATC
>Ga0194055_10003268_pt1 | contig 12512 bp, 9 predicted proteins | sample SepL449m_MetaG_FD_155482 | JGI IMG/M metagenome (GOLD analysis project Ga0194055, IMG submission 155482) | Anoxic zone freshwater microbial communities from boreal shield lake in IISD Experimental Lakes Area, Ontario, Canada - Sep2016-L442-9m | ecosystem: Environmental > Aquatic > Freshwater >... | reverse complement strand
GTTATCAGCAGGCGCATAAGTACTCTGGATCAAGAAAACAAAGCGTCCACGAATGCTCTCCAGAAATTCAACATAGATTTCTCCATCACTAAAACGTTGGATATTGATCTTTCCCAGCGGTCCGCCAAATTTCTTTGCGATCTTTTCGGCCAGATACTGCGAACCTGTTCCCGAAAATATTTTTGCATTCAGTTCCATGATAGATGTATTGAAAATTAAGTGACTAATATGATTACACGAAAGTATCATTTAGTTCACATGAATTAAATTTGAAAGGATGAAAAATGTCAACAAGCCATCCACATCCATCAAATCATGGGCGCCCGACGATCGCCCCCGGGAGAAATTACTCAGCATGGGCGCCTCTTCCCTCAGTGATTCTGAGCTGTTGGCCATTTTAATTCAAACCGGTACCCGAAGCAAATCTGCCGTAGATATCGCCAAAGATGTATTACAAGCCGGCAAATCAAATCTGCACGAACTAGGAAAGCTTAGCTTGCCTGTACTGCAAAAGATCAACGGCATCGGCAAGGCCAAAGCCATTACCATCGCCGCTGCGCTTGAATTAGGCAGGAGAAGGCAAAACATTTTACCACCCAAAAAAGTTGCCATACATTGCGCAGCCGATATAGCTTCCTTTCTCCGATCGCGCCTTACCGATCACCCCTACGAGGTATTTGCCGTAGTATTCCTGAACCGCGCCAATAAGGTCAATCATTTTGAGATCATCAGTCGCGGCGGCATCACCGGCACCGTTGCCGATATCCGCATCATCATGCAAAAAGCCCTGGAACAGCACGCCACCTCCATCATCCTTTGCCATAACCATCCTTCAGGCAACTTACAACCCAGCCAGGCAGACCATGCCATCACCCAAAAGATCAGGTCGGCCGCACAGCTCTTCGACATTCAACTTCTCGATCATATTATTGTGAGTGAGGAGGGGTATTATAGTTTTGAGGACGAGAAATAGTTGGCAGTGGGCAGTAGGCAGTTGGCTTTGATTTCGTTCTTAACGTGGTTTAGATTGAAGAAATTAAAAATCGTGTAATTAGTCTGAAGTACAGTCTTCACTATAATCCCGAAGGGATGACATTACTATAGAAAAACAAAAAGACGTTTACAGAACCCCGAAGGGGTGAAATTAATTAACAACTATATTATTAATAGCTGTTCCCGATAATATTCCGATCAAAGAATAATTAATAATTGTATTGCTAAATGGGTAATTGATGGTGAGCTACTGTCACCCCTTCGGGTTTTATAAATGCATCGCTAAAATGCTATAGTAATGTCATCCCTTCGGGATTATTTTAATGTTTAAGACTCCAAGCAAGACGTATTCCTTGCCAACTGTTAACTGCCAACCGCCAACTGAATTCGCCAACTGCTCACTGCAAACTGCCAACTATGAACTTTCTAAGCCGTTGGTCAGGAGACCAGACGGCGGCGAAACCTCCAACAAGCCCTAAGCCTGCGCTGTCGGCCCACCAAAATTAAACGGTATCTCCACGGCTTCCATATCCTGTATGGTACCATTGGCGGCTTCGAATTTTTTTACGTTATCAACCATGGCCTTCATGAAGCGTTTGGCATGAAATGGGGTAAGGATGATGCGACTTTTTACCTTGCTCTTGGGTGTGCCGGGCATTACATTAACGAAGTCGATCACAAATTCGGCATGACTGTGCGTAATGATGGCCAGGTTGGCATAATTACCTTCTGATACTTCTTCTGAAATCTCTATATTGATCTGGTTGGGTTGTTCAAGATTGTTGGCCATACATTTAAATTTAGGGAGCAAAGATAATTAATCCAATGCCTTAATTGTACTGAAAGAAAATTCCAATTGCTGATTTTAAGGAAAATAAAACGGGCGCACTCTAAAGAGGCGCCCGTTTCAATATGTAAAACCGTTTGGTATTACTGGTGAGTCATTGTTTCTTCAACAATACGATCGTTACCAGCTGCACCAGGCAGGTTATTGTAAGTAGAAAGAACATGTATTTTCCTCAATACCGGATCGTAAGTGTGAACAAACACACCGATATTAGAAATACCATCTTTAAAGCTTTGTGTAAAGTCAACACCTACATTGGTTAAGCTAACAGCAGGATCATAAGAGAAATAATAATCCCTGTCTGTTCCAGCACCGAGGTTAGCATAATAAGTAGTAGTTACTACAGAACTCAAAGGAGCCAATACTTTTGGGGTACCACAAGCAGCAGTTGTGTAGCCTCCAGGAATAGCACCACCTGTATACCCTACAACACCAACATAATTGTAACGAGTACCTACGTTATTGTAAGTTCCGGCCAATGGGTTACCAATGAAATGATAGTAGATGGTACCAAAGTTTCCGCTAATCTTATTTCCTCCAGCATCTGTAATAGAGATAGGGAACATATAGTTCTTAGAAGGATCTACTTTATAAGGATAAACAGTCAGTTTAACTGGAGCAGAATAATTCTGTCCGGCTTTGATCACTACTGATGTTTGTGTGAACCTGTAGATACTATCAGGGAATTTTGCATTGATAGCAGTTGGGTTTGCAGCATTGTAAGCAGCCAAGGCAGCAGCATCATAAGCCAATGTTACAGTAATATCTGATGGAGCTACATTGGTAGCTGCATAGTTCAATGTAAAATAGGCAGTATCAGAAAGATCTGAAGCAGGGAATAGCAAAGACTGAGAAGAGTATTTAGCCATACCGCCTTCAGTGATCTGCACGATCGGACTCAATTGGCTGAAATCAACAGCGCCTGTATTTCTATCCTTTACACATGATGCAAGGAACATAGTGCTGCCTGCCAGTACGATTGCAATCAGGTTTTTAAAAATTAAATTTTGTTTCATATTATTTTATTTATTTATAAAGTAATGGTTATACTTTGCTTATTGGTTCCAGAATACTTTTGTAGTATGATGATCGATTGTACCTTCTGCAGTTGCATTAGCTGCATTGGTAGTATACTCAACTGTTGGATACAACATACGAACAGGTATATTATTAGCATCTCTTCCAGGATTTACTGACAACAGCATATCGGCAGGATAACCAGTTCTTCTGTAATCGCACCAAGCCTCAAAAGGAGTAACATCGTGGAAAGCCATCCATTTTTGACGGATGATACAAGCCAATCTTTGAGCATCAGTAGCACAAACAGCATAGTTAGTTTGTGTATTGTTCTGGCTAGTATAAGTACTAGCAGCACCAGCACTTAAACCAAGGAATGCAAAGTTTGCAGTAACACCACTGTTGAATGCTGTGTTAGCATTAACAGAAGGTAACCAACCCCTTAAAGCAGCTTCTGCTTGTAAGAGATAAGATTCAGCAGCACCCATGATCACGGCTGGCTGAGAAACTGAAACCAGTACACCAGGTCCCCAAGTTGAAGACAAGCTACCCACTGGATTTCCAGAAGCACCCGGTACACAACCTACATAAGAACCACCAGAAATTGGAGCATATAAACGACCCAAACGTGGATCGCCATTACCATTACAGAAAGCAACAGTATAAGCATTAGCCCTCCAGAAATCCTGTGTGAAGATACCGGCAACACTGTAAGCAGATCCATAGAAAGGATTTTGCTTACCAGATGAATTAGAGTATCCTGGATTAACAGCAGCGTCAGCAGTTAAGAATCCGCTGGTATTAGCAACGATCTTATTGATCTCTGTTTGAATATAAGCAGCTCTTCCGCTCATTTGAGATTGACGGATCAGGATCCTTAAGCGCAGGGTATTGGCAAATTTTGCCCATTTGTTACGGTCGCCCGCAAACAAGATATCCTGTGTTGAAGAACCTATCGCATCTGCACGCTGGAACAAAGTAACAGCAGCACCCAGGTCGGTAGAAAGTGCTTCATAAATATCCTTACCCTTATCATATTTAGGAGTGATATTGGCAACACCCGCTAAAGCTTCAGAGTATGGCACGTTGTTGAAATTATCAACCAATTGCTGGAACTGATAAGCCTTCATGGTTTTTGCTGCTGCAATATAAAAATACTGATTATTTTTAGTAGCCGTTTTCTCGATATAATCATAATCTTCCAGATTATCATAAGCATTGGACCATAAACCGAAACCTTCAGGAAAATCTGTGGTTTCACGATAGCTAGACAGATCAGAAGAACTAATGGCATAAGAACCACTTGGAGCCCAATAACCACACCATTGACTAGCAAAGGTCATATTATTGATTTGGCGAGCACCAGTAATTTTCAGCGCTGTTGACAGTACCAGTTCAACACTGGCACTAGTTGATGTGTTGGGGTTGGTATTGACGTCATAGAAACTCTTTGAGCATCCTGACACAATCAAGGCCGCAACGATTATGAATATTGATAATTTTTTCATTTTTTCTTATTTACAAATAAATAAATCAGGTTTTTATCCTATTAAAAAGTAAAGTTTAAACTGAACTGAACAAACTTAGTTGGAGGCAACTGGTTAATATCAGTTACACCACTTGAGTTTCCGGTTGTGTTTGCAAATTCAGGATCGGTCCACATATTCTCCTTTGCTTTCTTAGTAAATAAATTCCTTCCAGTAACCTGCATGCTGATGGCTTTGATGTATCCGGTAAGTACTTTCTTAGGAACTGAATAGCCCAAAGAAACTTCCCTTAATTTCCAGAAATCAGCACTGGTTACATAATTGCTTTCTGCAGTGTTCCAGGTATTGGCCCAGAAACCGAGGTTACCATTCTGTGTATTGATATTGGTATTAGGAACATATTTAGCTCCATCAAAATAAACTGTGTTTGGAATAACAAATGGTTGACGACCAGACTGTGCAGAATAGGCAGAAACCCCTGTAAAGTCTAAGCTTGAACCGATCGCGTTATCAATAACAGCACCGAAACGACCATCAGCAACAGCGCTCAAAGTAAATCCTTTATAGCTAACTGAAGTATTGATACCAACCCTTGTTGGAGCTGTTGAAGTTCCCATATAAGAAGTAGCGGTAGCCCTTGAAGGATAACCGGTGTTCTTATCTACAATGATATGTCCGTCTGCATCACGTTTCCAATCAGAAACTTTCAATTGAGGATAAGGTTTACCTACGGTTGCATAAGCACTATTTCCCAAAGAAATTTCCTGTGTTCCGCCGTTGAGTTTAATTACTTTACTCTCATTATAAGAATAGTTAGCACCTACATCCCAACGAATACCTGAACGGCTCTTTAATAATGGAGTCAATTTCAAGTCAATTTCATAACCCCTGTTCTGAACCTCACCATCATTAACCAGTGAAGAGGTAAATCCTGTTGCAGGACTGATCAACGCTGTTAAAGTCTGGTTGATTGAATTTGATTTGTAAACAGTACCACTAAGATTGATTCTGTTTTTCAGGAAGCCCAGATCAAGACCAACTTCTAAATCGGTAATGAACTCAGGCTTCAGGTTTGGATTCTTGTAACTTCCGTTAACTGTAAAACCAGGGATTGATCCAAAAGGAAAACCACCGCCTACATCAAAAGTATTAGCCAAACTGTAAACACCTACGTTTACGTTACCAGTTTTTGAATAACCACCCCTTAACTTACCATAGCTAAGGAAAGATTTGTTATTCTGCAATGCTTTGAAAGCATCGCTGAACACAAAGGAGATATCAGCACCTGGATAGAAGAATGAACGATTCTTTTCAGCAAGCCTTGAATCCCAATCGTTCCTGGCAGAACCATGTAAGAACAAGTAGTTTTTAAAGCCAATTGTTAAATCAACATAAGCACCAACTCTACGGAACTGAGAAATACCTTCCGAAACGTTAGCCTCACCCAAACGGTTTCCAATATTATATAAACCTGGAATAACCAATGAAGTAGCTGACATATTCATACTCCTTGAATAACCATCCAACATTGGAGAACCAACGATGAATTTATAATCAAAGTTCTTATGCGTTTTGTGCAAAGTGGCCATGAAGTCACCAGTAAGCCTGCGGCTATAACTCATCGCATCGCTTTCTGTTGGAGACAATACTTTTACACCACTAGGAATATTACCTGCTCCCTGAACATCAGCAATAGCCCAATCAGCGAAATTATATCCTTCACGAGTATATTTATTGCTATAATCATTACGCGTATAACCTACTTTATAAGATATATCTAACCATTCAACTGGTTTTACACCAATACTAAATGATCCGATCAGGTCATTATTCCTTTCATCTAACCTTGCTGCATCGATCTGCCACCATGGGTTACCATAATATGCATTAAAGTATCCATCAGGACTTGCAAATGGATCTTGTCTCCAATTACGGTAATTTCTCAGATCCACATTAGCTGGTTGGTTGATGATAGTCCAGTATAAAGGCCTGTCCTGGAAATAAGAACCCTGAGATGTATTGGTTTTACTAATGGTATAACCTACTGTATAATCAACCCTCCATATTCCAGATTCTCTTGAACCGTTTGCCCTGATGGCATCTCTGCGGTTCACATCACCAGGTAAAACACCCTTAGTATTCACATCCTGGAAAGAGAAGAAGAATTTGCTTTTATCGTCGCCTGCTGCATAAGAAACATCATTGGTAAAGGTTAAGGCCTTATCAAAGAAAGCTCTTTTAGCATTTGGCTTGGCTGAATAGATTGCAGAATCCTGAGCGGTAAAGAAACTACCGTCGTTCCTGTACACACGAACAGGACCACCGATGGGAACTTTTTTACCGTTGTAACGAGGACCATAGTTCTGGTTCTCGTATGGAGCATATATAAATCCGGGTTGTTCGGGGAAAACGATCATACCGGGAGCATTTTCGGGTTCACCGCCCCACTGTCCAAATTCATTTTGAAATTCGGGCATATAAGCAATGCTCTCAAAACTAGCAGTACTGCTCAGTTTAATAACTGGAGTCTTTGTAGTTCCTTTTTTAGTAGTAACAATAATCACACCATTTGATCCATCTGATCCATAAACTGCAGAAGCAGAACCGCCTTTCAACACGGTAACATTATCTACGTCATTTGGATTCAGTGAAGCGAGATAGCTTAAACTTGACATCTGCACACCATCAATAACCAACAAAGGTTGGTTGTTTCCGGTTAATGAACGAGTACCACGCAACAGGATACGAACATCAGGTTTAACGCTGTTGTTCACCAAGTTGATGGCCATACCAGATACTTTACCAGCTAAACCGGTAGCGATACTGGTAACCTTAGCTTGGTTCAGTTCGTCTGTATTTACCCTAGCTGCAGAGTAACCAATTTCTTTAGCTTGTCTTTTGATACCGTAACCGGTAACAACAACACCTTCCATAGAAACTGCTGCTTTCAATTGCACGTTAACTGCACCAGTAGTGTTACGGATAGTAATACGTTGCATTTCAAAGCTGGCACTTGAAATTTCAAGTACATCGCCATCTTTTACTTTGATAGAAAATGCGCCATTTGCATCAGCAGGAAGACCTACAGATCCACCTTTGATTTTAACGGTTGCATAAGGAACAGGTTTACCGTCAGTATCAGTAACCTTACCGGACACCACCCGGTTTTGTGCAAATGCCAAAACTCCACAGAGCATAAGCATTGTAAACAGTGATAAAAATCTTCTCATGTGCGATTAATTGAGTTTAATGATGTGTAAAAATAAGAATATTTTCTTAACGTCAAAAAAATGTTAAAAAAATAGTTCTTCCACCAAATTCTGATTAATGACAACAGCCGAACCGAAATAGCTGCTTTTGCCCTCAAAAATTGTTAAAACCTATAGATCAACTGGCATTTTAGCGCCGATCGGTGATTTCCGGCAATTTCATCCAACCCTGTACCAATAAGGGTTCTATCAGAATAAATGGTTTGCGACCAGCGAAACTGGGCGTTTAGCTTTTTGTTAATCTCATAATTAATATTTATGTAATATCTAAAGCCTTTTCCGTCGAAAACAGGGATAGAAAAACTATATAAAACATCATTTTCGTAGGCATAAATCCGACTATTATACCCCTCCGACTCAAAATATTGCAGTCGGAGCCCCCCAGAAAACCGTTTTAACGGCGGATGAAAAAGAACATCAGCATTTTCCATAAAGCCCTGTTCCGGAGGCTGATTTTGAGGATGAAACCAAACTATTTCAGTCCTGCTGCGAAAGCTGATGGCAGGGTTGAACAGATAGCCAAATTGCAATCTCCAGTTATGTTTGTATTGCTGTATTACAGGAGATAATACATCATTAGCATCGTTCATATTTAGTGCCTTATGGCCACTGCTGTAACGGCTGTAAAACTCGCACTGCTTGTTGGGTTTGCAGTTGATCTCCAGAAAATAATCGGCTCCTGAAGATGCTGAGTTAACCCTGTATTTTAACCAGGGGAACCGGTAAATATCGGCAAAAGCGTCTATGCGCCAGGCAGGTGCCGGACGAATTTGAATGCCGGTATAGCAGCCGGTTTCGTTTACCGGAGTACTGTTTTCGGTAAAGGCGGAGGCCTGCCAAGACTGGTACTGCGGGTCAATATGGCGATACAGCAGGGCCAGGTCGGTGCGTGCTGAAAGACTGATCAGCATACCTGTCAACAGGGCTTTATGCATTTGGCCAGAAACAGCGGCCTCTCCGAATACATGAAAATTTTTATGCGTGTAACTGTAATCCATGCTGAAATTCTGTAGCGCATTGCCAGAGAAGGCGTATTTGTTGTAAGGATCAGGCGTTTTTTGGATCGGTAATTTGAATTGAAAACGGATGCCATTGAAACCAATATGCCATTTTCCAAAATTGCGGGAAACAAAGGCCCCCACAGCAAACTGGCGCTGAATACCCCGATCGGAAAGCTCAGCAGCCGTGCGGTGCAAACCAGAGGTTTGGAAAGAACTGACATAATCCGAACTGCTCAGCGAATCGGGCACCAGGTTGGCGTCGATCTTTTTATACGAGAGGAAAAAACCTACCTGCCATTGCCGAATACCCAGGCTAATGCCCAGTCCCCGGTGAAAATTGCTTTCGCCCGAGGAATGATAGGGCAGAAAAACGGGTGAATTTCTTTTGATCTGTAGGGCATCGGAAGTTTTTTGGAATCCGAGCGACTGCCATTGGATAAGCCCCTGCCCCATATTTACCGTAAAATCGCCGAGGGCGAGACTGTGGATGATACCAAGATTTTTGATAAAGATATGAGCCGAATAAAAATCAAAGCCCCGGCGCTGCCCGCCCTTGAACCATTGTTCTCCCGGGTCTTTTTCTGCGAGTATGCCATACTGTAAGTTGTTGCGGTAACGGTGCGAGTACCGAACAAATATTTGCTGCCGGCTGCCCGGATAAAAATTGGTTTGGTTGCTGTCGGGTTTCAAATACCCCTTTGATTGTTCAGGTACCCAGGAGGCCCTCAACAACAAGATATCATCGCCGGTTATAAATTGTTTTTTCAGGGAGGAAAAGCTTTTTTCTTCCACACTAACTGTTATGAATGGACGAATTTTATCGAGCAAGTTTTCCGACCAGCCCGATATGGCCTGCAGTTCGTAGATATTGATGAATTTCCCGAACAATTTTCGGTAGTCCATAAACGCCTGAATTTGAAGCTGATTAAGGATTTGCAAAGATTCCAGTCCGGCCATATCAGTAGTATTCAGGTTCAGCGGATGTTTTAAAAAATGCTGCATTTGTTGCAACCAGCCATCGTCTTCGGTTTCTGTGCCGGCATTTTTTTCGGTAAGAATTTCGAGCCGCTGTTCGGTATTTCCGGAAAGCGGATCAGTCACCTGTGCACGACTTGATATAATGGTTATATAAAACAATATAGAAAGGATTATTTTTTTCATGGCTGTTTGGGTTTTTGTTGCATGATCAATAAAATTCCGGGGGTGAACCCCAATTGAGGGTGATAACTAACGGATAGGTCTAACCGCATATTATTCCATGCCAATCCGGCCCCGCCAAACAACGACCCATTATCCGAACTGATGCCCAGGGCCGCAAATAATATGCGGGCAAACCGGTAATTGACGGAGGCGCGAATATTCACCGGCTTATCGGTTTCTTTCACGATCTCGGCACCGGTATAAAATCGTTCGCCGGCATCATAGCCCATACCAAAACGGTAGGTGCTGGGCAGTTTTTCCTGGCGGGCTTTTCCCAGCGAAACCGGCATGGGATTATTTACCTGGATACCAAACTGGCAGTTGCGGGTAATATGCACCAAGGCGCCAATATCAACATTCACCGCAGCACCACCGGGATAGGCCGGAATATGGTAGCCATAATAATTGAAGCGGATACCGAGGTCGAGCCGCTTGCCCAGGCTTTTTCCATAAGCCAGTCCAAAACTGTTTTCACTGAAATTTTTAAACCCCGCATAATTGACGGCGATGCCGAATTTTCCGAGCGAGGAAGGAAGTACCGCGCAAAGCTGGTACATTCCGATGGGTGCCAGCATGAACCGGCGCTCGCCATAGATGCCAAAACCCGATTGCTTTACACGGGCCAGGGCAGCCGTGTTGCCGGTAAAAGAAAAAGGAGATTGGCCAACCGAACTATATGCACCCATCTGTATATAGGGTGATGCCATTGGGTCGCGAAGGGATTGGGAACCTGCCTGCCATGCATAGCACGCACAGCAAAGCAGCAATGCTGTTTTTGTTTTCATTGTAGGGTAGATTAGGGTTAAAGATTGCTGCCAAAATAAATTTTAAAACCGAGCCCAAAAACCGATGTGCATAAAAAAAATATTCTGTGAATTGTTCTTTATTTTTGTGCCATGCAAATCTTAGACGGCAAGATCGTGTCACAGGCTGTAAAGGACGATCTCATCAAAAAACTCGCGCTTCATCATGCTGAAGGCAAAAAAACTCCCCATCTGGCAGCAGTATTAGTGGGCACCAACGGAGCCAGCGAAACCTATGTGGCCAGCAAAGTGAAGAACTGCGCTGAAACAGGTTTTAAAAGCACCCTGATCCGATTGGATGAAAATGTTACCGAAGAAGTTTTGCTGGAAAATATTGAGCGGCTGAATGCCGATGCCAATGTCGATGGCATCTTGGTACAGCTACCCCTGCCCAAACATTTCAATGAAGAAAAGATCATCAACAGCATTCATCCCGATAAGGATGTTGATGGATTTCACCCGATGAATATTGGTAAGATGGTACAGGGACTTCCCACTTATATCCCCGCTACTCCTTATGGTATCCTGCTGATGCTGGAACATTATAAGATTGAAACCAGTGGCAAGCACGCCGTGGTGATCGGCCGCAGCAATATCGTGGGCAGGCCCATGAGCATCCTGCTGAGCCGCAACGCCTACCCCGGAAATTGCACAGTAACGGTATGCCATAGTCGCACAAAGAACCTGAAAGAGATCTGCCTGCAAGCCGATATCATTGTAGCCGCATTGGGCATTGCCGAATTCCTGAAAGCCGATATGGTAAAAGAAGGAGCGGTAGTGATCGATGTGGGCATCACCCGTGTTCCGGATGCCAACAAGAAAAGCGGTTTTGCCCTAAAAGGCGATGTGGATTTTGCCGATGTGGCTCCCAAATGCAGTTATATTACGCCGGTACCCGGTGGTGTAGGACTGATGACCATCGCAGCACTTTTGATGAATACATTCCATGCCAGTGCACAACGATAAACCCGGCAGCATAGCGCTTTCAAATACTAACGACAGCATTACCCTTCCGGTGATGGAACATTTTTATACCCTGCAGGGAGAAGGATTTCATCAGGGCAGGGCAGCTTATTTTATCCGACTGGCAGGATGCGATGTAGGTTGCAGCTGGTGCGATGTGAAAGAAAGCTGGGATGCTTTAGCACATCCGCATTTCCCCATTGCCGAGATCGTTGCGTTCGTAAAACAAACACCCGCGAAGCTGGCCGTGATCACCGGAGGAGAACCCCTGATGCACAAACTGACCGAACTAACGGAAACGCTTAACGCTAATGGCATTGCCACGCATATTGAAACATCGGGGGCACATCCCTTAACCGGATCATGGGATTGGATCTGTTTATCGCCCAAAAAATTTAAAGCCCCACTTCCTGAAATACTTCCGCTTGCCCATGAATTAAAAATAGTGGTCTTCAATAAATCGGATCTCGACTGGGCCGAAAAATATGCAGCCCTGGTATTGCCCACCTGCAAATTATACTTACAACCCGAATGGGATAAGGCAGCAACCATCACGCCGCTGCTGATCGAATACATCAAAGCAAATCCGCAATGGGAACTATCCCTGCAAATTCATAAATACATCAACGTTCCCTGAGGCTCTCCAGCGGGCTTATGTGAAATGTTATTTTTCCCTGGGTAAGACTAAAACCCAGTTCATTTCGTTTTACCTTCACCATTCGAAAAATGATGATGCAAAAATTCAAGACTGTTCATATTTTGGTTGCTTGCTTACCCTTTGTTCTTTGCTTGTTTACCCAAACAACAAAAGCCCAATGGTACGATCCGGATAAAGTGAATAAGCAGGCCGCCGAACATTATGCCAGGGCTTATGAAGCGGCCAATGCCGGACAATACAATATTGCTTTCGAAGAAATTAAGGCTTCATTGGC
>Ga0194055_10003266_pt1 | contig 12515 bp, 8 predicted proteins | sample SepL449m_MetaG_FD_155482 | JGI IMG/M metagenome (GOLD analysis project Ga0194055, IMG submission 155482) | Anoxic zone freshwater microbial communities from boreal shield lake in IISD Experimental Lakes Area, Ontario, Canada - Sep2016-L442-9m | ecosystem: Environmental > Aquatic > Freshwater >... | reverse complement strand
GCCCTGCACCTGGGCGGGGCGGCGAATAGTGGCGGCGTGGTGGTGAACGACTTCGTGCTCGAGCGCGCAGAAGCCGTGGCCGAGGAGGTCCGCGCCGCCGGGGGCAAGGCCCTCGCCCTTCAGTGCGACGTCTCCAACCAGCCGGCCGTACAGGACATGGTGGCCAAGGCCAGCTCGGACCTGGGCACCATCGGCGTCCTGGTGAACAACGCCGGCAATGCCGGGGCGACGCCGTCAGCGGACGCCCGCCTGCCCTTCTGGGAAACGGGCCCTGAGGTCTGGCAGACCTTCCTGGGGGTCAACCTCTACGGCGTCATCAACTGCACCGGCGCGGTGATACCGGGGATGATCGAACGCCAGGCGCCGGGGCGGATCGTGACCATCATCTCCGACGCCAGCCGCTGGGGCGACGCCAACATGGAGATCTACGCAGCCGGCAAGGCGGGCGCGGCGGGCTTCATGCGCTCGGTGGCCCGGACCCTGGGCCGCAATGGGATCACGGCCAATTCCGTGGCCATCGCCCTGACGGACACCCCGGCCGTTGAGCGCACCCTGAACGGCGACCCCGAGCGCCTGAAGCGGCAGATGGAGAAGTACATCATCCGCCGGCCCGGACGCCCGGACGACGTGGCCAACATGGTGCTCTTCCTGTCATCGGACGCCTCGAGCTGGATCACCGGCCAGGTCTATCCGGTGAACGGCGGCTTCACCTTCGCGCTGTGAGGTAGGTTCCTGCGCCCCCGGCGAGCCCGGGGGCGTCGCAATCGTCTCTCAGCCGGCCTGCGCCAGCGGGGTCGGGGGCGCGAAGACGGTCGCAAACAGAGGGGCACCGCAGCCCCGGGCCTCGTAGCGGTCGGCCGCAAGCCGGACCAGGCCCTGGATTTCTTTCAGGAACAGACCCTGGTCGCGCATGCGGGCGTTGTGCTGGCCCTGCTCGGCCTTGACCGCCGCAAGGAGTTCCGGCGAATCCATGAGGAAGCCGAGGTAGCGGAAGTACTCTTCCGGATCCGAGGCAATGAAACTGTCGGGGACCAGGGACGAGACGTCGCCCCGTGAAAGGGAAAGAACAGCCGCGCCTGCACCCACAGCGATGTTGGCGCTGTTTCCGCCCCCTGCACGAAAGGGATTTGCAAAGAGATCGACCGTCGTCATGAGGCGATCGAGTTCCCGGGAGAAGGGGACATGCAAGAACCGGTCCCCAAGGACCTGTTCGAAGGCACCCAGGAGGTAGTCGGGAAGACCGCCAACAACCATCCAGACGGCTTTGGGCTGAGATCTTAGCGCCAGCTCGATGCCGGTGATGTAGGCCTCGTCCATCTCGACGCCGAGTCGGTTCCCGACGGTAGCGATGACAAAGGCGTCCTCCGGCAGCCCAATTGAGGCCCTCGACATCGGCTCTAGGGGGCGGGGCTCCGGGCCGGGCAGCGCCGAAATCCGGACATAGCGATCGATGAATTCCTGGGGCGCGGCATGGGCCTTCCAAATCTTCTCAATGTGCGCCTCTGACTGAAAGTACCAGTAGACGTCCGCGAACTGGACGGGTGCCTCGTCGGCGCACGTGAACATCAGTGTGGGGCCAAGCCGGCTGACGAGGCTGATGGCGGGGGACAAGGCCGGCTCACACCAGACATGGAAGGTGCAGGGGCCCCTGCTGAGGATATCCGCCAGGAAGTCCGGATTGTCCCTTGTGGAGACCAAAGCGACGCCGCGTGAAGCTGGAAAACCGCCAAGTCGGGCCTCGATATAGGTCCGCATGGCAGGAAGGACTTCGCCCGAGTGCACGATCTCGACCCGGCTTACCGCGGTATCCGAGGCGAGCGCCGCCGCATAGTCGATGGCGCCGCCTGAGGGCGAATGAAGCGGATCCAGGAGATTGCCCACAAGCAGGACGTGGGATCGGCGGAGCTGACTTCTGGGGAGTTTCCGGGGCGCCATTTCGAGGCTATCGGCAAGCCGGGTCAGGCGGGCGCGGGTCAGGGCGTTGAGCCGGGCGCGATGGTCGTCCCGGAGCGGCGGACCCCGCCACCAGGACAGGGCCGCCAGGTCACCGGCGACGGTCAGGATCACGTCATCCGTGAGATCTTCGGACTCCAGGATCGACACGATCCCCGCCTGAAGGTCCCCGGACTCCAGGTCGCGAAGGCGGGCAGGGGGAATGAGCGCCTCCCAGCGGGCCGCGATGGCGCGGATATTGTCGGCGTAGTTGGGCTGGGCGCCTTGGAGCAGCAGGTCTTCAAGCATCAGGTGGGAGTCCCTTCCCCAACGGGCGAATTCAGCGCCAGCTTCAAGGCGCGGGCGACACGGTTGATATGTTCGGGTTGCATGTGGGCGAAGAACGGTAAACCCAGACTGGAGTCCGCTAGCCGGCGGGTCGCCGCCAGCCGGTCCGCAGGACAGTCGGCGAAGGCGGGGGCGGCGTGACATCCCTGACCCCACCAGCGTCGGGTTTCGACCTCAGCCCTGGCCAGGGCCATTCCAACGTCCTCGGCGGAGCGCTCCGGAAGAGAGACGAGGCAGGTGCTGGAGATCCAGTCCAGGCCCCAGCCGGGCTGAAAACAGACCCGCGGTTCATCAGACAGGGCGATCCGAAGCCGGCGCGCTGCAGCGATGTAGCGGTTGCGGGTGTCCGGCCAGATTTCGAGGGCGGCAAGGCCCACGGCCGCCGCGTATTCACTGAGCTTGGCGTTGGTCGCAGGAAACCGGGCGGTGCGGTCGCCCATGAAGGCAAAGTTCGTCAGGGCGCGCCATCGCCGGGCCAGTACGGGGTCCCGCGTGGCGAGGAAGGCGCCCTCGCCGATCCCAAGGGCCTTGGTGGCGTGCAGGCTGACCATGACCGGGACCGTCGCGTCGTGGACCGCGTCAAATCCTGCGGCGGCGTCGAGAATGACGGGCAAGCCGGTGGCCTCCCGAAAGGCGACCCAGGACTCGACAGGCAGCGGGCGGCCCATGACCGAGACCGGCATGGCCGCCACAACGGGACCGGGTGCCCGGGGGAGAACCTCGGACAGGAGGTCTGGCGTGAGCTGCCCGCCCTCGGGCTCAACGTCGACGAACCAAGGTGTCAGTCCTGCCATTCGCACGGCATGGGCTGTAGCGACGAAGGTCCAGGACGGGATGGCACAGAGGCCGCCCCGAGGCAGGTCAAGGGCCTGAAGGGCGAGCGTCAGGCCGAAGGTTCCGTTGGCGACAGTGACAACCTCGGTCGGATAGGCGAAGCGACTGGCGAGGCGGGCCTCGAGTTCCTGGACGAGAGGGCCGAAGTTGGAATACCAGCCCGAAGCATCAATCCGCCGGAGGTAGGGCAGGACCTCGTCAGCAGTGGGAAGGGTCGGCACCGCCACAGGCAGGCGGGATGAGCTCGCGCCAGCGACCAGCGAGACGAATCCTGACCTAGGGTCGACAACCGCCATAAAGACTCCCTTGGGGCCTTAGGGCAGGCTCTGACTTTATAGTTAATCTTGCGTTACCGGCCCGCCTTGGACGAAGGCGCGAACCACCCTGGCGTTCTTCATGACAGGGTCCGCCAATCCTCCCGAGGGGATTTTCCGGCGGTCGCCACCTGGCCTATGGCCAGGAAACCGGAAGCCGGCGAGCGCCTTGACGTCAGCGAATGAAACAGGATTAGGCGCCGCCGGACCTGCAAGCGGTGCACCGCGAAGCCTGGTCATCTGGGGGGCAGGCGGTCAGCGTCGCGGGCGTTGCAGTCTCGGCAGGGTTCTCCATCGTTTGCTTCGTCGACCCCCTGAAGGCCCCCGCTGAACTGCTCGGCATGCCGGTAAGATCGAAAATCCCGGGGGTTTCGAACCCGGAGCCCATCGGCATCGCAATCGGCGACAATTTCAGCCGTCAGGCCCTGCATGACACGCTGAGCGGACTCCCTGCGCCATTAAACTTCCCGGTCATCGCCCACCCTTCAGCCGTGGTGTCTCCCTTTTCCCGCGCGGGAGCGGGAACGGTGCTGATGCCGGGGTCCGTCATCGGACCCAACTCGCAGGTTGGCGCCTTCCGTATCGTAAACACGGGCGCAAGCCTTGATCACGACAGCGCAATGAAGGGCTTCGCCTCGCTCGCGCCAGGCGCAGTGACGGGCGGACGCGTCGAGATCGGCTTCCGCTCCGCCGTCGGGATCGGGGCGGCCATCAAGCACGGCGTCGTCATGGGCGACGACACCGTTGTCGGCACCAAAAGCTACCTGAACCCGGACCTGCCCGGCGGAGTGATCGCCTACGAGAGGCCTGCCAAGGTCATTCGCACCCGGAGCCCGGGGGAGCCCTACCTGACCTGAACTTCCTGGGGCTTCTGGCCCGGCTCCGCCACCCCACCCCCCGCATCAAGACTTCGGCGTAATGCGGGCCGGGGGCTGGAGGTCCGGGACGGCGGTATCCGTCCCCTACTCCGGCGACCGGGGTGGGACCTTCCGGTACCAGACCAGCTGCTCGGAGGTGGCCAGCAGCTTGCCGTCCCGGCGCCAGTAGCTGGAGCGCTCGTCCGAGGCGCCGCCGCCGCCGATCCGGCCCTCGTACTCCACCAGGATGAAGTCGTTTCCGACCTCGGCCACCTCCGCCTCCGTGGCGTGCAGGTAGACGGTCAGGGACAGGGTGGTGGTCGAGACCCCCATGCCAAAGGCGTACATGGCCCGGGGCGGGGAGTTGTCGGTGATCATGCCCAGCAGGGCCTTGTCCAGGGGCTCCCGGCGCGAGCGCACCCAGGCCAGGGAGCGCGACCCCGCCGAGGGCTTGGGCGGGAAACCGTCCAGGGTGCGGCGCTCCAGGACGGTGGAGCCGAAATGCTGGCGGGCGTGGGTGACCTCGGGGGCCGGAAGGCTGTCCGGATCCGGCGCATCGGGCATGGTGACGAAGGCGAAGGGCGGGGTGTCGGGCCGCTTCGCCGTGGTGACGATGGCATGGACCCCCACCGCCTCCGAGCCCGGTGGACGCAGCTCCACCTCCCAGACCCCCACTGAGCCGCCCTGGCGGATCCGGCGGGTGCGCACGTCGAGGTCGCCGGCCGGCAGGGCCGCGGCATAGGTCAGGGTCAGGGACAGGACCTCCCCCACCCGCTCCGGCTCGGCCTCAATGATGCGGGTGGCCAGGCCAATGGCATAGCCGCCCCACAACCCTCCCGAGGGGTTGCGCCACTCCTCGCCGGTGGGAACGCGCCAGCGGCCGGGGCCCAGGCGCTCAAGGATCATCTGGTGGGTGGGGGCGTCTGTCGTCATGGCCGGGACCCCTACACCGGCCGGGGCGGGGATTGGAAGGGCGCGGTAGCCGTAGGGCGGGGCGAAACCGCCTCGCGGCGCGCCTATCTCAGCCGCTCGAGCAGATGGTCCCCCACCCGCATGGCGTTCGCAACCGTGGTCAGGGTGGGGTTCACCGCGGCGGAGGAAGGGAAGAAGGAGGTGTCGACGACATAGAGATTGTCGAGTTCGTGGGCCTTGCACCAAGGGTCGAGGACAGAGCTCGCCGGGTCGGAACCAAAGCGGACGACGCCGCACTGGTGGGCCGTTCCGTACAGGGGCAGGAGGCTGTCGAGCTGGACGTGGCGCTGGGAGATCGGATGGTGGTGGTCGACGAAGCCGTCCAGTGAGGCCCGCAGGGTCTTCACCAGGCGCTCGTGACCGTCGAGGTTGTTGTGCTGGTAGGACAACCGGATCTGTCCGGTCGGGGTCAGGGTCACCCGGTTCCCGGGGAGGGGCAGGTCCTCCGAGATCACCATCATCGACAGGAGGCGCTCGGCCAGGGCGTTGGTGAAGACGTCGGGCACAAGGGACGGGGGCAGCCAGTCCGCGACCTGGCCCTCCAGAGTCTGGCCGTTCATGTACTCCAGCATCTGGATGTGCCCCATCGGGAAGTCGAACCCGCCGCGCGGGTCGCGATGGTAGAAGTCGTTCACAGCAAGGGTCTTGGGGAACCGGATGTCGGCCGGGGCCGCCGTGATCGACAGAAGGGCGGTCAGGGTGTGGAACATGTAGTTGCGTCCGACCTGGTCGGAGCCATTGGCCAGGCCGTTCGGATGGGCGGGATTGTGGGAGCGGAGCAGGAGGGCGGCCGTATTCACCGCCCCGGCCGCGGCGACGATGATGTCGCCCTCCCAGCGCTCTTCCTCACCGCCCACCTGGCAGACCGCGGCGGTGGCGGTCCGGCCCCTCGGGTCGGTCTCGATGCGCTCGACCTTGCGACCGGCCAGCAGGGTCACGTTCGGCAGGTCGAGAAGGGGCTCGATGGCCAGGGTACGGGCGTCGCTCTTGGCCTTCAGGAGGCAGGGAAAGCCGCCGCAGGTGTGGCACTTGATGCAGGGTGAGGTGACCGGGTTGGCCTCATCCAGCTTCACCCCGACGGGCAGGTGGAAGGGTCTCCAGCCCTGGGCCTCCCAGTGATCCCGCAGGCGGGCGACCCCCGGGTCGTGATGGATGGGCGGATAGGCATAGGGCGGCTCGCCGCCGGACTCCGTAGGGTCGACGCCGCGTTCGCCGTGGACCTGCCAGAGGGTCTCGGCCTCGGCATAGTAGGGGGCCATGTCGGTCAGGCTGATAGGCCAGGCGAGGGACAGGCCCCCGGCGTGGCGGACCTCCTGGAAGTCGCTCTCCCTCAGCCGCATGAGGGCCGCGCCGTAAAAGGTCGTGTTGCCGCCCACCCAGTAGTGGGTGTTGGGGGTGAAGGGGCGGTCCTCGCTGTCCAGCCACTGTTCCCGGGTGCGATAGCGGTGGTCCACGAAAACGGCCTTGGCGTCCCAGTTCTCGGCCTCCCGGACCAGGTGTTCGCCCCGCTCGAGGATCAGGATCGACTTGCCGCTGGGCGCCAGCCTTTGCGCCAGGGTGGCGCCGCCGGCACCGGAGCCGATGATGATGACGTCGTAGCGCCGGGCCATGTCAGTCTCCCAGGTGATAGCGGGCGGACCCAGCCCGGACGACGGCCCGGACCAGCCCGCGGGGCAGATGGCTGAGCAGGGCCGCCGCCAGCCGATTGTGCCAGCCGGGGATGACCACCACCTTGCCCGCCGCATTGCCGGCTATGGCGGCGGCGACCACCGCCTCCGCAGACTGCCAGAACAGCCGCGGAGCGCCTTCCATCAGGTGAGCAGTCGCATTGGCCTCGGCAAAGCCGGTGCGGGTGAAGCCCGGGCAGACGGCGGTGACCTTCACCCCCCGGCCGCGGTATTCCGCATCCAGGGCCTCGGAGAAGGTCAGCATCAGGCTCTTGGCGCCCGGATAGAGGCTGTGGCCCGCCGCGCCGGGAGCGAAGGCGGCGAGGGAGGATATGTTGAGGATCCGCCCCGACCCTCGGGCCGCCATCCCGGGCAGGACCGCGTGGGCGAGGGCGCAGGGAGCAACCACCAGGGTCATGAGGAAGTCCCTCTGCCGCGCCCAGGACACCCCGGCAAAGCTCTGGGGAATCGAGAACCCGGCGTTGTTGACCAGGACGTCGACGGAGCGGCCAAGGGACTCCAGGGCCTCGAGGAGGGGGCGCTCGGCGCCCAGAACGCCCAGGTCCGCCGCCACGCAGGTCACCTCGCCCCCGTGCCGGGCCCTGAGTTCCGCAGCCAGGGCCTCGAGCCGGTCGAGGCGGCGGGCTGTGACCAGAAGGTCATGGCCGCGCGCCGCATAGGCCCGGGCGAACTCCGCGCCGAGGCCTGAGGAGGCGCCAGTGACCAGGGCGAGGGGGCGTGGACTTGCGGTCATTCCCCACCCTCGCCCGCCAAGGCGGCGATCTCAAGGCAGGGATCTCAAGACGACGACCTCCTCCGCGTGCGCACAGCCATGACCGAGCGGCGGGACCAGGCCTTAGGCGCCCTGGGGCTGAAATAGTCCGTCATGGCGATTGGCCCGCCTGGAGCGGAGCGACCGAGCCCGCCGGAGGCGGATCCTGGTCCTACAGCCCCGACCGGGCGAAAGCCTGCCGGATGCGGACCGCAGGCAGTTCCCCGACCGGCAGGCGCGCCTATACCCGTTTGGTCAGCCAGAAGGATGCGCCGTAGAGATTGACCCCCTCCAGGGGCCCTTTTCTCAGCGCGGAATTCGCGCGGGCGGACAGTGCCGGATCGCGGTGCACGAACCAGCAGGGGAACAGGATCTCGAAGGCGTCGCCGCCGAATAGCAGCGCCGTTGCCAGGAGATACTGCTCGTTCCACATCCGCGAGACGTGACCGGAGATGTAGTCGTCGGGCAGGTAGATGTCGTGGATATGGATGATCACGCCGGGCCTCACGCGGGGCAGGATGTCCAGGAAAAAGACGGTGACGTCAGACCCCTGGAAACTGCGGTGCGAGCTGTCCAGGAACAGGATATCGCCGGGCTCCAGCGCGTCGAAGATCGCCGGATCGGAGTCTTCCAGCGGTGTGCGGATGACCGTGTCGCAAAGGGTGTCGATCTCATTGCGGGGTTGGGGATCGATCGAGGTCAAATGCGTGCGCAGGCCATAGAGTTCGACGGCGCGGCGGGCAAACTTGGTCGAAACGCCGGAGCCGATCTCGATGAATCGGGCCGGATCGTTGGCGCGCAGGAAATGGGTCAGGGCCATCCCGTCCAGCGGTGGGAACCAGGCGTTGAACCAGAAGGGCTCGCGCAAGTCGTAGTGGCCGCCCGTCGACAGCGCCGCGAAGTCCGGCTGCAGGGTCGCGAGATCGTCCAGAACGGCTTCGTAGCGGCCCCGACCCGCGGCCAGGATCCGGGTCAGTTCCGGATGCGCCGGCAGGCCGCCGCCATAGCGCACGGTGGATTTGTATCTGTAGTCGATGACGCCGAAGCTGTGCTCGGCCCTGTCGGTACTGAAGGCCTCGCCCTTGTCGGTGGCGGCGAGCGCGACTTCGAGATCCGAGCGAACGCCCTCGTCCGATGGGGCGGCCTCAGCGGCGGACCTGAGCATCGCGATGCCGTCCTCGTTCCGACCGAGCTTGACCAGGGCGATCCCCAGGTGACGCTGGATCGAGGGGTGACCCGGCGCGGCTGCCAATGCCCGGCGCAGCATGACCTCCGCGTGGTTCAGTAGGTGGTCGCGAAGCCAGGCGACGCCCTGATCAAACTGTTTCTGAACGGCGTCTTCGAGTTTGGCTGCCATGCCGCGCAACCTCGTTCAGCCGGACTGACAGGTCCAGCGCAAATGCGATGACAGGGTAAGCGGGTCGAGTGTGTCGCGGAACATTGGAGCTGTGGCCGGGTTGTGGCGGTCTGCCGTCTACGAGGTCGAAGCGTCGGGGATGGGATGCGGGCCGCTGGCGTCACCGAGGGCGGCAATCGTGGCCCCTAGTCTCTAGCCGATGCTGAGCGCAGGCAGTTCCCCGACCGGCGGGATGGGGACTTGTTGGTGTTTCCCGGAGTGCAGAGAGGGATCGCCTAGATTACCCTCGTCCGCAGGGCCTAAGTCATTGAAATCGCTGGCGCACCCGACACGATTCGAACGTGTGACCTTTGCCTTCGGAGGGCAACGCTCTATCCAGCTGAGCTACGGGTGCGTCTTCAGCGGAGGGGCCTTTTAGCTGAAAGGCGGGCGCATGGCTACTGCGACGAGACGCTGGCGCGGAACTCGCGTTCGGCGAGGGTCTGGCGGTCTGCGGGGGACAGGTCGGACAGGCGCTCCAGGGTGACGGTGCGGATCGCAGCCGTGCACGGATAGACGTGGGGATAGGGCCCAACCGGGGCGCCGGTGTCGAGGCCGACGTCGAAGGTCTCGCCGCTCATGGAGAAGACCACCGGCACCGTCCGCTCGATGCGCGCCTCGCCGGCCGGGGCACCGTCCACCGACAGGGTGAGGACCCCGCCGGCGCCCAGGCCGCCGTCGTAGGCGAAGCCGACCTCCAGTAGGTGCGGCCCCGGGGCCAGGGGCCCGCCGTCGCCGACCCCCGTCAGCTCCCGGCCGAAGTAGTTGTAGATGAACCGGGGCGCGCCAGCCGCGTCCAGGTAGAGGCTCCAGCCGGCCATGTTGCCGCCCTGGCAGGCGATGACGCCCCGGGCTGGCTGCGGGCCCACCTCGATGTCCGCCGTGATCCGGTAGGAGGCGTTCTTCAGGTTGACGACAATGCTCTCCGGGATCCGGACATGGGCCGTCGTGTAGGTCATGGACCGGGCCGACCCCAGGGCCGTGGGCACGGCCAGGCCCGGGTCCGCCCGGCGAGCGGGGTCGCGCATCGGATAGACGCCGTTGCGCCGGGCCTCGGCGTCGAACACCGCCTTCAGGGCCTCCAGCTTCTCCGGGAACTGGGCCGACAGGTCCCGGCCCTGGGAGAAGTCCTCGGCGATATTGTAGAGCTCCCAGCGCTCCTGCGGGCCGTCGAAAGGGGTGGCCAGGAAGCGCATCCAGGGCACGCGGCCATGGAAGCAGGAGGCCATCCAGCCCTCGTGGTAGATGGCGCGGTTGCCGAGGATCTCGAAATACTGGGTCGTGCGCCGGCTGGGCGCCTCCGCCGAGCCGAAGCTGTAGGCCATGGACACCCCGTCCATGGGGTCCTGGTCCACCCCGTTGACCCGGGTGGGCGCCTCCACCCCCGCCGCCTGTAGCAGGGTCGGGGCGATGTCGATGACATGGTGGAACTGCGAGCGGAGGCCACCCGCCCGGGGGATGCCGGCGGGCCAGCTCAGGGCCATGGCGTTGCGGGTGCCGCCGAAATGGGAGGCCACCTGCTTCATCCACTGGAAGGGGGCGTCCAGGGCCCAGGCCCAGCCGGCGTTGAAGTGGTTCTCGCAGCGGGCGGTGCCGAAGTCGTCCATGTGGGCGAGCATCCACTCGGGATCCTCGGGCACACCGTTCTGGAAGGAGGGCGCGGCCCAGGCGCCGTTCAGGGTCCCTTCGGCCGAGGCGCCGTTGTCGCCGGTGATGTAGACGACGAGGGTGTTGTCGGCCTGGCCCGAGGCCTCGACGAACTGCAGGAGGCGGCCGATGTGGTGGTCGGTGTGGGCGAGGAAGCCGGCGAAGGCCTCCATGAGCCGCCGGGCCATGGGCTTGTAGCGGTCCGGATAGTCCTCCCAGGCCGGGATCTCGTCGGGCCGGTCGGTCAGGACCGTGCCCTCGGGGATCACCCCCAGGGCAATCTGGCGCTCGAAGATGGTCCGGCGTAGGGCGTCCCAGCCGTCATCGAACTGGCCGGCGAAGCGGTCGATCCAGGCCTTGGGGGCATGGTGCGGCGTGTGTACCGCGGGGGTCGGGAGATAGAGGAAGTAGGGCTTGCCCGGCGCCGTCGCCCGCACCCGCTCGATCCAGGCAATGGACTGGTCCACCAGGTCCTCGGTGAGGTGGTAGTCGGGCTTGCCGAGATAGGGGAAGACCGGCGTCGTCTGGTCGTAGACGGGGGGCTCGTACTGCGAGGCCTCGGCGTTGATGATGCCGTAGAAGCGCTCGAAGCCCATGCCCGTCGGCCAGCGGTCGAAGGGACCGGCGGGCCCCTGCTCCCAGGTGGGGGTCAGGTGCCATTTGCCAAAGCAGCCGGTGGTGTAGCCGTTCTGCCGCAGGATCTCCGCCACCGTCGCCGAGGATCGGGGGATGAGGCTGTCATAGCCGGGGAAGCTGTTGGCCCCCTCGGGAATGCCGCCCATGTGCACGGCGTGGTGGTTGCGCCCGGTGAGCAGGGCCGCCCGGGTGGGCGAGCACAGGGCCGTGGTGTGGAACTGGTTGTACCGCAGGCCCTTTGCGGCCACGGCGTCCAGGGCCGGAGTGGGCACGGGCCCGCCGAAGGTGCCGAAGGATCCAAAGCCCACATCGTCCAGCATGATGAGGATGATGTTCGGCGCGCCGTCTGGGGCGCCGTCCTTGCGCAGGCGCGCGGACTGGGACTCATCCAGCAGGCGCTCGATCCGGCCTTCGAAGGGCCTGGGGGGTTTGGGAAGCTCGGTCATGCCCCCGACCCTACCAGGGTCTTGCCCATCCCCTGGCCGGAGAGGGCGAACTCCAGGGCCTCGCCGTAGGCGGCCAGGGAAAAGCGGCGACCTTCGGGGGGTGCCAGGCGGCCGTCCTCCACCCAGGGCAGGAGGCGAGAGAGGGTCTCGGCGGCGCGGGGTGACTCGAACAGCAGGAACTGGCGCACGTCCACCCCGGTGAGGGCGGCGCCCTTCATCAGGGGCAGGTTGGCGGGAAGGGCCGGGATGGGGCCACCGGCAAAGCCCACCACCAGGTGGCGTCCGCCCCAGGCCAGTGACCGAAAGGCTGGCTCGAACAGGGGGCCGCACACGGGGTCGAAGATGAGGTCTGGCCCGCGTCCGCCGCACAGGGCCTTCAGCCGGTCGCGCCAGGCCTCGGCCCCTGTGTCCAGGACCTCGTCCGCCCCGCAGGCCCGGGCGAAGTCGCGCTTCTCCGGCGTGGAGGCGCAGGCGAGGACCCGGGCGCCGAGGATCTTCCCCACCTGGACGGCGGCTGTCCCCACGCCCCCGGCGGCGCCCAGGACCAGCAGGGTCTCGCCTGGGCGCAGGGCGGCCCGGTGCTCCAGGCCGTGCAGGGCGGTGAGGTGGTTGATGCGGAAGCCGGCGGCCTGGCCGGAGGTCATGTTGGCGGGCAGGCGCGTGCAGGTGCCCGCCGCCGCCAGGGCATACTCGG
>Ga0194055_10003265_pt1 | contig 12515 bp, 8 predicted proteins | sample SepL449m_MetaG_FD_155482 | JGI IMG/M metagenome (GOLD analysis project Ga0194055, IMG submission 155482) | Anoxic zone freshwater microbial communities from boreal shield lake in IISD Experimental Lakes Area, Ontario, Canada - Sep2016-L442-9m | ecosystem: Environmental > Aquatic > Freshwater >... | reverse complement strand
GTGGTGGTGGATCCTTTGGCGCCGGCACCGAGTCCTGTGGTGGTAGATCCGTTGGCGCCGGCACCGAGTCCTGTGGTGGTAGATCCGTTGGCGCCAGCACCGAAACCTGTGGTGGTGGTGGATCCCGTGGTGCCGAGCCTGCCTGCGGGGGTGGTGCCACCTGCGGAAGTGGTGGCGGTGGTAAAGAGCGTTTTGAAGCTGACGAAGCCGTTTGAGTTTCAGCTTGCTTATGGGAAAGTGCGGTTGCCTGTGGGGACTTCGGTGAAGTTTCTTTCGCGGGAGGGCGAGATGGTGAAAGTAGACTATTTGAAAACGATTTTGACCGTGCCGATTGGGTCGACGGATTATGGAATTGCCGAGCCGGTGCCCGGGGTGACGGTGCCGGCGAAGGTTCCTGCGGTGGTTGGGGGTGCCGGGGCGGGAGATTTGTGATTCGGAGTTGTTGGGAGGCGTGAACCTCCGGGTGGAGTTCATCGGAACTCTGGCATTCGCCAAGTCTGTGGAATGGAGAAATGCTTGCTCCTAAAGTGTTTGTTTTCAGAAAAATACAGGCAAAAAGGTCGTCACGAGTTTATGGAAAGGTGATGGCAGTCGGCCGTTGATTTTTGAAATAGATGAGGTGCCGCAAGGTGGTGGTGGAAGGTTTGGTGGAGGCTTAGAGTGGTTTTGTGGCGTGGCGTTTCCGTCTTATAAGAGGACAAATTTGGGGCATTTTTTCACATTGCCATCATCACTTTGTCACATGCGGGTTGTAGTATGAGGCTTATGAAATTACTCAAAAATCCCACGCATCTTCCCTTGGTCGCTGTTCAAGCGATCGTCTCCTTAGTCTCGTTTGCCGCTCTTTCTGGCATCGCGACGGCACAAGTCTCTTCTATCGATCTCTCCACTTATGTTCGGGTGGGACGCTATGATCTCGCTGAGCCTACGCGGACAACGCCGCCGCTGAACAGTCTGCTGGCTCAAGAAGCCTCTGGGATTACTTACAACAAGGATACCGACACGCTTTTCGTGATCGGTGACGGGAGCACTTCGGTGGTGCAAATTTCTAAGACTGGGCAATTGATCGACTCGATGACTCTGGCGCTTGGGCCTTCACCTCAAGGCACGTCCTTTTACGATACGGAAGGAATCACTTATATTGGCGGTGGACAGTTTGTGATCGTTGAGGAGCGTTACCGTCAGGCGAATCTCTTCACCTATGCTGCGGGAACGACTTTAACCTTCGGCACGCCCCAAGTGAAAACGGTGAAGCTGGGGACGACCATCGGCAACATTGGGCTCGAAGGATTATCCTACGATCCCCTCAGTGGAGAGTATATTTTCGTCAAGGAGATCACCCCTGAAGGCGTTTTCCAGACGAGCATCAATTTCGTGGCTGGTACGGCCTCAAATGGTTCGGGGAGCACCGTCAACTCCACCAACCTTTTTAATCCAGCGCTCGCTGGGTTGTCCGATTTTGCGGACGTTTTCGCTCTCTCGAACATCATCAGTCCATCAAGCGCCTCGCAGTATGGCAACCTTTTGATCCTCAGCCAAGAGCAGGGAAAAATTGTCAACATTGATCGGTCTGGAAATATCAGCAACAGCCTCCAGTTGGTATCGGACTCTGGCAATCCCTTGTCGCTCGCCAATCAACAACATGAGGGGCTGACGATGGATTTGAACGGCGTGCTTTATGTGGTGAGCGAAAATGGTGGAGGGGATTTTGATCACCCGCAGCTCTGGGTTTACCAATCCGTCCCTGAGCCGGGGAGTGCGGTCCTGCTTCTTGCGGGTCTGGGATTGATCCGTTCGGTCAGTCGCCGTCGGGCATCCACGAGCCCATCCATTTAATTTTATCACAACAAGCACCAACCCTAAACAACCAAACCCTAAACAACCAAAATATATGAAAAAAACCCTGATAATTACCGCCGTCTTGACGGCTACGAGCACCCTCACCCTGCAGGCGCAGAGCCTATTGATCACCGAAGTTTACTCGGCTGGCAGTGGGAACGGAACCTATGCGGCGGATTGGTTTGAGGTGACGAACTTTAGCGCTTCACCGATTGATATCACTGGATGGAAGGTGGATGACAATAGCCAATCGCCTGCCGCCGCCGTGGCTTTGGTTGGGGTGACGAGCATTGCGGCTGGTCAATCGGTGGTCTTTCTGGAGGGCAATGCCACGGGGACCAACTTAGCGACGATTAATAACGCCTTTAAAACCGCGTGGTTTGGCACGACCTCGTGGCCAATCATTCTCGGGAACTACTATGGAAGCGGAGTTGGTCTTAGTACGACGAGCGATCAGGTGAATCTCTTTAATCCGAACGGGGCCACCCCAAGCACTCCGGTGGCGAGTGTGCAGTTTGGGGTTGCTACCACTGGCAAAACCTTTCAAAACCCTGGTTTTTTAAATGATGTTTCGAGCCCGCTTACCACTCTGAGTAGCGTTGGGGTGGACGGGAGTTTTCTTGCTTCTAACGGCTTCGAAACGGGTTCACCCGGTCTTGTGCCTGAACCTTCAACGATTGTTTGCCTGCTCGGTGGGCTTGGAATGGTCGGGATGTTTCGGCGTCGCATTTGATCCGTGGGCGATTGCCTATTTTAGAGCGAGCGGTGAGCTTTGCGTCCTGCAGACTTTGGAGGCAAAGCATCCTAGTTTAGTTACTTCCTCGCGTTTGAAACAGCGTGGGCGCATCGGAGGAGAGGGCGGTGGGAACGCCGAAATTTTTGGTGGATCGATGCGCTCACCCGGGCTGTTGGGGTCGGGGGCGACGAGCGAGCAAAAGCGGCGTGGAGAGCAGAAGGGCGAGAAGGGCAGAGGGTTCGGGGATGGTGGTGATGCGGAAGCCAGTGTCGACACTTTCGACGAAGGGGTTATTGGAGTTTCTGCTGGTGGCGAGCATAGGATTGGGGCCGAAGTTATAGGCGCCGCCGCGGAGGCCTCGGCCTGAGCCGATGACGGCATCGTTCCATTCGTAGACATTGCCACCCTGGTCGAAGGTGCCGTAATAACTGGAGGATGAACTATAGGCGGCGCCGATGGTTACGGCGTTGACGACGGAGTTGTAGTTGGCTTGGTTTGCGAGGCCATTTGGAGTGGAGGCACCGGGAGTGGAGTCACTTTGGGTGGGGTAACGCCAGTAATTGTCGCCACCACCGGCGCCTGTGGTGGGGTCATAGTAGGCGGCTTTATACCACTCGTTTTCGCTGGTGATGAAGACCGTGGCGGCAAGATTGCGGACAGCGAGGCCACCAGCGGAGAGTAAATAGGCACCTGACTCGGTTGCTGAACCGTTTTGGTCGCTGTTCAGCCAATTGGCGAAGCGCATGGCGTCGAGAAAATTGACATAAGAAACTGGCTTATTGGCGAAGCCGAGTTTGGAGGTATACTTCGAACCGGCGGTGGCACCTGGGGTGAAGGTGATTCCGCCGTTTACGGCATCGGAGCCCATACTGGAGCTATAAATGCCATTGGGGTTAGTGCCGTTGGGGTCGGCGGAGTTGAGGAAGGCGGTGTATTCGAGGTTGCTGACTTCGGTGGAGCCGATGGAATAACCGTAGGGAACCGAGCCGTAGCCGGTGGAATCTGCGGGGTTGTTGAGGTGATCGATGCGGACAGTTTGGAGATTGATTTTATCGACAGCGAGAGCGGGGTTGGAAAGGATGGCGAGGAGAAGCGGGTAAATTTTCATAGGTGAAAAGATGATTTGGTTAGGACGTGGTGAAGTTTGATGATGCACAGCACATTTGATGCCAGATGCTCGAGAGGTGAGAAAAAAGTGGGATGAAGCAATGGGGCGAGGGAGTTGGGAGGGTAAGCGGAACTGTGCAAGCAAAGATTTATTGGCGAGGAATTGAAAAAATAGCTTGCTTTTTCTTTTGGTTGCGACGAATCTTTGCAACTACGTTAAAGCCCACTCAAACACCTTCTATGAAACTCCCTAATTTGATTCTGACTGCTTCCGTCGGCACTGTGCTTTTTGGAGGTGGATCTTTGTTGGAAGCTGCGCAGATCATGGGGAGCATTACCTTTGCGGGTGGCGTTAATTTAAACACAAGTTCTGCAGGAACGGCGACGGCAGTGACGGGGTGGACAGGTCCCGGCGGAGTGGGGAATCCCTTTGTGCTGAGTTCTTCTTTATCGGCTGGGGCGGTTTCATTCGCTAGCCCAGTAACATTTACGGCGCCGTGGTCATTTGTATCGGGACCAGTTACCAGTTTTTGGTCCGTGGGTGGCTACACGTTTGACTTGGTGAGTTCATCGATTTTTTCGCAGGGTGGATCGCCGGCGAGCGTTTCGGTGACTGGAACTGGGACACTGAAGTACGCTGGGTATACGAACACCCCAGGTACTTGGTCATTTTCCACGCAAGATCCATCCAGCGGAAGCCCAGCAAATTTTTCCTTTTCGTCGGCGGCCGGTGCGCAACCAGTGTATGATGGTGGCGGAACGGCGATGCTTTTGGGGATGGGCTTTACGGGTTTGGCGCTGGTCCGGAGAAAAGTGTTGGCATAAGCGGTTTTTGGTTGCGTTGGGTGAGGAGAGTTGATCAGGGGAAACCAGTTGAGCGTTGCTCTCAGTCTTTTAATGTAGGGTCTGCTGATTAAGGAAAAGGTGGAATTCACTCGGAGAAAATGGGCGCTTTAGGTGCTCCTTGTGTTGTTCCTCGGTGACTTTTCTTTGAGGGTTTGAAAAATCCTCCCGCTTTTGGGCGGGCAGTTTCGTTCTGTTGGGCTTAACTGCTTAACTGCTTAACCCTCAGGGAGATCCGCGGAGTGTTGCCCGCTATGAGGGCGCAGTTCCTTGAGTGATCTGCCCGACCTTTTTTTATTTCAAGCGATGATTCCTGGAACCACTCGCCCATGCACATCGGTCAGACGAAATTGGCGGCCTTGATAACGATAGGTCAGAGCTTCGTGGTTTATTCCGCAGAGATGGAGAATTGTCGCCTGCATATCATGGACATGAACGGGGTCACGAACGATATTCCATGCAAACTCGTCGGTTTCGCCAAAAGTAGATCCGCCCTTCACCCCGCCGCCAGCCAACCACATGCTATAGCTTCGGCCAAAGTGATCCCGGCCGTTCGGCTTTTTGGGGTCACCTTGCCCGAATGGTGTCCGCCCGAATTCTCCGCCCCAGACCACCAAGGTATCCTCCAGCAATCCGCGCTCTTTTAAATCCGTGACCAGTGCCGCGCTTGGGGCGTCGGTATCTCGACACTGTTGTTCGAGTTGGGTGAAGAGATTGCCGTGCTGATCCCACCCGCTGTGCATCAATTGAACAAAACGCACCCCGCGCTCTAGTAATCGCCTGGCAATCAGGCAGTTGTTGGCGAAGGTTCCCTTTTTCAGTGCGTCGGGTCCATAACGCTCGAGGATATACTTCGGTTCCTGCGTAAAATCGAGAAGGTCAGGCACGCTGGCCTGCATCTTGTAAGCCATCTCATATTGGGCAATTCGCGTGTCAATTTCTGGATCCCCGTATTCCGCGAGATGCGCGGCGTTCATCTCTTGGAGATCGTCGAGCAGAGCTCTCCGCTCCGCTCGACTCATCCCGGGTGGGTTGTTTAAATAGGGAACTGGTGACCCCGCGTTGCTGAAACGCACGCCTTGATAACGACTGGGGAGAAAGCCACTTCCCCAGTAGTAATCAAAGAAAAGCTGGCCACAACTTCGCTCTTTATCCGAGGAGGTCATGGCTACAAAGGCTGGTAAATCATCAGCATCACAACCTAGGCCATAGCTCAGCCACGCTCCCATGCTCGGCCGACCAGGGACTTGCGAACCTGTCATGAAAAAAGTGACCCCAGGGGCGTGATTGACCGCTTCGGTATTCATCGACCGGACCACACAAATATCGTCGGCGATACCGCCAATTTTCGGCAACATGCTACTGAGTTCCATCCCGCACTGCCCGTAACGCTGAAAGGGCTTGATCGCGGGGGTAATCGGCCACCTTTTATTTCCAGAGGACATCGTGGAAAGTCGTGTCGTTCCGCGGACGCTTTCTGGAATATCTTGCCCCGCCATTTTTTGGAGGGTCGGTTTTGGATCAAAAAGGTCAACGTGCGAGGGGCCACCACCTTGCCAGAGGCAGACCACCCGCTTGGCTTTTGGAGCGATTTGGGGCAGACCAACAAGACTGGATTGCCCTCGGCCATTGGCCCTCGAAGATCCGAGGAGCGAGGCGAGGGCGATCCCGCCGATTCCGTGGGTCGCCTTGCTAAAAAGCTGGCGTCGGGTGACGCGTTGGTGATTGGTGAAAAGTTCTTCGAGCATTGGGTGGAGTGAATGGGATGGGCTTATTCGCGGGTCAACGCTTCGTCTAAGTTGAGGATGGCTAGGCAGACGGCAGTGAGCGCGGCGTGATCGATCGCTGGCAATTCCGGATGGGTGGGTGCATTGCCAATCGTCACCACTTCTGAGGCTCGCTTCGGATCGTTTAAATAAATCGCCCGTTGCTTTTCTAGAGATCGGCGCAATAACGCCAGATCCTTTGGCGTGGGATGGCGACCGACCACCCGCCGAAAGGCTAGAGTCAGTTGGGCGTTGGCATCGCCACCCGCTTGCAGGCATCGAGCTGCGAGAACTCGGGCAGCCTCTCCCCAGGTGGGATCATTGAGCGTTGTTAGTGCGTGTAGCGGGGTACTTGTGGCTGACAGTCGCACTTTGCAGGTCTGCCGGCTCGAGGCATCAAACATATTTGCTGGGCCGACCGTTCGTCGCCAAAATGTGTATAAACTTCGGCGGTAAAGATCTGATCCCGAAGATAATGGATAGTTAAAGTCTCGCTCTTTTGTAATCGCGAGAGTCTCCCAAATTGCTTCGGGTTGATACGGATATACGGGCTTTCCTCCGAGTCGCTGATCCAATAAGCCACTTGCCGATAGGGCAATATCCCGAAGGATCATTGAAGGTGCTCGAAATCTCGCTCCACGAGCGAGCAATCGATTCTCGGGATCCCGCTCGAGGAGTTGGCTAGTGATTCGGCTACTCTGTCGATAAGTCGCGCTCGTCACGATGAGCCGATCCATTTCTTTCATTCGCCAATGTCGTTCGCGAAATTCCACCGCCAACCAGTCGAGGAGCTCCCGGTGTAGGGGCATCTCGCTTTGCACTCCAAAATCTTCCGCCGTTCGTACCAAGCCTGCCCCAAAAAATATTTGCCAAATCCGGTTGATTTGCACCCGAGCCGTCAGTGGGTGGTCTGGTGTAAATAGCCACTCCGCAAAGCCGAGGCGGTTCTTCGGGGCACCATTCGCCCCCTTCGGCAGAAATGCTGGTGTCGCAAATTCTACCTTCTCGAGGGGCTTCTCATAGTTTCCGCGATCAAGAACAAATGTCGGCCGCACTTTGTCGTCGCGCATTATCATCACTCGCGCAAACTCCTCCTTCTTGATTCGGGCGATCTCCTTTTTTGCTAGGGCAAGATTTTTTACCGCCAAATCTCGCCTCCCGACTCCCGACCAGAATTCTTTTTCAAAGAGTGGCCGCAAGCCATTTTCCAGTTCAAGACTCTGGGCGTCAGTGCGTTCCCCTTGGGGAATTTTCAGAATCGTCAGTAAATTCGCTGGAAGGAGTTGCTGGTTTGGTCGCTTCGTTTCCGCGGTCACGGTTGGTAGCCACTCCGCAAACTCCTTGATCAAGGTGTCTTTGTTGATGGCTTCCGCTTCTAGCTTGGTGGCGCCATCCTCCAGCGCCCGCATCCGCTTTTCCACTTCTTCCGGTGCCACTTCCAAAAAAGGGGTGGCGATTCGCTTCGGCCCAGAAATAATCGGTGCCGATCCGTTCTCCGAGACGCGGTTGAAGATATCCAGGAGTCCGTAGTAGTCGCGTTGGGTGATCGGGTCGTATTTGTGATCGTGGCATTGAGCACACGCCATGGTCAGGCCAAGCCAATTGGTCGCCGTAGTGTCGACCCGATCAAAAAGATTCACAAACCGTTGCTCCTCAGCGATCGCCCCCCCTTCCCCGTTCAAAAGATGGTTGCGATTAAATGCTGTAGCGATCAGTTGATCCTTGGTCGGTTCTGGCAATAGATCCCCAGCCAACTGTTCGATCGAAAAGCGATCAAACGGCATGTCTGCATTCAGTGCCCGCACCACCCAGTCCCTCCACATCCACTGATAGGTATCGCCGTCTTGCTGAAAGCCATTGCTGTCGGCATAGCGCGCCGCGTCCAGCCACGGCATGGCCATTCGTTCGCCAAATTGTGGTGATGTCAGCAGGCGATCGACCAGCCGTTCATAGGCATCCGCTGCGTCGTCGGTCACAAAGGCGTCGACCTCTCCGGGAGTCGCCGGTAAACCAGTCAAATCAATGGAAAGACGGCGAATGAGCGTCGGTCGGTCCGCCTCGGGTGAGGGTGCCAGTCCGCTCGCCTCCAGTTTCGCGAGGACGAACTGATCGATGGGGTTTCGAATCCATCCTGGGTTCTTCACTTGTGGAAGAGTCACTTTAACTGGCGCGATAAAAGACCAGTGCGCTTGGTATTTCGCCCCTTCTGAAATCCACCGCTTGAGGTTCAACTTCTCCTCGGGACTGATACTGCGGTGGGCCTTTGGAGGTGGCATCAGTTCGTCTTTATCTATCGAAAAAATTCGCGTAATCATCTCACTTAGTTCGGGATGTCCTGGAACAATCGCTAGTTCTCCAGACTCTGCTTTCCCAAGGGCAAAGTCTTGGACATCGAGGCGCAATCCACCCTTGCGCTTCTTTGCGTCCTGTCCATGGCATTGAAAACATTTCTCGGCTAAAATTGGCCGAATATCTCGGTTGAATTCGAGGGGTGCCGCATTCAAGGATGTTCCGCTGAGTAGTGTGACCAACCAGAGAAGGCGGCAAATATTGCGAGGCGGGTTCATGAGCGATGAGATGATCTTTTTCACGGGCTTCTCTTAGCTGAGCTTATCGCCGGGGTTTAATATGCTCGGTCCTGTTGGGGTGTACTCCCCTGAAACGTTCAGCTGGGCGAAACATGGATTTGACACAATCAATTGATAATCAGCTACTTCGAGGATGTGAATGGAGCTGAACGGGCTCCTCCGCCTCTTCAGATGTCCTTCCAGTCCTTAAACATGGCAGCTTGACCGTAGTGCTCTCCTTGATCGTTGGTTAAATTCCAAACAGTCGCCCGTTCGATTCGAAATCTCCGGCCGCTCTTGGAGATTCGTATGCCTGAGTAGTTGTGAATTACTCCATGGGCAGTCACTTGTGCGAGGAGCGCGGCTCTTTCTGCTCGATTCGGAGCCTCAGCAGTGAGGCGGGAGGGTGTGGAACGCAGCTCTTCCATCGTCATCTCCCAAAGTTTTAAAGCAGCAACGTTGCCATAGTTTAAAATGGGGTCTGTTTCGTTGCCATGCGAGACGAGAACGAAGGAGGCGTCATGGAGTTGACGGAGGAAATCTGGTTCGTCGGCGTCGGGTGAAACTAATTCTCGACCGGTTGCGGAGTGGAAGCAACGGGCGAGGATCCGAAGGTGAGCTAACTGCCATGCAGAAGTGGTTGTGTCGTTCATGAAACCGATTGTTTGTTGTGAATTTTTCAGGAGCAATCCGTTTTCTAAAAATAAAGAGCTCATCCAAGTGAGGTTGCGTGGGTAGAGGACTTTTGAGTTCATTGAAACAAGTGCCCCGTGCTTTAACTCGGTCAGAATGGAAATCGTTCTTGGGCAAGCATTTCAGGCGGTGTGCATCATGCGCGCGGAGTTTGGGCAAGATTCGTCGAATATTTAGTTGATTTGTTAACTTGTTGATTGCCAGTTGCTCAGAGATTTGAGGAATCGGGTGAGTTGGTGAAATTGTTTTGGCAACCAAGGGGATCGAAAGTGTCCGCGCATCGAGACGATCCGCCGATATTAAAGTCACGCCAGTTGGGTTGCCCCGATTACCAGCGGAAACAGTTCAAAACAGTGAAGGCTCTCGTTGGAAACCTTCGTTGTCTAATTCATTCGCCTGCAGAGGCTTCAGCTTTTCGAAATCAGCCGCAGGGTCGATCGATGCGGTGAGATTTGGAAAAAATGACGATTTTTGAAAGAAGTTGCTTGTCATGGGCGGGGGATTGGCTAGTCTTCGCGTCCCGCAAAACCTCGGTGGCGAGACTTCGGGGGCAACGAAAGTTGTCGGCCAGTGATTTGAGTAATTTAATTCAAATTATTTGTTGACTACGATCAATGCTCTCCGTAGGTTCTTCCTCCCGAGAAAAACGGGGAAGTTGCTCCGGCAACTAGTTCTTTGACAGTTTGATTCTGAAATCAGAAGCAGTGTTGAGTGCGTTCAGGTTTGCCTGTGGCGCGCAAAGCTGCTTCTTCGAAACTAGGAACGGTCAAATAAAATAAGCAAAGATTGAATTGTGCGTTATACGTCGGAACTTTGATTTCAAATAATACAAGATCGGACAAACCCCACGTTGCCTTGACTCTTCATTGAGAGAGGTAAGGTGGGTATGAACGGTCAGATTTAGCGACGACTTTAGCAGTCGTTCGCGCAGACTTTGGGGCTTCGGCCTCATCCGTTTTTCACGGAGAGTTTGATTCTGGCTCAGAACGAACGCTGGCGGCGTGGATAAGACATGCAAGTCGAACGGGATTTTGCCTGTAGCAATACAGGTGGGGTCTAGTGGCGTAAGGGTGCGTAACACGTGGGTAATCTGCCGAGAAGTGGGGGATAGCTCGTCGAAAGGCGAATTAATACCGCATATGGTTAGTGGAGGATCTTCACGACACCAAAGCCGGGGTAACCTGGCGCTTCTTGATGAACCCGCGGCCTATCAGCTAGTTGGTGAGGTAACGGCTCACCAAGGCTATGACGGGTAGCTGGTCTGAGAGGACGACCAGTCACACTGGAACTGAGACACGGTCCAGACACCTACGGGTGGCAGCAGTCGAGAATTTTTCTCAATGGGGGAAACCCTGAAGGAGCGACGCCGCGTGGAGGATGAAGGTCTTCGGATCGTAAACTCCTGTCATTTGGGAACAATTGTTAGCGATTAACTGTCGTTAGCTTGATAGTACCAGAAGAGGAAGAGACGGCTAACTCTGTGCCAGCAGCCGCGGTAATACAGAGGTCTCAAGCGTTGTTCGGATTCATTGGGCGTAAAGGGTGCGTAGGTGGCGAGGTAAGTCAGGTGTGAAATCTCGGGGCTCAACCTCGAAACTGCACTTGATACTGCCTTGCTTGAGTACTGGAGAGGAGATTGGAATTTACGGTGTAGCAGTGAAATGCGTAGATATCGTAAGGAAGACCAGTGGCGAAGGCGAATCTCTGGACAGTTACTGACACTGAGGCACGAAGGCCAGGGGAGCAAACGGGATTAGATACCCCGGTAGTCCTGGCAGTAAACGGTGCGCGTTTGGTGTGGGAGGATTCGACCCCTTCCGTGCCGGAGCTAACGCGTTAAACGCGCCGCCTGGGGAGTACGGTCGCAAGATTAAAACTCAAAGAAATTGACGGGGGCCCGCACAAGCGGTGGAGTATGTGGCTTAATTCGATGCAACGCGAAGAACCTTACCTAGCCTTGACATGCATCTCTAAGTCGGTGAAAGCCGGCGAGTGTAGCAATACACAATTTGCACAGGTGCTGCATGGCTGTCGTCAGCTCGTGTCGTGAGATGTTGGGTTAAGTCCCGCAACGAGCGCAACCCCTGTGAACTGTTGCCACCGGCCTTCGGGCCGAGCACTCTGTTCAGACTGCCCTGTGAAACGGGGAGGAAGGTGGGGATGACGTCAAGTCAGCATGGCCCTTACGGCTAGGGCTGCACACGTACTACAATGCTCAGTACAGAATGAACCGAAACCGCGAGGTGGAGGAAATCCCTAAAACTGAGCCCAATTCGGATTGGAGGCTGCAACTCGCCTCCATGAAGCCGGAATCGCTAGTAATGGCGTATCAGCTACGACGCCGTGAATACGTTCCCGGGCCTTGTACACACCGCCCGTCACATCATGGAAGTCATTTGTACCCGAAGTGCATGCGCCAACCGCAAGGAGGCAGTGCCCTAAGGTATGAGTGGTAACTGGGATGAAGTCGTAACAAGGTAGCCGTAGGGGAACCTGCGGCTGGATCACCTCCTTTCTAAGGAGAAATGCCCTCACTCATTAATGAGCGGGTATAGGTCGATCGCTAAGGTTTTACACTCTTGAGTGTAAAATACGCGAACCTAAAGACCTCAGCAACGAAAGGCGTTGAGGCTCAGAGTTTTTGAAACGGTAGCGCACAATTCAGTTTTTGCTTGAGTTTCTGCTGTAAAAGGCAGTGTTAGTGATCTTGAAGAAGATCCCCGGGGGCATAGCTCAGTTGGTAGAGCGGTAGCTTTGCAAGCTATAGGTCTGGGGTTCGACTCCCCATGCCTCCACCATAATGGGCGGTGGAAAAAGTGGGTGTGGTGAAACAAGGGTGAGGGACAAGATCAAAATGGTAACAAAATGGTAAGTGTGACTGGCAGATCAACCAGGGCCTGTAGCTCAGCTGGTTAGAGCATGCGCTTGATAAGCGCAGGGTCACAGGTTCGAATCCTGTCAGGC
>Ga0194055_10003263_pt1 | contig 12519 bp, 11 predicted proteins | sample SepL449m_MetaG_FD_155482 | JGI IMG/M metagenome (GOLD analysis project Ga0194055, IMG submission 155482) | Anoxic zone freshwater microbial communities from boreal shield lake in IISD Experimental Lakes Area, Ontario, Canada - Sep2016-L442-9m | ecosystem: Environmental > Aquatic > Freshwater >... | reverse complement strand
CAATTGGCTGGCTAGCGGCCGTGCGGGCGACGCTTTTGCACACGCTAGACCGGCGTATACAGCCGCGCCGCTAGCTATATTTCCTCTTGCGATCGACGACCAGTAAATGCCTCCCCCCCGCCAAAACTCCTCCAGTAACACAGGCGACGTCCACCGCCGTCGGCGCCTCGTGGCGCTCGGGGTGGGTATTGCTGTAGCGCTGGGGTTCGTTGTGATCGTCGCAGTCAGCACGGGCAGTTCCGGCAACTGGGATCCGCAGCAGCTCGAGCAGGGCGCAGCGGCAGAGAAGCCGAAGATGGAACTGGAACTGCAAGCTCGAGCGGCGGCAGCTGTAATCGCGAAGCGCAGGGTTGAAATCCAGGCTGAGAACGCGGCGATCGACGCGATCTTGAAGCAAACCGGGAGCATCAGCCAGGCCGGAAGCGAAAACAAAGAGGTCGCGCTGACCTTCGATGACGGACCCAGCTCTTTCACCGGCCCGATCCTTGACACACTCAAGAAGTACGACGCGAGCGCCACCTTCTTTACGCTCGGCAATCAGGTCAGCACCTACCCGCTCGCCATGGACCGGGCCGTTGCGGAAGGTCACGTAATCGGGAACCACACTTGGGACCACCAAGATTTAACGAAGTTCGGCCCGAAGGACATTCGCAGCGAGATGGCAAAGCAGATGACGGCCGTGACCGGGAGGCAGCTACCAGCCGAAAAGCTCTTCCGCCCGCCGTACGGGGCCGTCAACGAACAGGTGATCGCAGAGGCCCGGCGAGCAGGAATGTTGACCGTCCTCTGGTCGATCGATACAAACGATTACAAGCTGCCAACGCCCGCCGCAATGACATCGCAGGTACTGACAGAGATTCAGCCTGGGGCAATCATCCTCATGCACGACGGTGGTGGCGATAGAACGTCAACGTCCGCAGCACTACCGATGATCATCAAAGGCCTGCGCAAAGCGGGCTACAAGATGGTGACTGTTCCGAAGCTGCTAATGGACAATCCACCGGCAGCAGAGCAGAACACAGTCAATCGCACACCGGTCGCCTAATTCCAAACACCAACGCTAGGAGCAGAGATGACTGAAGCCGACGGAGTCCTCCCCGCTGGGACAACACCGACCGAGCGTGAGGCAATCAAGAGGCTCGCGTCATTCTGGTGGCTCTGGCTCGTTTTTGGCATAGCGTGGATCGTGATCGCCCTGGTCGTGCTCCAGTTCAGTGAATCTTCCTTCGCGCTGATCGGCGTGATGATTGGCGCAATGTTCATCGGCGCGGGATGTCAGTACCTGGTGCTCTCAGCGCTCGCGCAGAAGTGGCGCTGGGTCTGGGCCGTTCTTGGCGCGCTACTGATCATTTGGGGTGTGGTCGCGCTCTTCAATCCGGTGCAGACCTTCAACGAGTTCGCCGACATCCTTGGCTTCATCTTCCTGCTCGTGGCCTTCATCTGGATCGTGCAGGCATTCGCCGAGCGTGACCACAACGATATTTGGTGGCTGGGCCTCGTAAGCGGAACCCTGATGCTTGTGGTCGCCTTCGTCGCCGCCGGTTCGGACGTTGACGTGAAGGCCAACTTGCTCGTCCTATTCGTCGGCTTTTGGGCACTGTTGTCGGGACTGACTGACCTGGTGCGAGCCTTCCAGCTCCATCATGTCGGCGAGAAGCTCGAGTAGCGCGCCTGCGCTAGCCGGCTAGCGCAGCGGTGCGCATTACTTCAGCCGGAGCTTCCAACCCGGTCCATTCCTCAAAGGCGATCAACCCCTGCTGGACTAGCATTTCCATCCCGTCGACAGTTACCGCGCCGGCAGCGGCTGCGGCTTCAAGCAGCGGGCCCGGCTTCCCGTGATAGACGACGTCAGCGACGATTGGGTAATCGCCGAGCTGCTCGGGGCTGATTGGTAGGCTCGCGAACGGGTCCCCTTCGAGCCCCGCGGCGGTGCAATTCACGAGCATCTGCGCCGCTTCGACCTGCGCTACTGCCTCAGCGCCGAAGCGCTCCGCAAGCCGTTCGGCGCGCTGCGGCGTCCTGTTCCAGATCTGAACCTTGACGCCGTAGTCTCGGAGCGCCCAGACAACCGCGTGAGCGACGCCGCCCGCGCCGAGCACGATCGCTGTCGAGCCAGACACTGGCGCCGCTGGAAGCGACGCAATGAAGCCGGGCGCGTCAGTGTTATCACCAACTAGATCGCCTTCCGGTTCGAAGATCAGTGTGTTCACAGCGCCGATTGCCTTCGCCCGATCAGTGAGCCGATCTACGAGCTCGAACGCGGCCTCCTTGTGTGGAATCGTGACGCTCGCGCCGCGATAGCCGGCTGCCCGAAGAGCGGAAACCGAGGAGACAAACTGCTCTGGAGGAACCGGGAGAAGCTGAAACTCCCAATCGCTCAAGCCGAGCGCGGCGAGCGCTGCGTTATGCATCGCTGGCGAGCGACTGTGGTCTACCGGCCAACCAATCACCCCCAGACGTGTGGCTGTCATTGACGGGCGATCATCAGCGGCAGAAGGCTGGGTCTTTGCCGCCCTGGGCAGAGCGGCGGCTGTTGTAATCATCGATCAGTTTCTGGAACGCAGCCAGCGTCTTGGCGAAAACTAGGCCACCCTTCTTGCAGGGTTCGATGATGAAGTAGTAGTAGCCGCTCTTTGGAGGGTTTGCCGCCGCTTTGATCGACGCTAACCCAGGGTTCCCGATTGGCCCCGGTGGCAGGCCAGCCACCTGGCGCGTGTTGTAGGGCGACTTGTTATTGATTTCGGTCGTTGTCAAGGGCTGATCCCAGTTATCGACGGCAAACCGAGTTGTGGCGTCGCTCCCGAGCGAGATCGAATCACGCAAGCGGTTGTAGAAGACCGACGCGACGAGCGGACGGTCCCGATCAAAGAGTGCCTCGCGCTCGATGATCGAAGCGAGCGTGACTACGTCGAAGACGCTCAAGTTCTTGCTCTTCGCGTACCTCATGTTCACCGTCGCGATGTTGCGCTTGAAGGCCTTCGCCTGGTCGGTAACGAGCCGCTTAGCGTCCGGCGCACTTTTCAAAAGTTCGTAGGTGGCCGGGAACAAGAAGCCCTCGAGCGAGGCGACGTTCTTTGGAGCTCCGTAGCTGGCTGGGCTCAGCTCCGGCGAGGAGGTCGACGCGGCAACGTAGTCACCGGTCACGCCCTGCTTGCGGACCAACGGGGCTATCTCTTTGCGCGATGGCCCTTCGGGGATCAAGACGTTTATCACCGGCGCCCCCTTCTGCACGTTAGTCAGCACGGAAAGCGCCGCGCCGTTGCTCATGTTCTTGCGTAACTGGTAGGTACCGGCGCGGAGCTTGCCGCGGTCGCCGCCGACAGTCGCTCGGACCTCAAAGAAAAATGGCGAGGCGATCACACCTTTGTCAGCGAGCAGCGCTCCGACCTCACCGGCGCCCGAGCCAGCCGGAATCTTTACCGACACGGCTCCGCTCCCGTCGCTCTTGAATGGCTCGAAAATCCCGTTCAGGAGGAACAAGACCGCAATGATGGCGACGGCAACGATTCCGAAAAGCAGCGCGTGTCGTCCCGGTGAGCGGCGCCGCGCACGCGGCTCTTGTGGAACGGCAGCCGATCCCGCTGGCCGTACGGTGCCGCTCGGAGCCTCATCATCGTCGGACACCTTGCGCGGGGGCAACGGAGGAGACGCCGCAGGAGCAGCAGCGCCGCGATCGTTCTGCTGCGGAGCCGGTCGGGGTACGGAGGCCGGAGGAGCAGGTGCCGGCTTCGGCTGGGGTTTCGCCGCGCGCGGCGGGCCGGCGCCAATCGGCGGCGCTTGCGGCGGCAGCTCACTCGGGCCGGGCGCGGACGGAGCGGCGTCGCCGCGCTCTGCCGCGCGCTTGCGCTCACGCTCTAGGCGGGCCTTTTCACGTTCCTCTTCGCTGCGATTCATCTCGTCACTCATCTCGGTTCCAATACTCGTGCCCGAAGCGGGCCAACCAATCATCTAACAGGACAGCGGCCGCGCGCGAGTCCTCACTCTCACTGCCAGCGCTGCTGGCCGCAATCGTCGTAGTGAAGCGTTCATCAAAGAGCTCTACGGGAACCGCCGGCCCAAGCGCTGAGCGGAGCTTATCGGCGAAGGCGCGTGCCTCGCGCGTTTGGTCGGAGTCTGCTCCGGACAGCGAGAGCGGCAAACCGACGACAACGCGGTCAACTCCGCGCTGCTCAACGAGCTCACGCAGCTGCTTGATGCCGGCTTTCGTCTCGGGGCGCAAAACCGGCCCTATCGGCGTCGCCAACGTGCCGGTTGGATCACTTAGGGCGCAGCCACAGCGAGCCGAACCGTGATCAAGCGCGAGAACCCTCACCGCTAGGCGCCGAGCGCCTCTTCGACGCTCTTTGCAGCAAGCGCAAGCGCCTGATCGAGCTTCGCTGGGTCCTTGCCGCCGGCCTGGGCAATTGTGTCTCGACCTCCCCCACCTCCGCCGACCACCGCTGCCGCGGCGGCGACAACATCGCCGGCTTTGACGCCGCGCTCAACCACCGCGGGAGTGACGGCGACGACGAGCGAGACTCGTCCTTCATCAACGCTGCCGACAACGACCGCGGCCGCGTCTCCGAGCCTTCCCTTAAGCCTGTCGGCGACGTCCATCAGCGCCTTCGCTGGGACCTCGCCGACGTTGGCAACGAGAAGCTTTGCGCCAGCGACGTCTGTGGCAGTAGCCGCGATCGCTTCTTCGTCGACGGCAGCGCCCCCGTCGCCGCCGCCGCTGCGGGCGCTCTTGCCGAGCTTGGCGACCGCCGCCGGCAGCTGGTCTGGAGTGGTCTTCAGGGCCTGAGCAGCGTTGCTGAGCAGCGCGTCGTTGCCGCGCAGGAGCTGCACAGCGACGGGCCCAGTTACGGCCTCAATGCGCCGCACGTTGGCGGCGCTCGAGCCTTCGCTGATGATCTTCATCAAAGCGATCTCCGAGGTTTTTGCGACGTGCGTTCCGCCGCAGAGCTCGCGCGAGTAGCTGCCATCGCCAATTTCGACCATCCGCACGATCTCGCCGTACTTCTCACCGAAAAGCGCCATTGCTCCTAGCTTCTGTGCCTCGTCGATCGTCGTTGTCAGAGCGCGCACCCTGAGGTTCAAAAGGATCTGCTCGTTCACCTGATCCTCAACCGCCTGGCGATCCTCATCGCTGAGCCGCGCTGAGTGGTTGAAGTCAAAGCGGAGCTTGTCAGGGCCAACGTAGGAACCGGCCTGACGCACGTGATCGCCGAGCCGTTCCCGAAGCGCCGCATGGAGCAGATGCGTCGCGGTGTGGTTGCATTCTGTTGCGTGACGGGCCGCCGCGTCGACCTCGGCGACGACATCAGCGCCGACCTCAAGATCGCCGCCGGCCAGCTCGAAAATCAGCGCCTGATCGTCACCGGCACGGATTACACCAGCGACAGCACCTAACACTGCGCCGTCGGCGCTGAGCAGCCTGCCGCTGTCGGCGCTTTGGCCGCCGCCCTCTGCGTAGAACGGTGAATCAGCAAGCTTTACGAGCGTACGACCGTCCTCTTCGGCGATCGCGACGATGTTGGTCCTCACGCTGAGCGCCTCGTAGCCGACGAAGCGCGCCTGCTCGCCGCCAACGGCGCGCACCGCTTCGGCCGAAACGCCAACCTTGCGCTCACTCGCTCCGGCAGCCGATCGCGTGCGCTGCTCACCCATCAGCCGATCGAACTCGGCTTGCTCGCCGAACGGAACGCCGCGCTCTTCGGCGAGCTCGCGCGTGAGTTCGATCGGAAAGCCGAAAGTGTCGTGGAGGCGAAACGCGTCCTCGCCGCTCAGTGTGCCTGCATCGAGCAGCTCATCGAGTAGTCCGCTGCCTTGGACGAGCGTCCGACCAAAGCCTTCCTCCTCACCGCGAACCCACTCAAGGATCGTATGACGGCGCTCGACCAACTCCGGGTAAGCAGCCCCCATCACGTCAATTACCTGCTCGGCGAAGGTGGCGAGGAACTGGCCTTCAATCCCGATCCGCTGGCCTTGCAGCACGGCGCGGCGCATCACGCGGCGGAGGATATAACCGCGATCTTCGTTCGACGGGACGATGCCATCGGCGATCAGGAAGGTCATTGCCCGTGAATGGTCGGCGAGAATTCGCAGCGCGCGGACGTCGCCGTCGGCGCTTCCGAGCTCACGGCCTAGTGCCATCAGGCCAGCAAACTGATCTGTCTCGAAGACGCTTTCAACGTCCTGCTCTATCAGCGCCAGCCGGTTGAGCCCGGCGCCGGTGTCAATGTTCTTCGTTGGAAGTGGAGCCAGTACGCCGTCGGCGCTCTGATCAAACTCCATGAAGACGAGGTTCCAGTATTCGAGGAAGCGGTCGTTTTCGCCCCCCGGCAGGTCGTCCGGCGAGCCGTACTGCTCGCCGCGGTCGAGGTAGAGCTCGCTACACGGCCCGCAGGGGCCAGTTGGGCCAGCCTGCCAGAAGTTTTCAGAGCGCGGGCAGAGGACGATCCGCTCGCGCGGCACACCGACCGCCTCCCAAGCGGCGATCGCCTCTTCGTCCGGCCCGAGGCCAAGCTCTTTATCGCCTTCGAAGACGGTGATCCAAATCTTCTCGGCGTCGAAGCCGAAGCCCTCTAGCGAGAGCTTCCAAGCCAGCTCAATCGCTCCTTCTTTGAAGTAGTCGCCGAGCGAGAAGTTGCCGAGCATCTCAAAAAAGGTCAGGTGCCGCGCAGTGTTGCCGACGTTCTCGATGTCGGTCGTTCGGAAGCACTTCTGGCAGCTGGTTAGCCTCGGAGCAGGGGGCGCCTCGAGGCCCATGAAGTGCTCCTTGAGGGGGTGCATTCCGGCTGTAGTAAGCAGCACGGATGAATCAAACGAAGCAGGAACAAGTGAAGCGGAGGGCCGCAGCGTGTGGCCGTTGGCCTCAAAGAACTCGAGGAAGGTGGAGCGAATCTGGTCGGAGCTACGAGCCGGCATCAGGCGATTGTGGCGCATCCGACCACGCTATCGCCGCTCAGCAGCACAGCCGTCTGCCCTGGGGCAGGCGCCCACGCCGATTTCTTCAGTTCCAGAACCACTCCATTGAGCCGACATTCGAGCGCCGGCGCATGCGAACGGAGCCGCGCTTGGTCAACGGTTTCGGCTGGGCGGTAGAGAGTGACGTCGGTGAGCTCGACCTCGCTGCGATGGAGCTGGTCACGCGTTCCAACCGTCACAGTGTTGGCCTCGGCGTCGGTTGCAGCTACGTAAAGCGGCTCGACGACACCGCCGATCTCAAGCCCTCGCCGCTGTCCGACGGTGAAGCCGTGGGCGCCGTTATGGCTGCCGACCTGGACGCCGTCGAGGTCAACGATCGAGCCAGGGCGATCGGTTATGCCGCCATGGCGGGCGAGAAAGGCGTCGCTGGCCGTGCCAGCTAGGAAGCAAAGGTCCTGCGAATCGGGGGTTTGGGCTACCGAGAGGCCAGCATCTGCGGCGATCTGGCGTACTTCCGGTTTCGTCATCTCGCCTAACGGGAATCGCATCCGCGCGACCGACTCCGGCGCGAGCGCGGCCAGCATGTAGGACTGATCCTTCGCCGGGTCTGCGGCCGCGCGTAGGAGGCCGTCGTCGCCAATCCGGGCGTAGTGCCCGGTCGCTAGCTCGGTTGCACCGAGCCGCGTCGCAAGGTCGAGCATCGCGTCGAGGCGGACGGCGCCGTTACAGCGGACGCAAGGGTTGGGCGTCTTCCCGGCCGCGTGGCCGGCGATCCATGGCTCGACAACTCCAGCGCGGAAAGCCTCGCGCAGGTCGAGCGTTAGGTGAGCGAGGCCGAGTCCGTGCGCAAGCGAACGGGCGCGCTGGACGGCGCTCGCAGAGCAGCAGCTTCCTTCAGCGTCGTTCTGCTCGTCACGCCAAAGCTCGAGCGTGACGGCAACCGGCGGCTCGTCACAGCCCTCAGCGCAGAGATGGGCCGCGACAGCGCTGTCAACGCCTCCGCTCATCGCGATCAGCACGCGGCCGGCGCGTGCTGGCAGCTGAGCGTCGGCTGCAACCGCGCCACCGAGCGCGCGGGCTAACGCGTCGGCGGCCAGCTCGGCGGCGTGAATCTTGCCGGCGCTCAGCCCTCCGAGCTGAGCGCTGACATCGGCCGTGCCGACCTTCGCTGCCTCCAGCACCGATACGCCATCAACGAGTTCGACTGCGGCGCTAGCTGCAGCGCTGGCAGCGCCGCAACCCGAAGCCGCAAAAGTCGCTTCGACGACCCGCTCGCCCTCAACTCGGATTGCGACCCGTACGAGGTCGCCGCAGGCCGCGCCCCCGGCCACGCCGCAGTGCGCGCCTGGCGGCACATCAGCTTGCCCGCGCGGATGGCGCAGATGGTCCTCAAAACGCTCGTCAGCCATTGACGGCTCAGTCTAGGCTGCGCGGGCGCCGTTAGCCGGCAGCAGGCGGCGTTTGCGGCTTGATGCCGAGCTCGCGCAGCTGGCGCGCGTCGGCTGGAGCTGGCGCTCCGGTGAGCGGATCGGCGCCGCTGGCCGTCTTCGGAAAGGCAATTACGTCGCGGATTGAGTCGCGGCCGCAGACCAATGCGGCGATCCGGTCGAGGCCGAAGGCGATCCCGCCGTGCGGCGGAGCGCCGTACTCGAGCGCTTCAAGTAAAAACCCGAAGCGCGCCTTCGCCTCATCGGCGTCAAGGCCGATTGCGTCGAATACTCGGCTCTGAACCTCAGGCGTATTGATGCGGATCGAGCCACCACCGAGCTCATTGCCATCAACGACGAGGTCATAGGCGCGCGAGCGTAGCGAAGCGGGATCGTCGAGGTCGCCCTCGGGTGCCGTAAACGGGTGATGTAGCGCGGTCAGGCCGCCGCTCTCTGCGTCGGCTTCGAACATTGGGAAGTCAACGACCCAGCAGGCCGAGTGCTGGTCCGCGGGAATCAGATCGAAGCGTGCCGCGAGTGCCAGTCGCAATGCGCCGATTGCGACCGGCGCGACGGTCGCGCTATCGGCCACGAAGCAGAGCAGGTCGCCGTCGCTGGCCTCAAGCGCACTGTTGGCGGCCGCAATCTGCTCGGCCGTGAAGAACTTCGCGAGGTTGCCAGTCCAACCACCGTCACCGACGATGATCGGCGCGACCGCCTTAGCGCCGTGGACCTGAACAACCTCGTTGAGGCTGTCGAGCTCGGAGCGCGACATCTCGCGCGCGCCGGCGTTAAGCGCCCGTACCGTGCCGCCGCCACTGAGAACCGATTCAAAGACTTTGAAATCGGAGCCGCGAAGCTGCTCGCTGACGTCCTTAATCTCAAGCCCGAAGCGAAGGTCTGGACGGTCGCTGCCGTAGCGCAGCATCGCCTCGTCGTAGCCGATCCGCGGCCACGGAGCCGGCGCGATCTCAAAGTCGGTAGCGGCGAAAACGGCAGCAATAGCCGCCTCGCTGACCTCAATCACCTGATCCTCATCGACGAACGCCATCTCTACGTCAAGCTGCGTGAACTCGGGCTGGCGGTCGGCACGCAGATCCTCATCGCGGAAGCAGCGAGCGATCTGGAAGTAGCGCTCGTAGCCAGCCATCATCAGCAGCTGCTTGAAGAGCTGCGGCGATTGTGGAAGCGCGTACCAGTCGCCGGGATTCATCCGGCTTGGAACGAGGAAGTCGCGCGCGCCTTCCGGCGTTGACTTGGTCAGAATCGGCGTTTCGATCTCGAGGAAGTCGCGCGCCACGAGCTCTTCGCGCAGCGTCTGTGTGATCAGCGCCCTCGTGATCATCGTCTGCTGCATACCCGCGCGGCGAAGATCCAGCCAGCGGTAGCGCAGCCGCGTCGTCTCATCAACCGGCCCGTCTTCATCGATTGCGAATGGCGGCGTGTGGCTTGACGCCAACGTCTCGCCCTCGGACACCTCTAGCTCAACGGTTCCGGTCGCCATCTCGGCGTTGACATTTTCGGCGCTGCGGGCCAGTAGCTCGCCGCTAACAGAGACGACGTGCTCAGGGCGGAGCTGTTCGGCCAGGGCAAACAGTTCGGCCCCTCGCTCCGGGTGAAAGACAATCTGCAGAATGCCAGAGCGGTCACGAAGGTCGATGAAGATCAAACCACCGTGGTCGCGGCGGCGGTGAACCCAGCCGGCTACGCGCGCCTGGCGGCCAACGTCGTCGCCTCCCAGCTCACCGCACCAGCTATCGCGGTACCGATTGCCCTGTGGCGCGCGCATTAGGAAATTCCCCTGCCACGCAGCACGGCTGCCAGCGCCGCGTCAGCACTCTCGAAGCTCGTCGTTTCGCCGCTCTCAAAGTCTTTCAGCTCAACGCCGCCCGCCGAAACCGCGGCGACGAAGCGCGTCTTGAGCCTGTCAGCGTGCTTGAACTGTCCCTTGATTGAGCGGCCAGCAAGTTCAATCTGTGTTGGCACGCCGGCTCGGCGCGCGGCTGTGCTGAGCGCGAACGCCGCGCCGCGCGCTGTCGCGCTATCGTCGGCGAGCGCCACGAACAGCACCGTCAGAGGCTCGGGCGCTGGCAGCCCCTCGGCGGCAAGCAAGATCCGCTCAACCCCAGCTGCCCAGCCGCAGGCCGGCGTCGGCGAGGCGTCAATCTGCTCCGCGAGACCGTCGTAGCGACCGCCACCACCAACCCCACTCTGAGCGCCGAGTGCTTCGGAGCTGAACTCAAAGACTGTGCGCGCGTAGTAATCAAGCCCACGAACGAGAGTCGGGTCGATCACATACGGCAGCTCGATTGCGTCAAGTAGCGAGCGGACCTGCGCAAAGTGGTCAAGATCTTCCTTGCCTAGATGATCGAGCAACAGCGGCGCAGTCGCCATCACGGCGCGGGTTGATTCGTCGGCCGAATCGAAGGCGCGGAGCGGGTTTAGGTCGATCCTCGCTTTGACGTCGTCGGCGAGCTGGTCTTCGTTCGCGCGCAGGTGCTCTTTGAGCAGTTCGCGGTATCGCTCGCGCGCCGCCGACCCGCCGAGGCTGCCGATCCGGAGCTGTAGCCCTTGTACGCCGAGCTGCTCGAGAATCTCGGCGAGTAATGCGATCGACTCGGCGTCGACGGCAGGGTCATCGGAGCCAATCGCCTCGGCTCCGATCTGCCAAAATTGGCGAAATCGGCCCTTCTGCGCGCGCTCGTAGCGAAAGCAGCTCGAGAGGTACCAAAGCTTGACCGGCTGAGGCAGCTTGTGCATTCCGTGCTGGACGTAGGCGCGAACGATAGGCGCCGTGACTTCGGGCCGCAGCGTCAGCGAGCGCTCTCCCCCATCAAGGAAGGTGTACATCTCCTTCTGGACGATGTCGGTGGCTTCACCAACGCTGCGCGTGAACAGTTCGGTCGCCTCGAAGGTCGGCGTTTCGATCCGCTCGTAGCCCGCGCTTTCGAGCACCGAGCGAGCAACGTTCTCGACCGCTAGGCGCAGTGGCGCCTGTTCGGGCAGGACGTCGAAGGTGCCGCGCGGGGCCTGCAGCGGCTCGCTCACGAAACGCTCGGCAGGTCTTGCATGAACGGGTTGGTGGCGCGCTCTTGGCCAATAGTTGTGATTCCCATGTGGCCGGGCAAGACCGTCGTCTCGTCGGCAAACGAGTCGGCAATCATCGCCAGCGAGCGCATCAGCTCGCCGTGGTCGGCTCCAGGCAGGTCGGTACGGCCGATCGAGCCTTGGAAGAGCACGTCGCCGCTCGCGATCACGTAACCGCCGTCGGCGTCGTCGGGGTCGCAGAAGGCGTAAGTCACGTGCCCGGGGCTGTGGCCAGGCGTGAAGAACACCTCAATCTCAAAGCCAGCAAGCTCGAGCCGCTCGCCGCCGCCGACGAACTCCTCCGCCTCCCAGCTCTCGTAAGGGCCAATGCCCTCGTAGGGGATGTAGGTCATGATGTCGGCCAGGACGTGGCTTTCGAGCTCCGGGCAGTAAACCGGAGCGCCGGTCACGCGCGCGATTGGTGCGACCGCGCCGATGTGATCGAAATGGGTGTGCGTGAGCAAGATCGCATCGAGCTCGACGCCAAGCGCTTCGATCGCTTCGAGAATTCTTGGCGCCTCCTCCCCCGGGTCGATCAGCAAAGCCGACTTTGAACCAGGGCCACTGCGAAGCAGGTAGCAGTTCTCCTGCACCGGGCCGACAGTTAGAACCTGAATTTCCATCTGATCAGCGCTTGCCTTTTCCTGCCGCCGCGTCCTTAGCCATGCGGCGGCGATAGAGCCAGCGATCGGTGTAGTAACTGAGCGGGATGTAGAAAACGAGCATCAACCCCGCGACCGGCAACGTCTCGTTGATCGGCACTTTCAGCAGTAGCGAGAGAACCGCGACAAAGATGACGACAGCGACAATCGAGCGCGTCGCCGCGCTGCGCCAACTCGGCGCGCGCACCGGGCGGCCTCCGGCGCCGCGAGACGCGCCGCCCTTAGAGGCGCTAACGGCTTTGTTCTTGCCCTGCTCGCGCTCGCTCAACGGACGGCCGGTCCGCCCGCGCGTCTCAACGACGCCGGCAGCGTTGCCGCGGTGCTTAGAGTTACGTTTCTTCTTCGCTTGGGCCATCTCGTTTAGAAGCCTAGAGCGTCTTCGACCGTCGCCCTGTTGCGGCACTCGAGATCTTGCGGCCAGCCATCAAAGGCAG
>Ga0194055_10003262_pt1 | contig 12522 bp, 8 predicted proteins | sample SepL449m_MetaG_FD_155482 | JGI IMG/M metagenome (GOLD analysis project Ga0194055, IMG submission 155482) | Anoxic zone freshwater microbial communities from boreal shield lake in IISD Experimental Lakes Area, Ontario, Canada - Sep2016-L442-9m | ecosystem: Environmental > Aquatic > Freshwater >... | reverse complement strand
CGCCGTCCTGGGTGATTGTGTGCTGTTGTGTCCACGTCGAGCCAGCGCGTGTGAAGATCGTCGCGCTGCCTTGCCCCGCATTAGCCCCGTACGCGCCAACGATTGCCGTATTCCCGTCCGACGACAACGCGACCGCAGCGCCAAAACCATCGTTTGCTGCGCCAACGTCCTGGGTGATTGTGTGCTGTTGTGTCCACACAGAGTCGGAGCGTGTGAAGATCGTCGCGCTGCCTTGCCCCGCATTAGCGCCGGACGCGCCAACGATTGCCGTATTCCCGTCCGACGACAACGCGACCGCAGTGCCAAAATTATCGTTTGCTGCGCCAACGTCCTGGGTGATTGTGTGCTGTTGTGTCCACACAGAGTCGGAGCGTGTGAAGATCGTCGCGCTGCCTTGCCCCGCATTAGCCCCGTACGCGCCAACGATTGCTGTATTCCCGTCCGACGAGAACGCAACCGAAGTGCCAAAACCATCGTTTGCCGCACCGCCCGTTTGGGTGAGTATTTGTTGCTGCTGCATCGTCATAGCTTGAACTGAGCCTGCAACCACAAACAAACCCGCTACCACCAATCCCACAAGCAGCACACGCCAATGAGACATCCAACGAATCGACCCTCGAATAGCGCAACTGCTCTGCATCACACGACTCCTCACCAACACACGGTTGCGTCAGAGGCAAAACACCCAAGCGGGCGTGCCGAGTCGGTGACTACGAGTGGATACTCGTTAGGGACGATGCTACAGGAGTGCCCTCGGGCATGTGTGACGGAATGGCCCGCTACCGGTGGAGCCACAAAGCGTTATGTACGGCGGGACCGGGATTCGAACCCGGGGCCCTGGCACTGCTGCCGGGCTGCGGTTGTGACGACGTGTGCTGCGCGTGATCAGGTGTGGTTTCGCGTTCAGGGGTGTCAAGTCGAGCTGTGCTCGTCTTGAGCAGCAACGTCGTCGGCGTCGGCGAGGAGCGGCTATCTCTCCGTAATGGTGGGGGCGCCGACTTTCAAGTTTTCACCGTATTGGTACTACGAGACGCATTGAGGGGTATAAAACCTCCCGCGAAAACCTCCCAAAGCTGACTTTCCGTCGTCTGCAGGCGATTATTCGCTGGTCTTTAGACCAAAATTTGGGTGGCAGGTCGCTATCTCCCACCCCGGTTGAGTAGTTGGATCTGTGCCCCTGTGCGTGCGTCGGGTCGGGTTGGTTGGGCTAGCCGGTGACGGGTTCGTTGGGGTGTGTCGTGGCTGCTGGTTGTGGTGTGCGGATTTTGATTGTCTTGGTCGCGGGCGTGCCAACGACGCCATTCTGGACGGGCGTGATTTTGATCAGCCAGGTACCGGCGTGCTTGAGGCGGATGGTGCAGGTGGCGGTTCGCTTCTTGGTCGTCTTGTTGGTCTTGACTTTGCAGGTGCCGCTGGCGGTTCGGGTGGTGCGGGTTTGGAAGCGTCGGGCCGCGTTGGAGGAGGCGGTGATGGTGTACGTCACCCCTGGGGTGGCGGTGAAGCTGCTGCTGATTGGCTGGTTGGTAGTGCGTGTGCCTAGGACCCAGTGAATGTGTCTGGGCGTTATCGGCAAGACGGGTGCAAGAATCGGCTGTACAACTTTCGGCGCGACCGTAGGCACATACGAGGTTGGCCACTGTCCTAAAACGCCACCATCAGTGCCGATCGCAGCCGAATAGTTACGCTCAACACCACCGACGCTCGTGAACCATCCGCCGAGGTAGATCGTTGGGCCCGACACTGCAAGCGCATACACTCGTTGGTCCACATTTGGGTTCCAGTTTGTCGCGTTACCATTGGTCGTATTGACGGCGGCGGCATGGTTGCGCGTCGCAGTACCATCGTTGATGGTGGTGAAGTTTCCGCCGAGGTAGACGGTCGAGCCTGACACTGCAATCGCAGAAACCTGGCCGCCCACGTTTGGGTTCCAGTTTGTCGCGGTGCCACTTGTTGCGTCGACAGCGGCGGCACGGTAACGCGGCTTCGAACCGTTGATCGTGGTGAAGTTTCCGCCGAGGTAGACGGTCGAACCCGACACGGCAATCGCAGAAACGAAGCCGTTCGGGTTCGGGTTCCATTCTGTCGCAACGCCACTTGTGGCATCGACAGCGGCGGCAAGGTGACGCGGCGTCGAACCGTTGATCATGCCGAAGAATCCGCTGAGGTAGACCGTATCGCCCGACACGGCAATCGCCTGCACGATACTGTCCGGGTTCGGGTTCCATTCTGTCGCAACGCCACTTGTGGCATCGACAGCGGCGGCACGGTAACGCGGCGTCGAACCGTTGATCACGCTGAAGTAGCCGCCGAGGTAGACCGTATCGCCCGACACGGCAAGCGCCAACACGATGTTGTCCACGTTTGAATTCCAGGTTGTCGCGGTGCCGTCAGTTGTTGTGACGGCGGCCGCATATTGACGTGCTGTGGAACCATTGATCGTGGTGAAGTCTCCGCCGAGGTAGACCGTAGTGCCCGATACGGCAATCGCTCGCACGTCACCGTTCGGGTTCGGGTCCCAGCTCGTGAGTGCCCCATTTGCGTCTACGGCGGCCGCGAAACTACAAGGCGTACCACCAGCGCCGGTGAACCGTCCGCCGAGGTAGACGGTCGAGCCCGACACGACAATCGCAGAAACGAAGCCGTTCGGGTTCGGGTTCCATTCTGTCGCAACGCCACTTGTGGCATCGACAGCGGCCGCATGGTTCCGCATCGTCGAACCGTTGATCACGCTGAAGTCTCCGCCGAGGTAGACCGTCTCGCCCGACACCGCAATCGCCAGCACGCGACGGTTCGGGTTCGGGTTCCATTCTGTCGCAACGCCACTTGTGGCATCGACAGCGGCCGCATGGTTACGCGGCGTCGAACCGTTGATCACGCTGAAGTAGCCGCCGAGGTAGACCGTATCGCCCGACACGACAATCGCCAGCACAATTCCGTACGGGCTTGGGTTCCAGTCTGTTGCATGACCCAACGTGGTATCGACGGCGGCCGCAAAAAGACGTGCTGTGGAATCATTGATCGACAAGAAGTCTCCGCCGAGGTAGACGGTCGAGCCCGACACGGCAATCGCATACACGCTGCTGTCCGCGTTTGGATCCCAGTCTTTTACATCACCCAACGTGGTATCGACGGCGGCGACATAGTTACGGCCAACACCACCAACACCACCAACACTCATGAAGTCTCCGCCGAGGTAGACGGTCGAGCCCGACACGGCAATCGCATACACGCTGCTGTCCGCGTTTGGATCCCAGTCTTTTACATCACCCAACGTGGTATCGACGGCGGCGACATAGTTACGGCCAACACCACCAACACTCATGAAGTCTCCGCCGAGGTAGACGGTCGAGCCCGACACGGCAATCGCACGCACGGCGTCATCCACATTTGGGTTCCATTCTGTCGCAACGCCACTTGTTGCATCGACAGCGGCAGCATGTTGACGTGCTGTTGAATCGTTGATGGTGGTGAAGTTTCCGCCGAGGTAGACGGTCGAACCCGACACGGCAATCGCAAACACTGCGTCGTTCGGGTTTGGATTCCAGGTGGGGTCGAGTGACCCGTCAGCATTGATATGCGCAGCGCAATTGCGCGCGACTCCATCAACCAGCCAGAAGTTGCCGCCGATATAGAATCCACCGTTGCCATCAGCAACTGATGCATATACGTTTCCTGTGACCTTTGGGAAGGACGGGTCGACCGCGCCACTGGTGCCGTCCGTGAGGGTTCCTCCACCGGTAACCCACGCATCCCACGCAGTGAACTCGCCGCCGAGATAGCGCGTGCCATTCGCATCAGGCTCACTAATCGCATTAACAGCACCGTTAAATCCGGGTGCGATCGCGATTCGAGTTGTCGCCTGCGCACTCGCAACGTGCACAAGCCCAACGAGCACCAACACGACCGTGAGAATCAACGCGACCCGTCGCACTACGTGCTTCGACACGGATTCACACCCAGCCACGATGCTTACCTGACGCTTCACGAGAGACTCCTCAACACACGGTTGCGTCAGAGGCCAAACACCCAAGCGGGCGTGCCAAGTCGGTGACTACGAGTAGATACAAGTTAGGGACGATGCTACAGGAGCGCCCTCGGGCATGTGTGACGGAATGACCCGCTACCGGTGGAGCCACAAAGCGTTATGTACGGCGGGACCGGGATTCGAACCCGGGGCCCTGGCACTGCTGCCGGGCTGCGGTTTTCAAGACCACCTCAATAGGCCACTCTGACACCCCGCCTTGCGTGGGGATTGTAGAGGGGCTGCGGTTTGCCCGACGAGTGCTGCGCGGGATCAAGGTTCACTTGTGGAGCAAGGGCGTCAAGTCGAGCTGCGCTCGCCTTGAGCAGCATCGTCGGTAGTCACCGGCGAGGGATGGTGTTGGCTCCGAGGTGGTGGTTGGCGCCGGCTCTCAAGACCACCTCAATAGGCCACTCTGACACCCCGCCTTGCGTGGGGATTGTAGAGGGGCTGCGGTTGTGACGACGTGTGCTGCACGGGATCAGGTCTGTTTTGGTGAACAGTTGTGTCGAGTCGGGCTTTGCCCGTCTCGAGCAGCAACGTCGTCGGCCGCGGCGAGGAGTCCGCTACGGCTCCGTGATTGGGGGTGGCGCCGACTTTTCCGACGACTGCTGCGTGTTTGCCGAGGCAGTGGCTTCCCGCATGATGATGGTGTAAGATCTCCTTACTTCCTTCCTCGTAGGAGCAGTGCTGATGGTGGCGACAATGACATCCAAGGGTCAGATCACAATTCCACTCGAAATCCGTGAGCAACTTGGGCTCGATGCGGGGACGCAACTCGAGTTCGAAGTGGCTGATGGGCGTTTGGTGGCGCATAAGGTCGTCTTCCTGCGAGCGATGGACCTTTGGATGACGCACGCGGCGGTCGCTAAAGAGCTCGACGCATCCTTTGATCAAGCGGAGCAGGGCAAGGCGAGCGAGGCCGTCGAGTTCGACGAGTTCGTTAAGCGGCTGTCGAAGTAGCCGTCAATGGCGAAGTGGGCCACGACGCCGGTGTTCGACCGGCGGCATCGCAAGTTGACGCGCGCCCAAAAAGCGGAGTTTGTCGCGGCAATTCGGCTTCTCAACGCGACCATCAATGAGCACGGGTTCCGCTTCCCCAAAGGTGGGCCGCTCGATCTTCATACGTACGCGGGGTTTCGGCGCCCGCCCGCCGTGTGGTCGATGGATTTCGGTCGCGATGGTGATCATCGGGCGTTGTTTACAGTCGTTGACGGAGACACGGTGCTCTGGCACTTCATCGGCACGCATCAGCAGATCGTGCGGTGGCAGGACGACGTCGGACCGACCGGACTTCGGCGCTGACGCTGCGGCTCAGAGCACGTTGACGGCACGCGCTGTCACCAGCACGACGAGCAAGAGTGACGAGCCGGCCTGCACCATCATCAAGAGCTTCGCCCAGTGCGAAAGTGGCATCACATCCGTGGCGGAGAAGGCCGTGCCGTTCGAGAACGAGAAGTAGATGTAGTCGAGCAGGCGTGGATGCCACTCGGATGGTGCGAGCTGCGGGTTCTCCATCTGTGGGAACTGAAAGTCGGGAAAGCGTGTGCGTGCCGCATCGTCGCGTGCGGCTGCTCGGCTGCCTGGACCACCTCGATCGAGCTCCCAGTACCAGAGGCCGAACACGACCACATTCGTCAGCCAGATGACGGCAGCAGACAGGATCAACTCGCGGCCCGTTAGTGGTTGATCCTTCGACAGCAGCGTCTCGATCAGACGCACCAAGTCGTAGGCATTCGAGAGCGTGATCGCGGCAATCACGATCATCACGAGGCTTCGTTGCCAGTGGGCAACTTCGGCGTGACGGTTCGGTACGAAAACGACGAGCAGCGTGACGAGGACAACGACCAGGACGATCATCAACAGGGCCGGCACAGGTCGAAAGTGGCCCGGGAGGAGCCAGTAGAGCGCAAACGACGCCAAGACCAGCATCGCCGCCGGGATCGTCGACTCGTGGGCTGCGTCTGTGGGCGCCTTCGGAAACGGACGCAATCGCATGAAGCCACGGTATCGCAGCGTCCGGTCGCCGCGCCCGAGCCGGCTCACACCCCGAGAGGGGATCTACCCGTAAAGTTTGGGCGTGATTCGTCTCACTGTCCTTGTTGTTGTTCTGCTCACGATTGTCGTGGCAGACACGGCTGCTTCGGCGGCCTCAACGACTGCGGCGACTACAGCCGACACCTTCATCACGAACCATCCGGCCAGCGTCGACGGCGCAGATCCGAGTCAGCTTGTTTCGTCCGGACAGGAACGTGGCCTCGGCGGTGTGACGGTTGTCCGCTACGACCAGGCGATCAATGGCGTGCCTGTACTCGGTGGATCTGTCGTCGTCGCCGTGAACGCGAGCCAGCACGTCGTGGGTTCGCGTGGCGAGACCCTTGACGCGCCGCTGCCTTCGATTGGGCCATCGGTCTCCAGTGCCGACGCGCGGCAGGACGCATTGAGCGTCTACAGCAAGAGTGGTGAGAGTGGCCTGCAGGTCGGCGATCCACAACTGATCGTCTACGACCCGACGATTCTCGGGGTGCAAGGTGGCGGTCCGGCCGTATTAGCATGGCGCGTGCCGATAGCCAACGTGGATGGGCCCCTCGATGACGTGTATCTCGACGCGACGACAGGTGCATTGGTCACGACTATTAGCCGGATCGAACCGGTCAATTTGCTCAAGGATCGTGTGGTCTGCGATGCCATCAACGCGAGCGCAAGGGTTCCGTGCACGCCTGACTACGCTGCAACCGAGACGAGCCCACCCGTCGGACCGACCGGCGACGTCTACGGCGCCTTCACGAACGCCGGACTGACCTGGGACTTCTACAACGCCCTCGGCCGCAACTCAATTGACGGTAAGGGTATGACGCTGATCTCGACGGTGCGGTGGAGGGAGACCGCTGATGTCGTGTACGAAAATGCCTATTGGGACGGATCACAGATGGTCTACGGCGAAAATTATGCATCGGCTCTCGACGTCGTTGCGCACGAACTGACCCACGGCGTGACTGAACACACCTCGGGCTTGATCTACGCGAACCAGTCGGGTGCGATTAATGAGGCGATGTCGGACATCATGGGCGAATTGACGGAGCATTCTCAGCCCTCGCCTCCCACCGAGTGGTTGATGGGTGAGGACCTACCCGGCGGCGCCATCCGCAGCATGCAGGATCCGCCGGCGTTCGGCGACCCCGACAAGATGACGAGCACGAACTACTACACCGGCATTGACGATGGGGGAGGTGTGCACCAAAACAGTGGTGTCGCCAATAAGACGGCCTTCCTGATCGCAGTCGGAGAAACGTTTAACGGCCAGACCATCACTGGCATCGGCGTTACCAAGTCTTCGTACCTCTGGTACCAAACCGAGCTGCTGCTCCTGCCCGCATCGGGTTTTGCAGACCTTGCGGATGCTCTTGATCAGGCCTGCACCACGCTGATAAACACGCACGGGTTTACGGCCGATGACTGTGTGCAAGTCGCGAAGGCTGAGCTTGCCACTGAGTTGCGAACCCCGGCGCCAGCCGGCAGCGCACCGGTCCCGTCAGGGCCCACAACGTCACCACCCCCACAATGTACGGTCGGCACACCCACCTCTGTCTTCGATGATCAGTTCGCCGCCGCCGCCGCTAATTGGACGATCGCCCACACAGTCGGTGAGGATAATGCGTGGTATGCGAGCACGGTCGACTACGGCGATGGTGTCAGTTCACACTGGCCATTGCCCACGTCAACCAGCGTCCGTGGCGTCGAACCCCCCGTTCAGACCGATTCGACAATTGCGATGCTCAACGGTGTCGTGGTCCCAGTCAACGCGCGTTTCCGGTTTACCCATCGCTACGACTTGGAATATGGCCTCTCAAACTTCAGATACGCCTATTACGACGGCGGGATTGTCGAGTACTCCGTCGACGATGGTGCGTGGACGGATGCCAGAGGCCTGCCAGTCATCAACGGTTACAACGGCGTACTGGACGCAACGGGCGACGATAGTGCAGATGCACCCACGCTGGTGGGGAGAAAAGCATTCGTTGGCGACTCAATCGGTACGGTAACGACGCAATTCGACCTTACATCGCTGGCGGGGCACACGGTGCGCTTTCGTTTCCGAATCTCGACCGATCTGGGGAACGATCCTTTGTTGCAGTACGGCTGGTTTATCAACTCAGTTCGCATCTTTGGGTGTGGAGTTCCTTCGCCTGAAGCGCTGCCGGACCCTTCCCCAGCGGCCGTGACGTCAGCAGCGGCCCCGGTCGTCCGCCAGCCACCAAAGAGTGGAACCTGGATCGTCGATCGAGTCCGCAGGGCGGTGACCGTCTCTCTCCCACTCGTCACCAATCGTACCTATCGCATTTTCGCGTCGAATGGGCACACCCGACGGCGAGGGACGTGTTCCCGAAAGACCACGACAGTAACCTGCACCGTCACGCGCCTAACGTCCCGTCGCTGGAGCATCGTCGTGAAGGCCTATCGCAATGGCATTCCGACCGAAAAGCATGCGCGGTACATCAACCCCTAGCACTGCCCGTATGGCTTGCGACTCGAAGCAGTGGGTGGCGCTGCGTAAGGAGCCTTACGACTACGTGTAAAACGTCCTTTCGATTCCGTTATAGTCGTGCGAATCGCTACAAAATGAGGATTACCAAATGAGGCCTGTGAAACGTGCCATCCGAACGGCTAGCGTCGTCGTTTTCGTCTGCGCACTGACCGCTGTTCTTGGTGCGTCTGCCGCCGCTGCCGCGCCGCGCGCAGCAGCAATTATTGTGGTTGGTCAGAATGACCCGAATCAGGACGTCGTCAACGTCCAAAGCGCGATCAACCGGGCTCACCTCGCCGTCCGCGGGACCGTAAAGCTTGAGGGCACCTTCGATTTTGGTAGCTGCTCTCTCTGTGTGATCGTGCCTGGTCCGATGACAATCACCGGCACCGGTGATCCGACCGTTGCGAACCCGTCCGTCGACAAGACGACGACCGTCAAGACAACGGGTGCCGCGCCAATGGCGATTCTCGATACCGGTCCCGTGACGGGCAAAATCACCATCCGTCACATCTGGTTTGACGGAGCACAGACGCTGGCCATCATGATGCTGCAGGTTGTTGGCAGGCTCGATGTATTGGATAACCGCATCACGAATGTGCTCCCCGGTAAGGAGTTTCGCTTCGCCATTGCCGGTGCCTCGGTCGGCACGAGTACACCAGAGGCGGCGACTGCCACGAAGAACGCAATCAAGAGCCTTGGCAGTTCGGATGGGCCACAGATGACAGGTATCGTCAACATTGACGGCAACTACATCAACAGCAGCAACGTGCCGATGAAGAGCGGCGACGACAACGCCCTCGCCTTTGCCGGATGTCATTTGAAGGGCATCAAGATCACGCACAACGTGATGTACGCGGGAGAAGCAGTAGAAATTGAAGGGTGTCGCGGAAAGAATGCGATCTACTTCATCAGCCGCAACACCATTGTGCAGACGAGCGTCGTCTCAAACCTTGCCCAACAGACCAATACCGTTGGCTTTAAGCGCCACGGTGGGCATCCAGTCGCCATCAAGCCGATCGACGTCGAGGCGGCAAAGATCTTCATTCTCGGCAATGACATTGATACCCGCCAGGCGCCCATGACTGCCGTGTGCATGATGACGGGCGATAGCAACCCGGCGAGCCAGACCATCATCGCGGGCAACCTCTGCATGATGAACGGGCAGTTTGCCGCGATCCTCGGTGGTTGGGCAGGCACACCAGGTTTCTTCCAACCGTTCTTCATGCAGAACACGACGATTGTTCACAACATCTTCCTTGGCAAGTCACTGCTTGGCATTGGGCTGATGGACTTCACGTACCTCAATAATCCGGCGATGACACTCATCAACACGGGTCATGCAAATAGCGTGCACGACAACTACGGCAGTGGGTTCCTCGCGACGAAGGCCGCCGTTTTCCTCGGCCCGCAGACTACTGGCAACACCATCGTCAACAACATGCGCGGTGGAATCATCGATCAAGGTACCGGGAACACGGTCACCACCAAGTAAGAGGGGGACCCGTACCGAATCGTGAAGGTGCGATTCGGTACGGGTGTTTCACCTGGTTATGGGTGACTATCGGCGTTCTTACGATGGACGAGGGGGAGGCGCGGGTCGAGTAACCGCGTAGATCCCACTCGCGATAATCAGCGCGGCGCCAATGATCGTCAAAACCGTGGGGAGGTCGCCGAAGATGAAGAAGCCCCAGATGACTGCCCAGAGCATCATCACGTATTCGAGGGCAGCGACAGCACCTGGCTGGGTCGAACGGTACGCGAACACGATCAGTGTGCTGCCAAAGGCCGCGATCGGACCACAGGCCGCGAGGAGTAGACCGTCGTGCAGCGTCGGTATGGACCACGGCCGCAGCAAGAAGCCGAGGCTGCCGCCACCCGAGTAGCCATGGAACAGTGGAGCCAGGATTGCGGAGAGCAGCAGTGCTCCGACGAGATACACCGTATTCTGATGCCACGAGATGACCGGTGCTGGAATGCCCTGCCCGACGCGGCGAACGGTCAATTGCCCAAAGGCGTAGAACAGTGCCGCTCCTACAGGCAATACCAACGCCCAGCTCATGTCGGCCGACGGATGCACGATCACGAGCACGCCAACAAATCCGAGACAGACCGCAAACCACCGCTGTCGACCCTGGTGTTCGCCGAGGATCAACTGCGACAACGCGACCATGAAGAGCGGTGCGGTAAACCACAGCGCCACGGTCGTCGTGAGGGGTAGGTCTGGCAGCGACAGGTAATAGAGCGTGTATGAGCACATCTGCAGTACGCCACGTCCAATCAGTGCATACGGGCGTGCCGTCCACAACAGCCGCAAACCCCCGGCCTGCCAGACCATCAATGTGAAGATCGGCAACGCGAGAGCGCCACGAAAGGCGATTGCCTCTGTGACCGGATAGCCACCCGATAGTGCCTTGATGATCGGATCCTGCAGCGAGAAAACGGAAACGCCGACCAAGATCGCGATCGCTGCGCCGTGCTTCGAATGCAGGATGCGTGGCGCCGCAATCACTGCGCGACCATCGTCACGCCTGCACCGCGCGTGACGGCAAAGATGCCGCTGACAATAATCAGGGCGGCGCCGACGATCGTGGCGCCATTCGGAATCTCACCAAAGATTGCGAACCCCCAGAGCGTGTCCCAGATCAACGCCAGATATTCGATCGGAGTGACCGCACCGGGTGGCGCCTCGCGGTAAGCCTTCGTCAAGAGAATCGTGCCGCCGACAGCGATCGGGCCACACAGGCCAAGCAGGATCAGGTCCTTGGCGTCGGGCATTACCCACGCACGCAAGAGAAACGCCACGCTGCCGGTCGCGCCGGGCGCCGTCGCAAACGGCATCGCGATAAACGAGAACAGCAACGCGCAGATGAGGTACACGCTGTTCTGATGAAACGACATCACGGTCGCCGACGTACCCTCGCCGTAGCGACGCGACATCAGTTGGCCGAAGGCGTAGAGCGCCGCGGCAGAGACCGGCAGGAGTGCGGCCCAGCCAATGCCGCCCGTGCCTGGCTGCGCGACGACGAGTGCACCAGCAAAGCCGATCAGCACGGCAATCCAACGGCTCGCGCTCTGGTGCTCACCGAGATACGGGCGAGACAACAGCACGACGAACAGTGGAGCGGTGAAATACAGGGCGACAACATCTGCCAGCGGCATGGCCGGGAACGCCAAGAAATACGTCGTGTAGGCGATCATAAAAAGCAGCGCACGAATGATCGCTTGGCGCGTGTTGCCTTGGAAGGCCACACGCCAACCGCCGAGGCGGTGGAGCAAGACAAAGAAGATCGGCAGTGCGACGATCGACCGAATCGTGATTGCCTCGGCGACAGGGTACGTACCCATCGTCGCCTTGATGATCGGATCCTGCAGCGTGATCACGAGCGTGCCAAGCGCGAGAATCAGCATCGCACGGCGTGTGCTCACACTACTCAACAGCGCCGTCATACACAGCACGCTACCGCGACCTACCCCGGGTGAGTGGCGCAAACTTAGCCTCATGGAGGCCGCCGAATATCAGCGTCGCGCCGCTCGCGCCGAACGTGCCGAGCAGTGGTTCGTCGTGCCCACCACCGTCGCCGCCCTCCTGGCCATCCCCGCCGTGGTCGTGCCTCTGATCTGGACAGATCCAGCCGTCAAGACCGCTGGGCTCTGGCTGGACTGGATGATCTGGGGCGTGTTCGTACTCGAAGTGCTCGTGCTGTTGCCGCTCGCGCCCGCCCATATCGACTGGATCCGCCACCATCGACTGACGCTCTTCATCCTCTTTGCCGCGTGGCCGGGCTGGATCACGGTCTTTGCGGGATCGCGCTTCGAAGCGCTAATACCCGTTCTGATCCTGATTCAAAAACTCCTCAAGCTGGTCAAGGTCGACCGCTTCTTTCGCCACAAAGGCACCCACCGATTTACGGGCACCTGGCTTCTGCTGGTGCCAGGAGCCGTTTCCGTCGTGGTCGTCAGCATCAAACTCGGT
>Ga0194055_10003261_pt1 | contig 12523 bp, 9 predicted proteins | sample SepL449m_MetaG_FD_155482 | JGI IMG/M metagenome (GOLD analysis project Ga0194055, IMG submission 155482) | Anoxic zone freshwater microbial communities from boreal shield lake in IISD Experimental Lakes Area, Ontario, Canada - Sep2016-L442-9m | ecosystem: Environmental > Aquatic > Freshwater >... | reverse complement strand
CACGCAGAAGACCCTAGCCGCAGTATCGTCCCCAACCGATGGCGCGGAGCTTCTCAAACATTTCCGACATCTTGCCGCGGCGCGAGAAGATCAACGACCTCACCGTCCCCTACCGCTCGAGCTCGCTCTACATACTGATTGTCGCGACATTCCTCACGGCCTTGCTGTGCGCGGTAGCAGTAATCGCAAGCGAACCTTTCGTTGTCCCGTCGGTGGGCCCAACAATCTTCATCATTGTCGGCTTTCCACTTTCGGAGCAGGCGCACCCGCGCAACATCTTGTACTCGACCGCAGCCGCGATCGTCGCGGGCATCATCGCGCTCGCACTGTTCGGCCTGATCGACGTGCCGCCAGACTTGACAGACCTCACCTGGACACGCTCCGGCGCCCTCGTTGTCGCCGTAGCGATCGCTGTCGGCGGAATCATCATGCTGCGCTCGCTGCACGCTCCAGCGGTCGCAACGGCAATGATCATCGCCGCTGGGCTGCTGAAGGATCCAACCGACTGGGTGTCGGTCTTCGTTGGGGTTCTCGTTGTGACGATTGCGGGCGTGGCGATCAACCGGGCCTGCGGCAAGCCGCAGGCGCTCTGGTGGCGGCCGCAGCCACCAGGGCAGTAGAGCGCCCGTTCACAGCGAGGCCGGTGCCGCCTCGTTTGCTGTGCGCTCGACGTCGACTGCACGAACGTAGAGCGACCTCAGCCATGCCGCACCCGTCGCCAAGACCGCCGCGAGAATCGCGCCGCCGAGAAAGATCGCGCTGAAATGACCCCCGTTGGCGAGTGGCGCAGCGGCGGCGCTAGCAATGGCGCCACCGACAAAGACCGAACCTGCGAAAAACGAGACCGTCACCGCCCGCGCCTGCGCGTTGACCTGTGTTGCCCAAAGCTGCATCGTTGGATGGAGGAAGCCGAACCCGGCGCCGAGGGCGAGTGCAGCGAGGATCGCGGTCGCGACAACGGTATCTGCAGCGGCGACGAGCAGCCCGGCGGCGGCGATCGCGGAGCCCGCAGCAATCATCAGCGGCGAAGCGAATCGCTTGATTGCCCTCGTTACCAGCGGCACGCAACAGACGTTCGCGATGCCGAAGCCCGCGGCTGCAGAGCCGGCGACGGCCGCTCCGACGCCCTGCTTCTGAAGCGAAGCCGAAACAAAGGTCAGCGAACCGAGGATCACTGCGCCTTCGATGAACCCGATCACTAGAACGACGAGAACCCAGTACTGACGCAGCGCATTGACCGCGAGGCGAAGGTAGGTGTGCGGCGATCGAACCCGGACCGGTTCCGGCAGTCGAATAAGCGCCAGCGAGAGCAGCAGCGCGAGGATAGAAGTTGCCAGAAAGGCCGCCCGCCAGCTAATCAGCTGCGCGCAGAGCCCACCAATGATTGTCGCGCCAGCTATCCCAGCTGACGCCGATGCGATGTTCAGCGTCAGCGCGTGTTGGCGATCTTCAACGTCAACGGTGTCGCCGACGTAAGTGACGACGGTCGGCACAACCGCTGCGAACAGCAGGCCGCTGAGAGTCCTTGAAGCCATCAGCACAGGGAAGCTCGGCGCGACCGCCGCGGCCACGCAGCAGAGCCCGCCAGCAACGACTGCGAAACGGATCAACTTTGCGCGGCCGAACTGGTCGGAGACTGCGCCCCAGAATGGTTGGCTTAGCCCGTAGGCGACGAAGTAGGCGCTAGCCACTAACGCCGCCGTGCCGAGCGGTACGCCAAAGGCATGGCTGATCGGCACTAGTAGCGGCGGAATCACAAAGCGGTCGAAGCTGGACAGGAAGCTGGCCCCCCGCAGGCGCCACTGAACCGCTTGACTGTTGGAGGCCACGCAGCAACGCTACTCGCCCGCGCGCAGCCAGAGCCGATTCTTTCGGTACGATCATCGCCTCCCGCCGGAGTAGCTCAGCTGGTTAGAGCAGCGGAATCATAATCCGCGTGTCGGGGGTTCGAGTCCCTCCTCCGGCATACCGTAAAGACTGAAAATCAAGCGATCGAGAGCCCGCCGGCCGCGCCCAAATCGGGGGGGTGGCAACAAAGTGGCAACAGCAGAGATCGGGACGGCAGGCCGAGCGCGCTGATCCGGCGCACGTATCGAGCGGATCGCTTACAGTCACGTAATGCGTTCATTTGGGAAGGTCTTCTGTCTGTCGCTTCTATCGGTTTCGCTGCTCGCTGGCTCGGCGCAGGCTCGAACCGTCAACGGCTGCCAGATACGGGCGAGCGCCAACTGTCCCGGCGCGAACTTGACGCGCGCGAACCTGCGCGGCGCGAACCTGCGCGGCGCGAACCTGCGCAACGCGAAGCTGAACGGCGCGAACCTGCGCCGCGCGAACCTGGACGGCGCGAACCTGACCTCCGCGAAGCTGGACGGCGTTAACCTGGTCGACGCGGATCTGAACGGCGCGAACCTGACCTCCGCGGATCTGAACGGCGCGAACCTGATTGACGCGGATCTGGTCGGCGCGAACCTGACCCTCGCGGACCTGGACGGCGCGAGGCTCAACGACGCGAACCTGGAAGGCGCGAACCTGTACCGGGTTGAGCTGCGCTGCGCGAAGCTGAACGGCGCGGTCCTAGAGGACGCTGACCTGCGCTTCGCGGACCTGCGCCGCTCGAGCGTGTTTTGCAACACAGAAATCTATAACGCGGACTTGACCGGCGCGGACCTGAGCGGCGCGACTGGCTGCTCCCAGTTGCTGCCCCAGGGAATCCTCAACGGCAGAGGCTGCGCCAACTAGCACCAACACCGCAACACCCCTGCTGCCGAACTCACTAGGGGCAAGTAGCTGTTCCCTTCGATGAAATCAGCACGGCACGGCACGATCCGCCGGCCAAATTAGAATGAGCGTTGTGTGAATGGTTGTGTTTGCAGGTTGAGCCCGTGGCGATTGTGCATTTTCGCTGCGGGCTCGCTGCCGTTCACTATCCGCCGCCGGCTGTAAAGTAGTTGCACAAACAAATAACGTTCTCACCGTCGCAAGAGCCGGCCGCAAGGCGCGCGCAATCATAATCCGCGTGTCGGGGGTTCGAGTCCCTCCTCCGGCATACCGTAAGCGTGCTGCGCGACCACCCAGAAGGCCACGCTTCTCAGGTCTTGAGGGCTTCTAGCACGGTCTTGTCGCCATTCGAAACAGACGAAAGCGGCGAAATATTGCCTTGGAGTCCCAATGTTTCGCCACTCTCAAGATGCTTGATGTAGACACGTCGACTGAGCCCGAACTTCTTGATCTTGACCTCGACCGAGGCGCGGTCGATCGAGAAGTACAGCTTTGTTGTGCCGGTCTCGGCTGCTGTTTGCGATACACCAAGCGCGGAGAAATTCTGGTCGAGTAAATGAATCTTCGAATCACTGACGGCGACGAGCACTCGGTACGAGTCGAAGCCTTGGTTTTGCGCTTCGTTCATTCGTTCCTTGTTTTGAAACGAGACGGTGCCGACTGCGTCGCCGACCGTGCCACCGACCGCGGCGCCCGTGCTGCTGGCCACCGCGCCCAGCTGCTCTCCCGCGGTACCGCCGACGACTCCGCCAACGATGCCCCACAGCCCGAGCTTCAAGTATTTATCCTTCAGCGCAAAGATCCCAGCCGCATGGATCGCGTCATCACCACTGAGCCGCTTGGCAGTCGAAATTAGTTCGGCGACATCACTCATCAGAAGCGCGGAGCTTAGCTCTAGCGAACGCAGGCCTTGCCCTCGCACGTCTTCAGTTGCAAGGCAAGCTTGCCCATCGCAGCCAACTGCTTGGCGTAGCCGGGCTTCTTGGCGAGGTTGTTCATCTGTGCTGGGTCGCGGACCATGTCGTAGAGCTCCTCGTCGCCGGTTTCGAGGTACTTGGCGTACATCCAATCCTTCGTGCGAACGCCGTAGTAAGGAGTGTCCTCCGGGTTAGGGAAGGCGCCTGGCTTGATGAAGAGCTTGCGCGTCGCCTCGAGCGGTACAGCGGTGCGGCCCTTCGACGGGTCCTTCATTACCGGGAATAACGACATTCCGTCAGTCACTCGCAACGGCTTCGTACCCGTTGCGGCAACAATCGTCGGCGAGAGGTCAACGTTCGCGACGAGCGCGTCATTGGTCTTGCCCTTTGGAACGCCTGGCCCGGCCATCATCAGCGGCACATGAATCGACTCTTCGTAAGGCAGGTACTTGTTGCCGTTGATGTTGTGCTGGCCGAGTAGCCAGCCGTTATCCGAGGTGAAGACGATCAGCGTGTTGCTCAGCTGCCCACTCGCCTTGAGTTGGTCGATCATCTTGCCGACCTCATCATCGAGCGCCATCGACGCACCGGCGCGGCCCTGGTAGTAGTGGGTCAGCTTCAAGATGCACTGCTTGAGCACGCAGTTAGCACCGTCCGTGTTTGGCGTCGTTGGGTCCTGCAGAATGGCGCGCTTGTCAGTCATGTCCTTCTCGGCGAAAGCCTTCGGCCGCGGCAGCTTGAGTTTCTCCACCTTCGGGACGTATTTCGACGGAATCCGCGGGTTGATCCCAATGTCTTGACCACCGTTGGCCTGCTCGGCAATGTCTTCGCGATGCTGGCTCGGAGGCGTGTAGTACTCGAACCATGGCTTCTTCGTCTTCGCGCTGTCGGCCATGAACTGGCGCGCGGTGGCAGCCTCGACCGAAGTGGTGTAGTTCGCATCAACGGTTGTCCCGAACGTCCACGGCTTCGGACGCGACATGTAGAAGCTGATCAGGTTGCTGACTAGCCCTGGGTAGTCGAGGATCAGCTGCTGGCCTATGACCTGGGAGAAAGCATAGGTGCGCTTAATCCAGTCCGGGTCTCCGTATTCGACGATCTCGCCGTTGCGGTTGTAGCGAACGTTGAAGGCGTCGATTGTCGTTTCATCGATAGACGCCTGCCAGTCATCCCATCCTTTAGGCACTTCGAACTGATCGAGCTCGCCGTAGCCGTTGAGGTACTTGCCGCTAACGCCGGTTCGATAACCGCCCTTCTGCAGCCAAGCAGCCATGTTGTTCTCTTTCGTCTTCCAGCCGATGTAGTTGTCTGGCGAGATCACCCTCTCAACGCCGTGGTTGTGAGCTAGCTGGCCGGTGAGAAAGGTCGCGCGTGACGGGCAGCAGAGCGGGTAGGTGACGTAGTTGTGAGTGAACGAGGTGCCGTTCTTCTTGAAGAAGGCAGTCGTCTTCGGCATGAACTGGAGGTTGTCGTAGCTCATGTCGTCGGTCATCACAACAAGCACATTCGGCTTCTGGGCTGAGGCGGCAGCGGGCAGCGCGAGCGCGGCCACCACGGCGACGGCGGATAGAGCGAGTGCGGTACGACGGACCATTCGGTGTTCCTCTCCTCAGCAGGACCTAATCCTGCGTGGCATTGAGTATTTCAGCTTGACGCCGACTAGGCGCCATTTGTTTGCGCGCCTGCTAACCGAGCACCGTAAACCGCTGGACGTACCGCAACAAAGGGCAGTGCAGGGGGTTGGTGAAAGTAGTGCAGATGATCAGCGCTTTAGAGAAGAGCTCTACCTTGAGGGCCGTGACGACGCTTCGCCACGCCCTTCGCAGCCCTGCCCGCCTAGCCGCGGCAGCGCTTATTGGCGCCGCCTGCCTTAGTTCGCTTAGCGCGGCTAGCGCCGGCGCCGCGACGATCAACCCCGCCTTCAAAGGCCAGTCGATGTGGATCTGGCAGATGCCGAACGCTGAAGCAGGGAGCGTCGCGAAGATTGTTGCCCGTGCGAAGACAGCCGGCGTTTCATCGGTCTACATCAAGTCGGCCGACGGCTCTGGCGCTTGGCAGCAGTTCACGAAGCCGCTCGTGGCCTCGCTCCATGCCGCCGGTTTGCGCGTCTGTGGCTGGCAGTTCGTCTACGGCTCGAAGCCGACCGGCGAGGCCCGCGCCGCTGCCGCGGCAAAGACCGCGGGCGCCGACTGCATGATCATTGACGCCGAATCGACCTACGAAGGGCGCTACAGCTCAGCGCGCACCTACATGAAGGAGCTACGCCGACTGGTCGGTCCAAAGTTCCCGATCGGCTTCACGAGTTTTCCCTACGTCGACTACCACCCCTCACTGCCCTACTCGGTCTTTCTCGGCCCTGGCGGTGCCGAGGTCAACATGCCTCAGGTCTACTGGCGCGACATCGGCGAATCGGTGGCGACGACGATGAAGCACACTTGGCGCGAGAATCGAATCTACGGCCGGCCGATCCACCCGATTGGGCAGACCTACCAATCACCCTCTGTCAACGACATCCTGAGCTTCCGCAACCTAGCGGCTGGCTACAAGGCGCCCGGATACAGCTGGTGGGAGTGGTCAACAACCTCCTCGAAGATCTGGAAGGCGCTTGGCCAGGCTTTGCCGGCCGCGCGGGCTCCGGCCGATCCGGGCTGGCCGTTGCTGCGCCGCGGCGCCAAAGGCGACCCCGTTGTTCGCGCTCAGCAGCTGCTCGCATCGACAGGCGCGGCGACGCTTAAAGCGACCGGCATCTACGACAGCGCCACAGCCGCCGCGGTCAAAAGCTTCCAAGCGTCACACCAACTGACCGCCGACGGCCAGCTCGGCGCCAGCACCTGGGTTCTGCTCGGAAAGGTCACCGTCGCGCTAGCACGCAATCGCGCTGCCTCCGCAGCTTCTATGGCCCGAGAAGCTGCCGCGTCAAGCTCTGTGCCGCAGTCTTCGAACCTGCCAGCAGTGGCGAACGAGCTTCGCGGCCAACGTTAACGAGACCGTCACCCCCCGTCCGCATCGCTCGATAGTTTTTGCTCCGTCAAGCACCCCTACGACGGAAGGCATATCTCATGGAAGCTGGCGGACCACCGAACTCACCTCAAAGCCCAGGCAACCCGAACCTTCCGGCGTGGGGAGCCCCCGGTTCACCTGGCGCTCCTGGCGCACAGACCTCCGCGGGTAAACCTTCAGGACTTTGGTGGGCTGGCGCAGTTGTAGTCGCTGTCGCTCTTGCGATCGGTGGCTACTTCCTCGGCAGCAACCACGAGGCCGACAACTACAAGCCCGGAGCCGCTGGCTATCAAGAGATTTACACCGCTGGCGCTCAGGCAGGCACGGCGGTCGGCGATCAGGTCGGCAAGAAGACGGGAGCCCGTTACGGAAAGAAGGTCGGTTATAAGAGCGGCAACGCTGACGGCATCAAAGAGGGAACGGCCACCGGCACCGCAGCCGGCGCAGCTGCCGCGCTCGGCGGTTTCAGCTGGACCAACGGCACGCATTACATCGTGACGACAACCGACCCAACATTGAACGGTGTGCCGACAGCAATCGCCACGCAGTCGGTGATCGAGCCGAACATCGACTACGCACTCTGCAACTCAGACACCGCGACGATCTGCAGCACCACTAAAAAGAAGTAGAGCGCAGACTTAGCGGAATAGCGCCGCTTGCGCGCGTCGCCCACTCGGGCGGCGCGCCGTCCGCGCTCTTGACCCAGTCCATTGGTATGGGCGTCCGTTTATGACACCGCTGGCTGAGTTCCAGGAGCTCAACTTCAGGTAGCCGCTCGCGGCGCCGCTGATCTGCAACGTTCCGCGTGGGCCGGACGAGAATAGGCGAATCTCCCCGTCAACTGCGAGGTCGGCGGCGTAGCGGTATCCGCGCAGTCGCAGGCGGCTCATCGGTCCGCTAGTCGCGTCGAAGCTTCCACCTCGTAGCCCGCCGCCGCGCGCCTCAGCGCCGGCCGCGAGCCTCGTGTAGCCCGCCTGCACAGCGTCCGTAACACTCGCCAACGCTACCGCTAGCGCGCGCCCGTCGCCGCCGGTAATCCCGGGAACCGGTGTAGCTTCGCCGACCGTGCGCGGGGCCACACCAGAAGGCTTCAGAGCATTGTCACGGTTGGCGCACGGCGCCCCGACCGCGGTTCGAGCAGCGAACCGCTTCAGTGCGATCGCGACGCAGCCGGTCGTGTCGCTGTCGAGCAGGTCGTGGCCGGCGCCGCGAAGCTGAACGAGACTGGCCTGCGGCAGCAGCGCCACAGTCGCAATTCCGTTCTCGGCTGGGGTTCGCAAGTCCATTTGACCAGCCAACACAAGCGCCGGAACGTTGGGCAAGGGGCCCGCCGCCGGCGCCGTGTCGAACTGCGTTGGAAATAGTTGGCAGTCACTGGCGCCGCTTGAGAGGGCAACCGTGGCGGAAGAAAACGGGGCGAACTGCGCCTGCGCGATTGCGGCGAGTGCGGTAGCGATTGCTGCTGGCCGCGCGGCGGTAGAACTCGACAGCGGATACGGCAGATCAAGGTCGAGGCAGCTCGTGATGAGATTTAGCCCGACGCTGAGCTCGCGCGTCGCTGGCGGCGCGCCGCCTAATAGCGGGAGCAGACGCAACATCTGTGCGTAATCACTTCGCCGCCCCGCCGCCATCGCCGCCGGCAGCTGTGCCTGAAGGTCAGCGTTGACGTCCCCACTTTGGATCAAATCGGCGACGTCGGCTTGATCCGAGTAGGCCGCGTCGTAACGACGGCCGCGGTAGTCGTAGATGCTGCCGCGCAGTGGTGTTGTCGCGACCTTGTCGACAACCGCCGCGAGATCACCGACAGGGTCTTTCGTTATCCCCTTGCAGCGACTTGAAGCGCATTGTTCTGCAGTCACGCGTGGGATCGCGCCGAGCGTGTCGAGATAGAAACCGCTCGGTTGGCCTGGCCCGACGACCGAGTCGAGGATCAGCGAATCGGTCTTAGTCGGAAACTTGCGCGCATACTCCTGCGCAACCCAGGTGCCGTAGCTAACTCCCATCAGCGCAAGCTTGCGCGCGCCAAAGGCTCGTCGCACAGCGTCTAGATCGGCGACGCTATCGAGCGTCGAGTAGAAGCGCCGTCGCGGGCCGATCAGCTGCGCGCAGTCGCGCACCATGCTTGGGTCGAATAGGTCGGCCTCGGTCAGCTTCTGAACTCGCGGGCACGAGAGCGCGCCGGAGTCTCCCGTTCCGCGCTGATCAATCACAACCAGGCGATAGCGCTTCAACATCGGCGCGAGCGTCACCGCGAACTGGTCGGCGAACGAAACCGCCCCCTGCCCCGGGCCTCCGGCGAGGCCAATCAGCAGCCCGGCCCCGCGCGGATAATGGCGCTGGGCGGCAACCTTCAGCCGCACCCTTCCAGGGCTGCGACGCGAGTGATCGAGCGGCACGGTCAGCGTGGTGCAGCGAAATTGGCTGCTTTCAGCGCACGAGCCAAATTTCAATGCGGCCGCGCCGCTGGCGTTGACCGCCAAAGCCGCCGTGCAGATCAGCAGTGAGCCGCCCAGCCGATGTCGCCGCGCGATCATCGCTCAAACCTACATCGCGACCCCACGCCCTGCGCCGCTAGTACACGGTCACTCGTCGTTCGGGCGATTCGGTGCTGAGCTGATATCTGCCCGCGGCAGGTAGCCAGCACAGACCGCCACAGGCGTGCGCGGGTAACGGCGGAAGCGCGGGTCCTCCTGCGAGCGCTCACAGAGCGAATAGGAAGTGCCGCGGGTTGTCGGGACTGTCCGCTGGAAGACGCAGCTGCTGCAGAGGCCAAAATTCGGTTCGGTCATCTCATTACAAGTATTACGGCCGTACCCTTGATGAGAGCGCAAACTGCACTCGCAAGATTCCAAATGCCAAATCCAGACCCAGAACAGCTCGCACCGCCCGACTCGGGCATGACGACCTTCTTAAGGTTGCTTGGCTTCCTGCGCCCTTACCGTCGTAGCGTCCTCGCCTCGCTGACCTTCGCGCTGCTTGCGATGGTGATGACGGTTTCGATCCCTTGGCTGACCGGGCAGGCGATTAACAAGATCTACGCCGGCGACAAAGCCAACCTCAAGCTACTAGCCGGGGCAGTGCTGCTGGCCGGGGTGCTGCGAGCGATCCTGACGATCGTCAGGCGACTCGTCGCCGGCCGAGTTTCGCTAGGGGTTGAGTTCGACCTTCGGGCGAAGATCTACGGCCATCTGCAGTCGCTTGAGCTTGCGTTCTTTGACCAGCAGCAGACCGGGCAGCTGATGTCGCGCGCCACTGTTGACCTCCAAGCCGTCCGCTTCTTCCTCGGATACGGGCTCGTCTTCCTGATCCAAGCCTTGCTTACGATTGGCCTTGCGGCGATCGCGATGTTCTTGACCGATCCCCTACTGGCAGCGCTCTCGCTGGCGCCGGTGCCGTTCGTGATCATCATTGCCTTCCGCTACGGCCGCCGCTCGCGACCGGCGCTGCAGGAGGTACAACAGCGCGTCGCCGAGCTGACGGCCGAAGTGGAGGAGAACATCGCTGGAGTACGTGTCGTGAAAGCGTTTGCGGCTGAAACGCGACAACGACTCAGCTTCGATTACCGAGTCGGCCGCGTCTTCGACCAATCGATGGTTTCAACGCGGCTGACCGCGTTCTACGGTCCGTTCATTGGCTTCCTGCCACAGCTCGGCTTGGCCGCAGTGCTCTTTTTCGGCGGCCGCCAGGTGATCAACGGAAACCTCTCGATTGGTGCGTTCTCGGCCTTTTACACCTACCTGCTGATGCTGATCGCCCCGATGCGCACCTTCGGCATGATGCTCGGCCTCTCGCAGCGCGCAACTGCCTCCGGCGGCCGCATCTTCCAGATCCTTGACCGCCAGCCCGAGGTCACCGCCGAGCCGGGTGCCGGACCGCTGCCGGCCGGCGGCGGCCGCGTGCAGTTTGAGAACGTGACGCTGCGCTACCCGGGCGCTTCAAACAATGCTCTCGAAGCGATCGACCTCAACGTCCGGGCCGGCCTGACCGTTGCGCTCGTAGGCGGCACCGGCTCAGGAAAGAGCTCGCTTGTTCAGCTGATTCCGCGCCTCTACGACACGACCGGTGGGCGCGTCCTCGTCGACGGCGTCGATGTGCGCGACGTCGACCCGGCCGCGCTCCGCAGCCAGATCGCGGTCGTCAACGACGATCCCTTCCTGTTCTCAGCCAGCGTCCGCGACAACATCGCCTACGCACGTCCTGAAGCGAGCGACGAAGAGGTACTCGAAGCGGCCCGGGGCGCGCAGGCGGCCGATTTCATCGAACGGCTGCCAGATGGTTTCTCGACAATGGTCGGCGAGCGTGGCCTAACGCTTTCGGGCGGCCAGCGCCAACGGCTTGCGATCGCCCGCGCACTACTCGCCGACCCACGGATCCTGATCCTCGACGACGCAACCTCCAGCGTCGACGCTTCAACCGAGCAGCAGATCAAGGCGGCATTGCGAGAAGTGATGGCTGGGCGTACAACCTTTGTGATCGCGCATCGGCTTTCGACGATCGCTCTAGCCGAAGAGATCGTGCTGCTCGAAGACGGACGCCTCGTTGCCCATGGCGACCACGAACACCTGCTGGTCGAGAGCGACCTCTACCGCCAGATTGTTGAGAAGGGCCTGCCCGATCAGGTCTTCCTAACGCGCAAGCCGACCGAATCCGAGGTCGCGGGGCTATGAGCAAGAGTCAGCGCCAGGAGATGGGGCTCACGCGTCGCGAGGACGTCCGTCGCCGCCTCGAGGGAACGAGCGGACGTGGGCGCAAGCTGCGCGGCCTAACGAGCTTGATGCGTCCCTACCGCGGGCGCGTAATTCTGATGTCGATCGCACTCGTGATCGGCGTCGCGGCATCGCTGGCGCCCGCACCACTGGCGGCAAAGGCAATTGACGGCGGCATCATCCCTGGGAACCTCACCGTCCTAAATCTCGTTGTCGCGGCATACATCGTCAGCGTCCTACTTGTCTGGGTTTGCTCCTACGCGCAGACCTTCCTCGTTGGCTGGGTCGGCCAGCGCGCGCTCGCCGACCTGCGCCGCCGGATCTTCGAACACCTCCAACAGATGCCGGTCGGCTTCTACGAACGCCGTTCGGCCGGCGTGCTGATCAGCCGAATGACGAACGACGTCGACGCGCTCAATTCGCTCGTCACCGACACAATCGTCACGCTCTTCCAAGCCACGCTGACGCTGATCGGCTCGATCGTAATCCTGCTGCTGCTCGATTGGCAGCTAGCGCTGCTCGTCTTCTTAATCTTCCCCGTGATGGCCGTAGCGTCGCTGCTCTTCCGCATAGCCAGCGCCGACGCCTACAAACGAACCCGCGAGACGATCGGCTCACTGACCGGCTATCTACAGGAGACACTCTCAGGCGTCCGCGTCGTGCGCGCTTTCGCGCAGGAGCCCGTCCATCGCGAGCGCTTCCGCGATCTGAACGAGAGCAACCGCGCAGCCAACATGACGACAGTGAACCTCAACGCTGTCTACTTCCCTTCGGTCGAGCTGATCGCTGCCCTCGCAGTCGTCCTTGTAATCCTCTTCGGCGGTCTCCAAGCGATCGACGGCAAGGTTGAGATCGGCGTGCTCGTCGGCTTCATCGCTGCGCTAAATGGGTTCTTCGATCCGATCACTCAGCTCTCTCAGGTTTACACCACTTACCAATCTGGAATGGCGGCGCTCGACAAGATCTTCGAGCTGCTCGACACGCCGTCCGATCTTGTTGACGCGGCAGACGCGATTGAGCTGCCACAGATCAAGGGTGCGATTGAGTTCAGCGACGTCAGCTTCGCTTACCAACCGCGCGTCGGTAGCGGCGAGGAGCCCGGCGAAACGAAGTTGGCGCTGA
>Ga0194055_10003259_pt1 | contig 12532 bp, 11 predicted proteins | sample SepL449m_MetaG_FD_155482 | JGI IMG/M metagenome (GOLD analysis project Ga0194055, IMG submission 155482) | Anoxic zone freshwater microbial communities from boreal shield lake in IISD Experimental Lakes Area, Ontario, Canada - Sep2016-L442-9m | ecosystem: Environmental > Aquatic > Freshwater >... | reverse complement strand
ATTCAATAAAAAGGAATCAGCAATAGAGCCTGCAGGTTTCCTCAATCCACATTCAACTTTGGGCGAACTTGATCTTTACTTAATTGGCGAAGGTCGCCACGAACAGTTGTGGAAAGCTCTTGGCGCGCATGTTCGCCGTGATGAAACCGGATCTTTGATAGGCGTGGCTTTTTCTGTATGGGCACCAAATGCACATGCGGTTTCACTTATTGGTGATCATAATTTCTGGGATAAGAAAACACATCAGATGGTGCGAATAGGTTCATCTGGAATCTGGGAGATTTTTATTCCAGATACCGGTGCAGGAGTTAAATATAAGTTTGCAATTGAAGGCGCTGATGGTCGTTGGGTAGATCATGCCGATCCGATGTCACGTGCTACAGAAATTCCTCCATTAACCGCATCTGTCGTCGAAGAATCCCAGTATTCATGGGCTGATTCAGAGTGGATTACAAAGCGTGCCAAATTTCAATCGTGGCGTTCTCCTATTTCTGTGTATGAAGTCCATCTGGGTTCATGGAAATTGGGACTGACGTATCGCGAACTTGCCATTGAATTAGTTAACTACGTGAAGCATCAGGGATTTACCCACGTAGAATTTTTGCCTGTCACCGAACACCCGTATGGACCTTCGTGGGGATATCAAGTGACCTCTTTCTTCGCTCCAACTTCTAGATTTGGCTCACCCGATGATTTCAAATTTTTAGTCGACTCGTTGCACGCTGCAGATATCGGTGTCATATTGGATTGGGTTCCAGCACACTTTCCAAAAGATGAGTGGGCGTTAGCAAAATTTGATGGCACCGCCTTATATGAGCACGCAGATCCACGTTTAGGCGAACACCCAGACTGGGGCACCCTGATTTTTAATTTTGGTCGAAATGAAGTTCGTAACTTTCTTGTAGCAAGTGCGCTGTATTGGCTTACCGAGTATCACATTGACGGATTGCGAGTAGACGCCGTTGCCTCCATGCTTTATTTGGACTACTCACGCAAAGAAGGCGAGTGGGTCCCAAATAAAAATGGGGGCCGTGAAAATTTGGAAGCAGTTCAATTATTACAAGAGGCTACCTCTACGGCATATAAAACTCATCCTGGCATCATGATGATTGCTGAAGAATCCACCGCTTGGTCAGGTGTTACTCGCGAAACTTCTTCAGGTGGACTTGGTTTTGGCTTTAAGTGGAATATGGGTTGGATGCATGATGTTTTACAGTATTTACAACATGACTCAATCCACCGCGTTTATCATCATAATGAACTAACTTTTTCAATTCTCTATGCATGGAGTGAGAACTTTATGTTGCCACTTTCCCATGATGAAGTTGTACATGGTAAAGGTCAGTTAGTTAATAAATTTCCGGGCGATCGTTGGCAAAAAACAGCTACATTGCGCGCACTCTATGGATTTATGTGGGCACACCCTGGAAAGAAACTCCTGTTCATGGGTAGTGAATTTGCCCAAAATGATGAGTGGAGCGAGAGCGCAGGATTGCAGTGGTACTTAACTGAATATGGGGAGCATCAAGGAGTTCAAAAGTGCGTTGCAGAAATTAATGCGCTTTATAAGCAAGTTCCAGCACTTTGGGAAAAAGATTCGTCTCCTGAAGGTTTTACATGGCTCGTTGGAAATGATGGCGAAGCAAATCTAGTTGCCTTTGCACGTTGGGATGATCAAGGAACTCCGTTTGTTTGCGTTACAAATTTTTCACCCATGTCACATGAGAAGTATCAACTTCCGTTTCCTACTACGGGAACTTGGACCGAAGTTCTAAATACCGATGACTTGGCATATGGCGGTAGCGGTGTTGCTAATGACCCAGTTGCCGTTAACGATGGCGCTCATCTAGTGACCCAGGTGCGAATCCCACCCCTTGCAACTATTTGGTTTAAACGCTCTTAAGCGCTTTAGTAAAAAAGGGAACTGTTAACAAAAGAATTCCCGGAATCAGTAAACCAATAGTTAGTGAAGTAGCTTGCGCCGTCCATGCAACAACCCACTTCAAGATAAATGCCAAAATAATATTTGCAACACCCACGTGGCCAATTACAACGCTAGCTGGGTGTTTTGAACGGGCATTGGCCGCAGTCATAAATGTTGGCCCAAGAAACGAGCTTCCGAGACCGGCAATAGAAAAGCCGATGCAAATCGTTAGAAATGCAATGGTGTGATTAGTAGCAAAAACTGTTCTGGCAAGAGCAACACTCGAAAGATAAGAAAGGCCAGCAAGCAGCGATGCAAACACGGACAAACGCTCCAAAGTGAATCGTGGCAATAGATAGTGCACAGTGAATCTGCCAAAAATCATAGTCGTGGTGAAGAGAATAAAGGGCATAGTATTTATCCCACTCTTAATTCCAATTTCTTCCTTGGTATAGATGGTTGCCCAGTCACCTAAGGCAAACTCTAGAAATATCGCACAAATTAAGCCAAAAGAGATTAGGCGATCAAAGGAAAATCCAGAAAAAAGCTCTTTAAGTTTATATTCAATATCTAGATTTTGATTAGCTTTCAGAAGTACAGGAGATAGTGCATTGAGCAATATAGTTTGAATAATAAAAATCACGATTACTAGTGCGGCAATGTGCACATGCAATGAAACTCTGTCAACGAGAAATCCAGATATAAAGGCAGTAATGAGTGCACCCGCGCTCCACAAACCGCTGAGCTGGGTTATAACGAATTTTCCGGTGCGATCTTGATAATTAAATCCTTGAGAATTTATAGCAATATGAAAAGCAGAAATAGCGGCGCCAAAGAATATATTTGCAAAGAAAAAGACAACTGCCGAATGGGTACTGGAAAGAATGATCAGAGTTGCCATGAGACAGAAGGAGGCAACGTGCAATACTTTTTTTACACCAATTCTGTGCACGACGTGGCCCACGGTCAGCAATGAAATAAGTGAACCTAGAGAGCCAGTACTAATAAGTGAGCCGAACCCACCATTGGTCAGGTGTAATCCAGCTTTCACTTCTGGAAATCGCGGAACCCAGGACATGATTCCAAGACCAAATGTAAAGAAAAGGAGCCTTAAATAAATTAGCTCACTTCTGGCACCAAGAGTTCTCATTTCAAAAAAGCGCGTTCGCAAGTGCGCTACGGGCCGAAGTTAATCGTGGATCAGCTGGATCCACTAGTGCAAATAGGGAAAGTAAATGAGCTTTTGCCTTATTGCGATCATCTCCCGAAGTTTGCATAATCACATTGAGCAATCGGGCGAAAGCTGCGTCTACTCCCCCATTAACAATCTCCATATCCGCTGCTTTCAACGCAAGTATGAGATCGGTTGGATTACTAGTGGCCTCTGCAATTACTGTTTCAAGGACTAAACCATCAGTACGAATAAGAAGTTGTGTTTGCGCTAACCCTAATTTTGCAAATGAATCAGTTGGTTTACGCGATAGAAGTTTCTTATAGGCTGCTTCGGCTGTTACGAAATCTCCGGCTTCAAGGGCAGCGACGGCTTCTTCTTCCTCTGGTTCAATAACTTCTTGCGGCGCATCACCTACGCCTTGTTCAGAAGCCAAAGTTAAAACTTTGTCCAACACTAAACGAATCTGTGCCTCTGGATATGCTTGTTCAAAGAGCGGGACTATCTGCTCATTGATAAGGGCAACAGCGTAAGGAATCTTTTGAGTTTGCAGAGCCTGCGCAACTTGTGGCTGTGCATCGATATCTACATGACCTAACGCCCATTGTGATTGATATGCCTTTTCTAAGCCAGCCATTACGGTCAACATTTCAATTGATTCTGGACTCCGTGCTGACCAGCAAAACAAAATGACGGGTTTTACTTTTGAAAGTGGAAGAAGTTCGGTAGTTAAATTCGCAGCCGTTACTTCAATACCTGGCGTAGAACCACTAGGCGCGATTTTGGGTTTTCCTAATGAACTTAAATCAACAGCCTGTGCAAAATTAGGAGGGTTGCTCACACCCTAATCCTACTGCGTGATGACATCGACGCCAGAATCACGTCGGTACGGCAAAATCTCTTCAATGTAATTATCCGCGGCAAACTCTAGGCCAACATCGGTGCCCTTTTGCTCGCTTAAATACCAGCGGTTTTCAAGGATTTCATGGAACATCTGTGCTCTTTCTACACGGCCCCGCATAGATTCAGGAACGCGATCAGTTATTGGCTCAAAAACTTCGATAAACCATTTCTTTGCACTTTCAGTAATAGATAAACCCAAGTTTTCATTTCGAGCACGGTAGCGATCAAAGGAAGCCAGCAAACGTTTAGCTTGTAATTCCTCGGTTTCGATTCCGATTAATTCGCGAAGACGTTGTGTGTGATAACCAGCTGCGACAAGGCGCGGCTGAAATGAAAGCATCTGAGAATCGCCATCAATAGTGATTGATACTTCTTCAACCGCAAAACCTAAATCATGGAGTTGACGCATTGCTCGTTCTACTGCGTGGCGATCTTTAGGATCTAATATCTGTCGCTCTTTTAGCGCTGCCCAAATTCGACGGTAGCGGCGAATGACGGCTTCAGCTGCGCGAACTGGATCCATACCGGGATAAAGAACCCCGGATAATCGTAAGTCTTCAAGTTCGGCAGCAACATTAAACATTGCAATATCTAAATCATGTTCACGTTGCCCATCACTGAGAGTTTTTTGAAACTCACCTGTTTCAGCATCTACTAGGTATGCGGCAAAACCTTCGGCGTCACGACGAAACAACGTATTAGATAGTGAGCAATCACCCCACCAAAAACCTAAAAGGTGCAATCGAACAAGTAACAATGCAAGGGCATTTGCCATCGTATTTATATCGTGGGCCGTCACTGATCCTGAAAGCAAAATTCGATAGGGCAGTGAATAAGGTAAAAAACGGGTAACTATTGCACACGGTAGCTCTTCACCCGTTGTGTCTACACGTCCCTCTACTACCGCGATCTGCTCAACACATGGTGCCTTAAGTGCGGTTAGCTCGCGTAAAACTTTGTACTCGCGATTCGCAAACTCTGACACAGTTTCTTTAACGGCATAGACCGGCGCATCCTCTGCAGAAGTTGCGCGAACGAGACGAACGATATGCCGAGAAATTCCGCGCTTTTCTGCCAATGCTGGATCTTCTGGCCACTCTTCTAAACTTTGATTCCAGGGCAGGCCAGTCACCGCAGCGATTTCCTCGCCTAATCCAGTTATCCGAAGGGCCATAGTCCGTATTCTTGCCTAAAAATGTGACGAGAAGATGAACACCACGTCTCATACAAGTGAGATAACTATCTTTACAATACATTCATGGCAATATCACAGCGAATCAAGAAGGTCACCACTCGTAGCGCGAAGAAAGCAACAGTCCCCACAGATTACGGAGTTGCAGGTGAGCCCATCAGCAGATCTCACCCATTCTATTTTGGCTTTATCGCAACGCTTGGAGCTTTGACTGCAATTGTTTTAATGCGGGCGCTGGCAAGCGTTTCGCAGATTTTTATTTTGATTCTCATCGCACTATTTTTAGCAACAGGTTTAAACCCAGCGGTTGAGGCACTTCGACGTCGCAAGATGTCACGGGCTACGGCGGTAGGAATCATTTTCACTTCGGTTATTGTCTTTGTTATTTTCTTTGCCTTAGTTGTTATACCTCCTGTAATTTCCCAGGGCACACAACTAATCAATAAAGCACCTAGCATGCTTTCAGATTTAACAACTAACTCCACTATTCATAAGCTCAACGATCAATATGGAATTATTGATACGTTACAGACCAAGTTGAAATCAATCACTTCTGATGGAACTTTGCTTATTTCAACTTTTGGTGGGGTTCTAGGTGTTGGCAAGTCTGTGCTCTCTGGATTTTTCTCATTCATGACAGTTTTGGTACTAACCCTTTATTTCATTACTTCGCTCCCACAAGCCGTTGACCTTGGTCTTTCGTTAGTTCCTGCTAGCCGTCGTGAGCGAGTGGGTCGCCTTACCAATGCGATCATTGCTCGTGTGGGTTCATTCGTAGGCAGCCAAATCATTATTGCGGCTATGGCATCAGTCTTTGTTTTCATTCTTTCAATTGTTTTGGGCTTACCCTCACCAATTGCAATCGGCATGATTATCTTGGTCTGCGGTTTAATTCCTTTAATTGGTCACTTCTTGGGGTGTGGAATTGTCACGATTATCGCACTCACGCAATCAACTGCCATCGGAGTAATTGCTTTCCTTGCATATGTTCTTTATGTTCAGATTGAAAATTATTTAGTGACACCACGAATAATGAAAAGAACTATGTCAGTACCAGGAGCAGTAACGATTATTTCAGCACTAATTGGTTCGTCATTATTGGGTCTTATTGGTGGATTGCTCGCAGTACCTGTTGCAGCATCAATTATCTTGATAATGGATGAAGTAGTTATTCCTCGTGCGAATAACTCTTAGTACTCAATCGGTAAAGCTTTATCATCTCCAGTAACTATGGAGCTAATTTCAGAAAGCACGCGGTGAACTGAAGGCTCGCCGACCCACAAGTGCTTGGCATCATCCACCGGGATTATCTTCACTTTGGGCACAATCGAGAATCGTTCTTTAGCTTCATCTGGTTTTAAATAGTCGTCATGCTCTGGGACTAGAGCGAAAATTGGGCGTGGATCTGTATTCCAATACATAAGTTGTTCGTCAGTTGTTGTGCGAAGGGGTGGGCTAAGCAAGATTAAACCTTTGTGTCGAGCATCTTTTGCATGACGCAGCGCTAAATCGGTTCCAAATGACCAACCAACTATCCAAAGATTTTCTAACTTCAAAACATCGAAGCAATAATTAATCATCGCTTGTACATCTTGGCCCTCGGCCTCACCGTTATCAAATACTCCGGTGCTTGATCCTGCTTCACTTGTTGTCCCGCGTGTATTAAAGCGAACAACAGTTATGCCAGCCAATGCTGGTAAACGATTTGCCGCTTTTTTATAAACATGGCTATCCATCATTCCGCCAGCAGTTGGCAGTGGATGCAGAGTTAAAATCGCACCATTAGATTGCCCCATTGGTGCGGCAACTTCACCAACTAAATCAACACCGTCGGCGGTGATGGCATGAAATGGGGTTCGATGGGCCGGCAATATTGTGCTGGGTCTAATTAGCTCGGCCATACTTCAAATCTTATCCATCCCCCACTACGCTTTGAACCATGGCTACTAAGCGCACTCCATCATTTGATTCTCACAACCCTGCTACTGGAGAAGTCGCAGGTACTTATCCGATTATGGATGCTAAACAAGTAAGTGAAGTTGTGAGCCATGCCCGAAGCGCATCAATAAAGTGGCAACAGCTGGGCTTTTCTGGTCGCAAAAAAGTATTACTTGCTTGGTCATCTTTAATTATCAATCGTGTGGATCAAATTGCAGCCCTTGTTTCATTGGAAACTGGAAAGCCATTTGGTGATGCCAAGCTTGAAGTAAGTATCGCCGTTGGTCATATTGGTTGGGCCGCCCGTCATGCAGAAGAAATTATGCGAACTTCGTATCGCGCACCTGGTTTATTAATGGCCAACATGTCTGCGACAGTACAACGCTCACCAGTTGGAGTTGTCGGAGTAATCGGTCCGTGGAATTATCCAATTTTTACTCCAGTTGGATCTATTTGTTATGCCTTAGCTGCAGGTAACACGGTTGTCTTTAAGCCAAGTGAATACACGCCTGGTGTTGGTATGTGGTTAGAAGAAACCTTTAGTGAGGTCGCACCTTTTGCTGATATTTTTACAACTATTACTGGATTAGGCGCAACTGGTGGGGCGCTTTGCACAAGCAGAATAGATAAGCTTTCATTTACTGGTTCTACTCGCACCGCTAAATTGGTTGCGGCCGCATGTGCAACAACTATGACGCCAGTTGTTTTGGAATGTGGCGGCAAAGATCCAGTGATTGTTGCATCCGATGCCAATCTTGAGCGCGCAGTTGATGCAACGATGTGGTCTGCCATGGCTAACGCCGGTCAATCATGTATTGGCGCAGAACGCGTATATGTTGATGAAAAAGTGGCAGATAAATTCACAGAGTTAGCAGTTGCGCTGGCACAAAATATTCATGCAGGTGCCCCAGGTTATGGCAACTATGGTCCCGCAACAATGCCATCACAAATAAATGTCATTGCATCACATATTAAAAGTGCGATTAAAGATGGTGGAACATTTGCATATGGTGGAACAAATTCAGTGAAAGCGCCCTTTGTTCAGCCAGTTATTTTGCTAGATGTCCCTGAAGATTCTGCGGCGATGCGTGAAGAGACATTTGGACCCACAATCATTATCAATAAAGTGAAAAATATGCAGGAGGCAATCGAGCTTTCTAATGCGTCTAGCTATGGGTTAGGTGCAAATGTGTGGTCAAAGCGGCAAGGAAAGAGAATTGCTGCACAGCTTGCCTGTGGAATGGTTGCAATAAATTCAACTTTCTCATTTGCGGCAATTGCTTCTGTGCCATTTGGAGGAGTGAAAGATAGCGGATATGGACGTGTCCACGGACCTGAAGGATTACTGGAATACACATATGCACGAACTGTTGTTAGAACTCGATTTAATTTGCCATTGCACTTACTGAGCTTTAAACGCAAAGCGAAGGAAGAAGCGCTAGTTGTTACATTAACCCGCTGGTTAAAAGGTCGCTTCGGTTAATTAATAACGCGGTGCGTTACGTGTGCGTTCGGTATTAGGACGACGCTTATCTTTCTTTGACCAACATGCATTGTGCCAATGGCGGCGGCTTTCTTCATCATCTTCAAGCCATGCAACTGTGTGTGGTGTTGCCATAGGAATCACCTGATCGCATCCTGGACAGCGATATGGTTTTGTAGAACTTGAGCCCGTTAATTTACGAACCACATACATTCCTTCGTGGTGTTCTTCAATTGTTTGACTTGACATCGAGATATCACGATCATCGGATTTCGGCCGCTTGCCTTTTGGGTAGTTTTTGCGCGGGCTCATACGCATATTTTCTCACAGCATTTGCTGCAGTAGTATCTGAACATGAACGTCATCGAGGTCAAAGGGCTCAAAAAAAGCTATGGCCAGGTGCACGCTGTGCGAGGGGTAGATCTTTCAATCCCCCCAGGTGAAATTTTCGCTCTACTTGGCCCCAATGGTGCGGGAAAAACTACAACAGTAGAAATCCTAGAAGGCTTTAGAAGCCGCGATGCTGGCGAAGTTTCAATTCTAGGTTTTGATCCTAAAAATCAGGGAAGGGCAGCACGTGAATGGCGCAATCGGATAGGAATAGTTTTACAGTCAGCCGCCGATGCTGGTGACCTTACTGTTATTGAAACCATCAAACATTTCAGTGGTTACTATTCAAATCCACGTAATGTTGATGAAGTAATTGCAGCCGTAGGTTTGGAAAGTAAATCAGGTGCACTCATACGAAATCTTTCTGGAGGTCAGCGTCGCCGTTTAGATGTAGCCCTTGGAATAGTCGGCAGCCCCGAACTGCTATTTCTTGATGAACCAACTACTGGCTTTGATCCCGAAGCAAGGCGTGCTTTTTGGGCACTAATCCAACAACTGCGTGGCACGGGTACAACTATCTTGCTTACTACACATTATTTAGACGAAGCTGAAGCTTTAGCCGATCGTGTGGCCGTAATAAATAATGGGTTAATCATCGAAGTATCTACTCCTGCTGAATTAGGCGGACGCGCTACTTCCAAAGCCCTGGTTTCATGGCGCGAAGGTAATCAGATTAAAACAGAGGGAACAGATAACCCAACTTCAGTTGTCACGCGCTTGAACGCACAATTTGGTGGAGAAATTCCAGAACTCACAGTTACTCGTCCCTCTTTAGAGGATATTTATTTAACAATGATTGGGGGCCAGGATGAATAAGATTCCTAGCGCCCTTAACTTAGGTATCCGTCGTGGAAAGTTAGAAATCATCCAATTTGCACGTCAACGCGAATCAGTTGTGTTCACGCTTTTATTCCCTGTGATTTTGTTAGCAATCTTTGGTTCAGTTTTTAAAGACACGATTGCTCCTGGTGTAACTTTTTCGCAATATTTTGTTGCTGGAATGATTGCTTCTGGTCTTGTTAATACAGGTTTTCAGGCACTTGCTATCACTATTCCCATGGAGCGTGATGTTGGGGGTTTAAAGCGTTTACGTGGAACACCTATGCCAGCATCTAGTTACTTTATTGGCAAAGCAATTCTTATTGCTGTCAGTATGATCATTCAGATTGCCCTTCTCTTTGGATTTGGTTTGTTATTTTTTGGTGTTGAAATGCCAACTGAACCTAGCAAATGGTTAGTTTTTATTTGGTTGGTTTTACTCGGAAGTGCATGTTCAACTGCTCTTGGAATTGCCTTTTCGATAGTTCCTAAAAGCGGTCGCGGAGCATCTGCCGTGGTTTCACCTATCGTTATTATTCTGCAGTTCTTTAGCGGCGTTTTCTTTGTTTTCACACAGCTGCCCACATGGATGCAACAACTAGCTGCAATATTCCCGCTCAAGTGGCTCACTCAAGGAATGCGTTCAGTATTTTTACCCGATTCCTTTGCTTCACAAGAGGTAGCCAAGTCTTGGGAAACCGGGCGTACCTTCGCTATTTTGCTCGCGTGGCTATGTATTGGAGTTTTCTTTTCTATCCGTAAATTTAGGTGGGATCGCGATTAAGCGTTTAATAATTCTCATCACTGCATTGGCGCTGATAGTTTCTCCAGCTCATGCAGCTACAAAGAAACCAACACCTACGCCGACGGCAAAGGTGGCGGCAAAATCAACGGTAAAGCCCACTTCTAACTCCACAGCAAAGCCATCTGTTTCTAAGAAGCCTGTAGTTAAGAAGAAAGTGGTCGTAAAGAAAAAGAAGAAGCGTAAGAAAATCTCAGTTACGCCATCACCAAGAGCTGCTTGGCCGCCAGAGGATTTCAAAGCTAACGGTGAAGTCTTTGCAAAAATTCCAAATGCTAAGGAGTTAATTGGTGCTGCATCAAATAATAGAGCTTTAACACGGCAACTTGCCCAAAAAATTGATGGTGTTGCAGTCTGTGAAAAGTATTCGTGTGGAGCCGTTCAGGTGGCATCATTAAATGGCTGTACATGGTGGGAAATTACAGGCAAAATAGTAGGTGCGGTTTCACCTGATGATAAAACTCTTAAAGTATTTGGGGCTATTCGAACTACTGTTGGTGAAAGCGCACCAAAGCAAATTACAACGATTTTATTAATTAGCCAAGAATTGCTGATGCAAAAACATGCGTTCGCAAATATCAGCGCAATTTGTCACCATGATGCACCAAATGAAAAGGTGCCTGCTACTACATACACAACAAGTTCAAACTAGCGATTTGCTCCAGGTACCCATAACTGGTCGCCTACCTCTTTATTTGCATAGCGCGCTAATACAAATAGAAGATCAGAGCAACGATTGAGATACTTAGCAGTCAATGGGTTAACTCCACCACCAAATGCATGAATAGCTGCCCACGTGCAGCGCTCTGCGCGACGAACGACTGTGCGGGCTACGTGCATGTGAGCTGCAGCCGGAGTTCCGGACGGTAAAACAAAGGAACGAAGTGATTCTAATTCTGAGTTGAACTTATCTATTTGTTCTTCCAAATAAACTATTTGAGTTTCTAGAACACGCAGTGGTTCGAATGCGGGCGAATCAACCACTGGAGTACACAAATCTGCCCCGACATCAAACAGGTCATTTTGAATACGTACCAAAAGCGTACGAACATCTGCCGACAATTCATCGGTAGATAAAACAACTCCGATTGATGAGTTAGCTTCGTCAACGGTTGCATACGCTTCGAGGCGCGGATCATTTTTTGAGGTGCGGCTCATGTCTCCCAAGGAGGTTGTTCCGTCATCGCCTGTCTTTGTGTAAATACGCGTTAAATTAACCATGCCCGTAGCCTATAAGTAGACTGCGGCTATGGCATCTCTTGACCGCTTCCGCATTGTTGGTGGAACCCAACTCCGAGGAGAGGTTGTTATTTCTGGGGCTAAAAACTCAGTTCTAAAATTAATGGCAGCTTCTTTGCTAGCTGCCGGCAAGACAACGATCACTAACGTGCCCGATATCGCCGACGTGGACATCATGGCTGACCTGTTAACCCGCCTTGGTTGTACGGTGGTTCGAACTACATCGGCGGTAAGTATCGATGTTCCGCAAGTTCCTCATCACCGCGCAGATTATGACTTAGTGCGCAAAATGCGTGCATCAATAAATGTTTTAGGTCCACTTGTTGCCCGTGTAGGTGAAGCAGAAGTTGCGCTGCCCGGTGGAGATGCAATTGGATCTCGTGGACTTGATTTTCACATAAAAGGTCTTGAAGCTCTCGGTGCAACCGCACATATTGAGCATGGGTACGTTGTAGCTCAAGCACCACAAGGTTTAGTTGGCGCGCTAGTTGATTTAGATTTTCCAAGTGTTGGAGCAACTGAAAATATTATGACTGCTGCAGTTTTAGCTAAAGGCGTCACAACAATTGATAACGCAGCTCGTGAACCTGATTTAGTCGATCTAGGTGAATTTCTAATTTCTATGGGAGCTAAAATTGCAGGGTTAGGTACACCTACAATCACAATTACTG
>Ga0194055_10003257_pt1 | contig 12537 bp, 16 predicted proteins | sample SepL449m_MetaG_FD_155482 | JGI IMG/M metagenome (GOLD analysis project Ga0194055, IMG submission 155482) | Anoxic zone freshwater microbial communities from boreal shield lake in IISD Experimental Lakes Area, Ontario, Canada - Sep2016-L442-9m | ecosystem: Environmental > Aquatic > Freshwater >... | reverse complement strand
AGCATCAGGAACTCGTGCAGTGGTGGAACCGCAAGTACGCGGAAGTAGCGGGTGAATGACTTGCCGAACCAAGCGATGCAGCAGCCTCGCCCTTACGTCCTGCGGTGTGGATAATCCCATGATGGCGAGCTGCTGATCGCCGGTCGTTAGGCCTTCACGACGATGCCGCAGTCCCAGTTCACAATAAACTGCGATGAGATCGCTTCACTTCCGCAAGCGCTTTCCGACATGGCCGACGACATTGCGCATAGAGTCGTTGGTGTGCAACGGGAGTCTCGGCAGCCCTGGCACTTCATTCGCATCGAAGTATGGGAGGATAGCGGGCGTATTGTTGGCTTCCCTGCATGCGAGCCACTCGCAGAAAGAAGTGATGCAACGCAGACGCAGATTGTCTGCAACGAACTTCGTGTAAGAGTTGCTGCCCTGGACAAATCGGGGCTGAGTGACGCCGCCCATGAGGAGCATGTGCGTCGATTAATCGACCACATTGCTACGGGCGTACGCCACGCGTGGCGCGCAGAGCAGCGATTCAAGTTCAAGGTGTTCAATCAAGACGGCGATGAACTGGTGGCCTAACCAAGCGATGCAGCAGCCTCGCCCTAACGTCCTGCGGTAGGCATAATCCAAGAGCGGCGAGCTGCTGATCGCCGGTCGTTCGACCATTGAAGAACCTATTCTCTCGCTTCCCCACTCCACTCCGCGGTTTGCTCGGTGGCGAGGAGAAAGACGACGTTATGCCCTCCCCATCTACGCAACCAGACGACCAGAAGCTGATGCTCTGCATTCCAGGGCCGTGGCAGGATCGCACCGACTTCGTCCGAAGTGTCGTAACACGCACTGGCGGCGACTTCATGTTTGCAGGGGCTATTCTTGCCAATCCAAAGCTCAAGGACCATGTGCCGCTTGAGTTCTGTGATCGCTATCCCGAGATGCGTCAGGCGTTTGAGATTGCCGGCCAGGGGAAACTCTCGTCCGAGTTGCTGGACCAGATCGATTCGCACAGGAGCGTGCTCTATGTTCGATTCCCGTTAGATGCGATCGCCCAGCGAGCGAGACTGCTTACCTTCACCTCGTTGCTGCATGAGTTGGGCGGATTCGCGGTGAAGGTGGAATCCACTGGCGTTGCTCACTCATGGGACATGTGGAATGCGTTGGTGTCGTCGGACAACCTCTTCGATCAGTATCGGTGCTTTGTGATCCTTCTCGCCGATGACGCGCAGTTCTACTCTTGCGGGATGCACCATTTCGGCTTGCCGGACTGTGAGATTTCACGAGCGTGTTCAATGGATGAAGCCGCCGACACAATGAATCGGTTCAACTATTATCAGATTGCCGAGCAGCCCGATCTCAGGTCGGGTCATACGTTTAGCCTGACACCTGGGGCGCCGTGTTTTCAACTCGCCTTGGAGACGGACAGCAGGCACGGGGCCGATGACCTGTTTCGCAATCCGAACGGCGTGTGGACGCTGAAGCAGGCCGAACCAAGCGATGGAGCAGAATCGCGATAGCGTCCTGCGGAGTTGAGAATCCAATGCCGCGATCTGCTCATCGCCGCCGTTAGGCCGCACAAACATTACTCTGCACTCTGCCGTGAACACACCAAAGAAATCAAAGCCAACCCTGCGAGCCCGCGCCGACAAGATCAGGGGCTTCACGTGCAAGAACTTGATCGCCGTTATCGAGGAGCCAGACGACATTCGGAACATCGGCACGATCATCCGGAACGTCAACGCGCTTGGTGTTGAGAAGGCCTACGTCGTGTCAGCGCAGGGAGTTTTGCCAGACGACTGGCAAGAAATGCGGGAGAAGCCAAAGTTGAACGCGGTTTCCGCCTCGGCTATCAAGTGGAGCTTCGTCAAGACGTTCAAGACAACCGAAGAGTGCCTTGCGCATCTAGAGAAGAACGGCTTCGTTTCGGTGGTCACATCGCCGCACATGAAAGGCCGTAGGAATGTTGTTCTTCACGAGGCCGACTACACCAAGTACACGAAATTAGCAGTCTGGTTCGGCAACGAAGGGGCTGGCATTAGCCCACTCGCGGTTGAGCGGAGTGAGTTGTGTGTCAACATCCCGATGTACGGAATCATCGAGAGCCTGAACCTGGGCACGTCCTCTGGCATCGTGCTGTACGAGATCGGTAAGCAACGTCGTGCATTCCAGGCGCGTCTCAGTGCCAAGATCGCTGCAAAAAAGCGTGCCGCCGGTGAAGCCTAACCACCCGATGCAATGGACTCGCGGCAGCGTCCGGCGTGATGGATAATCCTCTGGCCGCCAGCCATTGATCGGGGCCGTTCTGCAACAGGAAGCCCAGAGCCAGAGCCGTGGTGGCGTGATGCTGATGGTGGTGGCAAAAAGTCCAGAGTCGTTCATCGCGGTGAAACAACATCGCTCTGACGACGTCCGCCCGTCGCGATCGTCCCTATGCTGACCCTGCGTGCGAGCACCTATTCCGGCGGTGTAGAAAATCCGGCGGCTGCGAGCTGATGATCGAAGTGGTACGCCTGCGGAGAATGAGATGATGGCGACAGCCGAGTGGAAGATGGGCCAAATGGTCGAGTGCGACGGATTGCTCGCGGTCGTCGTCGGAACCGATGCCGAATCGTGGGTGCCCGAAGACCATGTGGCCCTATGGTTCGGGGATCCAAAGGCAATCCGCAAGTCCGAGGGTGGGCCCGGTGCGGGCCGTCCGGAGGTCTGGACTGTGCCCGCCGATCTTTGCAATCCGACCGCGGCGTTCGATGTGCGCCACTGAGTGCCAAAGCCCGCCCCGCGACCGTCGCCCGAGCTGGTGATGTCCATCGATGATGCCACAAGTGCCTCGCTCAGCGTCGCGAGTCGCAGCGAGCGTCAAAGGCCAGCCTTCGATGCAGGCTTGGTCGGTGCGGCTAAGATATCCATATCACTACGTCGATCCGCTTGAAGTGGCATCGGGTGCTGAGATCCAGAAAAGACATGCAGAACAAAGCCTTGCAGCAGAATCGCAATGACGTCCTGCGGAGCTGAGAATCTCTTGGCTGCGAGCCGCTGATCCTGGCCGTTAGGCCCCAGAGACAAGGTTCCGGCTATGCGATGTCTCCTCATGTGTCTCCCAGTCCTCACAGCGGGTAGCTCCTCGCATTCGAGTTTAGCGAGTCTGTCGGTCGTTGAACCTGCCATGGTTAGTGTGCGGATTGAACTCACGATGTGACCGGAACGTAAACCATGGGAAAACTGCACGACGCCACAGTCCGGTGGCAAGCTGCGATGAGAGAGTTCACGCAGCAGGGAGCGACGGTCCTCGACAGAGAAGCCGCCGGTTCCAAGGTGCGAGAGGCGTTCAACGACATGGTTGAAGCGGTTGAGAACGACGCGGAGTGGGATGACCGCGACCGGAGGGCCTGGCTGCTTCTGGAACGGCTCGAGTCCTCAGGACTTGACCTGCCCCCATGAATGCAACCAGTGTCTATCGTCAGGGTAGCCCTGCCAAGGGATCGATACCACGGCGTGCTGTGTGGACGGGCGGTGCTGCAGGCCTTTCGTCTTGGCGTGATTCGCCTCGTGGCCTTCAGCGGGCTCAAACAAAAAGGTGAGGCAGTCGGAGTTCCGCACGTCGCGGTTCACCTAACTGCATCCCCTTGGCAAAGCCCCCCTTTGGGAGGAAACTACGGTTGTTGCACGCAAGGGATTCATTTTCTCACCGGTAGTGCATCCGAAGGGTACGGGTTCCGCAGAAGTGCAGTGGTCACTCGAAGGCGACGTTTGGTGAATTGCCATGCCACTGTTGGTACCAACGAGGTTGCGGACGGTGCGTGGGCTCACGCAACCCCAACGGGACGTGATCGATGCATTCATGCACGGCGCTGTGTATTGCTGGGTCAAGAATCGTCGAGGTGAGCCATTCGCGGTCCGCGATTTGGTGGGTGGCCTCAACCGCGATTGGAGAGGCACACCACTCCAGCCGTTGTTTGATAAGCATCGGCGTGAAAACAGTCCGCCCGATGAGGCGCGTAAGGCCGCGGGGCGCGACCTAGGATGGATCGTGAAGGCCGTGCTGACGAGAGACGCGCGCACGTTCGAGGCTACCAGGAGAGATCGCGCGACTTTCTACCGGTGGATTGAGGCGGCCGATACGGCGGGCGTTTACGACGTCCCTCCGGGCACGGCACCTTAAGACGAGGACTCTGGGTGGGGGTGCGCGGTCGACCTCAATTACGTCCACTTCCGACTACTTCGAGCGTGGGCATTGAGTGACGTCCAGATGGATAGCAAGTCTGCGAGGCTCAGCGGGCCGTCCGAGATGGTGCTGAGCCGGATCTGCGAGACCTGCCGGGCCCTTCAGGCCTGCAGCTGAGTCGTCCAATAATCCAGGACGAGGCCGGCTTCCTTCTTCGTGAGGTCATAGACCCCGCACTCTCGACCGACGATCTTCGTGATCTGTTCGCCGATCTGCGGCGTGTTGAGCTTCAGCCGCTTGCCCATCGTGAGAATGAACTGGATCTGCTTGTTCGTGGCGGACTCGGCGGTGCCGTTCCGCTGGCCGTTCGGGGAACCGTTGCCGTTGAGTCGCGACGGCGGTGGGGTCACAGGTGCATCGATGACCGTAGGCTGCTGGGCGATCCGCCCGTTGGGCCGGGGCTTCGTCACCGGAGCCTGCGGCTGGACCGGAGCGGGGGCAGGGGCATCACGACGAGAGATAGCGGCATCGCCCTGATCCCGATCGATCTCGCGGCCGATGGCCTCGTGAGCCAGGTCGAAGAGCTCGCGGATCTTCTCCAGAATGCCTTCGGCATCGTCCGCAGCGAACGGGATCTCCCCGTCGAGGTTCACCGTATAACCGGTCGACTGGTAATCGCGGGACACCTTGCGAGAGACACCGACGTTGGCTCGAAGCATTGATGAGACTCCTGATTGAGTGTGGATGACTTCAGTACCCAGCCGACGGGATTCAGGTTCCCAAAGCCATGTCGACGGCGAGATTCCAGGCACGGGCCTTGAGGGCGGCCCCGGAGCCGAACCAGGAGGATTGCAATCGGCGGCTGGTTCTGGCTTCCGGGGTCCTTGCCCTGGTCGGTCGGTGGTGATCCACCCATTCGGTCACGGCGTTGTAGGCGGCCCAAGTCGTGCCCTTCACACCGGGCATATCGAGACCGATACCCGTCTCGAAGACTCGGGCGAAGGTCTCGCGGATGTTGTGGGCCCGGGTTGGGTCGGCGTCTTCGGGATCGGGATACACCGCCTTGAAGAAGTCCTCGAGTTGGGCTGCCGTGGGCGAGTGGCCAGCCAAGAGGTCGATACGGCCTGCGGCGTCGTCGTAGAACCGGTTCGCGAGCCCCAAGACCCGCTGAGCTTCGCCGATCTTCGTATGCAGATCTCCCTTGTGCATGATGGCGATGCCTTGCCCGATGCTCCGGCGTTCGGCCAGATTCAGGGTGTTCTGGCACACGACGCGGATCGGCGAGAAATACACCCTCAGCGCGGTGCTGCCGTCGTGCGTGTTGCTCAGCAAGAGATACTTCTCCACCACATCGTCGGTGTGTCGCACCCGGATGTTGTCGGGCAGTTTGGCGAGCAGCCAGATTCTTTCACCGAGCCCCAGGGCACCCGCCGTGTGGTAACGGAGTCCTCCGTCAGCGACGATGGCATCCAGAAATCCGAACGCCTGGCGGTTTTGCACGGGGACGTAGGAGTTGCCCACGACCCCCAGGACGGCGCCGGTGTCACACCGCTGCACGGCCTTGCGAATCGGCACGGGCGTACCCTCCGTGGTAGCCAGTGCCTTCAACTCGACCTCGTACCCAAGACCGGCCGCTTCGATGGCCTCTGCAGCAGTGGCGGGGGCGTCCAGGCGGGTGCCGAGGCGGTGCCAGGGGACCTCGCCCGCGTACATCATCGCGGGTTTGCCGTTGGTGGTTGCCAGGTTGTGTACCACGGGACTTGGGGCTCCTTGGGGACAAGTGGCGGTCTGACACTCGTACCCGTGGGACCGGCAGCCGGCTCTGCCTCGTGGGGCGGTCTGGTCGCGTTGGCATTCGGGGAGTTCATTAGCGGTGAGCGCTGTGGTCGCTCGTACCGCGGCAACTCCTTGCCCGTCTCGACGTGATCCTTCAACTTCCAGAGCCACGCCGAGAGTGGTGACGGCTGCCCCTGGACGACGATCGACCCAGTGGTGAAGACGAGGATAAAACCCCGATTTTGGCCATCGGACGCCACCATCTGCGTGGCGTACTGAATCGGTTTGAGGTGGTCGAGGAGGTTGTTGGCCTCGAGGGCTTCTCGGACGATCTGGGCGAGGACAGGGTGACTGACTGGCATGGTGCGAGCTCCTTGATGAAGTGCGCTGGCAGACCTGCCAGCCCTCTCATCTACCGGCGCGCATCGTCTGCCTCTATCTGCTGGCGCGACACGCCTTCGCGTCGGCATCGGTGTTTTCGCCGGGCCTGCTCGGGTACGACCGGGCCTCCACCAAGAACTTTCGAAGGTAGGGAAGAAATCGCATTCGCGACTCCGCCGCCCGAATGTGGAGTTCAGTGAAGAGCTCGTCGTCGACATCGACTTTGATCCATCGCCTTCGTCCCTTCGGGGACGGGGCAGAGATCGTGTTTTGTTCGGTAGACGTGCTCATGACTCGTGTCTCCTTTCGTGTGCCACGCGGATCGGTGGCGGGGGCCTGAGGCCATGTCGCAGCCAGAAATGCCGCTTCCGGCACAGGGCTCGACAAAGCCTTCTCGATCTCTCCGCCAACCGAAACGCATTCGCATCAAGGGGCGGGGGCCGGTGCGGACGCACCACGCCCATCTCATCTCTGCTCAAACTCCTATCGCGTCGGCCGAAGGCCGCTGCGTTTTCACAAACCTTCTCCACAACACCAGCGAAAACCCGACCCCTGCCCTGCCCGAAGGGCAAGGCCATTGAAATCCCTCCAAAATCACTTTGGTTCCTTACGTTTCTTGAGTCTTTTTGGACTTCCCTTTCATGCTCTCGCAGTTCCCCTAATGGGGTTGGAGGAATGCTCCTCCTATACGTGTCCGAAAGCTTCTCGATACGTAGGGCGTTCATGTCCGCCGGGGCGGTTTTTTCGGCTCGTTGTAGGGCGATTGCCGTCGCCTCCTCGACGGCCAGCGTTGCTCCGAGTCGGAGATCCGGCGGCACACAGACCAAGTAGGTCCTCGGCCTTCCCGTACCGTCCGCGGACTGTTTTTTCTCCCGCGTCATCCGCACGAATCCACACTCCTTCAGAGCATCGATCAGTGGCTTGTAGCCCATGCCCCTGCACCCGGGCCACCTACGGATCACACCATTGACCGCAACCCGCACGCACCAGCCATCGGGCGTCGCGATCCCATTGAGCTTCGCGAACCTCAGGAAGTTCAACGCCACGCATACGAGAGCCGAGTCGTGAGTCTTGTTCCCGAGCCGGTCTCGAATGATCTCGATCTCCGACTTCGAGATGCAGCGCTTGTCGGCATCAAGCGGGGCTTGGTGGGGATGATGGGCCACCAGCCAGCCGACCACGTTCTCAGTCTCCTTCGCGACCTTGCGGGTTCCTCGACGAAGGTCTGCCGCGACGTCGATCGATGTCGTTTTTCCGGTCGTGTACACCCACCGGACCAACTGGGTGATAACCTCCGCCGGCGTGAGCCTGCGAACAAAGAGCAGGTTCCAAGCGATCCGCTTCGTCACCGCGGTTCGTGTCCCCGGGCAGCGGATCCCAAGATTCCAGAGTTCGTCAACGTCGGACGGCTTCTTGACCGGCGTCGACAGAAGCTCCAGGTATCGCGCCACCTCGGCTGTCGATGCGATAGTTTCCGCCTGGCTTTTCTTTGGGATTCCGAGCTTGATTGGCTGTCGGCTCGGGCAAAGTTCAAGGCTCTCTCGCTTCGGCTTCGCGGGAGTCGGCTTTGTCGCGATGACGATTGGCTCCGCACGCCCGCAGAAGACATCTTCAGCGATCTTCTGGGCCCGCCGCCGGAGCCTGAACCATTGCACCAACGGAAACTTCTGGTGGCGGCACGCCCGAATGAACCGCAGCCAAGGACGGGCGCTGTGTCTCCGGCCGGGAATCTCCCCAAAGGGCAGTCGCATGCCCTTGTTGCGCTTCGGGAACACCTCGACCTGGCCGGGGACCTCCTCAATGCCCGCCAGCGCTAGAGTCTCCGCAACGTCCTTAACCCGAACTTTTTGGTCCAGGAAGAATCGGTAGTGCCGCCCTCCCGATGGTGTCAGGCTCTTGAGGATGGCCTCCCGCTTCACCCCGAGCCGCTTCAGTATCCGGCGCACCGCCTTGCACCGCCGCCGAAAGTCCTCCTGATCGCCTCGGAAATCGACATCCAGCCCAATCCATCGCGTGACCTCCCAGGAGTGCGGTGCGATCCAGCGAGGATTGATGCCCGGAGTCTGGCTGCCCGTGAGGTGCCTGAGGACGTCATCCTGGGTGAGTCGGCCACGGGGCGTCGTCCATGCCCGGGGATCGCAGCTGTCGCGTCGCGTGGCCGCGTACGGCGGCCGGCCCGGACAGAGCAGCCGTATCGTGTCGTCGAGGTCCTTCTGCGTCGCCCCAAGGATTCTGAGGCGTTCCTGGCGAGAGTATCGGGACTTGGCCTTGCCCGACTTCGTGTAGAGGGCGACTCCGTTGATGGTCGTTGCAACAACGCCGGCAGTGGCGGGCATGGGTGACTCCTGGCTGGGGGGTGAAAGAACTGGAACGGTTGTTCCCGTTCCATCCGATACCCCCGGCCACCGAATCCCTCTCAACGACCCTCGGCGCAGCCCGCCGGCGATCCATGCCGGCAGCCGTTGGCCGGTCGAAGACTTCGACCACCTCGCTGCTGCTAGCTGTCAAGCGGACTGCAGCCGCGTGCTCGAGAGGCTCGAGAGCACGCACCCCGAGGGGGCACACGAAATCTACGGCCGCATCCCCCGTCTTGTTAGTCGGGAAGCACAAGCCACTTATCTTCTACGAGGTCAAGTGTCAGCCCGCCCTTGTTGGTCGCGGCCATGGTGAGCAGTGGTATGCAAAGACCCGGCTTTCGGCCGCTCTTAAGTACGGCACGCTCGATGGCCTCGTCCTCGTAGGGAATCCCCCACGCGACGCATCTCCTGGACACCCACGCCCGCAAGTCCTTGTGCGTTGGCAACGAGGTTTGCAAGATGACGCATCGGTCTCGGAACGTCGCGCTAAGCTCCATCTCCTGGCCTGTGGCGAATAACCACAAAACGTTCCTGGTTTCCATATCCCGGAGAAGCGCGTCCTCGCCTTTGATGCCGCGAAGGCGATGAGCCTCGTCGAAGAACGCCACCGTAAGACCGTCGTTCCACTCCCGGATTCTCTCGGTGATCTCCCTGAGGTGGCCGGCATTCTGAATCTTCGTGCTGTCGATTGCATGGACATCGATGGGCATGTCCTGAGTGCCAAACGAGAGTCGTGACCATAGGCCGGAGAGGGACAAGAGCTCAGGCCACTGCCTGCACACGGCGCATGTATGCAGGCAGGGACTCATGTCGGGCTTTGGCGTGCGACACACCAGGCTCCGCAGCATGAGCGTTACGAGCGATGACTTGCCGGTTCGCCGGGAGCCCACGACCATGAGGGTCAGGTAGGCGCTGGCGGGTACCGTCCCGGTCTCGGCGATCGACTTCCTGACGTCTACCACGAGGCGGAACAGCTGCTCACGAACCCACTGGTTCCCCGCAATTTCATCCCAGCGATCCGGCACCCACCGCTGAATACTCAAGTTAGGCATCGGAGACCTCGTTCAACTTCGCGGAGACCCCTGGCTCGCTGACGGCTGCCTTCGGGAGCGGATTGGCGATTGTCCGATCGTCCGCAACCTGTGGATCTGCCGGTTTCTCGCCGTCTCCGCAGGACGCATTGATGGAAGCAACACCGTCCTCATCGTCCAGGTCGTCCATGGCCTGAGGCGGATCTGGGGGCTCCGTCTCCGTGGCGGTGTGATGGTCGATCGTCCAATCGTCCATGGCCTCAGGCTCATCGGTGTTTCTCGTGCTTGGTGCGGACGGTTCGACGGACGGCGAGCCTCGGTCATCGTCCACCCGCCAGATCCGCAGGTGCGAGCCGTTGCTGCGGCGGACTGCGAACTCGATCCCGAGGCTCTCCAGAAACACGCGATGCAGGTTCAACTGCCGGACAAGCGAGCTCGGTCCTGCAGGAAACGGCACTCCCTTGAGCGTCAGCAGGAACTTGTTTTCCGCGACCGTCCGTAGGCTTTCGTAGACGACTTTCGCTCGACCATCCAGCGGCGTCGCCAGGTCGCAGTCCCAGTACTCGGTGAGCACCGCCGCCAGCGGGTTTTTCTGCAGCTCCTGCTCGATTGCCAACGCATCGCACCCAGCAGTCCGGTGGAGGCTTCGGTTGTGCAGAATCTTGACGGCGAGGTCTATTTCATCGGCCTTGGGGACTGTTTCCCGTGTTTGCCAGTAGAAGTCTGCGAGCCATGCCTTGACGTCGCGGCTTTCGATCGGCGCGACGAGCTTCGGCATGCCTTCCTTGTCGGGGGCCGAGAGCTCGACAGAAGGCACTCCCGCGAAATCTCGGTAAGGACGGATCTCACCCCGATCAATGCGGCGAACGATGCTGCTCGGAAAAAAAAGCTCTTTGTAAGACTGAGACGCCATCGCCGTGTTCCTCGAGGGATGGGCGCGGCCACTCGGCCGTGTACCCATATCTCAGGCACATGAGGAGCAGGAAAATTGGCCCCCCCGTTTTGCGCAAAGGCTTATGCGCGCCCTAAAGCCAGGCTGCTTGGGTGCTTACATGCCGATTGCCCGACCCCGCAGCCGCGGCAAAAGTCGCTGGCTCTCACCTGGGAACTCACTCCGTACTCACACGAAGGGCGATCGCTCGGTTGAGCCATGGCCGGCACTGATACACGGCTCACCGAGCGAGGGGACCCAATGACTCCCATGCGTGCTTCCGGATCGAACAGCGCCATCTTGCCGCCCGAGGGAAGATAGTGCATCACCGCAAGCAGGCTCAAGCGTGAGCCCTGCATGCTCCGGGCGGACGCTACACCTATTGGATAGCGTCGCCCGTACGGCCGGATCGTTTGGAGCTACCTGGACCGCGGTAGCCCTCATGCAATTTTTTCTTCACCAAGTGCTGCCGCTGATCAGAGCGATCTTTAAACTCCTTCCAGATAAAGTCAGTGTCGTTCAGCCGGTAGCCCTTGTTCTTGACAGTTTCCACCAGTGGGTGCTTTGGCCGCATGGGAACCTTAAGTTCGGTCTGGAACCGCTTGTGGAGAGCACGGCGAAGTACGCTCCATTTATTGTTGGGATTGTCCGGTGTCTTCCGGGGCCGGGACTTGCGACTGGAGTTGGCAAGCTGCTTCTCAAGCTCGTCGTAAGAGGCGTACGGTTGTTTATCAGCCTTGGCAAACCAAAGAGTCCTGAGAAATGATGCTTCTTGGTGCTTCAGCGTATAGGTCGTGCCATTGCAAGAGACTCGGACCATGCACCGTTCAACAAGATCGAGTGCAATCTGGGTCTTCTGTACCGGTTCCGCTGGCGCGGCCGAGGATTTCCGTCGTCGCCCGGCTCGCGATGCGACCAAGCTCCGCTCGATCTCGTTGGTCAATTCGGTCAATTTTTCGACGCCGTAGTCTTCCAGCCGGTACAGCCGCGTCTTGACGCCTCCGGGAGTCGGGCACTGCACACCATGGGCTTGGATGTCGCTCAGACCCTGCATCACGTGTTGTGGGGATGAAAAATCGAGGTCGCGATAGACACCAAGGAAAGCACGACTCAAAGGCTTCGAGATAAAGGGCCGGGCTCGTCGGACGTAGGTGGGCCCATGCTTCTTCCGCATCAAGCGGTCGAATCGCGTGAGTTGGGTGGCGAATGCCCCGATGAACTGCGACAGCGGCGATTCAAACTCTAGCTCTTCCATTAATATGGGCATCCGTATCCGATGCCGCTCGCTCGTCAGCTCCTCCAACTTCTTCGTCGCTCTTGCATTGCCTTTTCTGGTGAGTCGTGAGATCCAGCGACGCAGTTCATCCCAGGCGGAGTCTCCATGGGTCAGAGATATCCGCTGCGTTTTGAGAAACGCCCGTAAAGAATCCTCGGTGTCCTTTCGGGTCCAGAACCCTGGATTGCTGCCTTCCAGCATGCCGCCTCCTTGGTGAGGGCGCCGACTGCTCGCGGCCGGCGGGCACGAAGCGGACCGAACATTGTCTCGGGAAAGGAGCGCAATCTACCCTTAGCTGGGGTACGCGTCCGTCTCGCCGCCGGGCATTCTACCTACCATGCGACCTACCACACGGGGATGATCGGAGGGCTTTTTTGGCCTACCGACCGCGGTGATCATCGGTGGCAACAAGAGTGTCCAGCAAGGCGGTCCTTCGGCCTTTCCTCGGGTTGACTAGTTGCGAGAAAACGGCTTGTTTTTTGAAGCTTCCGCGTGTGGCTTGCGGCGGTTCGAGGCATCTCACAGTGGTGTCTGGAGTGACCCAGAACTGTGCCGGCACGCGATGGTCTACACCTGGCCGCCTTGGACTTTTAATCCGTTGGTCCTGGGTTCGAGTCCCAGCAGCCTCATTT
>Ga0194055_10003255_pt1 | contig 12538 bp, 13 predicted proteins | sample SepL449m_MetaG_FD_155482 | JGI IMG/M metagenome (GOLD analysis project Ga0194055, IMG submission 155482) | Anoxic zone freshwater microbial communities from boreal shield lake in IISD Experimental Lakes Area, Ontario, Canada - Sep2016-L442-9m | ecosystem: Environmental > Aquatic > Freshwater >... | reverse complement strand
GCGCGCCACCTTGGGCACCGTGGCCGTCGCCGGGATCCGGGCACCGTCGGCCGTCGTCGTCGGCGCCGTGGCGGGGCTCGAACTCGGGTGGTTCGAGCAGCGCCCGCTGTTCGGTCGGACCATCATCGTGACCCGGGCGCGCGAGCAGGTCAGCGGGCTGCGCCAGCGCCTCGAGCACCTCGGGGCCGGCGTCGTGGAGCTGCCGTCGATCGCGGTCGAGCCGATCGACTTCGCCATCCCCGACCTGTCCGGATTCTCCTGGGTGGTCTTCACCTCGGTCAACGGGGTGCACGCATTCTTCGACCGCGGGCTCGCACCCGCTGGTCTCGACGCCCGGGCGCTGGCGGGCACCCGGGTCGCCGCCATCGGCCCCGGCACGGCAGGCGCCCTCGCCCGCCACGGCCTCCGGGTCGACCTCGTGCCCGAGCGGTTCGTGGCCGAGGCGCTCCTCGACGCCTTCCCCGGTCCGGGCGCTCCCGGCGAACGGGTCCTGATCGCGCGAGCCCGAGAAGCGCGCGACGTCCTGCCCGCCGGCCTGGGCGAGCGGGGGTACGCCGTGGAGGTCCTGCCCGTCTACCGCACGGTCACCGCCGACCCCGATCCCGCCGCCCTCGACCTCGTGCGCACGGGCGCGACCGACGCCGTGACGTTCACGTCGTCGTCGACGGTGCGCAACTTCGTCGACCTCGTCGGCCCACTCGATCCGGCCCCAGCCGTGGTGTCGATCGGCCCGGTGACCTCCGCCACGGCCCGCGAACTGGGCCTGACGGTCGCCTCGGAGGCCACCGACCACACCGTCGACGGGGTGGTCGGCGCCGTCCTCGCCCTCCTGGCGCGCTGAACCCCACCCCCGGAGAACCGCCGCGCGACGGCCACTACGATCGAATGCCATGTCGTTCCCCGACCAGCGACCGCGGCGCCTGCGTCGCACCCCGGCCCTGCACCGCCTGGTGGCCCAGACCCGGGTCTCCGTCGACGACCTCGTGGCTCCCCTGTTCGTGAAAGAGGGGATCTCCGAGCCCGACCCCGTGGCCTCGATGCCCGGCGTGGTCCAACACACGATCCCGAGCCTCACCGCCGAGGTCCGGACCCTGCGCGACCTCGGCGTCCCTGCGGTCATCGTGTTCGGGATCCCGGCCGTCAAGGACGCCCGGGGATCCGGCGCCGACGATCCCGACGGCATCGTCCAGCGGGCACTGCGCGAACTGCGCGGCGCCGTCGGCGACGACGTCGTCCTGATGGCCGACACGTGCCTCGACGAGTACACCGACCACGGGCACTGCGGCATCCTCGACGCCGCCGGCCAGGTCGACAACGACGCCACCCTCGAGCGCTACGCCCTGGCGGCGGTGGCGCAGGCCGAGGCCGGGGCCCACGTCGTGGCCCCGTCCGGGATGATGGACGGTCAGGTCGGCGCCATCCGCAACGGACTCGACGACGCGGGCCACCCCGACGTCCCGATCCTCGCCTACGCAGCCAAGTACGCCTCGGCGCTCTACGGCCCGTTCCGCGACGCCGCCGAGTGCGCGCCCGCGTTCGGGGACCGGAGGTCGTACCAGATGGACCCTCCCAATGCCCGGGAGGCCCTCGAGGAGGTCGGCCTCGACCTGTCCGAGGGTGCCGACATGGTGATGGTCAAGCCCGCGCTGGCGTACCTCGACATCATCGCTTCGGTCCGTTCGGCCACCGATGCTCCGGTGGGCGCCTACCACGTGAGCGCCGAGTACGCGATGGTGATCGCCGCCGCGCGCAACGGTTGGATCGACGGCGACGCCGTGGCCCGTGAGCACGTGACCGCGATCAAGCGGGCAGGCGCCGACTTCGTGCTCACCTACTTCGCCCGCGAGCTCGCCGAACGACTGCTCGACCGGTGAGCGACCTCTTCGAACGGGCGCAGGCGCGCATCCCCGGCGGGGTCAACTCACCGGTTCGCGCCTTCGGCTCGGTCGGGGGTGAGCCATTCTTCGTGGCTCGCGGGGAAGGCGCGCACCTCTACGCCACCGACGGTCGCTGCTTCCTCGACTATGTGCAGTCGTGGGGAGCGTCGATCCTCGGCCACGCCCATCCGAAGGTGGTCGAGGCCGTCCAGCGGGCTGCCGCGGACGGCACCTCGTTCGGAGCCCCCACGACCCGGGAGGTCGAGCTCGCCGAGGCCATCGCCGACCGGGTCTCCTCGGTGGAGAAGGTCCGCCTCGTGTCGTCGGGCACCGAGGCCGCGATGACGGCCGTCCGCCTGGCGCGCGGAGCCACCGGACGCGACAAGGTCGTGAAGTTCGCCGGGTGCTACCACGGGCACCTCGACGCCCTCCTGGTGGCGGCCGGCAGCGGCCTCGCCACCCTCGGGCTGCCCGGGTCGGCCGGCGTCACCGCCGGCACGGTCGTCGACACCATCGTCGTCGACTTCAACGACGTCGCGGGCGTCGACGCCGCGTTCGAGCGCTACCGCGACCAGATCGCCGCCGTCCTGGTGGAGCCGGTCGCCGCCAACATGGGCCTGGTTCAACCCGATCCGGGCTTTCTCGAGCACCTCCGGGCTCGGGCCACGTCGGCTGGAACGCTGCTCGTCTTCGACGAGGTGATCACCGGGTTCCGCGTCGGACCTGAGGGGGCTCAAGGTCGCTCAGGGGTGACGCCCGACCTGTCGATCTTCGGCAAGGTCGTGGGCGGTGGTCTCCCGCTCGCGGCCCTCGGTGGCCCGGCCGCGGTCATGGATCACCTCGCGCCGCTCGGCGGCGTCTACCAGGCCGGGACGCTCTCCGGGAACCCCCTCGCCACCGCCGCCGGCCTCGCCGTGCTCGCCGAGCTCACCCCCGACGCGTACGAGACCCTCGAGGCGAAGGCCACCACGCTCGCAGCCGGACTCCACGGCGCCCTCAGCGCCGCCGGGATCCCCAATACCGCGCCGCGGGCCTGGACCCTGTGCGGCGTCTTCCTCGCCGAGGCACCGGTCCGCACCTACGACGACGCCAAGGCCGCCGACACCGCCCGTTACGCGCGGTTCTTCCACGCGCTGCTGGCGCGAGGGGTGTACATCGCGCCGAGCGCCTTCGAGGCGATGTTCCCGAGCCTGGCCCACACCGACGCCGACCTCGCCCGCACCGTCGAGCTCGCGTACGAGGCGGCGGCCGAGGCCGCGACCGACTAAGTGGACCGAGTGGGCTGAGCCCTCAGGGCCTAGCCGTCAGTTCGACTGCTCGTCGCGCTCCATCGCCCGCTTCCGGACCCGGTCCATGAAGAAGAGCGAACCCCAGATGATGCACACCACCAGGACGAGGATCACGAAGGCGAGACCGCCTGCCCCGTTCTCACCGCTGGCGTCGACGACCTGCTGTCCGAACACGACCATCCGTTGTCCTCCCCCGCCTCAGACCCCGACCGACTCGCGCGCGCGAGCGGTGTTGACGGGTGCTCCGGCCTTCTCGGCCTCCTGGGCGGCCCGCCGGTCCTTCTCGAACCAGTTGAACAGCGCCAGGCTGATCGCGAACAGGATCGCCGAACTGAGGAAGGCCACCATCGGCGGCTGCCGCAGGTCACCCAGGTTGTACTCCAGCACCACGTAACCGTTGTGGGCCGCCTCGGGCGTGCCGACCGGCGCGCACTTCGGCACGTCGGGGGCCACACCGAAGGGCTGCGTGTTGGGCGAGTTCCCACAGAACTGCACGACCGCGTACTTCGGGGCGTGGGTGAACTGGAAGTCGAGGAAGCTCGGCTTGGACCCGCCGACCTCCCACGTCGTGACCCCCTGGTACTGGGTCACGACGTCGAACAGCGCGTACTTGTTGTCGGCCGGCGTGAACTTCTCGATCGCGGTGTTGACCTTGGTGATCAGGGCTTCGTCGACCGCAGCCTTCACGTTGGCCGCTTCGATGGCCGGAACGGTGGTCCCCTTGGACTCGATCTGGCGGATGGTGTCGATCTTGGACTTCGCCGGGTTGTCGACGACCTCCTTGACCTCCCACTTGGGGATCGACCCCTTGATCGTGTTCAGCGGGGATGCCGTGGTCATCCAGAGCGTCGTCAGGACGACCATGAACCCGGTGAGACCCGAGAAGACGGCCAGGAAGGCGAGGCGGGCACCCATGTTGGTGCCGAGCATGAGGTAGATCGATCCCACGAAGAGCACCGCCGCAGCCACCACGACGAGCACGCCGAGGATGGTCGGGTACCAGAGGGTGCGATGGATCGCTTCGGTGCCGAGCGTGATCACGGCGGGGGGGATGCTGGTCAAGAGAGGTCCTTCTCCGACTAGAGACTGCGCTCGTACGCGACGATCGCCTTGATCTGGTCGTTGCTCAAGAGGTGCAGGAAGTGCGGCATCTGACCCGAGGAGATGCCGCGCACGCCGTAGCCCTCGTTGACCGGAGCGCTCAGGGCGATCCAGTTGTATTGGAGCTGCTCACCGGCCAGACCCGGGAACTGCTCGAGGGTCGCCCCCGCGCGCAAGCTGGGCCCGAAGGCGCCACTCCCCGCAGGCACTTCCTTCCCGGCGAGCCGCAGGTCGTTGGGGTCGAAGTACGAGGCGCCCTTGGTATGGCAGCGGGCGCAGTTGGTGCGGAACAGCACCTCCCCCTCGCTCATCTTCGACACCTGGTCGGCCCAGGCCTGGGCCTTGGCCACGACCGCCGTCTGCTGGTCGACCTTGAGCTGGGCGGCCACCAAGGCGGCCGAGTTGCCACCCGCCCTCGCCTTGACCAGGGCCGCCTGGGCGGCGGTGAGGGCCGTCTGCTGGTCGGTCGCGTTCTTGGCCGAGTTCTGGCGGTAGTCGACCGCGTTCTTGGTGCTCCGGTCCTTCGCCGCAGTCGAACTGATCTGGATGCTCTTGAGGTACGCGATCAGGTCGTTGATGCTCTGACTGTTGAGCACGCCCTTCCCGCTCTCCACTCCCCAGGCGGGCATCGGAGACCCCGGACGGCCCCAGGTGAGGATGTTGTAGACCTGCGACTCGTCGAAGCGGAGGAGCACGGTGTCGAGCGGGGGCGCCGCCCAGGCCACTTGCTGGGGCAGGCACTCGGGCACCGCGAGGTTCGACTTGTTCTCGGTGTCGGTGCACTTGTCGAGCTCGGGCTGGATGACGAACGGGGCGTTCCCACCCTGGGCGTCGACGCCGTGACAGTTGGCGCACAGCAACGACTTGGTGGGGTCATACTGCGGCATCTGGTTGTTGGAGAACAGCACCGCGCCGCGGGCGGCCGCGCGCTCGTCGAAGCCTTCGAGCGCCCGGACCTTCCGGTCGGGCTCGAAGATGAAGTACAGGGGCAGGGCGAGGGCCACCACGAGCACGAAGATCAACGACGTTCCCAAGGCGCGCTCGAGCCGCGGACCCTCGAGTTCCGTGTCGGTCATGCCCGGCCCGAGGTTCTCGGCGACCTTGGTGTCGGGGTTGCGGCGAACGCTGATCACCCTCCACACCAGGTAGGTGGCGATCAGCGCGAAGGCGACGACGTTGATCAGGATGAGCGTGGAACGGAAGTTCATGAGAGACCTCCCTGGCAGAGCGAGGGGCGGACGTGGATGTGGTTGGCCCGGGTCAGACGCACGCTGCGCCCTCCTGGCCCTGTCCGGTGGTGTCGGTGCCGATGGGGGGACCCTGCACCACCACTGCGGTGTCGACGACGATGTTGGAACCGGAGATCTCCACGGCGAAGCGGTCGAGCCCGCGGGGGGCGGGGCCACCCTTCTTCTCGCCGACCCGGTTGTACTTCGAGCCGTGGCACGGGCACTCGAACCACTGCGAGGTGGAACACCACGGCACCCGACAGCCGAGGTGGACGCACTTCTGGTAGAGCGCCACGTATCCGGCCTCCATGCCGGCGAACACGCCCGGCTCGGTGCCGTAGACCTTCTTGGCCTTCGACAGGTCGGCCTTCGGGTAGGGCTGGATGTAGACCTTGGCGCTGGCGTTGTAGAAGGGCTCCTTCTTCTGGAAGGAAGTGTCGGCGTCGCTCACCGTGCCGACGGTGATCTTGCCGCCGAAACCGCTCGAGGCCGTGGGCCAGAGGAAGGCCAACGCCGCGGCGCCGAACCCACCCACGCCGAGACCGATCCCGGTGAGGATCCCCCGGTTGAAGAACTGACGCCGGGTGACCCCGAGCTCTTCGGGGTCGACCGGCTCGTAGCGGACCACCCCGGAGCCCGAGCGCTTGGCCACGGTGCCTCCGGCCGAGTCGCGGGACTCGTCGGCCCGGGCCCGGGCCTCGACGGTGGCGTCCGCCGTGGAGACGAGGTCGGTGGTCGGGGTTCCGGCGTCACGCTGACGGGTCTCACGGCTCAGTCGGCCAGTGGTCGCGCGACGACGACCGGTGGCGAGCAGGAACACGAGTGCTCCGACCAGGACGACCACGATGGCGACGATGATGATTGCCACGACTTGCTCCTACGTTCCCGAATGCTTCCGTCTACCGATCAACCGCTACAGCTCGAAGAAGATGCCGTCCTTCCAGGGGAAGACGAAGTTGAATCCCGGCCCCCGGAAGAACGAACCGATCACGACGAGCACCGCCCACAACATGATGAACAGGGTGAAGATGGCGATCGCGAACCGCCGGTCGTCGGGCTTGTTCGACGGGTTCTTGTCGTAGAACGGTGCGAGGGCTGCGAGCCCGAGCGCCACGCCCGGGATCGTCACGCCGGCCACCATCGGGTGGAACATGGTGAGGAGCTCCTGGAGGCCCAGGAAGTACCAGGGTGCCTTCGACGGGTTCGGCGTCTTGTTGAAGTCGGCCAGCGCGAGCAGGGGCGCCCGCACCAGTGCGGAGAACATCGTGACGGTGGCCAGCACGATCAAGATCGAGCCCAACTCGACCACGAGCAGGTGGGGCCAGGTGTGGACCTTGTCCTGGGCCTCGGCCTTGGTCTGCTGGATCGAGCCAGACTTGACGACGGTCAGCAGGCGCTGGGTGTGCCCGCCCGGCCCGGTGACCCCGGCCGACGGCGGTGCGATCGTGGCCGTGGCCGCCGCCGCGACGACGCCGGCCGCGCCGGCCTCGCCGCCCGCGACCGCAGCCTTGCGGCGCTGCGCCCGCTCGAGCAGGTGCGCCGGGATCTTGGCGCCGCTTGCGGTCTCGACGTCGGCCATGGGCTCGCTGCTCGTGGCCGCGGCGGGAGCCGCCTCGGCCACGACCGGCGCGGCGTCGGGTGCGGAGGCGTCGGCTGCAGGCGCGCCTTCGCCGCCGTCTCCGCCTTCGCCGCCGAGAGCCTTACGGCGCTCGGCCGACCTTCGCAACAGGTGTTCGGGGACTTCAGCCATGGATCGATCCTCCTCGGCCTAGAGCGGACCCGAGATGCCGCCGTCCTTCCGGACCCGCCAGAAGTGGACGGCCATGAAGATGACGGTGACGAACGGAAACAAGAGCACATGGAGCACGTACCAACGCAGCAAGGTGTCGCTGCCGATCTCCTTGGATCCGAGGAGCACGTACTTCACGCTGCTCCCGAACACCGGTGTGTATCCCATCATGTTGGTCCCGACGGTGACGGCCCAGAGCGCGAGCTGGTCCCAGGGGAGGAGGTACCCGGTGAAGGAGAGGAGCAGGGTGAGCGTGAGCAGGATCACGCCGATGACCCAGTTGAACTCACGCGGCGCCTTGTAGGCCCCGTGGTAGAAGACGCGACACATGTGCAAGAAGACGGAGAGCACCATGAGGTGCGCCGCCCATCGGTGCATGTTGCGCACGAGGGACCCGAAGGTGACGGCCGTCTCGAGCGTCTTGATGTCGTCCCAGGCCGAGACGGCGGTCGGCCGGTAGAAGAACATCAAGAAGATGCCGGTGACGGTGAGGAGCATGAACAAGAAGAACGAGAGTCCGCCGAGGCACAGCGTGTACGACACCTTCACGGCGTGCCGCTTCACCTTCACCGGGTGAAGGTGGTACAGCACGTTGTTCATGATCACGTAGGACCGGTTGCGGGGGCTGTCGGTGTAGCCCCGGCGGTAGACCGAGCCCGGACGGAAGATGGCGTTCCACGCCTGCGAGCCGCGGATCTTCTCGTCGGTCTTGTCGAGGACGACCGACAGCTTGTCGCCAGCGCCTCCTGATCCATTTCCGTTCGCCACGGGACTTCGCTCCTGATCCGTGATTCTGCTCAGAACCGCACGCCGTAGGCGTAGCCGTTCCGAGAGGTCCGGGTGTGAGGGTCGCCGTCGGCGACGTCGGGACTGATCTTGCCGAGGACGATGACTCCGGTGGGGCAGCGGTCGACGCACAGGGCGCACCGCGTGCAGACGTCTTCGTCGACGACGAAGGCGACGTGGTCCCGGGGGTCGATCTCGCCCGGGAGCTCGGTGCCCACGGCATCGCTGATCGCGGAGACCGAGAGCATGTGGATGCACTTCCACGGGCAGATGTCGACGCAGCCCTCGCAGAGGATGCACTCCTCTTGGTCGATGTGGAGGAACTGCTTCGGCTTGACCGACGCGGTCAGGTAGGAGGGGTCGACCTCCTGCAACCGGTAGTCGGTGACGAACTCCGGCATCGGCGGATTGGCATCCGTGCGCGCCATCGGATCAGACCTCTCCGGCGGCCGCGCGCCGCAGCGGGCGACCGAAGCGCGAGCGCTTGGTCGGGGTGGAGTCCGCGGCCGGGGCCTCGACGACCTGGTTGCGCTTCTGCCACTGGGCGAACAGCGCGATGTTGAGGCCGAGCAGCACCCCGTAGAGACCCGACACGGCGATGTCGCGCAACGCCGGGTAGTCGAGGTTGAACGGCCAGTGCCACGGGAAGAAGAGCATGTCCTGGCCGGAGCGCCAGAGGAACTGGGAAGTGTCACCCCAGCGCAGGTAGCCGTTGGCGAAGGTCATCCACTCGTGCGGGACGACGCCGTAGGCGAGGGCCAGCAGTGCGAAGGCCCCGACGGCACCCAGGTAGCACTCGGCCCAGGTGGCCTTGTACCCCTCGGGCCGCGGCGTACGGCTGGCGATGAGCAGGTGCGTGTGCGCGGCGAAGAAGACCAGCACGAGGTCGACGATGATCGCGTCGACCTCCCAGCCGGCGATCGCCAGCGTGTCCGGCAGGAGCACGGCGACGACCCAGCCCAGCACCGGCACCACGAGGTAGAGCGAGTAGCCCACCACGTTGGGGAACGGACGCTTGAGCACGGGCGGCTTCATCAGGGCGACCACGAAGCTCACCCCGACGACCAGCAGAATGCTCGACCAGATCAGCCGGCCCGCCGGCTGGATCCATGGCAGCCAGTCGGGCAGCAAGTTGGGCATCGGGCCGTTCTCCTCCCACGTCCAGCGGACCGTACGGTCCGGAAGGTCCCTGGACCCCCTGGTCCGGTGTGCAGTTGGTGCCGCCCACGCTACCCCGGCCCTGGGGCCCGGTTTGCATCCGGGGCCGGGTCTCCGGGCGAGGAATCCGGGGGGCCGGTCCCGGGTTGGGAACCCTGGAACGGAGGCGCGACGATGGCGGGCGTGGAACACTGGGACGTAGTGGTGGTCGGCGCCGGACCGGCGGGCGCCAGCGCCGCCTACTGGCTGGCCGAGCAGGGGCACCGGGTGCTCGTGGTCGAGCGCAAGCGGTTCCCGCGGGAGAAGACCTGCGGAGACGGCCTGACCCCCCGGGCGGTGGCCCAGCTCACCGCCATGGGTCTCGAGGAGCGCTTGGCCGGGTTCCATCGCTACGACGGGCTGCGCTCGATGGGCCACGGGGTGACCCTCGAGTTGACCTGGCCCGACCACCCTGACTTTCCGTCCCACGGCTACGTGGTGCGGCGTCGGGACCTCGACGAGATGGTCGCCGACCGGGCGGTGGCGGCCGGAGCCACGCTCTGGACCGGGACCGAGGCCGTGGAGCCGGTCGTCGAGGCCGGGGCGGTGATCGGGGCCCGGGTCCTGCGGAAGGACTCCGGGGTCACCGAGGAGGTCCGGGCCCGCTACGTGCTGGTCGCCGACGGAGCCAACTCGCGTTTCGGACGCGCCCTGGGCACCCGCCGCGACCGCTCCTACCCCCTCGGAATGGCCGTGCGGGGCTACTTCACCAGCCCGCTCCACGACGACCCGTGGATCGAGTCACACCTGGACATCCGCGACAAGAACGGCGAATCGCTTCCGGGATACGGCTGGATCTTCCCGGTGGGAGACGGCACGGTCAACGTCGGGGTGGGGCTCCTCTCGACCTTCCGGGGCTGGAAGGACATCAACACCTCACACCTCATGGAAGCGTTCTGCGCGTCGGCGCCGCGTTCGTGGGGCATCTCCGCCGACACCTCCTGTGGCGCCCCCACGGGGGGCCGGCTCCCGACCGGGCTCTCGGTGAAGCCGTCGGTCGGGCCCGGATGGCTCACCGCCGGCGACGCCCTCGGATCGGTCAATCCGTTCAACGGCGAGGGCATCTCCCTGGCCTACGAAACCGGCCGCATCGCCGCCGACGTCCTGGACCAGGCCCTGCGCACCGGCGACGCCCGAGCGCTCGAGCGCTACCCGGCTCGGCTCGAGGAGACCTACGGCCTCTACTACAAGGTCGCCCGGACCTTCGTCCGCGCCATCGGGAACCCGGCGGTGATGCGCGAACTCACCCGGGTCGGGTTCCGGTCCCGAACCCTCATGGAGTGGGTCCTGCGGATCATGGCCAACCTCATGCGTCCCGAAGAACGAGGGGGAGCGGAGACCGTCTACAAGATGGTCGCCGCCATCGTGAAGGTCACGCCCGAACCCCGCGCCGCCTGAATCCGGCTGCCCGGGTCGGCGGCCGCCCGGCGGCCGGTTCAGCTCGGGGGACGCCCGAGTTCGCGAGAGCGGTCGGTTGCGGCCCGCACCGCGTCGAGGAGCGCGGCCCGCACGCCATGGGCCTCGAGAGCCGCCAGACCGGCGGCGGTGGTACCGCCCGGTGAGGTGACGGCGGCGCGCAGGGCCTCCGGGGTCTCGTCGCCAGCGGCGAGGAGGGCCGCCGAGCCCACCAGGGTCTGGGCCACGAGGGTCCGGGCGACGTCACGCGGTAGACCGACCAGCACCCCGGCCTCGATCAGCGCCTCGGCCACGAGGAACACGTAGGCCGGGCCGGAGCCCGACAGCCCCGTGACTGCGTCGAGTTGACCCTCGGGCACGCGCACCACCACGCCCACTGAGCCGAGGACCCGCTCGGCGAGGTCGAGGTCACCGGCGGTGGCGTGGGTTCCGCCTGCTATCGCCGAAACCCCCTTGCGCACCAACGCCGGCGTGTTGGGCATCGCCCGCACGACCGGGCGCCCCGGCGAGCACGCCTCGAGGGCGGCCAGGGTCACGCCAGCGGCGATGGAGAGCACCAGGGCGCCGTCGGCGAGGGCCGGACCGGCCTGCTCGAGCGCCTCGGCCACGTGGTGGGGCTTGACCGCCACGACCACCACGGCGGCGTCGGGGACGGCCCAGGCCGGCGACGGCACGACCCGGGCGGAGGGAAAGGCGGCCTCGAGGGCCCGGCGCCGATCGGCGTCGGGCTCGGCCACGCTCAAGGACCCAGGGTCCCAGCCGGCGTCGACCAGCCCACCGAGCAGGGCCTCACCCATCCGTCCACCGCCCAGGAGGGCCAACCGGGTCACCCGTCGAGGCTACCGGCGCGATGCGGCGGCACCCGGGGAACTTCCGGCCCGGTGCGCACTTCCCCGAACGCACCCGGCCCCGGCCCCCCGGGTGCCGAACGCACAGGACCGCCGTGCCGGCGAACGTGACCTCCGGCCGAGATCCTCGTGGCGACCACGCGTCCGGCGACGACCGACACCGCGGGCCACCGGGCGCGGTTCGTCGGCCACCTCGCCGTCCCCGGGGCGAGGCCACTCGCACCGCCAGGGGCTCACCGGGCCGATCAGGGGCGGGGCGGTCCGTACGCGAGTCGGACCACCGTCGGGAACCAGCGCTCGGTGACCTCGTAACACACCCCGATGATGCGATCGAGCTCGTCTTCGTCGAGGTGCTCCAGCAGCACCCGACCCGTGAGGTAGAGGTCACCGTCGGGTCCGAGCGAGAAGTGCGCGCCGTAGAGCGAGTGGTTGCGTTCGAGCAGGAACCGGTAGAGCGCCAACGGCTGCCCCGGCGGGTCGGGCAGGAAGTAGATCTCGTAGTGCAGCGACCGCTGGTGGAGGTCGAAGTAGATCGTCGCGGCGTCGCGGCCGTCGCAGCCGAACCGGACGTACCACCGCGGGATCTCCGCCTCGAACTCCACCGTCTGGATCCACGGCTCGGCCGCCACCGAGCCTTCGAGGTGGTGCTGGCAGAGTTCGAACGCCGCGGCGTACCGGTCGGCGAGGTCGTCTACGTGCACTGCACGAGTTCGCGCGCCGGCACGTCGAGGTAGAGGCGCCGCAGACGCGCCGCCGCCAGTCCCCAGGTGAAGCGGTCGGCACGCTCGGCCGCTCGCACGCGCAGCGAGCCGTCGGGATCGGCAAGCACTGCGGCGACCCGCTCGGCGTAGGCGTCCGGATCACGCTCGGGCACCAGGAATCCACTGACGCCGTGTTCCACGATCGACGGGAGGCCCCCCACCGCGGCAGCCACCACCGGCACGCCGCACGCCGCCGCCTCGAGCGCGACCAGGCCGAACGACTCCGTGCGCGACGGGACGAGCAC
>Ga0194055_10003253_pt1 | contig 12541 bp, 14 predicted proteins | sample SepL449m_MetaG_FD_155482 | JGI IMG/M metagenome (GOLD analysis project Ga0194055, IMG submission 155482) | Anoxic zone freshwater microbial communities from boreal shield lake in IISD Experimental Lakes Area, Ontario, Canada - Sep2016-L442-9m | ecosystem: Environmental > Aquatic > Freshwater >... | reverse complement strand
TACGGGCGGCCGCCGGTGACCCTCTCGGCCCTGCGGCAGGGTTCCAGTCTGCGGATCCTGGTGGAGGATCGCGGTGACGGTCTCCGCAGCCCGACCCTGCTGACCATGCCCAGCAGCTCGCGGGCCGACGATCGCCAGCGCCAGCGCCACCAGGGCCTGGGCTTGCTCCTGGTGGATCGCTTCTGCCGCAGCCAGGGCGGCCGCCTGCTGCTGAGGCGGTGCGAGGGTGGAGGCCTGCGGGCCGAGATGCTGCTCAAGCCCACCCTGACCAACCCCCTGTTTCAGAATCCGTGATGATCCACCCCGATCGCCTGCGCTGGCTGGGTGTTCTGTTAGGTGTCCGCCACCGCCGGGCGGTTCCGGGCCCGCTGGCTCCCCGATCGGCTCTGGTGCTGCTCCTGGCGGCGTTCCCCCTGGCCTATCCGGCCCGCTCCGCTGAGGTGCAACTCCAGTGCCAGGGCACCCTGCTGGAGGCCAGGGGCAGTGCCGAGCGCAAGCGTCCGTTGGCTCGCATCGCCTTCTCGCTCAACCTGGAGGCCGAGGCACCGACGGCCGATGGAGCCCTCGCCCGCCTCCAGGACCGGCTGGCCGCAGTGCGGTCGGCCCTGCGGGGCATGGGGGTCGAGGGGCTGGAGGTGGGTTCCCCCTCCACCTGGCCCAGGCCTGCGGAACCGGGCCGGCCCGCCCTGGTGCAGGCCAACCTGCCGGTGGCCGGCAAGCTGGCGGCCCAGCAGCTCCAGGGGCTGGTCCGCCGGGTCGGAGCCCTCCCCGGCGTGCGGCTGGCGCCCGTGAGCCCGGAGGCCGACCCCGCCGGAGCTGAAGCCTCCCTCCAGGCCCTGCTGGCGGCCGCTTTCCAGGATGCGGAGGCCCAGGTACGGCCGCTCGCCCAGCTGATCGGCAGGACCCGCCTGGTGCCCCTCCAGATTCAGGTGGAGGGAGGCGGAGGCCCCGTGATGATGCGGGCGGCCATGGCCGAGGCCGCGCCGCCACCCTTCGATCCGGCTGAGTTGCCCAAGCCCACCGATCGCCTGGCCATGCTGGTGCAGTTCTGCGCGGTTCAGAACCGGACCTGAAGCCTGGTGGAAACCAGCCCGAGCCTCGCCGCGATCGAGGCGGAGATGGCCCTTTCCCAGCAGCACTCTGCCCCCGGCAAGCCGCTCGCGGCCGGTGGAGGCAGGGTGGCCCCACCGCGGACCTGATGGGCAGCTTCGCCCTCGAAGATCTAGTGCGCCCCGACTGGCCGGACCGCCTGCCGCCGCGCTGCCCTGAGGGGGGCGGCGCCGGCGGAAACCCTTTCAGCCGAGGAGAACCCAGAGGCCCTTACAGCCGAGATGCAATGCCTGGTCGGTGCCGAGGTTGTAAAGACCGCGGCACTTACACCAATCGATCAGGCCATGGGCCAGGAATTCCGCCAGACCCAGCCAGGCGTTGCCGCTGATCAGCGCCACCGCCAGGGCATGGGTGCCGACATGGCCCGCCAGCCAGTAGGGCCAGGCAATTCCTTCCACCTGGTTTCCTGGACATTTGCCAAGGGCAATCTTGTCGCTTTGGAGCGGAAAGTCGCAGAGGCAATGGCCAAAGCAGAGCACCAAGAACAGGGGCAGACCACTGAATCCCAACAGGGCCATTGAACAGCAAACACCAGAACTTTGTATCAACTCATCCTAATCCTCGTCCGCAGGCTGGGAATTGTCCTGCATCACACCCCCACAGCTGAGACCGAAGGCCCCGACCGCCGCGTCATCGACCGATCCCCCGCTTTCGCGAGCGTGGAGCCCTGAGCCGCCCTGCCGCACCAGCATTGCCGCGCCTCCCGAGGGCCTGGGAGCCCGTCGGGGCGGAAGCCAGCGAATGACACCGGAGCGCTCCCTGGTGGGCTGGGTTCCTGATCGGGGCGATGTGATCGGGATCGACCACAACCCCCAGGCCGGCACTCGGCGTCACGGCCCTGCAAACCAGTCCCGCAGCCAGGGAAGCCTGGAGCACAGCCCCCTGATCAACTGGGAGTTGCGCTTAGGCCTGCACTGGCGCTTTGGGGGGCCCGTCAAGGAACCCGCTCCGGTTGCCACGCCGTGAAAGGCCGGGGGACCCGAGAGCCTCGGCGTGGGACCTGCCTCAGCCCTGCAGGTAGGTGGTCTGGCGGAGGCTGCCCTCAAGGTGATCCATCAGGCGGCGGGCGTCGCGGATCGCCAGGTCGCCGCGGGTGATCGCCGCCTCACTGGCTACCCGCAGGCGCTCCAGCAAGGCCAGTGGATCGTGCTCCATCGCCTGCAGCACATCGGCGTTGGTATCGCCCCGCACCACGTGATCCACGCTGTAGCGCCCCCCTGCGGTGAGGCGGATGTTCACAGCATTGGTGCTGCCAAAGAGGTTGTGGAGGTTGCCCATCACCTCCTGGTAGGCGCCGCCGAGGAACAGGCCGATCCAGTAGGGCTGATCGGCCTGGAGTTCATGCAGCTCCAGCAGGGCCTTGCTTTGGCCGCGGTCGATGAAGCGAGCCAGCTTGCCATCGGAATCGCAGGTGAGGTCCGCCAGGGTGCCCAGCCGCGTGGGCTTTTCATCGAGGCGGTGGAGCGGCAGCACCGGAAAGAGCTGGTCGATCGCCCAGGTGTCAGGCGCTGAGCGGAACACCGAGAGATTGGCGTAGTAGGTGCTGGCCTGGGAGGCCCGCAGCCGCTCCAGCTCTTCGGGCACCGGTGTGCCGGCGGGCAGGTGCTCGAGCCGTTCAGCGATGGTGGCGCTGCAGGCCGAGGTGAGCTGCTCGGCGATGGCCCGCTCCGGCAGGCTCATGTAGCCGAGCCGGAAGGCGGCCAGGGCGTCGTCGCGGAACTTGATGGCATCGTTCCAGGCCTCCTGCAGGCGCTCCGGCGGCAGGGGTTCGTTGCCGCTCACCCCGGCGAGGGTGTCGCGCAGGTTGCGCACGATCAGCGGCTCCTGGTCTCCGGGCTCCGGTGCCGTGATCGGCGGCCGGCTGGCGCCCAGCACGTTGAACACCAGCACCGAGAAGTGGCTGGCGATGGCGCGGCCGCTCTCGCTCACCAGAGTGGGCATGGTCACGCCGTGGGGTTCGCAGCACTCCCGCACGGTGGCCACCACGTCGTTGGCGTAGTTCTGCAGGGAGTAGTTGGTGGAGGCGGCGGTGGCGGTGCGGCTGCCGTCGTAGTCGATGCCCAGACCGCCGCCCACATCGAGGAAGCCCATCGGCGCCCCCAGCCGGGTGAGTTCCACATAGAGCTGGCCGGCCTCCTGGAGGGCGTCCTTGAGCACGGCGATGTCGTTGATCTGGCTGCCGATGTGGAAGTGCAGCAGGCGCAGGTCGGCCAGCAGGCCGGCACTGCGCAGGGCCTCCACGGTGGCGAGCAGATCGGGGATCGAGAGGCCAAACTTCGCCCCCTCCCCCACCGAGCTGCCCCAGCGGCCGGTACTGCGGGTGGAGAGCTTGGCGCGGATGCCGATGAGCGGTGCTGCCCCCAGCTCGCTGCTGGCGGCGATGATCCGCTCCAGTTCATCGGCCTGCTCGATCACTACCACCGGCTGGCGGCCGAGGCGACGGGCCAGGATCGCCGTTTCGATGTAGCGGCGGTCCTTGTAGCCATTGCAGATCAGCAGGGCCTCGGGGTCGTCGAGCAACGACAGGGCAATCAGCAGCTCCCCCTTGCTGCCGGCCTCCAGGCCGAAGTGCCAGCGGCGGCCGCTCTCCACCAATTGCTCCACCACGTGGCGTTGCTGGTTGCACTTCACCGGGAACACGCCCTGGTAACGGCCGCGGTAGGCGTATTGGGCAATGGCGCGCTCGAAGGCTGCATGGAGCCGCTCCAACCGGTCTTCGAGGATGTCGTCGAAGCGGACCAGCAGCGGCAGGCTGAGGTTGCGGCCCTGCAGCTCGCCCACCAGGTCCACCAGATCCAGAGCTCCGCCTCGCTCGCCGCGGGGTTGCACGATCACGTGGCCGCGCTCGCTCACGGCGAAGTAAGGATCGCCCCAGCGGTCGATGCCGTAGAGGGCGGCGCCGTCGGCGGCGGTCCAGGACGGGCTCGCGGTGAGGGCGTGGCTGGAGTCGGGCTGGCCGTTGCCGGCGTTGGGGACGGCCGTGGCGCCGGAAGGATTGGCGAGCACCATGGGGCCCGGGGACGTGGAGTAGCTGAGAAGTCGAATCTAGGGGTTCCGTTCCAGCCGCAAGCTGCGGGCAGGCACCCCAACCGCCATGGGCTGACGCCTGAGGCCATTGCCGTACGGGTATGGGCGGGTGCCTGACCGGACCTGAAGGGTCTGCAGCTCGGCGTGGCACCCCGCCTTGGCAGCCCAGTCGATCCAGGAAGAACCAGTCATGGGTGAACATCTGGACTAAGAATCCTTGCGGCCTGGGGCCCTCCATGCGCACCGTCAACGTTCACGAGGCCAAGACCCAGTTCTCCAGGCTGATCGACGCCGCCCATGCCGGCGAAACGATGTCGCAGCGTTGGCGGACGATTCCAGGGCACTGATCGGCGCCCCTGATCATGCAGCGCGGCGATGCTGTTGCCGCCAACGCTCTGCCCCTGGTGGAACTGGCGCAGGCGGGCAAACGTGATCGGCTCGCCGGCGCTCGCGGCATCAAGCAGGGCCGAGCTTCAACCAGTTGGCAACCCGGTTGAGAGGTCATGCACGCCTCGGTGTCTGTCATGCCAAAGCCAGCCTCTCCAGACCTTCAAGTCGTTCGAAATCGCGATCGAAACTCAACAGGCGCCAGCCAGTGGCGATGGCCAGGGCCGCCTGATGGCCATCGGTGCAGAGTCGGGCCGGCAGTTCAGCGTTCCGCAGCAGCTGGTGAAACACCTCCCAGCCGTTGTGTTCCGGCTCGGCCAGCTGAACACCCGACTGTTGGCACAGGGCGTGGAGCAGGCCGGACGCTTCTGCGGCGTTCCTGACAGCCGTTCTCATTAGCTTCCTAAAGCGTTCTAGGCGCACCAGCCCTGGACGGTGACCGTGCAGAACGGCACTTGGTCTGGGGCCTGCTGTTCCCAGTACCGAACGGCGTGCTGGTGGTGGACGTGGGCTAAGAGCCTGTCGCACGTTCCCCCAGGCACAACCACCATTGCCCCCGTTTCTTGGGGGTGAGCTCGGAGAGTTGCTCTCTGCCGAGGCCTGATCAGCCGCTTTGAGCCCTCTTCCTCAGCTTGCTGCCGGGGAAGCCCTGTGCAGCTTGCCGATGTTGTGGGTGATGGCCATCAGGGTCCATTCACCGTCGACCTTCTCCAGCCCCCGTAACAGGAACCGATCCAGGCCCCGTGCCCCCTTTATTCTGACCAAAGACCGGTTCGGCGATGATCTTGCGCAGGGCGTAGATCGCTTGGCCGGCTTTGGATCGAAGTTTGCGGTCCATCCAGCCCCGTGCATCCAGATCTCTTGGGGCTGGATCCCGTGATGGCCGTGGCCGCCTGCCGTGCTCCTGCCGGCTGGTAGAGAGGTAGGCATCCAGCCCGCGCTGCTCGCTCGCCTCGATGTTGCTTGTGCTGCAGTAGCCCGCGTCGGCGATCAGCTTCTCGGGCAGCTGGCCGGCATTGGCCACGATCCGCTCCACCTTGGGAAGGAAGTGGTGCTGGTCTACTGCCTGATTGCTGACCCCCACCGCCACGATGATCTGGTGGTCGCCATCGACCGCCGCCTGGCAGTTGTAGCCCTGGATCCAGCCGTCCCCACCTTTGTGGATGTGGCAGTCGGGATCGGTGTAGCCGAAGGCCCGCGAAGCGGTAGTTCCGTTGGGCCTTGGCTTTGGGATCGCCAGCGGCAGTGGTGGGCAGGTTGCGGCTGGGCATCGTCAACGGATCCACGCTGCTCAGAGGATCCGGGCTTGAGAGGCCTGCGACCCGGACCTTGTCGATCGCCAACCTGCGGGCCAGCTCCGCCCGCTCGCGAGCAGCCTTGGCTCGGCGTTCTGCCTGTTGCGCCTCTTTGGCGAGGTCCTCAGCAGCAGCCTCGCTTTCGGCATCACTGTTTCCTTGTGCCAAGGCGCTGGCAACTCACTTTGAAGCAGCCCTGGCATTCATGTCGCTAGCTGTGCGGGAATGGAAGACGTGAAATATTGCAACAATTTTACCATACAATTCCGATTAAAACTCGAACAATGGTAAATTCTATACGTTTAACCTTCAAAATTTTTATCCAGCGATGACATCTTCAAAATTTGATTCCGTAATTGATACATTCACAGGCGAAGATCTCTTGTTTTTGCGATATCAATATCGCGTCTACAAAGTGTGGAATAATGATCCTCGCCTTGCCGTTTTGCCCGGCCTTAACGCAAATGTAGTTGGGGCCAAGGCCACCAGCGGCATCCGCAGCGTGGATGGCACGGATCAGCTGCGCTTTCAGGTTGGTGGGGGCAGCCCCACCGCGTCGGCGCCCTTTCCCGTGTCCACCACGGATCCAAAATTCATGGCCGGGGCGACAGGCACCTTGTTTCGCCGACTGACCAGCCAGAGCTTCAGCAACAATATCAATACGTTCACGAATCAACCCAAGGGTGGATTCACTATCAATTTTAACAACGGAGCGGTTAATTACAACCCTGCCTATGGGCTGGATTACGCTATTCGTGGTTACACCAGCCCCAGCAACCCCTTTATCTTTGATGCCAGCCCACGGATCATTAGTAACCTCGTTAGCAATCAGAACGGCAAAACCGCGCTGCAAGTGCAGGATGATCCCTATGCCCGGCAGTGGACGCAAACGGGCACCCAGGCGGGCAAGCGGGTCAGCCAACGCAACATCACCCGCCACGAAACCATCCTGACCGGTGGCGATGGCACAGCCAATTCCGGTAATCCTCTACCAAACTCAGGATTCTTTGCCCTGTTTGGTCAATACAACGACCACGGCCTTGATTTTCTAAGCAAGGGAAACGACGGCAGCATGCTGATCCCCTTGCTGCCAGGCGACAGCCTTTACAACCCTGGCTCCGCCACCAACTTCATGGCCCTCTCCCGCACCAACACGGTGCAGGTGGTGATTGGCGAGGGCAGCCGAGATGCCTTGGTGGCCGAGCTGGGTTTGGCGGGCTACAGCCGCCCCACCCAGTGGAATGTCAAGCAGGAGAATGCGGCCGTTGGCACCAGCTTCAACGGCACGAGTGGTGGCACCCTGGTGCTCAATGAGCAGTTGATTCTGATCACTCCCGGGGCAACGCTTGCGGATGTGGTTACCTCCATAAACACCAAAGCGGCCTTCACTGGAGTGGTGGCCTCCACCACCACCAATGGCAGCGGCCAGAGCGTGTTGAAGCTCACCCCTCGCAACGGCGAGAGCATCAACCAGACCTCGGCCTTTTTGGATCTCAACCAGATCTATGGCTCAGTGGAAAGCCATGGCATCTTTATGCGGGAATACAAGGGTAATGGCAAACTCACGGGCCGGTTGCTTACCGATCCGCAAAATTCCACCGCCCGTTGGGATGACCTGAAAAAGAATGCCAAGCGCATTGGACTCACCCTGCGTGATCGTGATGTGTCGTCTGTGCCGATGGTGGAGAGAATCCCCCAGGGTTTGTCCAATGCAGGTCGATATGCCTTTGTGATACTCGATAAGGTGTCTGGCCAAAAAGGCTACATCTTTGATACGTCAGCTGTTACCAGCAACCAAGTGCTTGTCAAGGCTGGCTCCGCCTTCCTCATTGATTTGGCCCCAGATTGGAAGGGGAATCCGCAGCCCTCAGGAACCGATCCTTTTTTAGCCAATGGCGACCTGAAAGATCCCTCCCGTCTAAATCAGCACGCCGTGGCTGGTGATGGACGCCTAAATGAAAATATCGGTCTCACCAGTTTGCATGAGATCTTTGTTTCTACGCACAATAACATTCTCAAACAGATTAAGGAAAGCTTCGACGATGTATCGGACGATGACGACGAAGACGACGATGATAACAACAACGGAAACAACCAAGCCCTAACCGGTGAGGAGCTATTCAACCTCGCCAAGCTGGCCAATGAGAATTTCTATCAACATCATGTGGCTCAGGAATATGTCCGACGCATCACTCCCAACTTCGGAGCCTTTGCCGGCCCGGCAACGGCAAATAACAACAATGCCGGATTCGACGCCAGCATTTTAGCTGAATTTGCTTCCAGTGCCTTCCGCTTCGGCCACTCTCAGCTCACCGAGACGATGGCCCTCGTCACGGTGAATCAACAGACGGGCCTGGCCATACCTAGTGGACAGCAGGATATCCCGCTCCTGCAGGCCTTTCTGGCCCCCCAGACTTACAATCGCTACACCGCAGGCCAAGTCGCTGCAGGGATGAGTCAACAGGTGGGCAATGCCACCGATGAATACATCACCAACACTCTAAGGAATGCCTTAGTGGGTCTGCCCTTGGATCTGGCGGCCCTGAACATCGGTCGTGGCCTCGATACTGGCATTACACCACTCAATGAAGCCCGTCGCCAGATTCAGACGTTCCTGCGCAACGTCCGCACTTCGCCGAATGGCACCAGCGGGCTAGTTCAAGCCAATAATGGCATTGATACGGCCTTGGCTGATTTGGAGGCCAACCTCCGCCCCTACACCAGCTGGAGGGATTTTGGCGACCATTTACTCAATCCTGATTCGTTAAAAGGGTTCATCATGGCCTACGCCCGTGATGCACTCCTCTCGGGTTATCAAGGTAATCCTCTCTCCTATTGGAACAACCTGCAGGCCAGCACCGCTCCGGGGGATGCCGCCACCTATGCCGCTGCCCTCTCTGCCGCTGCAGATGCGTCAATGGCGAATCCTAGCTTTATGGGCCTCTCCTACACCGGCACGGTTGCCGATGCTCTGAACCCCGTATCCCCAGCCAATATCCCCACCACTGGCAATCGAGACTACGAAGCGATCTCCCTTTGGCTGGGTGGCTTGGCGGAAGCCAAAACCCCAGGAGGCATGCTGGGCCCCACCCATGATTTCATCTACGCCTATCAGATGCAGCAACTGCAACGGGGCGATGAGGCTTACTACCTGAGCAAGCTGGCCGGCACGGATTTGGTGGAAGAAATCAAAGGCAAAACCGTGGCCGACATGGTCATGGCTGCCACGGGGGTAAAGCACCTTTATCACAAAATCTTTGCGGTTAACGATGCCGACTATGAGAAGTCACTGCAGACATTTGCCACCTTCGCCTCTGAGACAGCCCTGTTTGGCACGACCCAAACGGTGGTGGATGCCAATGGTGTGACCAGGCAAGTGGGCAAGGCTGGCTATGTGAATGGGGTACTGACGGGAAACAACGGCAACTACCTAGATGCCCGTAGAGTTTTCAGCCCAAACGGGGTGGGTAAGGCCAGCGAGCTATTTGGGGGCACAAACGGCGACGATCAATTCAAGGGCCTCGGCGGTGATGACTGCATGTGGGGAGATGGCGGCAATGATGTGATGGACGGAGGGGATGACAACGACTTTGCCGATGGTGGGAAGGGCGATGACACTATCTATGGTGGCAATGGCTTTGACATGTTGCGCGGCGATGCCGACGAAGACGAGATCTATGGTGGCAACGGCAAAGACGACATGTATGGCGGCGAAGGTCAAGACAAACTGTTCGGTGAGGATGGTGACGATGATCTCAATGGGGGCAATGACGAAGATCTGGTGTCCGGTGGCCTCGGCGCCGATTTGGTTAAGGGTCAAGCGGGCAACGACACACTTATCGGCGGCCAGGGGAACGACGTGATCACCGGAGGCGGGGGCAATGATCACTTTGTGTTTGACGAATCGCTGAATGTCGCCGGCATCGATCAAATTCGCGATTTCGGCCTCGGCGCCGACAAGCTGGTGTTTAAAAAGACGATCTACACAGGTCTGAGTGGCACCAGTATCACCGCTGCCCAATTCTTGACGGCGGCTGGGGCCATTGCGGCCACCGCGTCGGAGCAACGGTTCATATACAACCTCAGCACCGGTGATTTGCGCTTTGATGCCGATGGCATCGGCGCTGGAGCTTCCACCCTCGTCGCCAACTTGAACCGCTTCAATCCCACCTTTGCATCGGATACCGCCTCGGCCAACGCCCTCTTCCCCACCTTGACTACGGCCAGTTTCCTGCTGGTCTGAGGCCTGGTCAAGGGTTGCATCGGGACCTTGCCCCATGTGGGCAAGGTCGGTTGGCAACGACCTCAACGCGCCCGCCTTGGTAGTTGAATTCAGGCAGGTCCGATCATCACATATTCAATTCGCTACAAAATATCTGCTGGCTTGCCCAGCCCAGCGGCCCGCAGTTGCGTTTATGATCTAACTGATTGGCATAGATCGTAACTGCACCCCAATCGCTGAGACCAGTAATTACTATATTTTCAGGATGGTCTGGCCCCATCCAAGACAAAATGATTTATCGAAGGGTGACATGAATCGATTGTGCGAGAGTATGCGTCAGGATCAGTGGCGGGCGGTTCGCAATTCATTGGTTCCATAACCATGCATGTCTTGCTTTCGCCCGATTCAAGCTCGACCCTTCAGACACCAACCGAGCCCAGCAGCAAACCTTTCTTACACTCCTGAACCGAGCCCCAGACGCGGAAGCTGATCGGTGAAGTAACACCACAGGCGCCCGGATTGATGGGCCTCCTTGTAAATGTCAGACCGCTTCCGCTGCGGTTGATTTGAGCTGTACAAATCTGCTGTTCCTTCCCCTCCAGGGATTGGCCGCCTGGCGAGGGCTGGAGGTGGCTCAGTCGCTGGCCTATCGCGCTGGGCGGGTGCAGCAGGCCCGCCTGGCCCAGTTCCGCCAGGCGGTGGAGCGCTCCGCCACCATCGCCTAGCTCCAGGGTCAGCTCGCCGCCATCCAGGTCCCGCCCCTCTCGGCGGCGGATCAGCGCCAGGGCCTGCCGGCCCTCAAGGCCATCGGCTCAGCCAGATCAAGGCGCAGCAAAGCAATCTGCTCAACCAGGCCGGCCCGCGGGTGCCCACCGAGGTGCTGATCAAGGACAGCCTGCGGGTGCTGCTGCTGGCGCCGTTGCTGGCGATGGGCTTAGCGGTGAGCGCCCGGCGTACCACGCCGTAGCCACGGCCGTCCGGTGCAGCCTTAGGGGGACGGAGCAACCCCGCGGAGTTCTGGGCGGTGCATGGCGGCGGCGTGATTCGACACCTTGGGCCAACCTTCGGAAGCTGCTCTTACCCTGGCCCCATCGGGGTGAAGCGATCCTGGGGCGAGCTCGCAGGAGTTCAGCCAGCGGCTGCGCGGCCAGCGGATTGAAACCTGGCGCAGCCGCATCGAGCCCCTGCTGACCGGACGGACTGGAGCCGAGGTGTGGCTGTTTGGCTCACTGGCTCGTGGCGATTGGGATGCCCACTCGGATGTGGACCTGTTGGCGTTGGCGCCGGATCAGAGCGCTGCGGATCAGCTGGCCGAGGCCCTGCTGGGAGCTGGCCTGGCCGACGACGTGATCGGCCTCAGCCAGGGCCTCTGGCTGGAGCGTCAGCGGGGCGACGATCCGCTCAAGCCCTTGCAGCGGATGACCACCGCCAGCCGCTATCCGGATGGCGATGAAGCTCCGGTGGATCCGTTCGATGCAAGGGATGGGGCGTTGGCCCTGGAGGTGGCGCGGGCCGTGGAGGGCTTCGAGGATCAGCAGCTTGGGGGCCTTAATGCGCATGCGCGAGGGACATTGATGTGCGCATCTTGGTGCGCATCCTTTCAGCTGGATGCTCCTTCGCCATTGTCGAGGTCAGCCAGGCGCTGGTGGACAACGCAGGCCGTTTTGTTGATCGATCCCTGCTCCAACCAACTGAGCCTCCAGACCCAGCTGCTGGGCCGCCGCCACAAACGGGGCATCGAGGCTGCAGAGGCTGGCTCCACGCCCGCTGGCGATGGCCAGGTGCAGAGCATCAGCGGCCCGCAGGCTTGTGGTCCAGCCGCGCAGGCAGGCGTTGGCATTGCGGAAGTCCTGGGGTTCGAGTTCCAGGACCAGCAGTCCCGGCGCCAGGCCGCGCTCAAAGCCCTGCAGCACCGCCTCGGCCTGCGAGGGGCTCAGGGCCTTGGTGCGCACCTTGAGGCCGAGGGCGGAATGGAGCTCGGTGACACTCCAAGAGCTGATCGCCAGTGGTGCACTGGCCTGGGCCAGAAAAGCCGCTGCGGTGGGGGAGTGCGCTTCCGGCGTCAGCACCGCCAGAAGCATGCAGGTGTCGATGTAGAGCATCAGGCGCTGGGCCCATCCCGCAACGCCCGGATGGTGTCCACGCCGCTGGATGGCTGTTCAGGCAGCGAGGCGCGCAGGGCTGCGAGCTGGGGCAGTAGATCACGCACGCTGCTGCGGGGCACCAGCTCGGCGATGGGCTTGCCGCGGCGAGTGATCACCACGGCCTGGCCGGCCTCCACCGCATCCAGCAGGCTGGAGAGCTGGGCCTTGGCCTCTGCCACCGTCACCTGCATCATGGCCGTTGACCATCTGGATGACCAACTGTAGGGCGAAGTTCCGTCGCGCCAGCCTGGATCCGGCCTTTGCCCAGGAGAACTGGGGGTTTCTCGCCCTGCAGGACTTCGCCGTGAAGGCGCGCTATTCCACCGAAGACACCCCGCTGTCCGACTCGCGCGAAC
>Ga0194055_10003250_pt1 | contig 12544 bp, 10 predicted proteins | sample SepL449m_MetaG_FD_155482 | JGI IMG/M metagenome (GOLD analysis project Ga0194055, IMG submission 155482) | Anoxic zone freshwater microbial communities from boreal shield lake in IISD Experimental Lakes Area, Ontario, Canada - Sep2016-L442-9m | ecosystem: Environmental > Aquatic > Freshwater >... | reverse complement strand
CGCAAACCGGCTTCGACGGCCCTCTGAGGGCTTCTCACAGGTTCAGGTCCGAGGATCTTGCCGAAGCCGATGAGCGAGCACCGGGGTCGGGCCTCGCTGCTCAAGGCGCGGTAGCGAGTTCCCGGCTGGGCCGTAGGTGGGGGTTTCCACACCTCACGATTGTCGGGTCGGCCACGGGAACCCCGGCAGGCGAAGCGAACACAAGTCGGCACCCTGGACGCGGTTGGGCCAGAACAGTCACGAAATCTCGCTCCCAGCCGTTGAGAAAAATCGACGGGTCGTGATACTGCCCGGGCACGATGCCTGTCATCGCCCCACCGGGACTCGCTGCGATTCCAAGGGTCACCCAGCTGGGATTGATATCGAGCTGCATGGCACGAACCACGCCGAGCTGCACCATGACGTCAGCCAGATCTGACGGAAGGGCCATGGTCGTCCCCGCGTAAAAGACATTTCCTGAGCCGTCAACGCCCACCGCGCTCCTTGCCACCACCGGATTCGAGCCCAAGACGGCACCCCACGGTCCAGCCCCTTGGCCGGCGAGCGCCGTGGCGCGCCCGGCATCAACCAGCAGCGAGAGGTTCTGGCGAGCAGCAATCACCTTTTCGCCCTTTCGAGGGAGGTCTCGGCCCCACACCCCCACATCGAGATGGCCCTTCCCGTTGATCACCGCAGTGGCGAAGCCATTCGAGAGCGTGCTCACCACGAACTCATCGACGACCATGCCCCCTGCTCCGGCATCTCGCTTGAAGCCACCGTTGAACGCAGCCACCAGCGACGCTCGCTCATCGTCGTTGGTCGCCACCTTGTCCGACGAGTCCGGCGGAGCGAGGTTCATGGCTCCGGGGGGATCGCCAGAACCCACGTGAAGGCGAAAGGCTGTGCTCACCCACGGGAACTCAGCGACAGTCATTGAGCGGCCTGCGGCAGAGGTCATCGTCCTCACCTGGGCCGCAATACCTCTCGGACCGACTGATGCCACTCTCCACCCAGGCGGATTCGCGGGCCAGGTTGTCGTGGTCGACGGACTCAGAACCTCAGGCACCGTTGTCGTCGAAGACGACGGGAGTGCAACCTTCGGAGGACTCTTGCGAATCGCATGGTGCGCACATCCAGCAAGTATGAGGGCGGCCCCTGTGGCCGCCACCACCCTGCGGACTCTTAGCGGCTGACGCGTCGCACGCCCTCTTCGCTGGAGCCTTCTGTTTCGTCCCCGCTGTCCTCAGTGAACTCGATGAACGTCGGGACCGGCTCTGCATCGAGCTCGACGTGGCCGTCACCTGGTCGAGACACAGCGGGCACTGCGAGGTATTCGCCTTCGGGTGTCCGTGTCACGACATTGGCTCGCTTGCGCTTGCCGCCTTCTGGAACGGCTTGGAGTTCCTTGCAGATCTTGACGGTGATCGGATAGGTGAGCAGGGGAACTGCAATCACCAGGATCCGCATGGCCCAGAGCATGCCGTTGAGCGAAACGTGGAAGTAATTGGCCAAGACGTCGGTTGAACTGGCGATGAACATCATCCCGAGGAATGCCAGCATTGCTGCACCTGCCCCGGTCCGCTTCGGACGGTCACGAGGACGATCCAGCAGGTTATGCATGGCGTTGTCCTTCGTGTACCAGCGTTCAAGCGCAGGCCAGGCGAAGCAGATCCCGAACACGACTCCCGGGAAGACTGCTGCGGGCAGGAAGACTTCGAGCGGGATGGTGTAGCCAAATCCAACGAATTCCCATGACGGCCAGATTCGCAGCGCGCCGTCGAGCCATCCCATGTACCAGTCAGGCTGAACGGCATACGAGATCTTGGCGGCATCGTAAGGACCGAAGAGCCAGATGGGGTTGATCTGGGCCAGGGCTCCGAGGAGTGCCGTGACACCGGTCACCATGAAGAGGAATCCCGTGGCCTTGGCGGCGAAGACTGGGACCATTGGAGCGCCGACGACGTTGGTCTCGGTGCGTCCCTTTCCAGGAAATTGCGTGTGCTTCTGGCGGACCAGCAAGAAGAGGTGCGCCGAGACCAGTCCCAAAATGATCAGAGGGATCAAGAGAACGTGAATCACAAAGAACCGGGGGATAATCGCCGTCCCTGGGAAGTTCCCTCCAAACAGGAAGAACGCCAGATATGTCCCGACGACAGGAACAGACTCAGTGATCGAGAAGGCGATCCGGAGCCCTGTTCCTGAGACCAAGTCATCAGGCAGCGAGTAGCCAACGAACCCGTTGCCAATCGCCAAGATGAGCAGGACGGTCCCAATCGTGTAGTTGAGCTCACGAGGCTTGCGGAACGCCCCGGTGAAGAACACCCGTGCCATGTGGACGACGATCGCTCCCACGAAAATGTCGCAGGCCCAGTGGTGCATCTGTCGCATCAGCATGCCGCAGCGAACATCGAAGGAAAGATCCACCGACGAGGCGAATGCTGCGGTGACGTGCTGGCCGCGGAGCGGAGCGTATGAGCCGTGGTACACCACGATTGACTGGGACGGAACGTAGAACAGCGTCAGGAAGATCCCGGTCGCCATCAGGATGACGAAGGAGTACAGGGCAATCTCGCCCAGCATGAACGACCAGTGGTCGGGGAAGATTTTGTCGAGCAGCGAACGTCCGCCCTTGGCAATGCCGAGACGATCGTCGAGTTCTCCGACGATCTTGCCAACAGGTCCAAACGCTTCGCGCTTGGCGTCGGTGTTGTCGGTTGACGTCGTGCTCATGATCGCTCCCAGTAGCCGGGTCCGACAGGTTCCTTGTAGTCGCTCTGCGCTCTCACGTATCCCCGGCCATCAACGTAGATGGGCAACTGAGGGAGCGGCCGCGGGGCCGGTCCGAAGGTGGGGACACAGCCATTCGTGACATCGAACATCGATTGGTGGCAGGGGCACACAAGCGACTGGAGCTGCTGCTCGTAAAGGCCCACTGGGCAACCGAGGTGACTGCAGAGCTTCGAGTACGCCACGTAGCCAGCGGGCCCCCAGGTCTCACGCCCCGGCCGAGTGGTGAAGTTCTCAGTGGTCAAGCGGATCAAGACGGTCTGGTCGACGGCTTGGCCACTCTCCGTGTCTTGGTATCCCTTCGGAAAGACTGTCACGATGCCGCCGACCGCAAGGTCGTCGACGTGCACGGGGCGTCCGGTTGAATCCACAAGGTACGACCCACGACGCCAGTCGGTCTTGGTCAGGGTCTTCTTCGGGAGGGGCCCGAGGGAGCGGACCAGTGGGAACGCAGCGACAATGCCGAAGGCGGCGAGACCGAGCCCGGCCACACCTCCGAGGAGCTTGCGGCGTCCAAGGATGCCACCGCCACGCTGGACGACGGCAGCAGCGAGACTCTCGCGCTCCTCGTCGGTCCCACGCAGTTCGTGGCGCTCCTCAACAAACGGTCCCTTGGGCATGAGGTACTTGCCCCACGCGGTAATACCAAAGCCCAGAAGGAGAACTCCGATGCCCATGGTGAACCCATAGACCCAGGCATCAGCGTTGAACCAGTAGGCAACGCCGAATCCGATGATGCCCAAGATGCCGAAGAACATGGCGATGGCAATGAGCCGCTCTGTGCGCTCAGGGTCCCGCGCCAGCGGCTGCATGTGGGGGTCGTCGGAGGTTGCGGTTGCCAGAGAGACTGGCGTCCTTTCCTCCTGCGGTGCGTCGCTCACGTGCGGTCTCCGATCCAGAAGCCAATAAGGGCCAATATTCCAACACCGAGGGCAAGGCCGATGAAGCCCTCCGCCACGGGTCCCAGTCCACCGAGGCCGAAGCCACCGGGGTTGACAGGGTGCTGGATGTTGCCGGTCACGTACCCGACAATGTTGCGAACCTGCTCGTCGCTCAAGTTGCCGGTGAAACGAGGCATGTTGCCGGGTCCAGTCCTGATGGCTTCGGCGACTTGGGTCGATGGAATGTTCCGGAGGCTCGGGGCGTACGTGTTCTTCGCCAGAGCATCACCACCACCAGTGATGGTGTGACACGCTGCGCAGTTCAGGGCGAACAGTGAGAAGCCATCCGAGGTGTCCGCGGTGCCAGGAGAGTGGACGATCGGGATGTAGGGCGTGGCTGGAGAAAGCGAGTTCACCCATGCTGCGATGGCATGCGCCTGCTCAGTCGAGAGCTTCGGGGTCTTGCGTCCGGCTTGGACCTCACGAGGATCGGCTGCAGGCATCCGTCCCGACTCGATCCAGAAGTCGATGGTTGCCGGTCCAAGGCCTCGAAGGTTCGGGTACCCACCGGGGGTGTTGTCGGCGGCAACTCCATTGGCCTTTGTCCCGTGGCAGCTGGCGCAGTTCTGCATGTAGAGCGCCTCGCCGAGGGGAATCAGATCCTTGGGCGGCGCCACATACGTGATGTGCTTGTTCCCATAGGAAACAAGGGATCCGTTCTTGTAGACCTGAACCGAAGAGTTTGCCGAACCGGAATTCTCGCGCCCCGTTTGGTAGGCCGCTGGCGGAGCGATGGCTCGAACCTGTGACTGCGCCGTGGCGACCTTCGACGAGATCACAAGCGGCTCTGCGGTGGTCCCTGGTTCGGCTGATGCGCCTCCCCCGGAGAACAGGGCAAGGCCGCTGAGCAGCGTGGTGCCGAGCACCATGGCGGGCAGGATGAGCCGGCGGGTCAGAGATGCACTCATGGCGCTCACTTTAGGAGGAAGAGGCAGGCGTACAGGCCGACCCAGACGACGTCAACGAAGTGCCAGTAATACGACACGCCCTGGAAGGCGGCAAGCTCGCCGGGGTCCCCACCCTTACCGCGCATGCGGCCCAAGAGCAGGCACATGGCCAGCAGACCGATGAACACGTGGAGGCCGTGGAGTCCTGTCGTGATGTAGAAGACCGACCCGTAGGAGTTCGTGTACCAGCGAGTCGTCAGGTTCACCCATTCGTAGACCTGGTTTCCGACAAAGAGAACACCCATGACCAAGGAGATCACGACCCACTTCCGAGCCTTGACCCGCTCCATGTGCTCCTCGTGCCAGACCGCCATCCACATCGTGCCTGACGATGCAACGAGGATGATCGTGAAGATCCCCGCTTGGAGTGTGTCGAGTTCGGTCCCCTCCGGTGGCCAGACGGCGAGGTGTGCCCGAATGGTGAAGAGGGCAGCAAAGAGCCCTGAGAAGAACATCAATTCTGAACCCAGCCAGATCATGATCCCGATCGCCAACATTGGAGGGCGATCGTGGACGATCTTCTGCCTGCGAACAGGTGGGTCGGTCGTCAGTGCTTGCGTCACGATTCTCTTTCCTAGTCCACAGTGATCGGCATACGCCAAATCTGCTGCTCAGATCGTACTCAGCCCGTGCCGGTATCCGTGCGTTCTTCGTCGGGGATCTCCAACGCACTCTCCGGCAGGTCGACCGGAAAGGGCCGGGAACCGACCATTCGAAGTCGTCGGGTGGGCCGCGTCATCGCCACGTAGAGCGTTCTGAGTCCTCGGTAGGTCGGCTTGTGTTCACCCGTCGTGCCCTCAGCCCCTCGAGCCGCCACCTCGGCGGGCTCGACAATGACCACACCGTCGAATTCAAGACCGTGGGCTTGGTCTGTGGCCATGAGAACAAGCGGCGCTCCCAGACCCGGACCACCAGGTGCAGCCGGGTCCACGGGGTTCACCCCAGATCCTTCGAAGCCAGCAGCCAGAAGGCTCAGCATGGACCTCGGTGCGAGCACCGCAACGTGACCCGGCGAAACACGCTCGACCTCGTCTCGCGTGGCGGCAACAACTCTGGCCACCAACGCGTCCGGACTGACGATCTCGAGGCACGGTCGTTCGCCCACCTGGCGGACCGGGCGAGGTGCGACGAGTCCGGTACCGGCAGCATCGAGAACATGGCGAGAAACCTCGATGACCTCAGACGGCGTCCGATAGCTGACCGTGAGATCCACCCGGTGGGGGGCCTTCGTCACCCCAAGGTGCTCAGTGATCTCGTCCCAGCTCGAAGGAGCCCAACATCCCGTTGCCTGTGCGATATCTCCCACCAGTGTCATCGAGTTCGACAGCGACCGCCGCGCCAGCATGCGCAATTGCATCGGCGAGAGATCCTGCGCCTCATCGACCACGATGTGGCCAAAGGCGCGGATCTCGTCCTTTTCGGGATCCGGGCCCACCGGGTCACTGCCATCAAGACCTTGAGGCCAACCAGCGTCATTGCTCGGCTTCTCGACACGCCGCTTCGGTCGGCTCACCGCCCTCGATCCCAGCAAGGGGCGAATCTCGTCGATAAGAGCGATATCGGCGACGGTCCATGCCACAGCGTCAAGCGATACTGACCGATCACGCTGGAGCAACACATATTCGTCCTCGCTCAGGATCCCCTCTGAGGCGACTCGGATCAGGGGTGCCGCACCAAAGAGGTCATGCAGCAGCTCGTGGGCCGAAAGCCTTGGCCACATCCGGCGGAGCGCCTCTCGAATCTCTGGCATCTGGCGGATCTGGCGCGAGAAATCAGCGAGGTCGAACTCCTCATCACTGAGTTCCGAGCCTCGGCGCGATCGATACTGTGACGCCAGCGCCCCCATGACCTCGGCTTCGACGAAGCGTCGCCGAGCATTATGCGTTCCAGGCCGGCGCCTCGCTCGCCCAACGATGTCGGCTGAGGTGGACGCTCGGAAGCGGAGGGTCGAAGCCCCAAAGGGGATCAGCACATCTTCCTTCAGCGATCGCTGGCGGGTCCTCACCGCACGGGCCACAACCTGCGCCATCCTCGGGTCTCCCTTGAGCCGTTCAACCGGCTCAGACTCGGTTCCCCTCACCCTGGCCTCGCTGACAAGCCCCGCGATCGTCGAGAGGGTGACCCCAGTCTCACCAAGCGAGGGAAGGACCTGCTCGATGTAGCGAAGGAACAGCGGATTCGGGCCGACGACCAGAAGACCTTGGCGCTCGAGCGGGAACCGATGCGTGTAGAGGAGATAGGCGGCCCGATGAAGGGCGACCGCCGTCTTGCCGGTCCCGGGGCCTCCCTGCACGAGGAGAACGCCCGACAGCGGCGCCCTGATGATCTCGTCCTGCTCGCGCTGAATCGTGCCGACGATGTCAGACATCTGGCCCGTTCGGGCCTGGCCAAGGGCACTGAGAAGCGCTCCGGGGCCACCAAGACCCATCCCGCCGCCCACAAGGCCTTCATCCGCTGCTCCGGGGACGACGCCGGGGGCCTCGGGGGTTGCGAAGTACTCGTCTTCGACCCCCACCACGTTGCGATGGCTGATTGAGAGGTGGCGCCGCCTGACGAGGCCCTGTGGGTCAAGGCCTGTGGCTCGGTAGAAGGGTTCTGCAACCGGAGCTCGCCAGTCGACGATCATCGGCTCTCGACGATCATCCGAAACTGCTAGGCGACCAATGTGGAACACCTCAGGTGCCGAGGGGTCTTCGCCGGCGACATCGATCCGGCCGAAGGTCAGGGGCTGATCACCCACTTCGAGGTGCTCGAGTCGGGCGAGGCTTGTGCGGACCACGATGTCGCGCTCGGTTCGGGACTGAAACGTCCCGCCGCGTCCCGTATCGATGACCTCGTCGAGCATCTTGCGCGCCTCGACCCGCATCCATTCGAGCGCGTCGTATGCACGGTCCAAGAAGGACTGCTCCTCGACGATGTCACGCTCAGCGGCCACGGTGGATCCCTTGTCGGTCTTTAGAATGGGGGACGTCTGAGTCTAGGTGGTCAGGGCATCGACACCGCAAGGCGGTCGCTCCTCGCCCTCAGGCTGAGCCCTACGATGGGAGCGGAGCACGAGAAAAGGATTCCGACATGCTGGTTTCGACCATGAATGACGTCCCGGGGTATCGGATCACCGAGGTCAAGGGGGAGGTCTTCGGCCTGACCGTTCGATCTCGAAATGCCTTCTCGAATATCGGTGCCAGTTTCAAGGCCCTCAAGGGCGGCGAATTGAAGGGGCTGACCAAGAACCTTCAAACCAGCCGCCAGGAGGTCATGGAGCGCATGCAGGCCGAAGCAGAAGCCAAGGGAGCCAACGCCGTGATCGCATTTCGGTTCGACTCAGGAGAGATCGCCGACATGGGCTCTGAGATCTGTGCATACGGCACGGCCGTGATTATCGAACCGATTTCGTGACCGCATCGACACCTTCAAGTCCATTCCTCGACGCGTGTCGAGGTCGGGTTCCGTCGCGTACCCCGGTTTGGTTCATGCGCCAAGCGGGACGCTCGCTGCCCGAGTACCGGGCCGCCCGGGGTACCGGGTCGATCCTTGAGGCCATCGCCATCCCTGAGATCGCGGCCGAAGTGACGCTTCAGCCCGTTCGGCGCTACGGCGTCGACGCCGCAATTCTGTTCAGCGACATCGTGGTTCCCGTCGCGGCCATCGGTTTCGGCATCGATGTCGTCCCAGGGCGAGGCCCTGTGGCAGAACAGCCGTTTACCTCACGAGACGATCTGCGGAGGCTGCGACCGCTCGAACCAGACGTCGACATCCCTCATGTCGTCGAGACGGTCAAGATCCTTGCCGCAGAGCTCGACCCGGTCACCACGCCATTGATCGGGTTCGCTGGAGCACCCTTCACTGTCGCGAGCTACCTCGTCGAAGGAGGGCCTTCTCGAACCTTCTCCAAGGTCAAGGCACTCATGCACACTGACCCTGAGCTCTGGACAGATCTTTGTGAGGCGCTTGCTGATCTCGCCATCGCCTTCATCACCGCCCAAGTCAACGCAGGGGCCCAGGCGCTCCAGCTCTTTGACTCATGGGCCGGGGCGCTCAGCCCCCACGAGTACCGCCGCTTCGCTCTCCCCTCGACGCAACGGGTCATGTCGGAGCTCGGAGCGCTCGGCGTGCCACGGATCCTGTTTGGCGTAGGCACGGGAGAAATCCTGAGCTCGATGGCCACCTCAGGGGCCGACGTCATCGGCGTCGACTGGAGGGTTCCGCTCGATGACGCAACGCTACGGATTGGTGATCGACCCCTCCAGGGGAACCTTGATCCGGCGATCTGCCTCGCTCCGATCCCAGTGGTCGAGCAGGAGGCACGGGATGTTCTGCGCCGAGGAGCCCATGCGCCGGGCCATATCTTCAACCTTGGTCACGGCGTTCTCCCTGAAACAAATCCCGACACCATGAAGGCCGTGGTCGACCTAGTCCACGCCGAAGGTAGAGCAATCGCTGAGAAGGAGACGGCTCGATGAGCGACGTCATTGGAGTTCTGGTTATGGCCTACGGCTCACCCGCCAATCGCGCGGAAGTCGAGCCGTATTACACAAAGATCCGTCATGGGCGAGCCCCCACCGCCGAGCAGCTCGCGGATCTCGTCCGTCGCTATGACGCCATCGGAGGCATCTCACCGCTCGGCGAGCGAACTGACGCGCAAGTCCGCGGTTTGGCTGCGGCCCTCGAGAGGCGAGCACCGGGTCGCTTCGACGTCCGCTTCGGCTCGAAGTACACCGAACCCAGCATTGAGGTCGCCGCCCAATCCTTCATCGATGACGGCATCACCACCGTGGTGGGAATAACCCTGACCCCTCACTCGGCCACGATGGGCTCAGGGGAATATCTCAATCGGGCCGCCGTCGCCCTTGAGGAGCACGCCACGCTGATCAGAATCGACCAGTGGTACGACACCGCAGGGTTTGCTGAGCTCATGGCGGCACGCGTGCAGGACGCCATCGCCCAGATCCCCACTGAGCGAAGGGCTGGAGCGCTCACCCTCTTCACCGCTCATTCGTTGCCCCAGCGAATCCTCGAGATTGGGGACCCCTACCCCGACCAGCTCGCTGACTCAGCCCAGAACATAGCGGACGCTGCCGGGATCGGGGCCTACGAGATTGCCTGGCAGAGCGCGGGGCGAACCCCTGACCCTTGGATCGGTCCTGACATCCTCGACGTCATCAAGGGCCTGCCAGAACGAGGCATCGACGCCGTGGTTATCTGCCCGGTCGGTTTCGTCGCCGATCACCTCGAAGTCCTCTATGACGTCGACGTCGAGGCACAGGCGGCGGCGGCCGCAGCTGGGATCGTTCTCACGAGAACAGCCTCGCTCAATGACGACCCTCGTTTCCTTGATGTCCTCGCCACCCGCGTCCTTGAGGTGTCCGCCTAACCATGGCGACACCGGGAAGCCGGGAAGTTGTCGTGGTCGGGGCCGGGATCGCCGGGTTGACCGCCGCCTACGAGCTGACCGGCGGCAGGGTGCCGCTCGGCACGTCCGGTCCACTCGTGACGGTGATCGAGACGTCAGAGCGCGTGGGGGGGAAACTCGGGATGACCACCGTTGGTGGCATTCAGGTTGACGCTGGCCCCGATGGCGTCCTTGCCCGACGACGCGAGGCCGTCGATCTCTGCGAGGAACTTGGGCTCTCGGGCGACCTACGCCCGATCGCCGCTTCCGGAGCCTCTGTCTGGGCCCGAGGGCGTCTCCGCGCCCTCCCCGAGAATCTGCAGCTTGGCATACCCACCGACTGGAATGCCCTTCGCCGGAGCCGGGTCCTCAGCCCAGCGGGCCTCTTGAGGGCACTGCTTGACGTGATCGCCCCTCGCCCCGCCTCTCGAGGGCCCCTCCAAGACCGGACCATCGGTGCTCTCGTCGGGCGAAAACTTGGCCCCGAGGTGGTCTCGACCCTTGTCGACCCGATGATCGGAGGCATCATCGCCGGCCGGGTGGCTGAGATGAGTGCCGCCGCCATGTTTCCTCCTCTCCTCAGCGCCGCCCAGCAGCGCGGCGGCCTGATGGCCGCCCTGCGCCATCAATCGGCGCCGGTGGTACCCGGACCGGCTCAGAGTCCCTCTGGCGACTCTGAGAACGGCACCGACGCCGGCGGTGACGGAACCGAGGCGCCCGCATTCGTCACCTTGGAGGCCGGGATGGGATCACTCCCCGATGTTCTCCGTGCCCTCCTTGAGTCCCGAGGGGTCAGGTTTGTCATGGGCACCGAGATCTCCAGCCTGCGGAGGCAACAGGGAACCCCAACCTCCTGGGCGGTCGAATCAGCAGCCACCACCACCTCAGCCGATGCGGTGATCCTTGCCACCCCATCGGCGGCAACGGCATCGATCCTTCGGCCTCTCGACCCTGAGGTGGCGGCGCTTCTCGACCAGATTGAGTACTCGAGCGTCGGGGTCATCACCTTCGAGTTCTCCGAAGGTACCGTCACGCTGCCCGAGCACGGCACTGGTGTCTTAGTGCCTCCCGGTACACCGATTCCCATCGGCCCACGGGCCGGTGAGCGCTTCTTCACGACTGCGCTGACGTTCCTCGATCGAAAGTGGCCCCACCAGAAACGACCGGGAAGCATTCTGCTCCGCACTTCAGTCGGACGGAGTGATGACACTCGGATGGCGTCGATGTCAGACGAGGCCTTGACCGCAGCCGCCCTCGACGAGATGGCCGTGCTCTTCGATGGTGTCGGCGTCCCCCTGGCATCTCGCGTCTCGCGGTGGAATGAGTCGCTGCCGCAATACCGGGTGAACCACCTCATGCGAGTCGCAGGCATCGAGGCCGGCGTTGCCCGACTCCCGGGTCTTGCAGTCTGTGGAGCGGCGTATCGAGGGGTCGGCGTCCCTGCCTGCATCGCCTCAGGAAGAGCGGCAGGTCGATCAATTTCTTCGGCACTCAATCTTGATCGATGATGCTTTCTCGGCTCGCTCGATCTGTCACCGTGGCCTCGCTGCTCGCCGGGCTCCTCGGCGGGATTGTCGCATCGATGTCACTGCCACCGTTCGGATTCTGGCCTGTCGGAATCCTCGGGGTGGCAATGCTGTTGCTGGCATGCGAAGAGCACGCGATTTCCCGTCGCTCACTGACCGGGTTCGCCTTCGGTCTCGGATTATTCGTCCCAGGTTTGTGGTGGGCACAGCACTTTAATTGGTACGGCGCCCTCGTTCTCATGGGTATCGAGGCGCTTTTCTTTGCCGCAGCGGGTGCGGCAATGACGCCGGGACGAGGTCGGACCCTCAGCGCGATCGGCGCCCTCACCTTGGCCGAGCTCCTCCGTGAACGATGGCCGCTCGGTGGCCTCCCGATCGGGGGTCTGCCCTTAGGACAGACCAATGGGCCTCTCCTCGACATCGCCCGACTTGGAGGTCCGGTCGGCATCATGATGGCAATCGTCGTCGCGGCAGCCGGTGCTCGGATCCTCAGCACCTCGCTTGCCGCGAGAGCCGGAAACGGCTCTGACGCTGCCAGAAGGGCCGTCCACGGCCTCGGCCTCCTCGGCGTCGTGGTCGTCGTCGGGCTGACCGGGTTCCTGAGTCCCTCGGGCGGCACACCAACGCGCCTCGTGGCGACCGCCGCCGTCCAAGGTGGCGGTGAACGAGGAACGTCGGCCCAGCAGGTAGATCCAGCATCGGTGACTGATGCCACACTCAGGGCTACCGAAGCGGTTCCCCCGGGCACCGCACTCACCGTCCTGCCCGAGGACGTCGTCGGCCTCAGCACTCGATTCGCAGGTTCCCCTGAGCAGGCGGCCCTGTCGACTCAGGCACGACGGATCTCAACCACCCTCCTCGCCGGCGTCACCACGCCACACGGTGTCTCACAGTTCGACAACTTCGTGGTCGCCTTCGACGCTGAAGGCCAGGTGACAGGACGAGTTCTCAAGGTCCACCGTGTCCCCTTCGGCG
>Ga0194055_10003247_pt1 | contig 12548 bp, 14 predicted proteins | sample SepL449m_MetaG_FD_155482 | JGI IMG/M metagenome (GOLD analysis project Ga0194055, IMG submission 155482) | Anoxic zone freshwater microbial communities from boreal shield lake in IISD Experimental Lakes Area, Ontario, Canada - Sep2016-L442-9m | ecosystem: Environmental > Aquatic > Freshwater >... | reverse complement strand
GTAACGGCGGTGGCCGCGGCCGGCTCGGGCGAGTCGTTCTTGGCGGCGATGTGGGTGGTCATAGGCGGCTGGGCGGCGGCCGGTCGAGACGGGGCTGACGGACGCTGGACGCGGCGGGCCGGCGCCGAGGCGCGGCCGGTGCGGCCGGCCGGACTTTGGGACGTCGACGAACTGGCGGGCGCGACTGAGGCCTGATCCGATGAGTTTGCGGTGGCGTCTGCGGTGTCGGCCCAGGCCACGCCGGTACCGGTGGCCACTGCCGCGCTCACGCCGAGTGCGACAGCCAGACCGCCGATCCGACCGACGTGCGTGGTGGCGGCCCATGGGCAATTCATCGAAGTACTCTCCTACCTCTGGCTAACTGCGGATCACTGCGGCTGGCAAACCGGGAAACCCCGGTGACCCGGCAACTGGCACTCTGAACTGTACCCGTACTGGCACACGATCATCTCAGACGCGCAGGGATCTTCCAAGGTGTGACCGGTGGCCCCGGTCTCGTCCAGCAAAACCTGATGAGGCTCAACGACCGCGCTGTGGCAACAACCTGGCGCAGCTCACAGAATCAGCAAAGCCAGTCGCACCGCCTCTCCGAGGAGGACGGCGAGCAGCACGAAGTAGACCCACTTGCCGGCATTGGGCCCCAGCGACACCTGGGTTCCGACCCGAGATCCGGCGATCGAACCGAGCGACAGCGGTAACGCCCACAGCCAATCGATCTGTCGGTTCACCGCGAACACGATCGTGCCGAGCAGTGCGACAAGGCCGAGGGCGAAGACCTTGATCGCGTTGGCCTCCCGGATCGGGAAACCGGCCAGCAGAACCAGAACAGCCAGCATGTAGGTCGCCGAATCCAAAACGATCAACCCCGCCCAGGCTCCGATCGCGAACACGGCCGCCAAGATCAACGGCCCCGAAGCCCGGGGCGGGTTGGCGACCTCGACAGCCAGCCATTTCGACGGGTTGATGAGCACCAGTAGGGCGGCGACCCCCAGGGCGAACACCGTCACCCGGATAGTGCGGATATCGCTGAGGTTCTCCGCCGCGATCAGGCCCATCACCGCCCCGGCGAGCAACGGAACCTACAGTCGCAGTGCGGGTTTCCACGGCATCTGGCCGGACTGGTGGAATTTCCACACCGCCACGACGCAACCCAAGAGGACCGGCACGCGGTTGGTGGCATTGGCCAGCATGGGGTGAAGGCCCAGGCCGATCATGACCGGAAGGGTCACCGCGGTACCGCTTGATGCGACCGTGTTGAGAAACCCGGCGATGAGGCCTGCGCTGAGGAGCAGCAGAAGCGTGTTGAGGCCGATGCTCTGAACCACAATCGGAGGAGTCTAGGGACCCGCGAGCAACTCCGCCATCTTCCCGATGACCCCCTGCAGGGCCTTGAACGGACGGATCATCACCTTCACCGAGGTGATCTTCCCGTCGTCGTTCCAGTGGATAATGTCGATGCCCTCGACCGAGAGACCGTCGAAGGCAGCGGCGAAATGCAGCACCGCCGAATCGGCGCCGATCCACTTCTCGACATAGTGGAACCCGCTCTGCGAGAACATCTGCTCGGCGGCGCGGAGGTAGGCGACTGCGGTGGCCCGGCCGCGCTGCGGGGTGAACACCGCGGGGGAGTGGAACACCGCGTCCTCGGCGAGCATATCCTCAAGTTCGGTAGTGAGATGCTCGCCTCGTTCGGCTTCGGTAGTCTGCCCGGCCTCGATCACCCGCAGCCACCGCTCGATCACGGGCGGCGTCTCGGTGACACCCGTGCTCACCAGTTCCACACCGCCATGTCCGCCGGCGGGTACTGCTGGCAGATATCGGTGGTGTTGGCCGCGACGCCCTTGTTGTTGAAGAACAGCTTGGCGTGGTTGGGCCACTGGAACGCCAGCGGGTCGGAGTAGATGTTGGTGGCCAACTCTTCCGACCAGGCACGCCGGTCCGCAGGGGTCTTGGCGAAGAAGCCATGGATGTAGTCCTGCGCGGCCTGCTGTATCTCCGGGGACTTGTTGTTGTAGTCGATCATGTAGCGCTCGTAGTAGACCGGTTCCACATCGCGCGCGGCAGCCATGATCTGCTCGGCGGTGCACGGGGTGATGATCATGCGGTGCGGGATCGGGTAGTCGTCAGTGGCGTCGGCGGCGGCGACGGCCGCGTGTACGACTCCCGCAACGGCCAGCGCCGACACCGCGAGGGTTATCCCGGCCCGCCTGATTGTTGATGGCATAGCACTCATCATGAACCTCCTCGGGCTCCGGCGCTCACGGTCTCGCGGTCGGGGGTGGCCGTCTCGACAGCATTCGGTTCGGGCCATGGCTGGGGGACCGGGCGTTGGCGCACCACCTGCGGCCACCAGAACCAGCGCCCGAGCAGTGCCGCGATGGTCGGCGTCATGAACGATCGGATCACCAGGGTGTCGAACAGCAGGCCCAATGCGATGGTGCTGCCGATCTGCCCGGCCACCAGAAGGTCGCTGACCAGCATCGAGGCCATGGTGAAGGCGAAGACCAGACCGGCCGAGGTCACCACCGCACCGGTGCCGCCCATCGACCGGATGATGCCGGTGTTGATGCCCGCGTGGATCTCCTCCTTGAAGCGGGAGACCAGCAGCAGGTTGTAGTCCGAGCCGACCGCCAACAGGACGATGATCGACATCGCCAGCACCATCCAGTGCAGCGGGATGCCGAGGATGTGCTGCCAGATGAGCACCGCCAGGCCGAACGATGTGCCCAGCGACAACGCGACGGTCCCGACGATGACCGCTGCCGCGACGACGCTTCGGGTCAGAACCAGCATGATGACGAAAATCAGGCACAGCGAAGCCAATCCGGCGATCAACAGGTCGTAATTGGCGCCCTCCTGCATGTCCTTGTAGGCCGAGGCGGTGCCGCCCAGGTAGACCTTGGAGCCCTCCAGCGGGGTGCCCTTGATCGATTCGAACGCGGTGTTCTTGATCTTGTCGACCAGCGCCAGACCCTGCGGGGTCGCGGGATCATTCTCGTGAGCGATGATGAACCGCACCGACTTCCCGTCCGGTGAGATGAACATCTTCATCCCGCGCTTGAACTCTTCGTTCTCGAAGACCTCCGGCGGCAGGTAGAAGGAGTCGTCGTTCTTGGCGGCGTCGAAGGCCTGGCCCATGGCATTGGCGTTTTCCTGCATGGCCTGCATCTGATCCTGCAGACCGCCCATGGTCGACTGCATGGTCAGCATGGTGGTCTTCATGGCCTTCATGTTCTCGATCATCGGCGGCATCACCGTGAGCATCTGTGGCATCAGCTGGTCGAGTTGGTCCATGTTGATCACCAGCGAGCCGAGATCGTCACTGAGCTTGTCGATGCCGTCGAGGGAGTCGAACACCGACCGCATCGCCTGGCAGACCGGGATGTCGAAACAGTGTGGCTCCCAATAGAAGTAGTTGCGAATCGGCCTGAAGAAGTCGTCGAAGTCGGCAATGTGGTCGCGCAGTTCCTGGGTGGTGGCCACCATCTCCTTGGTCTTGCCGACCATTTCGTGGGTGACACCGGTGAGCTGTTGCATGAGGCCGTACATCTGCTCCATGTTGTCGACGGTGGCCTGCATCTCGTCGCCCATCTTGAGCATGTCTTTCATGCGGTCCTGCATGTAGGACATGTTCAGCTGCTGGGTGGCGCCGGACATGCTGACGATGAACGGGATCGAGGTGTGCTCGATCGGGGTCCCCCGCGGGCGGGTGATCGCCTGGACGCGGCCGACCCCGGGGATGTGGAAGATGTTCTTGGCGACCTTGTCGATGACGAGCATGTCCGCCGAATTACGCAGATCGTGGTCGGTTTCGATCATCAGAAGTTCGGGGTTCATCCGGGCCTGCGGGAAATGCCGGTCGGCGGCGGCGTAACCGAGATTGGCCGGGATGCCGGGTGGTAGGTACTTGCGGTCGTTGAAGTTGCTGACGTAGGACGGCAGCGCCAGCAGGCCGACCAGAGCCAACGCGATCGAGGCCGCCAGAATCGGTCCGGGCCAGCGCGCGACAGCCGTCCCGACCCGCCGCCAGCCCCGGGTCTTCATCTTGCGTTTCGGATCGAACAGACCGAAATGGCTGCCGATGGTCAGGATCGCCGGAGCCATCGTCAGGGCCGCCGCGACGGCGATGAGCATGCCGATGGCGAGGGGGGCGCCCAGGCTCTGGAAGTAGGGCAAGCGGGTGAAGTGCAGACAGAAGGTGGCTCCGGCGATGGTCAGACCCGAGCCCAGGATCACGTGCGCGGTGCCGTGATACATGGTGTAGAAAGCGGTTTCGCGGTCCTCGCCGTCGAGTCGGGCTTCGTGATAGCGGCCCATGATGAAGATGGCATAGTCGGTCGCCGCCGCGATCGCCATCGTCGTCAGCAGGTTCACCGCGAAGGTCGACAGCCCGATGACGTCGTGGAAGCTGAGCAACGCGACGATGCCCCGGGCAGCGCCCAGTTGAATGAACACCATCATCAGAACCAGCACCACGGTGACGATGGAACGGTAGACCAGCAGCAATGTGACGAAGATGACCACGAGGGTCACCGCGGTGATCTTCTGGACGCCCTTGTCGCCGGAGTGGTGCTGGTCGTAGACCATTGCGGCCGGGCCGGTCACGAAGACATCGACCCCCGGCGGTGGCGATGTCTTCGCCACCAGATCACGGACCGCCTGGACAGACTCGTTGGCCAGCCTCTCGCCCTGGTTTCCGGCGAGGTAGATCTGGACGTAGGTGGCCTTGCCGTCGGCGCTCTGCGCACCCGATGCCGTGAGCGGGTCGCCCCAGAAATCCTGGACGTTCTGCACGTGTTTGGTGTCCGCCCGCAACGTGGCGATGAGACCGGCGTAGTAGTCGTGGCTGTCCTGACCCAGCGGCGCTTGTCCTTCCAGCACGACCATCGCCGAGGAATTGGACTCGAACTCGTCGAATACGTGACCGACCCGCTTCATGGCCTGCAATGAGGGGGCGTCGTCGGGGGCCATCGACACCGAGTGCATCTGGCCCACGACTTCCAGCTGCGGGATGCTGGTGTTCAGCACCACAACCAGGGCGATCCAGAAGAGCAGGATCGGAATCGAGAGCAGCCGGATGATCCGGGGGATCGCGGGATGCGCTCCCACGTGGCGGTTGGATGCGTTGTTCTCGGTCACCGGGATGACGGGAATGGCGGGAATGACCGCGGCGCTCGACGCCCTCTTGCGTCTCAGCTGCTTGACCATTGAATTCCCTGCGATCGTGGATAAGACACCGAAAAGAAGATTAGCTCATGTAACAGTTTGGCCTACAATCACGGCTATGACGATTCTGGGACGCGTCGCGTCCGGTGCTCTGGCTGCCCTTTGGACCACGGCAGTAGCAATTGTGGTGGCGGTACCGGCCCAGGCCGATCCCGACATCGATTTCGCCGACCAGTTGCACGGCTTCGGCATCTACGGCCAGCGCGACTACAACGCCTGGCTGGGCAAGATCACCTGCAAGCGGCTCGAACGCGGGGTCGACGGTGACGCCTATGCGTCGATGAACTTCGTCTCGCGCAACCTGGCGCGGGGGACGTCGAGTGAGCAGGCCGCGCAGTTCCTCGGCGCGGCGATCAGCACCTACTGCCCGGACCTGGCCGGCGCGCTGCGCAACTGAGCGTCATTCCTGATCAGCTACGCCGCACGCTCGCCGGAAGGCGAGGCCTTTCGAACACGCGTCACGTGGTGGCTCCAGACCAGCAGCACCAGAACTCCGCCACAGACGATGCCGGACAGGTTGACCGCCAGTTGGGCGGCCGACCCGGCAGCGACGTTCCACCATCCCTTCGTGGCGGCGATGACGGCGAAGCCGGCCGCCGGCACCGTTGTCACCGAGATGAAGACACCGACCAGCGCCGTGGACTTGCGTGAGACCAGTGCCAGCATGCCGGCACCCCCGGCCAGCATCGCCACGACGAACGACAGTGGTCCCACCTGAAAGATGAAGTCGACCTCGCTGAGCTGCCGAGTGCTCCGCAGACGGATCCAGCCGACCGCCTCACCGGCCAGCACTGCGGCTGCAGTCACCACCATGGCCACCGGGAACCCGACCAGCAGGGCCGCCGCGGCCGGCCGCGCCATCCCCGTGCGCCGGTGCACCAGAGCCACCGCCAACCCGGCGAGCGGGCCGAACTCCGGGCCGATGACCATCGCGCCGACGATCGTGACCGGGGAATCGGTGACCACGCCGATGGCCGCGATCAAGCAGGCCAGGCACAGGAACAACACGAACGTCAGATTGAGGGTCGCGTCGTCGCGCGTGCGGACCACGAGTTCGTCCCATGTTTGCGCGACGGTCGCACGGCCTCCGTTATCGGGGCGGTCGGCATCGCCGGAGGGCTGGTTCATATCCCGGGGCACCTCACCACACCTGCCATCGCCGCGCGCTACCCCGCCAGCTTCCCGTTGTCGATCGCGTAGACCGCCCCGTGCACCGCGGCTGCGTCGTCGCTGGCCAGAAATGCGATCACGCTCGCCACCTCATCGGCCTCCATCAGACCGCGCGGCGCGGCGATCCGCATGATGAGCGCGAAGTCGGCGTTCTCCGGCGCGGCGAACTCGGTGACCTGCGGGGTGCGCATTCCGCCGGGGCAGACCACATTGACCCGCAGCCGTTCGCGGGTGTACTCGACCGCCAGCGCCCGGGTCAGGCCGACGATGCCGTGCTTGGCGGCGCAGTAGCCCGCCGAGTACACCTCGCCCTCGACCCCGGCGACTGACGAGACGTTCACGATGTTGCCGGCCGACTCCAACAGGTGCGGCAGCGCAGCCCGGCACAGGTAGAACGGGCCACTGAGATTGGCCGCCAGGTCGTAGGCCCAGTCGTCGTCGGTCACCTCGGCGGTGTGACGCATCTGATGGAACCCGGCGGCGTTCACCAGCACGTCGAGTCGGCCGAACCGTTGCACGCACTGGATCACCGCGTCCCGGCAGGCTTGCGGACTGGTGATGTCCGCCGCGGCGAACGCCCCACCCGGCACCGACTCGAAGACTGCAGACATCCGCCCGGTGTCGCGAGCGACGCCGAACACCGAGGCGCCGCGCTGGGCGAACAACTGCGCGACGGCCGCCCCCAATCCCGACGAGGCCCCGGTCACCAGCGCCACTTTTCCGGTCAGCTGTGCCATGTCTGCCTTCCACCGATCCGATCGTGGGTTTTACGCGTGAACATCACGCTGTCCGACGGCGTTACGCAGTCCGGAGCAGTTGTAGCAACCAACGCAGCCCACGCAATCACGGCAGCGGGCGCAGCCGAGACAACCGATGCAACCCCGGCACGCCAAACATGCCAGGCAGCCGATACTTTCACGCATGAACAGGCACAGGATCATCAGCACACTGCCGGCGATGGCGACACTGCCTGCGGTGAGGGCGGACCCGGCGATGGCGACACTGCCTGCGGTGAGGGCGGACCCGGCGATGCCGACACTGCCTGCGGTGAGGGCAGACCCGGCCACTGCGACGCTGCCTGCGGTGGACTGCGAGCGGACCGTGGCGGTGGAACTGACGGTGGCCATGGGGCAATCTCAACCCACCAGCACCGTGGGCGTGTCGGAATCGGTGATCGAGCCGCGGTCTTGGCCGCAAACCGCAGCTAGAACCGCTGGTCAATCATCTGCTAAAACCCCTGCTCAATCATTACACGTAGGTGACCAAGTCGCGCTCGGTTGGGCGTTGGGCCCCTGCGTCGTCTTGAATTAGAGCATCACAGCGGGCGAGGGAATCCGGGGACAGGAGCGAACATTGCGTGCGATCGACGCCACGACGCCGAGCGGCGGGCGTGGAAGCGCAGCCGGCCTGGTGGCCGCGCCGCCGGGGCCGGAATTCGAAATCTGGCGGAACGGGATGCGGCGCAGGGCACTTGAGCACGTTGCCGATTTCGTCGATACCCGGTGTGTGCCCCAGTTGGAGTGCACCGGCGTCGACGTCGCCGCTGATGTGTTGGTCGGGTTCGTCGACGGTGGCAAGTGTCTGCGGTCGACGTTCATGTACCTGGGCTGGCTGTGCGGGGCCGACCCCGACGACGCCGCACTGCGCGCCGCATCCGGACTGGAGCTGCTGCACGCGTTCGCCCTGCTGCAGGACGACGTCATGGACGATTCGCCACTGCGCCGCGGGCGGCCCGCCGCCCATGTGCAGTTCGGGCAGTGGCACCTCGAGCGCGGATTGTCGGGCCCGGCTGACCGGTTCGGCGCATCGCTGGCGGTGCTGCTGTCAGATCTCTGCCTCGTCTGGGCCGAGCAGATGATGCGGGAGAGCGGTGTCGGGCACGACGCCCTGTCCCGGGCCTGGCCGCATTACGACGCCATGCGCATCGAACTGGCCGTAGGTCAGTGCGCCGACGTGGCCAACGACGCCGGTGCGCAGCCGGATCTGGAGACCGTGCTCGATGTCGCACGCCGGAAATCCGGTAACTACACGGTTCGCCGGCCGCTGGAGATCGGCGCGGCCATGGCCGGGCGGGAGCCACTGATCGACGCCCTTGGCGCCTATGGCAGCGCCGTCGGCGAGGCATTCCAGATGCGCGACGACGTCCTCGGCGTGTTCGGCTCGCCCGCGGTGACGGGCAAGCCCGCCGGCGGGGACCTGGCCGAGCGCAAAGCCACCAGCCTGGTGGTGGCGGCTCAGCGGATGGCCGATTCGGCCATTCGCCGGCAGTTCGCCGACTTGATGAAAGCCGAGGAATTGACCGACTCCGATATCGCCCACTGGCGCACGCTGATCGTGGCGACCGGAGCGGTGGATTGGATCGAAGAACTCATCGCCGAGCGGGTGGCCGCTGCCACCGATTGCCTCGGCGATGTCCGGATCGACGACTGGGTGCAGTCCGCGCTGGCCGATATGGCCGCGGTATGCACCCTGCGGATTACCTGAGCACCGAGGAGATCTTGTAATGCGAACTGTTTCTGGAAAGACCGACCACGTCGTCGTGGTCGGCGCCGGACTGTCCGGGCTGTCCGCCGCGATGCAACTCGCCGGGCAGGGCCGCTCGGTGACCGTCGTCGAGCGCTATGGCTTCCCGGGAGGGCGGGTCGGTCAGGCCGACATCCGCGGCTACCGGATCGACACCGGTGCCACGGTCCTGACGATGCCGGACATCATCGAAGAGGCATTCGACGCGGTCGGCGCCTCGATGTCGGATTATCTGGAGCTGATGCCGTCGGACCCGGCCTATCGTGCTTCCTTCGCCGACGGCTCAAGGCTGGACGTGCACGCCGACGGCGACCGGATGGCTGCCGCGATCGAGGAGTTCGCCGGCCCGGAACAGGTCGCCGGCTACTGGCGGCTCCGGAACTGGCTGACCGAGCTGTACAAGTTGGAGATCGACGGCTTCATCGGATCCAACTTCTCCTCCCCGATGTCGTTGCTCACCCCGCAGCTGGGAAAGCTGGCGGCTATCGGCGGATTCCGCGGGTGGGAGAAGATGGTGGGGCGCTTCATCACCGACGAGCGCCTGCAGCGGATCTTCACCTTCCAGGCGCTCTACGCCGGTGTTCCGCCCCAGCGGGCGCTGGCCGCCTACGCGGTCATCGCCTACATGGACACCATCGCCGGGGTGTACTTTCCGCGCGGCGGTATGCGGGCTGTCCCCGAAGCGCTCGCGGCCGCTGCCACCGATGCCGGTGTCCAGTTCCGGTACAACACAAGTGTGACCCGGCTGGAACGGTCCGGCTCCAGGGTCACCGCGGTGACCACCGACTCCGGCGACCGGATCGCCTGCGACGCAGTCGTTCTCACCACTGACCTGCCGCTGACCTACCAGCTTCTGGGGCGCACGCCACGTCGCCCCATCAAGTTCCGCCCGTCGCCGTCCGCGGTGGTCATGCACGTCGGGGTGCCGTCGGTCGGGGGTGCGCTGCAGCACCACAACATCAGCTTCGGTGCCAACTGGTCGCAGACCTTTGACGAGATCATCGACGAAGGGAAGTTAATGAGCGACCCGTCGCTGCTGGTCACTATGCCCACCGCAGGCGACCCGACGCTCGCGCCCGAGGGACGCGATTTGTTGTTCGTCCTCGCACCGTGTCCGAATCTCGATGTGGGCAAGGTGAATTGGTCCGCCCAGGGCGATACCTATGCCCGCCAGATCCTCGCCACCGCCGCCGAACGACTGCTGCCCGGGCTCGACCACGACGCTGACATTCTCGACGTCGTCACCCCCGCGGATTGGGCGCGTCAGGGGATGCTTGCGGGCTCGCCCTTCGCGTTGGCGCACACGTTCTCCCAGACCGGTCCGTTCCGCCCCGCCAACCTGGTGCGCGGCGTCGACAACGCTGTCCTGGCGGGCGGATCGACGGTGCCCGGAGTCGGTGTGCCCACTGCGTTGATATCCGGAAGGCTGGCCGCCGAGCGCATCACCGGGCCGATCGACGATCAATCAGACCGGCGGACGATAACGATCGCAGGTGCGCGAGCATGACCAAGACCGAGTTGCACGCCGCCGGCATCGAGGACGACCGGCTCCGCGAGTCCTACCGATACTGCCGACGTCTCAACGCCCAGCACGGACGCACCTACTTCCTGGCCACCCGGCTGCTGGCCCCCTCCCAGCGTCCCGCCGTGCACGCCCTCTACGGGTTTGCCCGCTACGCCGACGACATCCTCGACGACCTGAACTCCGGTGCCGGTGTCACCGAGCGGTCGGCCCGGCTGGAACTGCTGGCCTCGAGTTTCGTCAAGGCCGATGCGGCCGGCGAACCGGTGCTTCCGGCCGTCCTGGACACCGCGCGGACCTATCGCATACCGCTGGGCCTGTTCGACGAGTTCCTGACCGCGATGCGGATGGATCTCACCGTCACCGACTATCCCGACCGGCCGGCGCTGGACCGCTACATGCGTGGCTCCGCCGAGGTCATCGGCCTGCAGATGCTGCCCATTCTGGGTACGGTGGGGCCGCTGCGCGACGCAGAACCCTGCGCGGAGGCGCTGGGCAGGGCTTTCCAACTCACCAACTTCCTGCGCGACATCAACGAGGACCTCGACCGCAACCGCGTCTACCTGCCCGCCGACGAACTGGCTGCCTTCGGCGTGGACCGCGAACTGCTGATCTGGTGCCACGACAACCAGCGCACCGACCCGCGGGTGCGCCAGGCGCTGGCCGCCCAGCACGCGATCACCAGGGCCATCTACCGCGAGGCGTACAAGGGCATCGCGCTGCTGGCACCGCAGTCGCGGCCGTGTGTGACGGCTGCCTACACGCTGTACTCCGAAATCCTCGACCGGATCGAGGACATCGACTTCGCGGTCTTCAGCCAGCGGGCCTCGGTCGGCATGGGCCGGCGCTTGCAGGTGTTCACCGGTGGGCTGGTGCGTGCCCGCCGTGCCCGGCGGCTGTCCGCCGCCTGAGGCGGGCGCCTGATGGACAAATGGCAATATCTGCTGTTGCTGGGCGGCTGCCTGCTGATCACCCTGCCATTGGATTTCGTCGGTGAAGGTGTCTACCGCCAGCCGGGACGTCTGCTGCGAGCGCTGGCACCGGTGGTCGCGGTCTTCCTGGTCTGGGATGCCATTGCGATCGCCGCCAAGGTCTGGCACTACAACCCCCGGTATGTCAGCGGGATCAACGTGCCGTTCATGCCGCTGGAGGAGTTACTTTTCTTCGTGGTCATTCCGATCTGCGGCCTGTTGACCTACAACGCGGTCAACGCGGGGCTGGCCAGGATGGCCACCAAGCGCGAACGTGTCGCGGACCGGAGCCGTCGGTGATCGGACTGGGCTATACGCTGCCGGCCGTGGTCTCCGTCATCGTGGTGTGTGTGTTGGAATTAGCGGTGTTGCGCACCGGCCTGTTCCGCACGCCGGCCTACTGGATATCGATGGGAATCGTGCTGTTCTTCCAGGTTCTGACGGACGGGTGGCTGACGAAGCTGTCCGCCCCGATCGTCATCTACAACTCCGAGCACACCTCGGGCATCCGCTTCCCCTGGGACATTCCCGTCGAGGACTTCCTGTTCGGTTGGGCACTGGTGACCGGCGTTCTGCTGCTCTGGGAAAGGCAGCGGGTGAAGCGGTGAGCGTGCGGAATCGAGGATTGTCCGGATCCGGCCTGGCCAGGGCCGAGGTGCCCGGGGCGTTCGACGTCGGCGCGCAGGCCTACGACCGGCTGGTCGGCGCCAACCCCGGCTACCACGATCACCTGCGGATCTCGGCGCGTCGCATGCGGGTACCCAACGGCGGGCGGGGCCTGCGACTGCTCGACGCCGGATGCGGGACGGGCGCCTCCACCGCCGCGCTGCTGGAAGCCGCGCCGCACGCCGAGATCGTGGCCGTCGACGCCTCGGCGGGCATGCTCGAGCAGGCCGCGTCCAAGTCCTGGCCGGACACGGTGCGGTTCGTGCACACCCCGATCGAGGCATTGGCCGATGCCGGGGTGCACGGTCCGTTCGACGGCATCCTGGCGGCCTATCTGCTGCGCAACCTGGCTGACCCCGACGCCCAGCTGCGCCGGTTCACAGAGCTGCTGCGACCCGGGGCCACTCTGGCCGTCCACGAATACTCGGTGCGCGATTCCAAAGCCGCCCAAGCGATCTGGAACGCCGTGT
>Ga0194055_10003242_pt1 | contig 12557 bp, 9 predicted proteins | sample SepL449m_MetaG_FD_155482 | JGI IMG/M metagenome (GOLD analysis project Ga0194055, IMG submission 155482) | Anoxic zone freshwater microbial communities from boreal shield lake in IISD Experimental Lakes Area, Ontario, Canada - Sep2016-L442-9m | ecosystem: Environmental > Aquatic > Freshwater >... | reverse complement strand
AACTAAAGGCGCCAAGTTACCGGTAACGGCTGTGTCGTGGGAAGAATGCCAGGAGTTCATTAAGAAGTTGAATGATAAGACGAAAGGCGGTTACAGGTTGCCAACAGAGGCTGAATTTGAATATTCATGCAGGGCAGGAACAAGTACAGCATATTCGTATGGAGATAGCCTATCAAAGAGTGATGCAAATTTTGCTGGTGACAGCATAAAGGAAGTAGGAAGTTACAAGCCGAATGCATTTGGTCTATATGATTTACATGGCAATGTGGGGGAATGGTGTGAGGATTGGTATGGAGATTATCCAGTGGGAGCGGTGACAGATCCGAAGGGTACTGCGACGGGAGAACTCCGTGTGTTGCGGGGCGGGTCTTCCAGCCTCTTTGCTTCGAATGCTCGCTCTTCCAACCGGCTCAGCGACACGCCGACCTTTCGGGTCAGCGACCTTGGGCTCCGTTTGGCGAAGACAAAGTAATTACTGCTTAGCCCCCTTACTGCTTTACTGCTTGCTGCTTATGCATTTAAAGAGCATCTCCGAAGGGGATTTTTGATAAAATTGAGGGTAGCTGCCCAAGGGCGGGCAGGTTGGCAGATGGAATTAGGAATGTGTGGATTTAAATAGCGCACGAAATCACATTATCTAAAATTAAACGCATTAAAGATTTTACTTTATCCCCAGAGGTGAGAAATGAAAAGAATACTTGGAATACTGTTAGGTTTGGTTGGTGTCGTATCGTTAATAGCGGGCTGTTCTAAGGAGAAGTCGCCTCAAGCAAAGGAAGAACCTGCTTCGGTGAAAGTAGCGGTAATTCACAAGGAAAAAGACATTACGGGAGAACCTATAAAAAAAGAAGCCTCTGGAAAAGAGGAAGTGATTGACCTTGGCAAAGGTATAAAGTTGGAGATGGTGTTAATCCCAGCGGGGAAGTTTATGATGGGGTCACCCGCATCTGAAAAAGGACGGCTTAAAAGTGAAACTCAGCATGAGGTAACTTTAACAAAGCCCTATTACATGGGTAAATATGAAGTCACGCAGGAGCAGTGGGAAAGTGTGATGGGGAATAACCCGAGTACAACCAAGGGAACCAAGTTACCGGTAACGAAGGTCTCTTGGAATGATTGTCAGGAGTTTATCACGAAGTTGAATGCAAAGACGAATTTTGGTTATAGGCTTCCAACTGAGTCTGAATGGGAATATGCATGTAGGGCGGGAACAAGTACTGCTTATTCGTATGGAGACAGCCTAACAAAAAGTGATGCAAATATTGAAGGTGGCAGTATAAAAGAAGTAGGGAGTTACAATCCGAATACTTTTGGTCTTTATGATATGCACGGAAATGTATGGGAATGGTGTGAGGATAGGTCTGCTAAATATCCAGCGAGTGCGGTAACAGATCCGACGGGCCCAACAACGGGAGAATACCGTGTTTTTCGGGGCGGGTCTTTCAACGTCCGTGGATCGACTGCCCGATCTTCCAACCGAGACGGCTACGCACCGTCCCCTCGGGCCAGCACCATTGGGTTCCGCTTGGCAAGGACTCCGTAATTACTGCTTGCTGATTAACTGCCTTAGTATTTAAAACCCGAATAAGCCCAAAAGATTAATTCATTTCACAGCTTGCAATTCAGATCACAAGATTTTTAGAATCCATTTGCAACTTCAGCTTAATTGATTCAAATAGTGGGATAAGACTTTCACTGCATTTAAGAAAGAATCGCCCAGATGTCAGTAGCCAATAATCTAACTGGAAAAACGCTGAGCAACCGCTATGAGATCCTGCGCCCATTGGGTGAAGGGGGCATGGGGAAGGTCTACCTCGCCAAAGATAAAAGGTTTGGTAAGCAGGTGGTGGTAAAAGTGCCCACCATGGAAGCTGGCGATAAAGATTTCAAAGATCGCTTCATGAGGGAAATAGCTTCCCTTGCAACTTTAGAACATGCGCACATTGTAACCACGGTGGATTGGGGCGAAATCGAAGGTATCCCTTTCCTGGTTCTCAGATACCTAAGTGGTGGCAGCTTACGAGATCGAATTACTGATGCCCAAGGGTACTACAAGCCAATGCCTTTGGAAGGTCTAAACCAATGGCTGCCGCAAATTGCTTCAGCATTGGATTTCATTCATACGAAGAACTGGGTCCATCGGGATTTAAAGCCAGATAACATTCTGTTTGATGAAGCAGGTAATCCATATCTTGCAGACTTTGGCATAGCGAAGGCGTTGGAAGGTGCACCTATGGGTGTAAAAACCACGATGGGAGCCTTTATAGGCACGCCCCAATACATGGCGCCTGAAATGCATTTAGGTAAAGGGATAGGGCCAAGAGCAGATCAGTTTGGCTTGGCGGTATTGGTATATGAAGCTCTTGCGGGGAAGATCCCATTTGCAGGCACAACACCTACAGCAATCTTTGTGGAAGTGATGCAGGGCAAGGCAAGGCCGATTCATGAGTTGGTGCCGGGGATTCCGATAGAGAAATCAAATGCTCTGATGAAGGGGATAACGAAAGAGCCAAGGGATAGGTATGGCAGTTGCGTGGAATTTGCGAATGCCATAACGGGGCCGATGTTAGCAAGAGGGACATCATCTTCAGCGGGTAGTGAAACACCATCAAGGGTGGTAATTCCTGGAACCAGGATGGAGACGCCCAAGAAACCAGATATTCCAGGAACCCGAATTGAGACACCCTCGAAGCCAGAGATATCGGGAACGAGGATGGAGACGCCCAAGAAACCGGATATTCCGGGAACCCGAATTGAAACACCCTCGAAGCCAGAGATAACGGGAACGAGGATGGAAACTCCTAAGAAGGCGGGTATTCCTGAAACCCAAATACAGACTCCATCGAACCAAGAAATAGCGAGGACGAGAATCCAGACGCCCCCCCCATTACCGCTTAATCCTGTAACCACATCGCTGAAAACCCCTGGAACCCGAATTGAAACACCCTCGAAGCCAGAGATAGCGGGAACGAGGCTTGAGACACCTTCAAACAAAGGAAGCAAGCCAGAAATAAGGTTGCGGAGCGAAGATTATTTAACTAGGTCAGGGTTGGGATTAGAACAACTTTGTAAGGATTTGGTAGAAGCGGGAAAAATGACAAAGGAGTTGTTTTTAGCGGCGAGGCAATTTTGTAAAAGTAATGATGTATCAGAAATGCCAGGCGGGGTGCTGTTAGCAGAGAAGATAGATTCGATAGTAAAAACAGGGCATGTATCAACGGAGATATCCGAAGAGATAGTATCGTTGGCCCATGAGATATTAGGATTGGAAAAGCCTGTAATTGCGGGTACACGGATGGAGACACTATCAAAGCCGGAGATAGCCGGAACAAAGCTTGAGAAAAGTGGTGCGTCAGTGCCTTTAGTTGAAGAGAGAATCGAAAAAGAATTGCCGTATGTAGGACTAAGGGACAAGAAGAAAAACAATAATGTTACAGCATTCGTCTTGGTTGGTGTGGTAGGTGGCGCAGCGCTATTGGGAATAATATTAATCTTTGCTTTGGGAGGGAATAAAGCCAAACCCGTAGTAGTAAATACCGAAAGTAAAAAAGAAGAAACTAAGACGAAGGCGAAGCAGAAAGATTTGGTGAAGTTAAAGCAAGAAGAGGGAGTGAAGGCAAAGCAGATGGAGTTAGTGGAATCAAAGGGAGGCAAGGAAGAAATTGCTGATCTTGGCAAAGGGATAAAGTTAGAAATGGTTTTAACCCCAGCAGGTAAGTTTATGGTGGGAGACTCGGGGAAAGGTCATTGGATAATTCTAACGAAGCCATATTACATGGGTAAGTATGAAGTAACACAGGAGCAGTGGGAAGCGGTGATGGGAAGTAACCCAAGTAGTACTAAAGGCGCAAGATTGCCGGTAACGGATGTATCGTGGAATGATTGCCAAGATTTTATTCAGAAGTTGAATGCAAAAATAAGTGGGGGTTATAGGTTGCCAACAGCGGCAGAGTGGGAGTATGCGTGTAGGGCGGGAACAAGTACAGCATATTCTTATGGAGATAGCTTAACGAAGAGTGATGCAAATATTGATGGTGTTAGCATAAAAGCAGTAGGGAGTTACATGCCAAATGCATTTGGGTTATACGATTTACATGGAAATGTATTGGAGTGGTGTAATGACTGGTACGGTTCTTTGCAGGATGACGAAGTAACGGATCCAAAGGGGCCCGGGACGGGGGAACGCCGTGTGTTGCGTGGCGGGTCTTTCCTCTACCTTGCTTCGAAGGTTCGTTCTTCCGACCGGTACTACAGCACGCCGGCCAATCGGGTCAGCGACTTCGGGTTTCGCTTGGCGAGGACAGCGGATATTAAAACTGGAGTTTCACCTACTGTAACTAAGCCCGATCCTGCGGTGGTAATGCCAGCGACCGTAAATTTATTAGCAGGCCCCTTCACAGAAACCAAAGCCAAGGAAGTGCAAAAAGAAGTCGCGAAGAGTTTGAAGAAGGAAGTAGAAGAAATTGCTGATTTAGGTAAAGGTGTAAGTCTAGAAATGGTGTTGATTCCAGCAGGAAAATTTAAGCAAGGTCAGATACCCAATATCGAAAAAGGTCGCCGTAATGAGGTAACACTTACGCAACCGTATTACATGGGAAAGTATGAAGTTACGCAGGAGCAATGGGAAGCGGTGATGGGGAATAACCCAAGAAGTAGGATTAAAGGAGTAAAGTTCCCAGTTACGGCTGTATCGTGGAATGATTGTCAGGATTTCATTAAGAAATTAAACACTAAGACGACTGGAGGTTATCGTTTTCCAACAGAAGCGGAGTGGGAATATGCGTGCAGAGCAGGCACCACAACTGCGTATTCTTATGGAGACAGCATAACGAAGAGTGATGCAAATATTGATAGTTCAAGCATAAAATTGGTAGGAAGTTACAAGCCGAATGCGTTTGGACTTTATGATATGCACGGGAATGTTAGGGAGTGGTGTGAGGATTGGAAAGCAGAATATCCTGCAGCGGAAGCAGTAACGGATCCAATTGGTCCGGAAGCAGGAACATTCCGCGTGTTGCGGGGCGGGGCTTTTAACCTCAATAAATCGGTGGCTCGTTCTTCCGACCGAGGCGGCAACAGTCCGCCGACCGATAGGGGTCCTGATTACAACGGGTTTCGCTTGGCGAGGACCCCATAATTACTGCTTAGCCCCCTAACTGCTTTACTGCTAGTTGCTTCTGTATTTAAAGAGCACCCCCGAAGGGGGAATTCCTTAGCCTTTTAAATTAATATTTTTACAAGGATTTGTAGCATAACCGCACGATGAAAAAACTCTCTCATTCAGAATAATAACCCAAGTGATTTGAATCACCTTCGAACACCCTTACAGCCAGAACAAGGCACCTGCTCTGGCCCTATGCACATTCTTACGGGCGTTCCACAACCCAAATGTTACGGTAAAGCACGCGTCGGCCAAAAGCCTCGAACCAGATTGGGCCATCCGCAGTTTCTGGGCCCTTAAAGCCGTGTGGCGTTGGACCGTTTACCTCTAACTTGTCTACAGTCTGGTGCCCGTTCAGCTTCACTGACAGAACTGCTTTTGATGTCTTTTTTGCTTTGTCATCAAAACGAGGCGCCTTAAATTCAATGTCAAGAGTCTGCCAAACGAGCGGGGGAAGACATGCGTTCGGAACCTTGCTCGGATAAGTGAACACACTTCCACAAACTCGTGGCGCATTATTATTCTTTGGAATCGGGAACTTCGAAGTCTTGCTCTTTTCATCAATCAACTTGGGCCGAAATGGGCTGGTTGCGCCAGAAAGATCATAATCAAAACCAAAGCTATCGCCGATCGCCACCTCATAACGGGAGAGCATGTAGATGCCAGCATCAGCCCTGCGCCAAGGGATGTTTTGCGGCTCCCAACCGGTCATGAATTCCACATGCAAAGTGTAGTCTCGGAACTTCTGCTTTGTCACTGCTCCCGCCATCATGCTTCCTTCAAACATCATCGGCTCGGTCATTCCCTCTATATCTTTGCGTTGCTCAAACGCATTTACGTTAGGTTTCGACCCACCGAATAGAACGATGGCCCCTGCAGGAGGTTGTTGACCTAAAGTTTCGCTCTTGCGCTCCACTCGCTTCAATAAGGTCTTCTGATTGTTACGTTTTAACGTCAGGCCGTTGTCATCGAGTACTGCACTAGTTCCTTCATCATCAGGGGAACGAAAATCCACACGGCCATCTGCCAATGGGCCGCTTTCTAAAAGGCTATACTTACCACCATCCCATCCACCTCCAGGCAATCCTCCTTCCAAGATAAGCGCATGAAACGATTTGCTGCCCCTTGCGACCACTTGAACCCCAACTTGCTTCTCGCCGTCCTTACCGACATATTCGCCCTGCAACTTCAGTTCGATACCGATCAAGTCTGTATGGAACAGCTTTTTCGTTGCTGCTTCTGTGTCTTTGTCCAATACTTGCGCAGATATATTTACGGACAAAACTATCAGCGATAGCGCCAAACTAAAGAACAACTTTTTCATTATGTTTTCCTTGCATATTTTTTTGAACTCATCACAGCCAACTTCGAATGAGTATATGCGATAAGCCAACACAACACGATTAAAAAGAGCCTAAGCAGGAGCAGATAAAATTAGGGCAAGGAGATAATCCTAGTAGTTTCAAAAAGAGAAATTACCAAAAATGAATCTATGGACAGCTATTAAAAATTTTTCGAGATTTTGAGAGCTAGGACAAATTATGGCAAACAGATAACTTAAGGAACTTCAAACGCTATTGATCCTTCATGTTGAATATACAATCGTTTATTCCCAAGCCGCACATAGGCAAGACCTTCCGAAAAAGTTGTTGCGTCTTCAAACCGAGGGGAGACAGCCCAATCTCCATTCCGATCAATATATCCATACTCACCTAATCGTCCTGCTCGAGCCAGCCCTTCACGAAATGGCGATACATCACTAAAGAATGGTTCAATTACCCATTTCCCGGACTTATCGATGAACCCCCATCCCGAAAAGGTTTTGACTGCCGCGAGCCCCTCGCTAAAATCAAAGGCATCTAAGTACTGAGATTTTATCATCATATTTCCATTTGCAGCGATAAACCCATAAGCATTATTCAAACGAACACGAGCTAGCCCACCAGAAAAAGAAGTCGCATCCTCAAAGATTGGCGGAATCTCGATTGTTCCAGATAAGGTCACGTAACCCCACTTATTACCTGTTTTTACAGCCGCTAATCCTTCGCTAAAGTCGCGGGCATTATCAAAAATTCCGGGGATAGAATGTTTACCTGAACTATTAATAAATCCAAATTTTGCAATTGAAAAAAAACAAACTGAACCATCTTTTTTGGTAAAGTGTAAACCACTTTCTTCTGAAACACGGGCCATCCCCTCCGAGAATGGGCGGGCATCTTTATACTTGAATGAAATAATGTTTTTTCCTGTTGGGTCGATATACCCCCACCTTCCAGAAAAGTTAACCGCTGCCAAACCTTCATTAAAACCCCAAGCGTGGTTATAAATTGGTGGTATTATTTGAGTGCCATTTCGATCAACAAATCCACACAAACCGTTTGCGAATAACATCGCTCGATCACATTTGAATGATCCAGCTTGACTGGTCCCTGACCGGAAAGAAATTTGTCCATTTAGATTGATGTAAGCCCAACCCTTTGTCGTTTCAATTAATGCTAAACCTTCGTGAAAATAAGACTGAAAATCGTGAAAGTGTGTAATCAAATCACCACAAGAGGTACGAAATGCCCATCCATCGCAGAATCGATTAGCGATTAAAAATACGCCTGTTTTATCATTTTTTGCAGAGCTTAAAACTGGGTAAAGACAATTTAGCTGATCAACAAATACAAAATTTTGATTTACCTTTACCCCGGCATACTTGACTAAAACCTCTATAGTTTGATCATATTGAACAGGAATTACAACCTTTCCATCATCGACAAAGCCCCACCGCCCTAAGGCGTCAGCAATTACTATAAATTTATTTGAGATCTTTTGTTGAGGTATAATGGCGATTGGAGAAGTGCCACAAAAATTAATAAAATGACCACGACATTGCGATGGTATTGAAAAATTAGACATAACACTAATTTCTAAAATTACGAGAAATCTGCCCGCGGTTGCAAAAGGCCAGCAGAAAACAATTCACGTGCAATAAAATCAGCAACAATATAATTACCGTAACCATTAAGATGCCCGCCATCAAGGAAAACCTGTTTTTTTTCATTGTCAAAGACAGACGAAAGATCTTTTATTGCGTCTGTTAAATCAGCCCGTCGGATAAATTGCGGGAAGAGCGAAAAAATTTCTGGATTCGGCATGCAACTTTCTCGATGAAGAAGTGTTTCCTCCTCAAGAGTATATATTTTCTTAGAGTTCACTAGCTGCGGTTGAAAAAAATGTGCAAATGAAAATCCCTTTTCTCTGCAAACTGCTGAAGCAAGCCGATGAACACGATAATATTCTTTCGCTGCTATTTCTAAAACAACCTCACATAATGCGGAATCTACTTTTAATTCACGGAATTTCGAATAAATATCATTCGGGCGTATTGGAATCAATTTGCTAGCAAAAGCACCAGAGCATTTGTAAAATAAATCTAATGGTCTAAGAAAATTTCGAAGAGCAGAATGACCTAGCAGCCGAACTAACCGCTTTAAGAGTAAAGATAAACTTAGCGCAGAATCGGATATATCTTCATGTTCTAAATGCCGAAGCGAATACCCACGTCGGAACCCTAAAGGCTTATCGAGTTTACGACCTTCGTCCTGATAAAAACTAAGTAGGGCTGTCGAATAAAAATTCCAGCAGCAGTTCCAACCGTCATAAAAGATACAAACATCCGGACGATACTCAATACCATTAAGTAGAAGTTGAAGTTGATCGGAGGAACTCCAACCCACCACACCATGATTAAGGCAGACTGCTTTTACCCCATATCGTTCCTCTATTATTTTTTCGAGTAAAGACGGAATCGTAAACCGAGGCGAACCGGCCCCAACACCCTGAATGGTTGATCCACCGAGAACAGCTATAACCACTCCCCCAGTTTTCCGAACAGTCTGTACCCGATCATAAGACTCATGACCATTAATTTTATTCCGAGACACCCCCCAACTATCGGTAGAAAAAATATCAATATGGTTTCGAACATAATCACTAAGTATTGACACTCCAGGCGCCAGCCTGTGACTCAAAATAGCATCGGGTACATAAAACTTTCTCCAACGCGAAGCATTTTCAATAGAAAGCTCACGCGTCCCAGTGCCAAGAAAACCTTGGAAAGTTTTGATATCTAAAATTTCTTTGGCGATATCGCCATTATCTAAAAAGCTAATAATTTCTTCGCTAAAAGCCATAAATAATTACCCAAGAAAGACAAAATTTAGAAGCACCTTTTTACTATTGCAAAAAATCAAACAAATCTAGTACAAAAAAAATCTCATACTACTTTATATTTTCGACTGCTTTTCAGTTTAAATTTTTTCCAATAACCAAGAAAACAAAATTAATTTAAACGATTTAACAATAACTTTTCTAATTAAAATTTTAATCTTAAGGGTAGGGCATAGTAAAACCAAATAACTCAAAGAGATAAAACAATCTAACATTATCAAAATAACTAACGAAATCTAGGATAGTATTTTAAAGGATAATAAACTTCCTGAACAAAACCAGAACGAAGAAAAAACGGAGAACGGTTAGCAAGAAAATATCCACCAATTTTTTTGATTAATTTTGGTAAGGATGTAACTACTGGTCCCTTGCCTACAGGAACCTCATGATTGAGACTCAAAAAAGGGCCGCATAATTGTTGTTGCAACATGGAAAGATAATCAAAAGCTATATTTGGCGAAATTTCGGTAAGGCTATCTTGGCTGATTGCAATATCGGTACGCGGAACAGATTTTATAAAGTCAAAACTAGGGTTTATAAAAATATTAGCATTAGAATTACTATATTCCCCGTAAAGTGATATTTTTTTTTCGTCAAATGTTCTACCCAAAAAATAGGCCTGCAAAGCAGAAACATAAGGAATATCATAAATAAAATATTTGTTAATACTTAACAACTTGGTTACCCAATAAGCTAAACCCCCAAAACCACCGCCAATTTCAACTATAGTAGGACAGCTACAAGGTGCTAAAAGTGATACTTGGTAGGCCGCTCCTAAAAGCAAAAAAGCATGCATAGGAAAAGGATTATTGCGAAGTTTTCCACCAAAAACCCCACAAATATTTGGAAAGAATAGTTCTATACCTAATTGTTTTTCAATTAAAGACACAAAATTATCAACATCAATATTAAGGCTGTTATTGTAATCGTCTAAATCAAATTCAGGGTAGGGGACAGGCGCAGCCCCAATACTATAACCTAAAGAAACAAGCCTATCAACCCATTGTATTCCGTATGATTTTAAGTTTTCAGGACTATTTACGATTGTATTGTATTCTTGATGCCCCATTCCCAATGCATGAGCAGATTTTGAAATAAACATCTTGTTTAACTGCTGGTGCAGATCTGCACAATCTTTATTTTCTAGAGCTGTAACTAATTCCTCTTGTTGACCTTCGTACCCTTTTGGGGTCCATACTCCATTAAAAAATGAGCCCTTTGTATTATACAAAACACTGGATGTAGCCTTGTGATAAGCATCAATTATCCGCTCGATTAAAGAACGATCGCTAACTAATGTCCGATCAAGATATTCTTGTGAGAAAACTATAGTGTTAGGTACAACTTTTAAAGAAACCGGATTAAGAAAAAGAGGTGCCAACTCAAAGCTCCAAAATAGAAATTTTATTCATTGTCAAAAGTAAAATAACAGATCACCCCTCATCGTTAAGTAAATGAAAATGATGATTCCAGCAAACTAAATCATTGTCGTGAAATGCAGAAAGCCCTGCATTTGCATGAACACTTAAACCATTTTGGCCATTAACCTCACCTTTATTGACAATCTGAATATTTGTTTTAAAAATTGTACAAAGAAGTGAGGAAAGTACAAAGCCATGAGTAACAACAAGAATCCGCTCGTTTTTGTCCAAATGAGACATGGAAATTTCTTTCCGAAAACTATCAATTCGTTTAGATAAAACATCATGATCTTCGTTAATAGAATCGAACTCATTTATACGATCATCTTTTCCTACAAAATCAAATTTACCGATTTCTGAAACTAGTTCAGCAGTTTGTATAGCTCGAAGCAAAGTAGACGAATAAACACGCCATTTAAAATCAGGCAAAATTTCCTTGAGGAAAAATCCCGTTTTTATTGCTTGCTTTTTACCTTTTTCAGTCAGAGGATCAATATCATCATTATAGTCCAAAATAGGCCATTCAATATTTGATCGGCATTGTCCATGCCTAATAAAAAAAACTACCCCGGGACTATCTAAAAAAACTTGGTATGGCTGTCGCTGTAAAATTTGCATAAAACCTCAATATTTGATCTTGTAAATTTCTTTTCGATATTCAACATATTTTTCATCATGATTTATAATAAAATTCTCAAGAAAATTTGGCCAAATATCGAACTTGTATTTATAAAAAGCATCAGTAATATTAGAAAGTAAAACGGCCATCCACCAATCATGCGTAACAAATACGGTAAATCCATTTGAACTTAACCCAGATAAGGCCCCAAGAGCATAAGCGCTTTGTATCTTAGGATCTGTAAAGCCTTTTTGCTTTTTACCTGCTAATAAAGAAGATATAGCCTTATGTTTTTGTCTTTCATTACTTTGCCTAGGAATTCCAAAATGCTCTGAACTTAAAAACGCTTTCTCAACTGGACTATTTAACAAGCCCGCTCCAGCAACGATAGATGAAGCTGTTTGAAGACACCGACGAACCGGTGATGAATAAACAAAGCATATTGATTTCCATAACTGCTCACCAAACCGCCGAGACTGCTTAAACCCTTTTTTCGTCAAAGAAACATCATTTTCAGGGGGGTGAATTTCTTCTACTCCTAATTCGCTACTAAAACTTGGCCGTTCTCCATGACGAACAATAATTGATTGCATTAAATATCTCTATAACTTCTTATATTAATACAATATATACTAATACTATGTTGTAATAATCTATTCTATATTAAAATTATTAATAAATTAATCTTGCATGAAAAATAATTTATAGTAAATACTATCAAAGGAATATTTTGTTCCACCTCTTTAGATTATAAAGAGACTTTTTGTTTTTATGGAGGCCGATATGAAAAATGAAGTAATCGACAGAGTGCTTGCAGAAGTAAGAAATGCCGAGAAAGATTGCACAACCTCGCATCAGACATATACTTCTGGGATTTTTGAAGATTCAAGCCCAATTATTGAAAGGGTTCTTGAAGAAGTAAGAAATGCACAAAAAGATTGCGCAACTTCTCATTCCACCTACACTTCAGGAATTTTTGAAAACTAGCTTTTGTGTAAATTAAATTTTGATCGCAAATTTCTTGAATTTGCGATCATTTTTTTTAAGTTCTGGGAAAATCAAAGAATTAAAACATGAACTCCCAACATAATAAAAATAATTTAGACAATTTAATTAATTTTTTAATCCATCCCAATTT
>Ga0194055_10003241_pt1 | contig 12560 bp, 7 predicted proteins | sample SepL449m_MetaG_FD_155482 | JGI IMG/M metagenome (GOLD analysis project Ga0194055, IMG submission 155482) | Anoxic zone freshwater microbial communities from boreal shield lake in IISD Experimental Lakes Area, Ontario, Canada - Sep2016-L442-9m | ecosystem: Environmental > Aquatic > Freshwater >... | reverse complement strand
CCACCTGCTCGGCGAGGTGGAGCAGCTCTGCGACCGCGTGGCCATCCTCAAGAAAGGACAACTGGCGCTGGTCGGCACCGTGCCCGAGGTCGTGGGCGACAAATCGACGTGGCTCGTCGGATTCGACGGGCCGCCGCCGGGCGACCCCATCTGGCAGTCGGGGCGATTGATCCCTTCCAGCACCGCCGGCCTCTGGCGGCTCACGCTCGATTCGGCCGAAGGCATCGACCGGTTTCTCGACGAGGCCCGCGGCCGTGGTCTCCTGCTGCGGCACCTGGAACGCGAGCGCGGCACGCTGGAGGAGATCTATCTGCAACTGGCCGATGCCGGCGGGCCATCGTCATGAATGTGCCAATCGATTCCCAGTTGCGTGAATCGTCCTGCAGGCCGGGTCCGCTGAGGTCGTTCGCGGCCATTCTCCGCGATGCGTGGCTGGCGTTTCGCGACGCCCGGATCCTCTGGCTGCTGCTGGCAGCGATCGTGGTGCTCTTCGCCGTGGCCCTCTCCGCCCGCGTCGAGCCGCAAACCGGCGGCCGCCGCTATCTCGATCTGGCTGCCCGCGCGCTCTCGGCCGACATGACCGGCATCGACCTCGCCAAAGACTCGCTGGCCGACATGGCCGGCAGGCTCGATGGCTCGCTGTCGATGATCACGAGGGCGGAGCCCGTTCCAGATACCGCGACCGACGGCCCAGGCACGACGTGGTCGGTGACGCTCTCGCGAAACGTCGTGCCCGTCGTGGGGAGCCTCGCGACGGCCGACGAGATTATGAGCCGGTTTGGCCAGATCCCCGACGGTCGCCTCTGGACGGTTCGCGAGATCCGCGAGACGACCACCGGGATGGCCGCCGCCGTGGGAAGCCAAACCTGGGAACTCACGGTCGATCCCGGCCCCGATCTTCGCATTCTCTGGCCACACCGCTTTTCGCTGTTTGGCGACAGCCTCGAACTCACCCGCCCGGAAGGCGCGCCGCTCGGGCTCGAGGTGTTCATCCTTCAGAAACTGCTCTCCAATGGCATCGGCGGCACGATCCTGCTGCTCGTGAGCGTGGTGGTCACCGCCGCATTCGTGCCCACCATGATTCGCAAGGGCACGCTCGAACTGTTGCTCGTGCGGCCGCTGCCCCGCTGGCAGCTGATTGTGTTCACCTACGTGGCGGCGCTGCTCTTCGTGGCCGCGCTGCTCGGGCTCCTGATCCTGGCCACATGGCTCGTGACGGGCCTCCTCACCGGCCTCTGGTCGCCGGGGATCATTCTGGCGCTGCCGAGCCTCCTCCTCTTCTTCGCGCTCTTGCTGAGCGTGAGCGTGTTCACCGGCGTGATCACGCGGAGTGCCGTCGCGGCGATGCTCGTGACGGTCGCCTACTGGGCTGTGCTGTTCATCGTGGGCCTGATGCACCTGCAGGTGGTCGCCAGCCGAATCCGCGAGGAGACCGCCGACAAGCCGCGGCCGGCGAGTGTGGCCGATGCGTTGCGGCCACGACCGCAGCCCGCACGCCGCGAGCAGGCTTCGTCGCCGCGCGCCCCGTTTCACACGACCACGGTGGCCCGCGTTGTGGAGGGGATCTACGCGGTGCTGCCCCACAGCGAGGATCTCGACACGATGGTGGACCGGCAGCTGATGCGCGACTTCGCCGTGGGTGGACGGCTGCGGCAGCTGATGGAGAGCCCGGATTTCACGTGGGCCCGCGGCATCGGCCTCACGCTCGCGCACACGGCCGCGTTTCTCATCGCGGCGTGCGTGATCTTCTCCCGCCGCGATCCGTAAGACGCGTCGCACGTGACCCTCGCGCGTCTGTTTGTCCAAGCCCAACGCCGTAAGGCGTGGAACCGCCTCAGGAAGCCCAACGCCGTAAGGCGTGGGACGCGGCCAAAACAGACGCTGCATCCAGCGTGACGCGCCCGAGGCCTTACGGCCTTCGGCTTCCACGAACCGATGCCCGTCCAAGCCCAACGCCGTAAGGCGTGGGACGCGGCCAAAACAGACGCTGCATCCAGCGTGACGCGCCCGAGGCCTTACGGCCTTCGGCTTATACGAACCGATATCTGTCCAAGCCCAACGCCGTAAGGCATGGGGGCATCGACAACTAGCGCGAGGGGTACATTTTCGTCGCCTCCGCCGTCGAGTGCCGCCCCGCCGTCGAGGCTCTCGCGGCGGATTCGTCCCAGGCTAATCCCGATTCGTCCCAGCCTGTGCCCGATTCGTCCCTCGCCATGCCCGATTCGTCACATTTCCCGGAATTTGCATTGGCGCGGAACCCAAACGCTGTAGTCTCGGAAGTGGCGTTTAGAAAAAGGTTTGGGGGACGGAAAGTCTTGCCGGCCGCGCCGCTCGCGATGGTCCACGTTTTCCACACGACAGTTTCTCAAATTTTCTCAGGGAGAAGAGCTCATGACCGCCTTCCGTCGATTTTCGGCGATTCCAGCAATCGCCGCCCTCGTGTTCAGCGTGAGCGGCTCGTTCGCCGCCGCAGCGAATACGTGGAACGTCCTCACGCAGTATCAGTACGTCAACGGAACCAGTGACTCGAATCTGACGAGCAACTGGTTCGCTGGCGTCAATGGCTACTATCAGACCGGCACGGCGGGGACCGTCACAGCACCGGGAACCGTCTACACAGCCGGCCAAGCCATTTACGGTGGAAACTCAGGGACGGCAGCCGACTTTGCGGTGGCGGCCTATTCAAACCGAGCGCAAGTTTCTGGCACCGACGGCAAGGGAACGCTTTACAACTACACGAGCAAGAGCGCGATCACCAATACGTCGCCGCTGTACACGGCGTTAAATTCGAGCACCACTGGATCGACGAATTTCGGAACCGGCGCATCGCCGCCCACCGGAGTGAAGGTGAACGCCTACGTGGCGGGGCCGGGGATGAACTACATCGTTCAAAACCAGAACACTGATTTCGGCCAAAACGGCGCTAACTTCAGAATCCGAAACCAGAACACGGAGTTCAACATCGAAGGCGCTTCGAACTCCGCACCAAACACCTCGGCCGGCATGACGTTTCTCGGATACTCGTCGGTAGCACCCACGACGATCTCCGGAACCGGAACAATCTGGTCCTTGTCCGTGAACACCCTGAGCCAAAAGGTTGAGACGTGGAGCCCAGGCATGCAGGCGGCTATTCAGGACACCGCCGGTCAGTGGTGGGTGAGCGCGTGGGCGTCCGGATCGTTCACAGGTACGCCAGCAAACCCGTGGACTCTCGATCTTTATTCCGGGGCATACTTCGATGGCGTTACGGGCACGAGTGGATTCGGCGTCATGTCGGGTACCACCCAGGGTTGGTATGCGTACACGCCGGCCTCCCTCGCTTCAGCCTCGCTGGCACTTGGCAGCAGCGGCACTTCGTCCCCGGGTTGGCAGCAGTATTTCACTGGCACAGCCCAGGCGTTCGGAGTCTTCTTCGGGCAGTATAAGGACGCCGCCACTGGCATCGCGCCGGGCTTCCGGATGCGGGGCTTTGAGGTCATTCAATCGGTGCCCGAACCAGCCACGGTGGGCCTGACCGCCCTTGGTCTCGGCGGCTTGGTCGCAACGCGGATGATGAAGCGGCGGCTGCGGCGTCGCTCGTAGGCTTTGTCGGAGCAATGGATCACGTTTGGACCGCCGCCCGCGGCTGCAAGCCGCGGGCGGCGGCGAGCGTGATGACGATCGAACGAAAACTTTCACGGGACGAGGAGCACGCTCGGCGATGTCACAGGTGAATCACAAGGGCTGGACGGGCTGGCCGATCTGGCCAGTCATGGCCATCGCGAGCGTCGCGGTCGTGGCCGCGCTGACGCTGACCGGATGCAGCGGCCGCAGCGATCTGCCCGACCTCGGGCTCGTGAGCGGCACCGTCTTCTACAACGGCAAGCCCGTGCCGCTGGCCAAGGTCGTGTTTCGCCCCGTCGGCACAGACGGCGGTCGGATGACGACCTCGATCACCGATAGCGCCGGCGTGTATCGGCTCGTCTATCTCGAATACCCCAAGCGGATCTACGGAGCGAAGCCCGGCCCGCAGCAGGTCTTCATCTCCACCCAACTGCACAAGGACGACCCCGGCGGCCCGAAGGACGAGACGCTGCCCTCCTGCTATCACGGCGGCGAGACCGTCCTCAAGGTGGACGTGAAGCCCGGCGCGAGGCAGACGATCGACTGGAACCTCGACGACAAGTGCGGCAAGTAGGTCTGCTGACGTAGCACAGGATGGCATCCTGTGCCGAATACACCGCAGATTGCCAACCTGCGGCTCCGTAGGCACGTAGCGCAGGATGGCATCCTGTGCCTAATACGCCGCAGCGCTCCGGGAGATGCGGCAGCGGTGGGCAGCGACGGCGATGTCGGCTTGCTGCGGTCCGGCGGCAAGAGAAGATCAACATCGGCGTGACGGGATGTCCGCCCTGTTTGTGAGGTGATTCCATGCGGATATTCGTAGCGATCACGGTGGCCGCTCTCGGCCTAGCCGCCGGACCGGCCGGATGGGCCGCCGAGGCTGCCCGAAAGCCCAACTTCGTGATTTTCCTCGCCGACGACGAGGGTTACGGCGAACTTGGATGCCAGGGCAATCCGGAGATCCCGACGCCGCACATCGACTCCATCGCCGCGGCGGGCGTGCGATTCACGCAGGGCTACGTGTCGGGGCCGTATTGCAGCCCCACACGGGCCGGCCTGATGACCGGCCGCTACCAGACGCGGTTTGGCCACGAGTGGAACGGCCGCGGCCCGGAGTTTGGCCTGCCGGTCACGGAAACCACGATGGCCGACCGGTTGCGGGCGCTGGGCTACGCCACCTGTGCCATCGGCAAGTGGCATCTGGGAGAGGCCGACCGGTTCGTCGCCACCCGCCGGGGATTTGACGAGTTCTTCGGCACGAGAAGCAACTCGCCCTTTTTTCACCCCACGATCATCGACACGCGGGTGTCCACCGAGGCCGTGCCCGTCACCGACGACCGCTTCTACACCACCGAGGCCTATGCCGACCGGGCCTGCGAGTGGCTGGAGGCGCACCGCGAGGAGCCGTTCTTCCTCTACCTCCCGTTCAACGCCCAGCACTACCCGCTCGAGGCGCCACAGCAATACATCGACCGCTTTCCGAACATTGCCGACCACAACCGGCGAATGTTCGCGGCCGTGATGGCAGCGAAGGACGACGCCGTCGGTCGCGTCCTGGCCACGCTGCGGAAGATCGGCCAGGACGACACCACGCTGGTGGTCTATCTCTCCGACAACGGCGGCCCGACCGCCAAGACGACCTCGAGCAACGGACCGCTCCGCGGCTTCAAGGCCGAGACCTGGGAAGGGGGCGTCCGCGTGCCGTTCATGATGCGGTGGAACGGCAGGATTCCGGCCGGCAAGGTCTACGACCATCCGGTGATTCAGCTCGATCTCCTGCCGACGTTCCTGGCGGCGGCTGGCGGCGAGGTGTCGCCCGACTGGAAGCTCGATGGAGTGAACCTGCTGCCATATCTGACGGGTGACAATCTGGCCAGGCCTCACGAGACACTTTATTGGCGGTTCGGAAAGCAGATGGCCATCCGGCACGGCGACTGGAAGGTGGTGACGGCTGAGGGGATCACCAAACCCGCCCTCTTCAATCTCGCCACCGACATCGGCGAGCAGCACGATCTCACCGCGGCCGAGCCGGCGACCGCGCGCAAACTTCAGTCGCTGTGGGACGCCTGGAACGCCGAGCAGATTCCGCCACGCTGGCCGCCGAACCAACCCGAGGAATCGCCGGCTGCCGCGGGGCCCGCTGCGGGTCGTTGATACGGGGCGTCCGTGAGCCCCGCGCGGCCGTGTGGAAAAGCCCAACGCCGTGAGGCGTGGGATGAACCGCCACCAGGCGCCGCGTCCAGCGTGCAACGCCCGCGGCCTTACGGCCGGTCGGCTCACACTCGCCGGGCATTCGAGCGGCTACTCGGGATCGGCCGGCTCTTCGCCGCGGAAAACCCGCGTGCCGCGGCCTGTGAGCTTGAGGTAGAAGTCGGACGGCAGGCCCTCGTAGGTCACGAACTGGTTTGGCCCGCCGTCGGGCACGTCGTTGGTGCATTTGAAGATCGCGGTGGCCTCGTCCACCTCGTCGAACATGGCCACGTAGAGCATCTCGGCTCCCGCCGCCTTCGCCGCCACGAACTGCGACCAGAAAAACGCCCCCTTGAGCCGCGGGATCGCGTCGAGTTTGGCACCCTTGAGGTTCGACCAGCTGAACCCCGGAAAGGCGACGGGCATGTAGTCGAGGCCGTGCTCGCGGCACCAGGCAAGGTCGGCCTTCCAGACCTGCTCACCGTGCCGCTCGGCCTCGTCCGGCGTGCGGTACCGGCCCACCGTCCACGGGCTCACCACGTCGGCGAGTTTGATGACGTCGTGCAGGACCGGTTCGGCGACGGCGTCGCGGTCGAGCGTCCGCCAGCCCGTCGGCACCCCGAGCATCACGGTGCAGCCGTCCTGCTTGAGGAACTCCACCAGCGGCCCGCACTCCGCGACGGTGTAGTTTCGGTCGCGGTTGAAGCCGACGCCCCAGACCACCACCACCGGACGACCGCGATGCCGAAGGTAGGCGGGGTCGTCGCAGACCCGCATGCGGGTGCGGAGTTCCCGCCAGTCGTTCATCACCACCGACATGCTGTTGGGGCCCAGCCCGCTGAGGTCATACATCACTGCATAGGTCCGGCCGAACCGATTCGCACCCTCGCGGCAGTGGTTGAGGACGACGTTCGTGTGCCGCAGGTGATTGGCGTGGAGCAGCGGGGTGGCGAACCGCTGCACCATCACGCCGTCGATCCCATACTGCCGCATCCACTGGAAGTGCCGCAGCACAGTGGCCTGCTTGAAGGAACTGAACACCTCCGCCGGCGCGCCGCCAACGCTGCGGAGTTCGGTCGCAAAGCGTTCCTCGGGACCGCACTCGGTCATGTCGGGCCAGAGATCGATCCGGGCGTTGCCGGGCCGCGGCGTCTGCTCGTCTTTCGTCCAGTGGTGAAAGCCGAGGTTCGCGCCGTCCCCCCCCGCGTTGAACCAGCCCTGGTAGCCGCAGAGCACCTTGCCGACCATCGAATCCGGATCGATTTCGCGCACGCTCTCGCCGTCGAACGGATGGAGCGTCTGCTCATACACCGCCTGGAGCTCCTCGGGCGAGGAGCCGAGGGCGGGCGAGGCGGACACGAGCGAGACGAGGGCCAGGCCACAGATCGCAGCGGCGGCGAGCGGAGTCGCTCGGGCGGTCACATTCGAGGTTCGTGCCATCGTCATGGCGGGTCCTGTGGGCGGCGTGGCGGCTGATCGGGGTGCTTCGTCACGGCGATTCGACGAGTGTCACGATACCCACCTTGTACCGCCGCTGCTCGTCATCCCCCGTCAGTGGCAGCGCAATCACCGGTGTGCCGTCGCGCCGCCCCACGGAGACGAAGAGACTGTAGGCGCCCGGTCGCGTCACGGGGGCGATGCGACCGGCTGTGAACTCGCTCGCATGCTGCACGACCGGGGCTTCGCCCGGCGCCCCGACCGCGAGTGTCCGCATGTCAAGGCTCTCGTCGGACAAGACCGCGATGATCGCAGCCTCGTCATCCTTGATCGTGAGCGTCATGAAGCCGCCGGGATGGCACGGCGCAACCCCGGCGTTGGCCCATGCCGACTCGACGCAAAACGGCCGGCCGATCACGACGCGGTCGGGCCAGCGGATCTCGCGGAGCTGCAGGCGGTAGCCGAGCCGCCGGTTGATGGCGTCGATCACGGCCCGGTTCTCGTCGAGAAAGACCCGCGGATTCCAATGGATCGACAGGTAGCTCCCGTGATACTCCTCGACCGCCTCGAGGAGCCGCGATCCGTCGCCCCACGAGCCCCGCTCCTTCGCGCCGCCGTAGTGCTCGTGCTCCAGGATCACCGGCAGCTTCGGCCAAAACGCCTGGGCGAGGCCGGCGTGATACCACTGCCGCGGCGGCGGCTGCACCATGATGCTGTCGTCGCGGAGCGTCACGCCCTTCGAGAGCGCGTAGTCGGTGAGCGGAAACTGGTCGCCCGGGGCGTCATGCCCCACGATGTCGTCGCTGATGCAGAGCAGCGTGTGCGGAAAGTGCGCGACGTGCAGGTCGATGTGCCGGCGGATGAGCTCGTCGGCCCGGTCATCGGGCACCCGGCTGCTCATGTGCGTGTGCCCCTCACCCCAGAGCCCAAAACTCCCGATGTCGATGAAAGCGACGTCGGGATTGCCGTCGTAGCGGGCCGCCATCGCCGCCAGGAACCGGCCAAGCTTTTCGAGGAACACCGCGTCACCGAAGTCGGGATCCCAGCAAGGCCCTTGCTCCACGGGCCCTTTGCCGAACTCGTAAAACGTCCCTTTCGCGCCGGCGGTCTTCACCCACTCGGGCGTCGCCCAGGGGAGCCAGTTCTCCGAACAGGTGAGGCGAAACGCGACCTTCTTCCCCTTGGCGATCCAGCGCTGCGCTGGCGTGTCGAGGATCGCCCAGTTGAACCGACCCTCCTCGGGCTCGACCATCGACCAGGGGATCCGCAGATACACCGTCGAGACGCCGGGGAACCAGTCCGCGGTGTCGCCAGCGGCGAGATGCGACCCGTAGTTGGCCGGCTCGTTCGAGGAGGAGTGCATGGTCCAGCCCATGCCGGGATTGACGAGCGCCGCTCCCGTGTCGGACGGCCGCGTTACGGTGGTGCCATCCATCCGCTGCTCCGCGCCGGCGCTCCTAGCCGATGCAGCCGTCGCAGCCCCCGCCAACCACACCAGAAACAGCATCAACGACTTCATGACGCACTCTCCGTTCCAGTCGCGGGCGGGAATGGCACATCGAGCGGGTGACCTCGCTTACGGAGCCTTCGCGGGCCGCTGCGCCTTCAGATACTCGGCCACCACGGCGACGAATTCCTCCTCGGAGACCGTGCCGCTGCCGTCCTTGTCGGTGCTCCAAAACGCGGCCTTCATCGCCAGCGGCACCTCACCGATCGAGAGGGCCGCGTCGCCGTTGGCGTCGAGCCGATGAAACATCTTTCTCGATTTGGTCTTGGCGTCGGCTGCGACATCGGCAGGCCCGCGGAGATCCGATTCCGGCACGGCGATCTCCACGTCGGTCGGCACGGCGACCGTGAAGTAGCCGATCATCATTTCGTCCCAGGACTGATCCCCCCAGCTCACCGTCTTGTCGGGGTCGGGATTGCTCGGGTTGGCCGCCGAGTTGTCGAAGTGGGCGACGGCGTGAATCCGCGTGCCCGGCGGAAGGGGGAGCGGCTCGGTCAGCCGGTACTCCGTCTGCCAGTTGAAGTCGTAGCGCGGCACATCGAGCAGCACCTCCCGCGTGCCGTTGGGATACTCCACTTCGTAGCGGATGGCCTTGCCGCGGAGATGCATGTGCGGTGACATCGACAGGAGCAGCGTGCCCCAGGGGATCCGCCGCGACTTCGCCTCCGCGCGGTAATCGGCCTCCCGCGGCGGGATCTCCAGGTCTCGCTGGAGCGCGCTCGACGAGACCACGCGGTGCGTGATCGTGGCGGGATCGGCAAAGACCAGGCCAATCCTGCTCAGGTCCTCCTGCACGGTGCCCACGGGCGTGTAGTGGACCTGGAAGGCGAATCTCGCTCCGGCCGGCACGAGCCGCGCCATGCCGTCGGGCAGGGCGTCGGCCCGCACGCCCGGCACATACCCGGCGAAATAGCCTTTTCCTTCACCGATGCCAACGACATCGTCGGGCATCCGCACGAAGGCGAGAATGTGGTGGACCACCGCCCGATTGCCCGGCACGATTTCCACGCCCTTGATCCACGTGTCTTTCTTGAAGCCGGGATCCACGATGAACCACTGGTAGGCCACCTCCCCCTCCGCCTTGATCTGGAAGGGCTCGGTCTGAATCGGGAGCACCAGATCGGGCGACTGCGGCAGCTGCCAGCCCTCCACAAACATTTTGCTCGCCGGCAGGTCGGCCGGATCGCCCTCTGGCGCGCCGTCCTTCGCCCACTGCTCGATCGCCGTCTTGTCGTCGTCCGACAGGCTGCGATCGTTGTGGAAACTGCCAAACTCCCCGCTCGCGTGCCAGGGAGGCATCCGCTGGTCGCGGACCACCTCCGCGATCATCTCCGCCCAGCCGGCGGCCTCGTCGTAGGTGGTCAGCGCAAAGGGAGCGATGTCGCCGCTCCGGTGACACTCCACGCATCGTTCCTGGAGGATATGGGCGATGCGGTTGGAATAAGTGACCGTCGCGTCCGCCTCGGGCGTCCGCGTTCGGCCGATCAGGCAGCCCACGGCGTCTGCCCGCGGCGTGGTCACGTGCTTGCCTGCCAGCAGCTCGTCGAGCGCCTCGGCCAACTCGCTACGCCCAGGCTTTTCCCTGACAAAGCCCACGCCATACTGGTCGTCGATACGGCCCGAATAGCGGATCACGCGGTCGCGATCGAGCACGAACACCTCGGGCGTGCGGGTGGCGCCGAACTGATCCGCCACGCGGTTGCCAGGATCCTTGAGGACGGGAAACTCGATGCCGTGCGTGCGGGCGTAGGCGGCGATCTCCGCGAGCGAGTCGTGCACGTTTGAGTTGATCGCCACAAACGCCACGCCCTGCGGGCCGTAGGTCTCGTGCATCCGTGCCAGCCGCGTTCCGTAGAGCTTCGCCAAGGGGCACTCGGTGCCCAGGAAGGCGATCACGACGAGCTGCTGGTCGGCAAGATCATCGAGCGAATGCGGCTGGCCTCGAACGTCTTCGAGTGTGAAACCAGCAGCCGACTTTCCGTCTGGGACGGCTGCGAAGACAGATCCCGCCGGCAGCAGCCCCCAAACGAGCACGGCTGCGACCGCCACACGAGCCATCATCATTTCAGACCGCATAAACGATTCCTCGCGGGCGTGACTGGGACCCACCATCGGTTGGCGAGCCAAGGCACGAGCATGGCAGATGCACGCCGAATTCGAGTCGGAAAAACTCTGCACATGATCGCCGCCACCGTCGAGACCCTTCTTTGGTGGTATGCCGCGCTTCACGAAAACGGCACAAGCTTTCTGGCTCGAAAAAATAAAGCATACGGATTTTGCTAAAACCGTTTAAGATTAATCTTCGTGGGGCGATGCGGCCATCACGAGTCTCATAAAATGGGGCACCTTCAAGGAACCATGCCGATGAAAAACGTAGTCACCCTGGTCGCATGCGTGATCGCAACCTTCGCACTTTCCGTCGGCTCGCCCGCGGTGGCCCTCACGCCAACTACCTATATCGGCACGACATCCGGAACGACGATCAACGGCCAGACGTGGGGCCTCTGGATGGGCAACTGGAACAACGGCTACAGCGGAAACAACGCGAGCTACATCGGCACGATCAACTCCACCGCCGCGAATGACGGTCGCGTCTACTGCGACCTGACCGATCTGTTCATCGCCGATTCGGATGGCAAGATCGGCTCGCTGACGATGACGTCGGGCACGCTTCAGGCCCCGCTTGCCGCCCCGAGCAACACGCGGACCGTGACGATCGGTTCTGGCTACGTTGGCGGGCGCGGCGTGTTTCAACAGAGCGGCGGCACCTTCTACATGAACTCGGGGGAGATGCGGCTCGGCGAGTTCCGCAGTGCGGCTGGCGCCGGCAACGGGCTCTACGACATCAGCGGCGGCACGTTGTCGACGACCGGAGGTCTCCAGCCCGGCGGCAGTGTGGTGCTCCATCGCGTCAATCAGCCGATTGCCTCAGGCACCAGTCGCGCTGAACTGCGGATCAGCGGCAGTGCGGTGGTCGATCTCGGTCAACCGGCGACGGTGGCTACCGCGCTTGGGTTCGGGCCGGGGTCTGGTGAAGGAAGTTCTATCCTGTCCGTGATCGGCTCCAGGGCGACGATCAACATCGCGTCGATGAGGATGGACTTCACGGCGACGATTTCGGGAACGGTGCCCAACAGCAACGTGATCAACTACTCGTTCGATGAGACGGGCGTCTCTACGATTCACTTCACGGGCACCGGAGCCTCGCTGGCCCAGGGCTACCTCGACGTGAACTACACCGGGTCGAGCATCACGAGCGGCACCACCTTCACCCTGATGGATACGGGCACCTATGGTGGTGGCATCACCATGGCGAGCACCTTCACGCTCCGGCCCGAGGACCGGGCGAACTGGCAGCTCGACCTCGTCGACACGAACAAGGCCCTGCGCCTCACCTACACCGGCTCGACGATCGCCAGCGCGATCACGATCAACGTGGGCAGCGGCACGACACAGACCCAGACCCAGGCCGGCTACCCGACGCTCTCCGGCAGCCTGCCGCTGGTGAAGACCGGCGGCGGCACGCTGGTGGTCACCGCCGCCAACACGCTCACGGGCTCAACGACGGTGCAGCAGGGCACGCTGCAGCTCGCCAACGCCGCGGCGCTGGGCTCGAGCAAGGTCATCCCGCTCGCCGGCGGCACGGTGTCGCTCGCGCCCTATCTCCAGACCACGGTGGGCGGCCTCGCCCCCAACGCCGGCGGCCTGGTGAACCTGGGCAACGGCCTGGTGACCGTGGCGAGCGGCCTGTCCGCCACCGACCTCGTGACGGCCATCAAGGCCGGCCGTGGTGACGGCTCCTGGACCGGCACCAGCGGCATCA
>Ga0194055_10003239_pt1 | contig 12563 bp, 12 predicted proteins | sample SepL449m_MetaG_FD_155482 | JGI IMG/M metagenome (GOLD analysis project Ga0194055, IMG submission 155482) | Anoxic zone freshwater microbial communities from boreal shield lake in IISD Experimental Lakes Area, Ontario, Canada - Sep2016-L442-9m | ecosystem: Environmental > Aquatic > Freshwater >... | reverse complement strand
AAAATCCCTTATTAGGTTTTTTAGTGAAGAAAAAGCACCATTCAAAAGTTCATAAGTAAATTGGGATTGATTAATATAATTGGATTGAATAACCAGAAGACGTAATGCATCTAATGGTAGATTTCTAGATTCAAGATCTTCTAATGTTATTCCATTGCCGAGGCTTTTAGATATTTTCTTGCCATTAACACTTACATGGTTTGTATGAAACCATATATTTGCCAGTGGCTTGTTATTAACTGCTTCAGACTGAGCAATTTCATTGGTGTGATGAACCGGAATGTGATCTATACCACCGGCATGAATGTCCATAGTTGGGCCTAAATATTTAAGTGCCATTGCTGAACATTCAATATGCCAACCAGGAAAGCCTTTGCCCCAAGGACTATCCCATTCCATATCTCTTTTTCCTTCAGATGGGCTAAACTTCCATAAAGCAAAATCAATTTGACGATGTTTTTCTGGATTAATTTCGACTCTAGCACCCTCGACTTGATCTTCAAGATTAAGTCTTGCTAATTTGATATATTGAGGAAACTTGGCAACATCGAAATAGACGCCATCACTTGTTTTATAGGTAAGCTTATTATCTTCTAGTTTTTTAATAAAATCTATTTGTTCCTGAATGTGCTCAGTAGCTTTTGGCATGAAATCAGGGGTAGATATATTAAGTCTAGTAAGGCCTTCTACGAAGTAATCGGTATATGACTTAGCTATCGACCATGCATCTTTATTTTCTTTTACAGCCTGTTTGACTAACTTGTCTTCTCCTTGATCAGCATCGCTAACTAAGTGTCCAACATCGGTTATATTAAGTACCCATTTAGTCTTATACCCCAGTGCCTGAAGACTTCTGACTAGTAAATCATACCTAATGAATGTAAACCAATTTCCAATATGAGGATAATCATAAACTGTAGGGCCACAAGTATAAATCGTAACTTCCGGTTCATTGATTGGCTTCAGAACGTCAATTTGTCGTGACAATGTATTATATAACTTCATATTAATTTACGCTTTCTAGTAATTTTTTCGTTACATCTATTATTTTATTCTTAAGTTCGGCTAAGTCTTTGACATCTTCTATCTTAAAGCCGCTTGCATACTTGTGTCCACCACCACCGAAAGTTTCGGCAACTTTATCTGCAACTGCATGTCCGTAGTTACATCGGAGTTTTCCAGTGACTCTTCCGTTCTTATATGTTTTAAGCGCTATAGCTATATTCACATCTTCAACTTGTCTCATTTCCTCTATTACAAGCATAGAGGGATTGTATTCTTGTGAGTATTTTTCAATCTCGTTCCAAGGTATAACTATTAATGCAATTCTACCAGCATCGTAGTATTCTATTCTTTTTATGAGCTCGCCTTTATACTCTAAAATTCTCTGAGATTTTTTCATAAGTTCACGACGTTTATTTTCAAGATCAGCCATTATAACTCCACCTCCTACAAGCTCAGATACTATATAGATACTTCTTGCGCTTGTAGCTTCGCTTGTTAGGCCCAAGGAATCTGACATTATTGAAGATACAATCATATTTTTTGCAGATAGATTTAGGGGCCATTCAAGCGTCTGTGACAGCTCATAAATTAATTCTCCGGTAGATACCACTTTCTTATTACATATTACGCTAGCGCCCTCTATATTGGCTTCAGTAACGTGATGATCGAGTACAATAAGGGGCTTCGAATTAACAATTGATCTTTTTCCGCTTCGATTCAAGTTCTCAAGTAAGCTCTCAGTACTTGTGTCGACTATTATTGAGCAGTCAAAATCGTTAGGGATTTCATTAGTGACTCTGTCCCAGCCAGGTAAATACTTAAGATAGCTGGGCATATCAACACTACAAAAAAGTATTGGTTCTTTACCGAGATCACCAATTATTTGTTCTAGTGCAAGTGCGCTACCTAAGCTATCCCCATCTGGGTTATCGGCCTGAATAATCAGGATTTTCATAGATTCTGAAATAATCTTATCTATAATATCTGCTTCTTCGTATCTGCTCATAGTAATGTTCTTCCGTCCATGGCCCTACCAAGAGTTATTTGATCGGCGTACTCAAGGTCAACACCAATTGGTAGGCCTCGGGCCAATCTAGTTATTTTAACTTTTCTATCTCCTATAGCTTGATTTATATACAAAGCGGTTGATTCGCCCTCTACGCTAGCATTAGTGGCAAGAATTACCTCATCCACGTTATCTTTATCTATTCTATCTACTAATTCATCAATATGTAGCTGTTCTGGGCCAATTCCATCAATCGGAGAGACTAAACCTCCGAGGACATGATATGTTCCGGTGTAATTCCCGATTCTCTCAATAGCAAGTAAGTCAAATGGTGACGAGACTACAGCTACAGTTTTTTTGTCTCGATTTGGATCACTATATAGTGGCGAAGCGTCCTGGCTACTATCTATAAGTGCAAATGTTATTGGACAAAATTTGATTGAGCTATGAATTTTATTTAATGAATTTATTATTCTATCAGATTTAGCTTTACTATTCTGTACTAGATAATATGCATATCTCTCAGCAGTTCTAGGACCTACACCAGGTAATCCCTCTAATGAATAGATAAGTTCAGTAAGGGCCCTAGGTAATACACTCATTTTAAATTTCTAAAGTCCTAGATCACCGAGTGCGCCCATAAAAGGTTGCATCTTTTCAGCCGCAATTTTTTGAGATTCAGTTAATGCTTCTTTGATAGCTTCCTCTAACCATCTTTCTAATACGCCAATATCTTCAAGGTCAACTGACTCTGGATCAATAGAAATATGCTTTAGTTTTTGTTCTGCAGTAATCTCTACCTTAACTGCACCATCACCACGTTCTATAGTAATTACTTGCTTTTGGAGTTCCTTTTGAACCTTCTTGATTTTCATTAACATCTTAGCCTGGTCAAATCTACTCATATTATTTCTCCTTATCTTTCAACCATTGTAGCAAATTATCGCTAAAATATTAACTAGGGTAATGTCGATAGTAGCTTTTAGTCCCATTAGAGTTAGGCCAAGCTACAAAATAGCTTCTTGTTTGATAGGTGAAGACTGCAAGAACTGCAATAGAAAGTATCGTTAGTCCTACATAACGAGAGATTGGATTTTTTGGAAATACTCTAAACCACATATCAATTATGTGCGCTAGCCCAGAAGCTATAATCAAATATGTAGAAGGAAGTATAACAATCATACTTACAGGACCGTTCAAGGCATAAAGTATTGAACCTAATATAAACGATATAATTATCATCTTTGAGTAATCATTCTTCCAGTTCTTAACAAGTCGGTATCCACCTATGATAAACATAGCACTAGAAAAGTAGTCCAGTAATGGAACGGTTCCCAGCCAAATCATTGGACTATAGGGCATTTTGATGAATAAGTTATATGGTATTTCTGCGAATAATTTAACCGAAGTTAGTAAATTAGGACTTGAACTCGGCAAACCTAGAAAATTAATAATGTTACCAGGTGTTTTAACTAGTCCGTATAGGAGAGGTATTATAAGAAGTAATCCAATCAAAGACATTACAATAATGTTTTGTCCGTTGAGTTTCTTAATAAGTGCTTTTAGGATTTTTCTCTCATAAATGATCCCGATAATAATAAACCAAATAATCCCAGGAATATATATCAGAAAAGATAATAATAGAATACCAAGTAAATATATTCTATTGTAATTCATCGAGCTACGAATATAAGAATGGAACCAAAGAATGCCTAAAACTGAAATATATAAGAATGTTGGCACCGATGACCGGGATGAATGCAATAACCATGCTGAGGAAGCAAATAATACAGTGACCATTGGCGCAGTATATTTACCATATTTATGTTTCAGATAGATAAAGAAGAATATCATCAGGGGTATTGTTAATAGAACAGAAATGGCTCTGTGGCTAAAAATTGATGTTGGCATAACTTTATTAACGCCAAACTGAAGTAAATTATAGGGATCATTTAGCCCATTATTAACTATGGTTGCTATATCTTTAGTGTTATTAACTGTTGCTATTTCAAGATAGTTCATTCCACCAACAATACTAGATAGGCGGAAAAATAAAATAAATAATATGACCAAAATTCCAATTATGATTGGAATGGTTTTCTTGTTCTTTTTGTATATATTTTTAATGCTAATCATTAAATTGAATTATATCATTAATAATCTAACTCATGCTATCGTTGCTGTGCTTAGTATCTAGTGATCTAAATTTCTGTTTTTGACGATCAAAGAATAATTCAACCTCACCAGTAGGACCATTTCTATGTTTTTTTATGAATATATCAATAATTGATCTTCTTTCAGTTTCTGGGTTATAGTAATCCTCTCTATAAAGAAAAGCCACAACGTCAGCATCTTGCTCAATTGACCCGGATTCACGGAGATCAGCTAGTTGAGGAATCTGAGGAGTTCTAGATTCTACAGATCGACTTAGCTGAGAAAGTGCAATAACTGGAACATTCAACTCTCGAGCAATGCCCTTAAGGCCCCTAGAAATTTCTGAGATTTCTTGTACCCTATTGCCCTCACCGAAAGATCTACTACCACTCATCAGCTGGAGATAATCGACAATAATTAAACCCAGCGGTCTTAAGTGAGCCTCTCTCCTGGCTCGAGTCCTAAGATCGCTCACAGAAATTCCTGGCGTGTCGTCTATATAGATTGGTGCTTCAGAGAGAGTTCCCATTGCTCTACCAATTTTTTCAAAGTCAGCATCAGTTAAATTACCCGTTCTTAGATTCCATGCATCAACACCACTCTCAGTTGACAATAGTCTATCGACGAGCTGTTCTTTACTCATTTCCAGACTAAAAAGAAGTACAGTTTCCTGTGACTGAACTGCTATGTTATGAGCAAGCCCTAATGCAAATGCCGTTTTTCCCATGCTTGGCCTAGCGGCTAGAATAAATAAATCAGACTTTTGTAGGCCTGCAAGAATATTATCCAGATCTTTAAATCCAGTAGGAACTCCTCGGATTTTATTTTTATCCTTATGTAGATCATCAAGCCTGTCAAATGATTCTGCTAGTATGGTTTCTAAACTGACGACGTTTTGTTTGATGTGCTGTTGAGATACATTAAAAATATTCGTTTCAGCTTCTTCTATTAAACTTTGAAGAACTTTTGTTTCATCAAATCCAAGTTCAGCAATATTCTGAGACGCTTTAATTAACCTTCTTCTTAGAGCTTTTTGAGATACTATATCAGCGTACTGCTCTATATGTGATGCAGTAGGTACATAATTAGTAAGTTCTGTTATATAGCTAGCACCACCTACCGCTTCTATATGACCATTGTTCTTAACCTGATCTGTAATTGTCAGAACATCAATAGCGTACTGTTTATTGTAAAGTTGATTAATTGCTTCATAAATTTTCTGATGCCTGGGATCATAGAAATCCTGAGATGAAATTACATCAGCAATTTTAATTAGTGAATCACTATCTATTAATATTGCACCAAGTAATGATGCTTCAGCTTCTAAATTCTGAGGTGGAACACTACCCTTAGTTTTATCCATTAATTTACCCTACGCCCGTTTCTTATCCTATTTATGATTCTAGCACCTTAGCGCCGTCAAAAATATTGCTTATGTTAGAGATATCTAGAGAATCTGTTTTAATCGAATCTTTCTTATCTTCCTTGGCTAACTCTTTTTTATATATGCAATCAATCTCTACCTTGTTTCCAGTAAGCTCCGTGAAGCATTCTGAAATAATATCTTTGTTTTTTACATCATTTATTCTTTTTTGATGGAAGGCATATCCAAAAGTCAGCTCTAGTTTATTATCTACTAGTTTCGGAGAAGCAGTCTTTAGAATGCCATATATAGTATTATTGGTCTTCTTGATCAAATTCAATAAGTCAGTCCATATTAATTTATTAAAAGTGATATCACTAGTTGGATTTTTTTGAGGTTTTATAATCACCACCTCATCTTTAATTTTCTCTTTGGCTACTGGTTTAGGCTTCTCAATTTTTTCGATTATACTATCTGGTGTTTTTACTATTGGCTGTTTAGGGTGATTAACTGCCGTTGCCATAACTTTATTACCGGGGGCAGAATGATTAGCCATATATTTATATAATGTTATTTCTAGTAATGAGTCAGGATTTGAACTCGCAGGAACCTCAATCATTTCTCTCATGAGGCCGATGTAGTCAATTGTAGTAGAATTGCCATCTATCAAAATAGTATGTCTTAAATGGGCAGATATCTCCTTAGCGACAATACTGGAACTGTAGCCATTCGAGAATAATGAATTTAGGTTAATAATTAATTCTGAACCGTTACCGTCTTCTAATATTTTAATAAGTTTATTAACATTTTCGGAGGATGGGAGACCTAAGCTTTCATTAACTTTTTCTAATGTTATCTCGCCACCTTGATTTTTTATTTGATCAAGAATACTGATACTGTCACGAAAGGATCCATCACCATGCTTAGCGATAGCTGTTATGGCATCATCAGTAATCTTAATTTTCTCTTTCTTGGCAATACTTCTGAGATGATTTTCAAGACTTAACATATCAATTGGTCGAAAGTTATATCTCTGTGTGCGCGATACTATTGTATCTGGTAGCTTATGGCTTTCAGTTGTAGCTAGTATGAATATGACATGCTCAGGAGGTTCTTCAAGGGTTTTTAGGAGTGCATTGAATGCTTCACGAGTTAGCATGTGAACTTCATCAATTATGTAAACCTTATATCTACTGGACGAAGGAGCTATATTAACCTTTTCTCGTAAATCTCGAATTTCATCAATTCGTCTATTACTAGCTGCGTCAATCTCAATAATATCAAGATGGGTAGATTGATCCGTGTACGTGAGATTGTTTACTAAATGAGCTAATATTCTAGCGACAGATGTCTTGCCCACACCTCTAGGGCCAGTAAAAAGGTAGGCATGGGCAATTTTGTTGTTCTTAATTGCATTATTCAGAGACGTAGTTATATAGTCCTGACCAATCACTTCAGAAAAATCCTTAGACCTATATTTGTTATACAACACCTGCCCCATAGTAGGAATATTATACGCTATAAATAACTATAATTGTTGCTAATTAAAATAATTAAAGAGCAGCTTCTAATGCGGCCCACTCGGTGCCATCATCATCTTCAGGTACATTAATACTGACCTGATCGCCAGGTTTAGCTTTGAAATATGTAACTGACGCAAGTAGTACTCTATAGTTACGTTCCCCAACCTCAACAAAGTAGTGACCTGACTCTAGCTTCAGGGCTCCGACGAGTTGTTTTCTAGGAATTGGGCCAATTTGTTTGTACAAAAAAGCACCATCATCAGCAATAGTAAGTTTTAGGATGTCTCCCTGAACTAATTTAGATTTACTAGCATAGTTAGCAGGAACAGGATAGGTTTTAGCATCGCTGCCAACCATATTCTGGCCATCGAATACGCCTTCAATAACCTTACCTAGTGCTACTTCTTTGGTTTTAGTTGTTAGAGCAGAATCTTCACCCACTAAGCTTAGAATTAATTCATTAGCCGCAGCGAGGTTAGTTTCCGCTTCTTGTATAAGTGACCTGAGTCTCTTTATTTGTTTATCTGGTACATCTGCCATGTTTGTCTCTCAAATTATAGTGTTTTATTTTCACACACTTAACATAAAATTATCATTTTTTTAATGTCAAGTCAAAAAATAACAATAGAACTGTGGATAACTAGTGAGTTTATTAAGCTAGTTCTACACCAGCACCAGCAGCTTCAAGTGTCTTTTTAGCTGCTTCAGCGTCGTCTTTTTTAGCTTTTTCTAAGATAGTCTTTGGAGCTCCATCAACTAATGCCTTTGATTCACCAAGACCAAGTCCTGTGATTTCTTTAACAGCTTTAATAACTGCAACTTTTTGTGATCCAGCATCCTTTAGAATAACGTCATATTCTGACTTTTCTTCAGCTGCTGGAGCAGCGTCACCTGCAGGTGCTGCGGCCATTGCTGCCATAGGAGCTGCGGCGCTTACACCCCAGTACTCTTCTAGAAACTTAACAAACTTACTAATTTCTAGTGCGCTCATTTTATCTAATTCTGCTACTATTTTTTCGAATTCCTTAGGGATTTCTACTTTCTTGTTTTCTTCTGACATATTAATTCCTTCCTTAATACTTATTTAATTATTTATCGCATCAGCGCGGGCATTCAAGACGTTGTAAACGCCCCTAATATTACCTGCTAATACATTGACAAAACCGTTTAATGGAGCCGAAATAGTGCCAACCAATTGTGCTCGCAATTGATCCTTGGTTGGTAGTTGGGATAATGCTTTAACATCTTCTGCAGAAATGAATAGTCCATCGGATGATATTGCACCAACAAATTCAATAGTTGGATTTAGTTTAGCGAATGTAGCTAAATCTTTGGCAGGAGCAACTTCATCTCTCGGATTAAAAGCGTAAAGTAGTTGCCCTTTTATTTCACTAGTATCAATATTTTTGAATTTATCATTGCTAGCAAGAGCTTTAATTATTAATCTGTTCTTAATAACTTTGATGTTTGTGTCATTCTCTTCAGCTTGATCTCTTAGAGCCTGAATATTTTTCACTGTTGTTCCTGTATATTTAGCAACAACTGTTAACTTAGATTCAGCTAATAGATCACTTACTGTTGAAACGATATCTTCTTTTTTCTGCCTAGTTAAAGCCATTTTTCATCCTTTTAAAATTAAAAAACTTTGGCGAACCAAAGACTTATTATTGAGTTAACATTTATTGTTGCCTCGGTAGCAAATTAAGTAATTTCTTACAGCCACTGTCTTTGGTCGATACATTTATATTAACAGGCGTTGCGCGCATTGTCAATATCATCACATAATTATCATTGACAATTTTCGTGGCAAGAGTATTATTAGAATCGTTTGATATAAAAGGAAAAAAACTTGTGAGTATTTTTGAAAAAAGAGTTCAGATTGAAATTGAAGGCGTCGATAAAATTGTTGTCGATGAATTTATGGTTCCCAGATATGAGGACTTAACAGAAACACAAAGAAGTAATATGTTCAATGGCGGCGTAATTGAGCGCGAACTATTATTTCGATCATTTGAGCAAAGGTTAAAAAAAATAGAAATTAGAACAGATTCTGAACAACTAGATTTAGACGACTAATCATCCTTTCATATTACTTAATTTGAATTGAGTATATTCCTCAGCAGCTAACCGATTTAACTCAGCGTCTTCGCCTTTATTAGTAAATATCATGGCATCGGCTATTATTGGATGTCGTTCAGCTAATAGGTCGTGCATTGTTTTAGCAATCTTCCTATAGCCACTGTGTCCCTGTGGGCTTGTTCTGAGCTCAATAAAGTGAAATAGCTCACGTGCGTTCATCGTAACCTTCCAGCGCATCCTATGGCCCATTAGAGTGGCATATTGACTTTCAAGGTGATAACCAGCTTCTTGCATTAAGCTATACAACTTAAAGCTCAGATCAAAGCATGTTTCATATAAATCATTCAGACCAGCTTGATCAATTATCTCAGGACAATCATAACCATATCTCGGGGTAAGATCTTGCCACTCCATATCGTCAACCATACGGTGTCTTTGTAAATCTCTAAAAATACCGTAGTCACATAAAATATCGAAAGAATAATGAGCTTTTTCTAAAGCTCTCCCTGGCTTATGTCTTCTATTAAGTCTTTTGCCGATATAAGCATTAAATACTTTTATTTTTTTATCATATGTCCATGCGGATACCTCATGCCTTATTTCTTCCAATGAAAGGCTACTATTTTCATAAAGCATGTCAGAAACAAGATCAATTTCATTGGTAGGCCATATATCAGTCAATGTTACTGGTGTATTCTCCATAGAGTATGCTTTTGGTAGAACTTTTTTAGTGAGTCGCCTAAGGGCCTTGTTGGTGTTTGCTTTGTAGGCAATAATAGCTCCACCTCGATCTGGAATATCCGCTCTTTCAAGGAATGTCGGTATGGTTTTTCTTGCATTAAATAAAATACTTTGGCCTGTTTTTTTAGATTCTAACAATCTGTCGCTTTGTAGCCTCATAATAAGAGACTCTAAAGCTTGTCCTGATGCAAATATTCCCACTGTAGATGTTGTAGACGCAGGAAGCATTAATCTCGCAGCATCACATGCCTGAGCTCTTATAGCATTCTTCCATGCGGAATTTCTTTTATCTTTAGGCGTTTTTGAACTATCTTGGATAAACTCAGTTAGTTTATGGACAACATTTGAATAAGTATCAAAGATTATATCGTTGATCTCAATATACCTACTTTTTACATCATCAGACAGATTTTCAGGTATGTGGTATTTATATTTACCGCTAACATCCTTTTTGTCATAATAGATATATCTAGTTGACTGTTCAAGATATGCTGCAAGTCTGCCTCTTTCGAGTTTCTTTGTAAGCAGGTTTGAAGCATTTTCAACCACTATGTGCTGGCCAACAAGCTGTTGAACAGAATCATCTCCATAGGCGGATATGACTCTTCTGAGTAAATCTTCATCCTTACCTTCAATATCCATGAACTCATCAACTAGTATTTGGCGCATATCATCACCACGCCTAGAAAGCCTCGCCATAGCGGCTGCTATAGTCACAGGATCCAAAGCCTGAGTAAATGCATAAACATCACCTTTGGTATCGGTTACAATATCAACCAATTGCGAAACATCTTTTTTGGGTACTGGCATATTTTCTAGTATTTCATGCGATTGCTTTTCAAATAGATCGTTCGCCTTAATCGTTATTATTTCAGCTACTGATGAAGCAACACTCTCTTTAGTAAAACGTAAACCATCAGAATTCAATGTTTCTTGAACTAGATCCCACACTTGAGTGAAAACTTTCTCCTTATCATCCACTGCATAGATTACGGGTAGATTACGTTTTTTAGATTCTATTAGGTAACCGGCTCTAACTCTCTCTAGAAAATCTGAACTTAGGTTATCGAAACGGTCACCCTGATACCTGTCTTTGACTCTATCCATCAAAATATCAACTGATGCATCAAGAACAATGGTTAAATCTGGTTGATTGTTTCCAACCGCAAAATCTATTATCTCATTAATTTTATCGTAATCATCAATATCATTACGTGCATAATACTGGATAGCTAGAGTTGTTAAATAGCTTCTGTCTACTAGACATATAATGCCTTGGTTTAGGCATTGATTAATGAAGTCTAAGGATTGACTCCTTGCAGCGTTATATAAGAGAACTTCAGTTTTAGTATTCATAGGATACCGAGGGTCTTGAGTTAGTCTACGAATCGCTCTCGCAGTAACATCATTTTGACTATCAGGTTCTCTCATAATCTTATAAGCTAGATTGGCATTTTTTAATTCTTTAGCTATTAGTTCAATCTGAGTAGTTTTACCGACACCCTCAGGACCTTCAATAACTATGTATTTACCTCTATTCATATGCAAGACCATCAATTTTAATTGGTAGAACTCTTGAGTCATGATAAGCCTTTGGAAGCATCATTTCTGGAGTCCAAGTTCTCATAACAGATTGTAAATCAGTTCCCTGTTGATATTTACCACTAAATCCTTGGTTTCTACCTGCGCCATAATTCCCCTCAACTTCAGCCGTCTCATGAAATACAGCTTGAGCAATTCGTTCACCAACAGGGAGTAGAACCATCTCTCTTTGATTTAAATTGAAAATTTCCAAAGTTAATCTATTGATATATCCCGGGTCAACCCAACCTGCATCGAAACATACTGCTATGCCATTCCTAGCCCAACTTGATCGTGCTTTTAATTCATAGGCTCCCGGAGGCATAATACCGAAGAATTCATGAGTATGGGCAAGAATTCGCTCACCTGGTTTTAATGCAATTACGGGATGATCATCAGGAATGTTCTTTAATAGTTTAAAACCGTTTTGTTCACACCATTTTTTATGAGGCATAGCCTTAAATGGGCCGTCAAAATATCTTTCTACATCTTCTCTGTCTAGAGGATTATATATAATACGTTCATCCGATGCTTCGATACGATAATAATAATAGCCTAGGGTTACATCAAGACTCGCGTGAGATACATGCTCATCAATATATGGATAACATTGTATATGCCCGTCTTTTATTGCCTGTCTAATCTGTGTATTGCTATAAACTCCCATAATCCTCCAATTCCTAACTATAATACGACTGTTTAATTAGCTAGAGCAAGCATAAGCTTAATATATTTGATGTTAAATAAGACAGGTTCTTGTTTATTTAGTACAATATTTATAATACTTATGAGTAATAAATCAAAAAATTATTTTGACAGTAGCGAGCTGGGGGTAAAGTTAGTTGCTATTACTGTAGCCGCCAATGGAATTGTGATACTTTTAGGTACTCTAATAAGCTCCCATGTTTTTAACCATGGAATTAGTCTCAACAGAATATCCTTGTCGCTATCGTTAATTGAAGGACTGTTACTGCTATATTTTGCGAGGTTGTTATCGCGTCGAAAGATTATGGCATGGTACGTCACTCTGGGAATTTATGCTTTTATTATAATCCAAAATTTATTTGGCATCATGATAAGCCACCATATATACACTAACCTAGCATTGTAT
>Ga0194055_10003237_pt1 | contig 12567 bp, 15 predicted proteins | sample SepL449m_MetaG_FD_155482 | JGI IMG/M metagenome (GOLD analysis project Ga0194055, IMG submission 155482) | Anoxic zone freshwater microbial communities from boreal shield lake in IISD Experimental Lakes Area, Ontario, Canada - Sep2016-L442-9m | ecosystem: Environmental > Aquatic > Freshwater >... | reverse complement strand
TCATTACGATGGCGATAAATGGCCGGAGCTCTTTGACGCTATGAAGATGGATAAGAAGACCAGAGGTGCCAAGATGCGCTTCATTATTCTGGAGTCGATAGGCACACCGGCAATTTTAGAGGGGCCTGATACGGCGTTGCTCTTTGCTGCATACCAACAAGTGGTGAAAGGGTAGACCCATGCGCACAGTGATGGTCTTAAATGGCCCGAACCTCGACAAGTTGGGAACGAGAGAGCCCGAGATTTACGGTTCACTTTCGCTTGCCGACATCAAGAAACGTTGCGAAGAATTCGGCGCAGCACATGATCTTGCTATTGATTTTCGTCAATCAAATGTTGAAAGCGACATTATCGGTTGGCTGCATCAGGCAGCAGAGAACAACACTCCAGTGGTGATCAATCCTGCGGCTTTCACGCACTATTCAGTTGCGATTCGAGATGCAGCGTCGATGTTGTCTGCTCCGCTTATAGAAGTTCATTTAAGCAACCCCATCAAGCGCGAGGAGTTCCGTCACACATCACTGATTTCGGGAATCGCTCATGGCACAGTAAGCGGCTTTGGTTCAAATTCATACTTGCTTGCTCTTCGTGCTCTATTAGACCTGTGAGTCGCATCACCAACCTGCAAGCAGTACTTGCAACGGATGAATCATTTCTTGTCACCAATCTGATCAATGTTCGCTATCTTTCGGGATTCACCGGCTCAAATGCAGCCTTAGTAGTCTCACCAGAATCCGCCATCCTGATTACCGACTCTCGTTACGAAATCCAATCTCGGGCAGAGACACATGATGTCGACATTGTGATGGGTCGAGATGTCATTGCCAAAGCCATGGAGTTGCTCAGTGGAATGCAGTTTGGCTGTGAAGGTGACCATGTCACCGTGAATCAAGAAGCTCGTCTAAAAGCTGCCGGTAATCCACGAGCAACAAAGAAAGTAGTGGAGACGTTTCGACAAGTTAAGGACAAGGGCGAAATTGATCTGATACGTACCGCGTGTCAGATTGCAACCTGCGCATTGGGCCAACTTGTCGATGGCAAGGTAGTCGGCCTCACTGAACGTGAGATCGCCCGCAATTTAAGAAGTCTCATGCTTGATGCGGGTGCTGACGACATCGCCTTCGAGACCATTGTGGCCAGCGGCCCACATTCAGCGATTCCACATCATCAGCCCACATCTCGAGAAGTTGCTAAAGGTGACTTGCTCAAAATTGACTTTGGTGCGCAAGTGAGCGGCTACCTTTCCGACTGCACTCGAACATTTGTTGTAGGGCCACCATCGGACTGGCACAACGAGATGTACGCAGCCGTGCACAGCGCACAGGCAGCCGGGCGCAATGCTGTGTCATCGGTCAGTACCTGTGCTGACATCGTTTCGGCAGTGCGCACAAACCTGCAGACAACTGGGTACTTGGAATATTTCACACACGGGTTAGGGCACGGCGTCGGTCTGGAAATCCATGAGGACCCGTTTTTGTCTAGTGAACAGACAGATAGACTTGCCGTTGGCACGGTGGTAACGGTCGAGCCAGGCGTCTACTTTGAACATCGTGGCGGTGTGAGAATTGAAGACACTGTGGCTGTTACCGAAACGGGCTACGAGAATTTAACCAACTTCTCACACGACCTGATTGATATTTCCTGACAGGAGCATGCACGTGGCAACGACCAATGACCTTAAAAATGGTCTAGTACTCAACATTGATGGCCAACTGTGGGCTGTCGTTGAATTTCAGCATGTGAAGCCTGGTAAGGGCCCAGCATTCGTGCGCACCAAACTTAAGAACATTATTTCTGGCAAAGTTGTTGATCGTACATTTAATGCCGGCATCACAGTTGAGACGGCAAATGTTGATAAGCGCGATATGCAGTACTTGTATCGCGATGGCGACGACTGGGTTTTCATGGACATGGAGAACTACGACCAGTATCCAGTGCCTGATTCCATCGTGGGAACTAATAGTTGGTACATGCTCGAGAACCAAGAAGCTGTGGTTGCAATTCATGAAGGTGCGCCGATTTACATCGAACTTCCTGCAAGCGTTGAATTGATGGTGACCTACACCGAACCTGGTCTACAAGGTGATCGTTCAAGTGCAGGGACGAAGCCTGCGACATTGGAAACTGGTGCTGAAATTAAGGTGCCTTTGTTCCTCGAGTCAAACACCAAAGTGAAGGTCGACACTCGTGACGGTTCTTACCTCGGACGCGTTAATTAAGTGCGAGCCCGAACCAAAGCTCGCCAACGTGCTGTAGAAGCACTCTTTGAAGCTGAACAGCGCAATACGTCCGTCGCCGATGTCGTAAGTCGAAATCCTGATGTCAATGCTTACGCCAGCGAACTAGCCCTCACTGTTGAATCCAATCAACAGCGCATCGATGAATTGCTTGACACATACTCCCAAGAGTGGACACTCCATCGAGCACCAGCCGTAGATCGGGCAATCTTACGAGTGGCTGTTGCTGAACTGCTTTACAAGCCCGAGATAGACACTGCGGTCATTATTTCGCAAGCAGTTGAAATTGCTGGGGTGCTCAGCACGGATGAGTCGGGAAGTTTCATCAACGGCCTTCTAGCATCCGTAGCACTTGTGCGGCATTCGCAAAGTACGTTGTAGCACAAAGAGTTGCGCTGCTCGCCATGCACACTGCGTTGTCAGTAGTGACCATGTAGGTCTGGTGCCCTGAGTGGGATTCGAACCCACACTGAACGGTGTTTGAGACCGCGCTCTCTGCCGGTTGGAGTACCAGGGCGTTCACCTAGATTAGCGCGTCTTGAACTCGGTACGAACCGTAGGCTAGGACTATGAAACGTCGCGTGGTCGTTGCTGATGACGAATCCATCATTCGCATGGATCTCATCGAGTGCCTCACTGCGGCAGGCTATGACGTTGTTGGTCAAGCAGCCCAGGGTCAAGCAGCCCTAAAAATAATCACCGACACCCAGCCAGATGTGGCTATTTTAGACGTGCGAATGCCACTACTGGATGGCATAGAGGTCGCCCGAGCGGTTCGTAGCACCACACCAGTAGTGCTTTTGACTGCTTTTGGCCAGCCTGAAATTGTCGCTCAAGCCACAGATGCTGGTGTCATGGGTTACCTTGTGAAACCTTTTACTGAATCAGAAGTTGTCGCAGCCATTGAAGTAGCTGTGAGTCGGTTCTCTGATTTTCAAGAGTTGGTATCACAGCGCGACGCCTTGGTACTTTCGCTCGAGACTCGCAAGGTGCTAGATCGTGCCAAAGGGTTGATGCAAGAGAAATTCAACATGACCGAACCCGAGACTTTTAGATGGATACAAAAAGCAGCTATGGATCGCAGGCTATCAATTCAGGAAGTTGCTGAAGGAATTATTGCGGAGTTCGTTAAACCATGAATGCGAACATCAACATTCCGAATGCGTTAAGTTTTGCGCGGCTGCTTGGTGTGCCCTTATTTTTTTGGCTCATTGTTGGACCACATAAGGATGGGCTAGCTTTGGGCATTCTTATTGTGAGTGCCTTCACGGATTGGCTTGACGGCTTTTTAGCACGAAGGCTCAATCAACACACTCGGTTAGGCGAACTCCTTGACCCGGCAGCTGATCGGCTCTACATTGCCGCTTCGCTCGTTGCTTTGTGTATGCGTCACATCATTCCACTGTGGGTTGCGATAGCCCTGATTAGTCGTGACCTTGTTATGGCAGTAGTGCTCGCCGGTCTGAAACGTCATGGCATCACTGGTGTACCTGTGCATTTCATAGGAAAATCGGCGACGATGAATCTGCTGTATGCCTTACCTCTGGTTTTACTCGGTACTTTTCAGAACCAGATAGGGCACGTTGCACATATTTTTGGATGGGCGTTCCTCGTGTGGGGAATCTGCATGTATTGGTACGGCGCGTTTCTTTACATCCAACAAATTCGCGATCTCAAGATTAAGTTGTTCGCATGAGCGTAAACGCTTCACTGGATGCACTTTTAGCCGACGCGCTCACTTCTGACTATCATCGCGATGCATCTGACCAATCAGATCGTCTCATCATCCGCATCATGGCTGGAGTGAGCGCCGTTGCATTAGCTTTCCTCCTTGGATTTGGAGTGCATTCCACTGCAACCCAAGCAGAACAAAATGGTTTGACTCGTCAGGCTCTGGTATCTCGAATCAAGGCAGCAGATGGTCGGGTCACAACGCTAGAAAAACGATCTGCAAATGCCCAACGTGATCTACAGGCGGCCGAAGCCGCACACTTGACAGGCACTTCGCTCGGGCTTCAAGCTCAACTGCGGCTAGACCGGCTTCGCACAATAGCTGGCTTCACTGCAGTCACTGGCGCTGGAATAGAGATTGTGCTGACTGATGCTCCTATTGATCCGACTGCGCCCGATATGTCACAGACACCAGGTCGGGTCATTGATCGAGACTTGCAAGAAGTTGTCAATGGGCTATGGCAATCCGGTGCTACCGCCATCACGATTAACGATCGACGGTTGACCGCAACCTCTGCAATTCGAGCTGCTGGTTCGGCGATCCTTGTGAATTACCGGCCACTTATTGCGCCTTATCGGATACGAGCTATCGCGCCAAGAGCGGACGCGTTAGCGGGACGATTCCGAGAGAGCTCAGCCGGTTTGCAGCTTGAACAGTTGCACACGAGCTACGGCATAAACTGGGACTTACAAACCATCGGAAGCGTTACGCTGCCAGGCGCAACGACTGAGAACTCTGGAAGCGGGGGATAGCACACCGTGATACCTGCACTTGGTCTGCTCGTCGGAGTTCTATTGGGATTGTTCCTGCATCCAACGGTTCCCCTGTGGTTACAGCCCTACCTACCGATTGCCATTGTTGCGGCCCTCGACGCGGTTTTCGGTGCGTTTCGCTCCGTGTTGGACGGCATCTTTAATGACCGAATTTTCGTGATTTCCTTTGCATCAAATGTTGTTGTGGCGGCACTGATTGTTTTTCTTGGTGACCAACTCGGTGTGGGCTCGCAAATGTCTACGGGTGTTGTCGTTGTTTTGACGATGCGTATTTTTCGCCAATGTCGCCGCCATCAGGCGCCACTTACTTAAGGCTTAACGTGGGTATGCATAGTGCGCCGAGTCCGGCGCGAACTGCAGCTGAAGCGCGACTGAGATTATTGCGCACGCTCAAACCCCAATTGAGTCGTACGCAGGCCATGATCACGGTCTTGTTTATACTTCTTGGTTTTGCTACAACTGCCGCGCTGCGCGGTTCCTCGGCAGATACGTTGTTATCGAACGCTCGGCAAAGTGATTTGGTGAGTGTGCTTGATGATTTGGCACAGCGTGAGGCACGCCTGCAATCCGAAATTTCCCGACTTGAAACATCCAGGGAAACCCTGCTGGGCGGCGATCAGTACCAGGCTTTAAATGAGGCCAAACTCCGTGCCAAAGCACTGGGTCTGTTAGCTGGTACCGAACCCGTACTTGGCTCGGGGGTTTCCATCGTGATTTCGGGAAATCTCACTGCATCAACGCTGATCGATGCGATGCAAGAACTTCGCGATGCCGGGGCAACCGCAATTCAAATTTCGGATAGCAACTTGGATGTGCGCATCGTGGCGAACACTTGGTTTAGCACAAGCCCAAGTGGTGTGACAGTCTCGGGCACAGCGCTCAAAGTTCCCATTACTTTGTCAGTAATCGGTGATTCAAGCGTGATCGTTCCAGCGATTCAAATCCCAGGCGGACTCGTCGATACGGTCGGGTCCGGGGGCGGCACGGTAAACATCACCAGTGCAGACGACATCAACATTTCAGCAGTAGTCCCGATGCCCGTTTCCTGAGGCTCGTACCGTACGCTAAATCCATGAGTAACATCCCAAGTGATCTGCGATACACCTCCGAGCATGAGTGGGTTCGCGTAGTTGATGCCACGACAGTCCAATTTGGCATTACGGACTTCGCCCAAGATGCCTTGGGTGACATCGTATTTGTCAGTTTGCCCAATGTCGGCGCCACCCTTGAAGCAGGCGGTACCTGCGGCGAAGTCGAGTCGACAAAGAGCGTCAGTGATATTTACGCTCCCGTATCTGGCACAGTTTCTGCCCGCAATGATGCCACCGAGACCTCACCCGAGGTGCTCAACAGCGACCCTTACGGAAATGGTTGGCTCGTTGAAGTCACGGTAACCGATTCCCAGGCAGCGCTGGCTGACTTGTTGGATGCTGCGGGCTACCAGGCAATTACAAACCACTAGGACATCGCTATGTCAGTTGTGTGTATCACCTGCGGTCACGCCGATGACGATGACGCACGGTTCTGCTCTTCCTGTGGCTCGTCATTAGATGTAGGCGCCACGTCAACCGACACCCGAATCATCCCGATTACCTCCGATCCTGACACTGGCGATATCCGGGTAGGTGATATCAACGGGTTCACAGTCTTGCCAGCAGGCTCAGCCGTACTGGTGGTGAAGCGTGGCGCCCTTGAAGGAGTACGTTATCCGCTGGACATCAGAGATCTAGAACCCATCACAATCGGCAGAACACCCGATAGCTCAATTTTCTTGGATGATGTGACCGTCTCGCGCAAACATGCACAAGTCACGCACGCTTCGTCGGGTTGGGTCATCGCAGATGCGGGCAGTCTCAATGGGACTTATGTAAATCGCGAACGAGTTGAATCCATCGCTCTGGTCGATGAAGACGAAGTTCAAATCGGTAAATACCGATTCGTGTTCTTATCTGCCGCAAGCGGCGAATAACATGGCGCAATCACAGCCGCAATCGGCGGGCTTATTCAGTATCGGTGAAGTTCTCACGCGATTGCGCGATGAATTTTCCGACATTTCAATATCTAAAATACGTTTCTTAGAAGCTCACGGACTCATTGCACCGTCACGCACCGCAAGTGGCTACCGCAAGTTTTCGGTTATTGACGTAGACCGGCTTCGTTACATACTGCGGATGCAGCGCGACCATTTTTTGCCACTGCGTGTAATCAGGGATCACATCGAGGCAATGGACCGCGGTCTGGAACCGCCAACAGTAGGGGACACTAAACCCACTCCGCCACGAAATTTACTGAGTACGGACGCTTTAGCCTCGTCTGCCATTCCCACATCTGTGCGGCTGACTTTGGACGAACTGGTCGAGAGCTCTGGCGCTACCGATGCCCTGGCCAGGGAGTTGATTGATTTTGGCTTGCTCGTGAGTGACCAGGCAGGCTACTTCGATTCCATTGGGCTCAACATCGCCAGAGTTGCACAGTCCTTGAATGAATTTGGTCTGGAGGCGCGCCACCTTAAGACCGTGCTGTCCAGCGCTAGCCGCGAACTCGATCTGTTTGCTCCCATTATTAAGTCCGCTCGTTCTGGCAAGAATCCGGCCTCACTTGTGGAATCCGAGGAACTCACCATTCAACTTGCCACATCTGTGGTCGCGCTGCATGAACTACTCGTGCGAAGTTTGATTGAACAACAGCGCTAGTCACGCTCTAGACTCACTCTTATGATTCCCGTAGAGGTTGTCGGTATTCGACTCGAGGTTTCCAACCAACCAGTCCTCATTCTGCGTGATACCGAAAACTCTCGGTACCTACCGCTGTGGATCGGTACCAGCGAAGCAACCGCGATTTCCATAGCTCTCGATGGTGTTTCAACCCCGCGGCCTCTTACGCATGACTTGCTGAACCACACCATTGCCCACCTAGGGGCCAAACTGGTATCAGTCACGGTGTCTGAACTGGTCGATGGCATCTTCTACGCCACTTTGAATTTCGCAGCGCACGACAGCATTAGCGCGCGTCCTTCTGACGCCATCGCGTTAGCGGTTCGCTCTGGTGTGCCGGTTTTGGTCAATGCGGAAGTCATGGATATTGCGGGGCTTGACATCACGTCGCAGGACGAGGAAATCGATGATCAAGAGGAACTTGAACGGTTTCGCGCGTTTCTGGATGAAATCAATCCAGAAGACTTTTAGGTCCGGTTCGTGGCCTGGATGCGTCACATAACCTGGTTTTTCGGGCCGCTAGGTCTCAACTCTGACTCTACACTTGAGGTTTAGGGTGAGAGTTCGGCGTGTCGTGGGCGTTTGTCGTTGACCTGAACCACGTGCCGCCATACTGTGATGGAACACAGGTTCCCCGTGATGAGACCACATCGCCCTGTTTCCACCTAGGAGTGGGTTATGTCGGATATGAATGGTTTAACGCCAGCGGCTGACGAGCACCGCGAGATAGCTCGGGACGCAGCGGCCATCAAGGCTGGGGCACAAGGCTTATTGTTTGATAACCCCGACAGTGATTTCATACCTGAAATTGGATACCGCGGACCTGTTGCCGCTGGAGTAGTGGGCATCACATATCGTCAGCTCGACTACTGGGCCCGCACAGGTTTGGTCAGTCCTACAGTGCGTCCTGCAACTGGTTCTGGCACTGCTCGGCTATACGGCTTTCGCGACATTTTGGAACTAAAAATTGTTAAACGACTTCTGGACACGGGAGTCTCATTGCAACAGATCCGCACAGCAGTAGAACACCTGCGGCATCGCGGAACAACTGACCTGACTCAAGTAACTCTGATGAGCGACGGTGCCAGCGTTTACGAATGTACCTCACGCGATGAAGTCATCGACTTGCTCATGGGTGGCCAGGGCGTCTTTGGTATTGCTGTGGGCAGAGTGTGGCAAGAAATTGAAGGAAGCCTGGCACAGTTGCCTGGTGAGATGTCGACTAGCGGTGAAGTTGACGTGGAGTCGAGTACTGATGAATTGTCAGCGCGACGACGTGCCCGGGCAATCGGCGAATAGTCCCTACCTCCTGATTTTTCTTCTTATCTACCGCTAAAGTAGTTCCCAGCTAGTGATTCCGTGTGGGAGAGAGTGTGCCTCGAGTACACCGCCGAAGGGGCAATGCTCCCCAGAACCTCTCAGGCACAAAGGACCATGTGGAATCAGCGCCTCTGAAGCGACCGCGACAGATGGGGAGAGACCTTAATTGGTCTTTTCTCTTCAATATCGGGGTACTACATGTCTGTTCACACTCATAGCGCTTCTTATTCCCAATTTGCTGATCGTCACATTGGGCCAAATGCATCTGAAATGCAACACATCCTTGGTTTCCTGGGGTACGCGACACTCGATGAACTGTCACGTGACGCCGTTCCAGTCAACATCCAAAATCCCGCACCGCTAGCTATTGCACAAGGCGCAACAGAGGCACAGACATTAGCCGAGTTGCGGGTGTTAGCCAGTGCCAATGAAGTACTAACTCCAATGATTGGTCTTGGGTATTACGGAACTCATACGCCCGGCGTAATTTTGCGCAACATCACCGAGAACCCCGCCTGGTACACGGCCTACACGCCCTACCAACCAGAAATTTCTCAAGGTCGTCTTGAAGCCCTCTTGAATTTTCAAACCATGATCATCGAGCTCACGGGTCTTGATATCTCGAGTGCTTCGCTTCTGGACGAGTCCACAGCGGCCGCCGAAGCAATGACATTGATGAAACGATCAAGTAAGTCATCATCAGATGTTTTCTTTGTTGATGCCGATACACATCCGCAAACATTGTCAGTTCTCGCTACTCGTGCCGAACCACTTGGAATTGATATACAAATCATTGATGTTGATCAGACAACGACAATCGGGGAGAGCTTCGGACTTCTCCTGAGTTATCCGGGAAGTTCCGGCCGAGTACGTGACCTTCGTCCACTCATTGCTGCTGCGCACCGTGGCGACACTCTTGTCGGTGTTGTCACCGACCTACTTGCTTTGACGGTGTTGACCTCACCAGGCGAACAGGGCGCCGACATTGCTGTGGGTTCATCACAACGATTCGGTGTGCCGATGGCGTTTGGCGGTCCACACGCTGGATTTATGGCAGTTCGCACCGGACTTGAACGATCAATGCCAGGACGTCTTGTTGGCGTCAGCGTTGACGTTGATGGCAAGAAGGCATATCGACTTGCCCTGCAAACTCGTGAACAACACATTCGCCGTGACAAAGCAACGAGCAACATTTGTACTGCTCAAGTTCTTCTGGCCGTCATGGCATCCATGTACGCGGTGTACCACGGTCCACAAGGTCTCATTCGTATTGCACAAGACGTACATGGTCGCGCAACCGCGTTAGCCAGTGGTTTGATTCGCGCTGGCTTAACCGTCTCAGATACATTCTTTGACACTATTCGGGTATCAGTTCCAAATAAGGCAGCGCAGATTTTGGATGCTGCGCGGGAACGTGGCATCTTGCTCTGGCTTGTTGATAACGACACACTCGCGATCAGTGTCGATGAGACGACCAGCCCAGAAAGCGTTGAACTCGTTTGGGAAAGTTTTGCATCTCAGATTGCCGGCGACTACCCATCAAGCTACGACAGCGTTGATGAGTCGAACGTTTTGCCTGCGCCATTGCACCGCACTTCAACGTTCTTAACCAATCCAGTATTCAATTCACACCACAGCGAAACCGCGATGCTGCGTTACTTACGATCACTGTCCGATAAAGACATTGCACTTGATCGCTCAATGATTCCATTGGGATCGTGCACGATGAAACTTAATGCAACAAGTGAAATGGAAGCCGTCACGTGGCCAGAGTTTGCTCAGATTCATCCGTTTGCTCCGCTTGATTCGGTGCAGGGCTACATGACGATGATTAAGCAACTAGAAGCCTGGCTCGTTGAAGTGACAGGGTATGACGCTGTGTCACTGCAACCCAACGCTGGCTCACAAGGGGAATTCGCCGGCTTGCTAGCGATTCGGGCGTATCACACATCGCGAGGCGATCAGCATCGCGACGTATGTTTGATTCCGAGTTCGGCACACGGTACTAACGCTGCTTCAGCCGTGATGGCAGGCATGCGGGTTGCTGTTGTTGCATGTGATGATTTTGGCAACGTAGATCTTGACGATCTCAAGCACAAGATTCTGGCTCACGAAAATAACATTGCGGCGTTGATGGTGACTTACCCTTCGACACACGGTGTATACGAAGCCACAATCCAAGACATCTGCGCAATGGTGCATGATGCCGGTGGACAGGTCTATGTCGATGGTGCAAACCTCAACGCGCTCGTTGGTCTGGCAAAGCCAGGCAAGTTCGGTGCAGATGTATCGCACTTGAACTTGCACAAAACTTTTGCAATTCCTCACGGTGGTGGGGGACCAGGTGTTGGTCCAGTTGCAGTGCGTTCACATCTTGCGCCGTACCTTCCCTCACATCCGCTTCGTCCTGAATCAGGTCCGACTGGTCGTGGTCACGCTGACGGTGGAGTAGGGGCTGTCAGTGGCGCTCCTTGGGGAAGCGCTGGAATCTTGATGATTCCTTGGGCGTACATCCGCATGATGGGCGGGGAAGGGCTGACCAAAGCAACTCAGGTTGCTGTTGCGTCCGCTAATTATATCGCTCGTCATTTGGATGCTGATTTCCCTGTGCTTTACAAAGGTAACAATGGTCTTGTAGCTCACGAATGCATCTTGGATCTGCGAAAGATCACAGCAGACACAGGTGTATCTGTTGATGACGTTGCAAAGCGTCTTGTTGATTTTGGATTCCACGCTCCAACGATGTCGTTCCCAGTTGCAGGAACGTTGATGATTGAACCGACAGAAAGTGAATCACTTTTCGAACTCGATCGTTTCATTACAGCAATGAAGGCAATTCGCGCGGAGATCAATAAGGTTGCAGCAGGCGAGTGGCCGCTTGCAGATAACCCATTGCATCATGCGCCTCACACTGCTGAATTTTTGCTGGGTGATTGGGATCACGCTTACACTCGCGAAGAAGGCGCTTATCCAGTGGCAAGTTTGCGGGAACGCAAATACTGGGTACCGGTTCGTCGCATCGATGGTGCATATGGTGACCGCAACCTTGTTTGCGCTTGTCCGCCAATCGAAGATTTTGTAACCGCATGACAATTACATTGACAGCGCAAGAGCAGGACATGCTCGACGGTAAGCACGGACCTGCAGTAGCTATGTCAATGCGCATCATCACTGAGTTGGGACGTGTTCGGGGAGCAAGTCAACTCGTTGATGTGAACTCGGTGCACATCGATGGCTGCATTTTCTATGGGCAAGCGGGACTCGATTTTGCTAACAAACTTATTGAGCTTGGCGGCAAGGTTACGGTTCCAACAACAGTGAATGTTGGATCAATTGATTTGATTCATCCCAATTTGATTTTGCAAAACACAGATCATGAAAAATCTGTGGCAAAAGGCGGTCGGGAACTGATGGAGGCGTACGCCACGCTTGGCTGTCGTCAAACGTGGACGTGTGCGCCTTATCAAATGGATTCGCGTCCCGCACTTGGGGAGAACATTGCATGGGCTGAATCCAACGCAATCGTGTTCGCAAACTCTGTCCTTGGAGCGCGTACCGATCGCTACGGTGATTTTCTTGACATCGCATCAGCAATAACAGGTAAAGCACCATACGCTGGCTTGCATCTTGATCACTTGCGTTATGGACACGTGGTCTTGGATTGCACCGCTTTGAGTCAGCAAGTACTCGATATGGATATCACATATCCGATTTTGGGATACATCGGTGGCCATATCGCTGGAACAAAAAATCCGGTTTACGTTGGACTTCCATCAGATGTGTCAGAAGAC
>Ga0194055_10003234_pt1 | contig 12572 bp, 12 predicted proteins | sample SepL449m_MetaG_FD_155482 | JGI IMG/M metagenome (GOLD analysis project Ga0194055, IMG submission 155482) | Anoxic zone freshwater microbial communities from boreal shield lake in IISD Experimental Lakes Area, Ontario, Canada - Sep2016-L442-9m | ecosystem: Environmental > Aquatic > Freshwater >... | reverse complement strand
ACGCGAAGAACGCGAACGATATCTGCTGTTACTTGATTTGTTAACGCCAGTAGTCAAAGGCTGGTCATCGAAATGGAGTTTGATCGCAAATGATTACGCGATTCAAGTGCATGGTGGCTACGGGTACACGCGTGACTACAACGTAGAGCAGATGTGGCGCGACAATCGTTTGAATCCCATTCATGAAGGAACTGATGGCATTCAAGCAATTGACCTGATTGCACGTAAGACGGCAATGAATAGTGGTGCCGCACTCACAGCAATGGTTGAAGAATTAAAGACTGCAATCACGTGGGCACGAGCACACGACGATGACACTTTGTCTAAGTTCTCGAATCAACTCGAGACACTTGTTGACCAGCTGGTCACAGTGACTGCGATCATCCACTCTCAAGCCCGTGCATCCGACCGGATTGCGAATGCGTCTCTATACGCAGATGCACTTGGGCACATCGTGATTGGTTGGATGTGGCTTGAACAGGTAAGTGCCTGCATGGGTAAGGCTGGTGATTTTTATGATGGCAAACGTGCCGCGTGCAAGTACTTTTTCACGTACGAACTCGCACAATGTGAAAATTGGCTTTCCCTACTTGCCGAGAATCCAACACTGTATCTAGAAACAGATCCTGCCTGGTTATAGTGCCGAGTTAATGAAAAATGTGACCAAGTTTGTGCGAGAACACCAACCCCAGAGCACGTCCCATGAGTACTGTATAAATGAGGCTAAATCCCGCACAAGCGAGTCGACGGAGTCGTCATGAAGAATTTTGATGTCATTGTTATTGGCGGCGGTATCGCTGGAGTCTCGATTGCGTATGAATTGTCGAATGATCGCACTGTCTGTGTTTTGGAAATGGAAAGTGCACTCGCATTCCACACAACGGGAAGGTCAGCAGCTACATTTTTAGAGGCCTTGGGCACTGACCAGATTCGTGCGCTCACAACCGGCAGCCGGGCTTTCTTGGAAAACCCACCTAATTTTATTGAAAGCGCTCCACTAAGTCCTTTGCCGCTCATCATGTACGCCAAGCATGGTCGTTCGGCTGAAATTGAATCGTTTAATGCGGCCGTGAGTCGCTGGGTTCCGAACTCAAGATTATTGAGCGCCGATGAAGTTATTGAGATTTGTCCCGTGATGAAACGCGAACATGTTGAGTCAGGTTTCTATGATCCCAACTCGATGGAACTTGATGTTTTGGCAATCCATCAAGGCTATGTGCGAGGTTTCCGTGCGAACTCTGGTCACATAGAGAAGTCAGCTCGCGTTGTTGACGCTCAGCGAATCAACGGACGTTGGGAGATCACTGTTGCTTCAGGCGAAAAGTTCTCATCCGAAGTCATCGTGAATGCCGCAGGCGCTTGGGGTGACGATGTTGCTTCCCGTGCAGGAATTGCAGCGAGCGGACTTGTACCTAAAGTGCGTTCAATTTTTCTGGTGAACTCACCGCAAGGAGATGCAACCAAGAATCTGCCAATCGTGGGTGACATTGATGGCGCGTATTACTTTAAACCTGAAGGTCATCAATTCTTATGCTCGCCGATGGATCAAACTCCAAGCGAGCCCTGTGATGCCTCGCCAGACACACTTGAAATCGCGCGAGCTATTGATGAACTCAATGACGCGACCACGTTGAACATTAAGAGCGTGAATTCAAGTTGGGGTGGACTGCGCACCTTCGCTCCCGATGAAAATCCGATTGTTGGATATGACGCAGGTGCGGAAGGATTTTTCTGGATGGTTGGCCAAGGTGGTTATGGAATACAGACTTCTCCAGCACTCGCACGTCTAGCCGCATCACTTGTTCGTGGACAAGACGCACCACAGGATCTCATTGATCGCGGCGTTGATCTTGGTGCACTATCTCCAGCTCGTGCAGGCTTAAATCGATGACTCGCTCCTTCGCACATATTGAAGAAGTATTTGAAGCCAGAGGACAACATCTTGGCTACAGCCATTGGCGTGAAGTTACTCAAAATATGATTGACGAATTTGCGCACGCGACCGGTGACCAGCAATGGATTCATGTTGACCCACAGCGAGCAAGTGCAGGGCCATTTGGTTCCACCATTGCCCATGGGTATCTAACGTTGTCAATGATTTCAGCTTTGGTGTGGGAGATTTATACCGTTTCCAACGTGAGTATGACGATTAACTATGGACTGAACAAAGTTCGTTTCCCGTCACCCACGCCGGTAGGTTCCTTGATTCGCGCGGGTGTAGAGCTTGCTGAAGTCACACACACCGAGCGAGGGGTGAACATCGTGGCAAATGTAACTGTTGAGCGCAAGGATTTCGATAAGCCTGTATGCGTCGCGCAAACTGTGACTCTGCTCGTTCCGTGATGTCTTGACGCTGCGATGTACTCCGTGCCGTAGCGTGGTGTCTGAAAAGAAAGGTGGATAGTGTGCCCGAGGCCGTCATTGTTGCCACCGCACGTTCACCGATAGGTCGTGCTGAAAAAGGATCATTACGTACGATGCGTCCGGATGATTTATTGTCACACATGGTTCGCAATGTCCTTGAGCAAATTCCATCACTGGATCCGTCAACTATTGATGACGTCCTCATTGGTTGTGGATCGCCAGCAGGTGAGTCGGGTTACAACATTGCTCGAGTTGTCGCAGTGATGCTCGAGCTCGATACTGTGCCCGGTGTGACAGTAAATCGCTACTGTTCGTCAAGCCTGCAAACCACGCGTATGGCTATGCATGCCATTCGATCGGGTGAAGGCGATGTATTCATTTCAGGTGGCGTTGAGACAGTGAGCCGATACTCACACGGCTGGGCTGACTTTATGGAAGGTACGTTGAATCCAGTTTTTGCTGCTGCGCTTGAGCGAAGTCAAATGCGCGCAACGGAACCTAGTTCCTGGAGTAATCCTCGTGATTACGGATCTTTGCCAGACATATATATAGCGATGGGTCAGACCGCGGAAAATGTTGCCAGCCTAATGGGTGTGAGCCGAGCAGACCAGGACGCATTTGGGGTGCGGAGCCAACAACTGGCTCAAGCGGCGCTAGCAAATGGATTTTGGGCCACCGACATCACCCCGGTAGTGCTACCTGATGGCACGGTTATTTCCACAGATGATGGCCCTCGTGCGAATGTCACGCTCGATGGAGTCTCTCAACTCAAACCCGTATTTCGACCAGAGGGGACTGTGACCGCAGGTAACTGCTGCCCGCTTAATGATGGGGCAGCGGCACTCGTTGTCATGAGTGGCACGAAAGCTAAAGAACTCGGTATCACTCCACTCGCTCGAATTGTGTCGACCGGGTTAACGGGTTTGTCGCCGGAAATTATGGGGCTTGGTCCAGTTGAAGCATCACGACAAGCGTTGTCACGTGCAGGAATGTCTATGTCTGACATTGACCTAGTGGAAATCAATGAAGCATTTGCAGCACAAGTCATACCAAGTATTCGCGAACTCGGAGTTCCTGAAGATCGAGTCAATGTCAACGGTGGAGCGATTGCTGTCGGTCATCCATTTGGAATGACAGGGGCGCGAATTACCTCGACTTTGATTAATTCTCTGAAATTCCATGACAAGCAGTTTGGCCTTGAAACGATGTGCGTGGGGGGTGGCCAAGGTATGGCCATGATTGTGGAAAGGCTTTCGTAGTGGGAAACCTAACTTTTAATTTTGATCAACAAACCGTTATCGTTACCGGTGCAGCACGTGGGATTGGGCTCGAGTTAGCACGCTTCTTTGTCGAGTCTCATGCCGACGTTGTCATGGTTGACATGGATGGCGACGAAGTGACGAGCGCAGCGCAATCCATTGGCGCAGTAGGTATTCAAGCGGACGTAAGTAACACACAAGATGTCGAACGAGTCGTTGCTCAAGTTGTTTCGACGACTGGACGAGTAGATGTGCTGGTCAATAATGCAGGCATCTTGCGTGATGGCGTTGTGTGGAAAATGACCGACGAGGATTGGGACATGGTGCTCGGTGTGCATTTAGGTGGCACATTCCGATTCACACGAGCATGTACACCGATTTTTCGTGAGCAAGACTTTGGTCGCATTATTAATGTGACGTCCTACACCGGATTGCATGGAAACATAGGTCAGGCAAATTATGGTGCAGCAAAAGCGGGTATTATCGGTTTCACAAAGACAACGGCCAAAGAATTGGCCCGGTTTGGTGTCACAGTAAATGCGATTTCGCCGAATGCTGTCACACGAATGATTGATTCAATTCCTGCCGAAAAGCGTGATCAGTTAGCAGCAGATATCCCAGTCGGTCGTTGGGGTGCGCCGCAAGAGATGTGTCCCGCTGTAGGTTTTTTGGCGTCATATGAAGCGTCCTACATCACTGGTGTGGTCTTGCCAGTTGATGGTGGTTTATCGATTTAATGTGCTGCAAATGAATGTGACTATTAAAAACGAGGAAAAGCATGAATCGATTTGAAGGCAAAGTCGCGCTGGTCACAGGAGCAAGTCGTGGCATTGGGTTAGCGTCTGCTCAACGACTCGTTGACGAAGGTGCGCGAGTTATCATCACCGCTCGAAAGATAGATGCGCTGAATGACGCTGTCGCGCAACTAGGTGGACCAGAATGTGCGGTAGCGGTTGCTGGGGCAAGTGATGATGCCGAGCATCAGGAACTGGCAGTCCAGGCAGCTATTACGCATTTTGGTCGCCTAGACGTGCTAGTGAATAACTGTGGAATAAATCCACATTTCGGTGACCTTCTCAGTGTGGACGAATCTGCTGCGCGCAAGATTCTTGATGTAAATCTCCTGGCCACAATTGCCTGGACCAAGTTGGCGCACGATCGCTGGATGGCTACGAGCGGTGGCTCCATTGTGAACATCACATCGCTCGCCGGGTTATTACCGGAAACTGGTTTAGGAATGTACGGCGTGAGCAAAGCGGCGCTCAATCACCTCACACGCCAACTTGCCGTGGAGCTTGGCCCGCACATTCGAGTAAATGCGTTGGCGCCTGCGGTCGTAAAGACGAAGTTTGCTGCCAAACTATATGAACAGCATGAACTCGAACGATCCCAAAAGTATGCCCTCAAGCGGCTAGGTCGCCCAGAAGATATTGCTGCTGCAGTAGCATTTCTTGGTTCTGATGATGCGGCATGGATCACCGGACAGACCATCATTCTTGACGGTGGCGTTTCGCTCACCGGCGGATTCTGACAGCACCTTTCACAAGGGGCTACACGCAGAGGGTATTAATACACATCCGCGTATCGCTTGCACAGTTCTTCGTCGCTGAGGTCCTTTGCCAGCTCAATCTCTGTACGTTTCACAGAAACATACGATTGATACATCGTCGGTGACATCCACGATTTCACAACTTCGTCAGCGTCCATCAAGTCAAGTGCCTCGGCCAGTGAACTTGGCAGCGGTTTAATTCCGAGCTGCGCGCGCTGAGCATCGGTCAGGTCAGCTGGATCAACATCGACGCTTGCTGGCAGCGGCAATTGCTCGCGAATTCCTTGAAGTCCAGCAAGCACAAGTGCTCCGAGTACCAGGTACGGACTCGCTGTTGCATCTGGTGCCCGCAACTCCAAGTTGTAACCTTTGGCAGCCTGAGTCGCATCGCGCGACGGTGATGGACAGATGCGAATTGAGGCTTCGCGATTTTGCACTCCGAAACTCGCATAGCCGCAAGCCCAATGATGCGGACCTAATCGCAAATACGAAACGGGGCTTGGTGATGTCAGGGCGCAAATGGCTGGCATGTGGCGGGTGACTCCGGCGATGAACTGCTGGGCAACAACGCTGGCATTGTGAATTTGCGACGTGTCGTAGGTTGCATTCTTGCCGGCAGAATCCAGGAAGCTGAAGTGCACATGGGCGCCGTTACCAACGCCATCAGGTTTCACTTTTGGTGTGAATGATGCTCGGTAACCAAGCCGACGAGCGGATTCCCGAATGACTTCACGAGTGATGATGGCACGCTCAGCTGCATGAATTCCAATCGCAGGTGCCGAGGTGATTTCATATTGATGTTCTCCGAATTCAGGCTCGACCGTTTCTAGTTCCACATTTGCTTGTATCAGCGCTTTTGTTACATCAGATGTGAACTGGGCGACGTTACGCATTGTTTCCAAAGTAAATGATTGCGCTGGTGGAAGTGGATCACCGAGCAACATGAATTCATGTTCGAACGCGGCCAAGAAATCAAGACCAGTTTCTTCCTTGAATAGTGCCAGTGCGTTCTTGTAAAACCCTCGGGTGCAACAATCCCAGTTTTCACCGTCGTTGGTTTTTGAATCACACAGATAAAAATGGTAGGCCGGTGCATCGTCCCAGATATCAATCCGGGTCTTTGTGTGGGGTACTGGCACTTGGCGAACTTCGAGCATCGGACCCCATGGGTTTGGAGCAAGGTCTGCAAATGGTGTTTGTGCTTGTCCCGCTACAGCCCAACCAAGGCCGTAGTCCATACGACTTTCAATTTGATTAAGCGGGACGCCGCGGCACCGCATTAATCCCACATAGTCACTCCACGTGAGTAAAACAATTTCGCCAGTGCTCATGGCAACCTCGATTCGCCGCTCTCTAAAGTTCAAAAAGCCTTAAAAGTGGGACTTCTTTGGGTAGCGTAGCAGGCATGAATCAGTCACTTCAGGAGATTGCCGCAACTATTCCATTGACCGATAATCACTGCCACGGTGTGATCAGAGGAAATGTCGAGCGGGACGTGTTTGAAATTACGGCCACAGAGTCAGACTGGCCTGAACCCAATGGAATGACAATCTTTGATTCTCCTGTTGGAATCATGATGCGTGCAGAGTGCGCCAATTTGCTCGACTTGCCGCGGCATTGTTCACCAGATGATTATTTCAATCGCCGATATGAACTCGGTCAAGACGAGGTATCGCGTCGTCTGGTACCTACTACTGGTATCTCAACGTTCATCGTCGACTCTGGTTTTAAGAGCAGCAATGTGTTGCTTCCAAGCGAAATGCAGGAACTTGTTCCAGGCTCACGCGCCTATGAAATTGTTCGGTTAGAGACTGTGGCCGAACATATGGCTGCAGGAACAACAGCCAAAACATTTATCGCTGATTACGCTGGGGCACTTGCAACTGCAGCGAAAGATGCAATTGGATTTAAGTCGATTATGGCTTATCGGTTTGGTTTGGATTTTAATCCAGCCCGCCCGACATCAGCTGAAGTTGAAGCCGCGGCAGGTGAGTGGCTACGCAGCAACGAACAACGTGGAAAAATCCGTATGGATCATCCAGTGTTGCTGCGCCACATCCTGTGGGAAGCCGTCGACTACAAGATGGCGATTCAATTCCATGTGGGATATGGCGACTCTGATATTGTGATGCACCGCTGCGATCCCACGCAGATGACCGAATTCCTACGAATGACCGTTGACTCAGGAACGTCGATCATGTTGCTGCATTGCTATCCATTCACTCGTGAAGCTGGGTACCTCGCACAGGTATATCCGCATGTGTATTTAGATACTGGCGCTTCTGCGCACTGGACCGGTTTGTCTAGTCCAACAATTGTTTCGCATTCGGTTGAAATGGCTCCGATGAGCAAGGTGCTGTTCTCGTCCGATGCATTTGGTTTGCCTGAGTTGTATTACGTGGGAACTTTGGTATGGCGTCGTGCCATGGGTGAAATTTTGAACCGATGGGTGCAATCTGATGGTCTTGGTTATGACGATGCTGTGAAGTATCTCAATTGGATGGCCAACGACAATGCTCGCCGTGCTTACCGGTTACTGCCTGAATAGCTAATCCTGAGGAATCACTGACATGGTGTACATGCCCATTGACGGCAAACCCGATCGGGTTCATATCGGCGCGCGAAAACTTGATCTGGATACGTGGATTGAAATCAGTAGCCAGTACGACACAGAGATTGCGTTGAAGCATCAACTCTTTGCAACAAAACAAGACGAGGTCTTCCTGCACATGCCAATGGGCGATGCCGGTTCGCGAGAAGTTCTCGACATGCTCATCGAACATTTAGTGCGAATCTTTCCCGACAAATGGCCCAATGGACTTACCGTCGATCCATCAATGCATCCGTTACTCGCAGCTTCGATGCTTGTTCAAGAGGACTTGTGTCTGATGACTCAAGTTGGTCAGGACTGGGTACTGTCTGCAGCCAGTGTCTGTTTCCCTAGTCGCTGGGATGTGCGTGACAAGATCGGAAAAAACTTACTGGGAATTCATGGCCCAGTTCCGCACTACGAAGAAGCGATTGGCGTGGCGACACAAAACATTTTCGATAAGTTGACAGTTGAACGGCCGATTTTTCGCGTCAACTGGACTGTGATGGATAGCCACGATTTGCATCAGCCAGTTGCCGTTCGTGACCCGGATGCGATTGCTGTGAGTCCCGACAACATTTCTGACACTCTATTTTTCAGGCGTGAGCGTCAGACGCTTCGCAAACTTCCACATACGGGTGACATTTTGTTTACCATTCGTACCTATACCGATACGTTTGGCGATGTTGAGCGAATGTTCCCGGAGTTCCGCAAAAATATTGGGACCACGATTGTCGGAGCTTCGCCACAAACAGTGGATTACAAAGGCTGGGTAAATATCCTCAATGATATTCAGGCATGGTCTGCCTCAGAAGTCTGATAATTTGGACGCCCGGCTTTTGCATCCGAACTCAATAGACTCATTGTTATGCGATCTGTAGCGGGAACTGAACTCACGCGCCATGAGTATGTCGACCATATCAAGCGTGATTATGCATTGATGATGCAGGCACTTGCTGGACTAGTTGTCCCTGTTCCCTCATGTCCGGAGTGGGATACGAATGACTTGGCTGTGCATATGGGCATGGTGTATTTGCATCAAGCTTTTGTCGTTGAAAACGGTGAGCGTCCGCACAACGAGGAGCATCTGGCTTCGGTTGACGGCATTGATCAGCCAATTGAACTACTTGCAGCCGGATTTGAGGCAATCATTGCGGCTCTGGATCTGGCTCGTGAAGAACGCAAGACGTGGTCTTGGCACCACAGTGATTTCTCAGTGGATTTTTGGTTTAGGCGCATGGCCCATGAAACCGTTATACATCGTTGTGATGCGCAGATAGCACGCGGTCTTGCGTGTGAAATTGATGAGTCGCTTGCACTCGATGGTGTCGATGAAGTCTTGGACTTCTTACCGTTGCTTGGATCGTGGAGCGGTGCACCAAATGTGGACTTCGGAATCGTGGCAGTAGCAGCTCAAACTTCTGCTGGAACAAAATTCTGGACTCTGACATTTACAAGTGAACTGGCAGCAGTGGTGCAAGCCGACGACGTTGATCCGCAAGCGCGACTTGTGATTTCGGGCGATGCCGTGGCCATGGACTTGTATCTATGGGGTCGCATTACCAGTGATGACTCTCGAATTTCTTTGACTGGTGATGGAGAAGACGGATTCAAGCAACTCATGCAAGTAGCTGTGCTGTAGCTGGCAAATCAGATTGTGTGCGTGCTGCACCACACTACATTTCACTTTGAAGTGTAAATAAGTCATCTGAGCCAAAGTTTCCGCTTTTTAATGCGAGCCCAATACCAGTGTCAGTGATGGCCCAGGCTAAGCCCGGACTAATTTGCTGGGCAATCTCAAGTCGTGTAACTCCTAAACCAGTAACAACAGCCCCTGACGTTTCACCACCTGCCACCATTAAGCGGGTGATTCCCTGACGCACAAGTTCTTGGGCAAGTGCAACGTTGGCTTCCTCAACCATGTGTGCTGAACCTTGTGTTCCAAATCTGGATTGAAGTTCAACTACATCGTGAGACGAGCGATAGCTGGAAAATAGAACAGGCTTGCCCGGGTCAGTAGCGGCGAGCCACGTGAGGGCGTCAGTGACAGTTCTGCTTGGTCCATCCCACGCTAGGCAGTAGACATTTTCTGGATTACTGGTACGAAAGTGTTCCACTTGGCGTTGTGTGACCGCAGATGTACTCCCAACGATGATGGCCAATGGTCCAGTGCCGGACCATGATGGCATGTGCGACTCATGTGTCTTCCGGCGAGTTGCTAAGGCAACAGCTAATGCAGATCCACCAGTGACGAGGCGATGCTCGGAGCACTCAGCAGCCACGAGAGCGAGGTCTGCCTGCGTGACGCTATCTGTCACAAAGTATTGAGTGCCGGAAGTTTCAGCGCTCTGTAAAACCGAGGACATGAGTCCGGACCTGATATCGATAAGTGACACCAGGGCACTCTTATGTTGTGATTGCTGGTCGAGCAAAGTTGGAAGGTGTGATTGAGTCATGGGATTAAGTGGATGATCGCGCATGTGTGAGTCTGCAAGCAACACATCGTTCACATAAAGATTTCCATCACGTACCACCCGGCCGTTATCCGGAAATGCCGGGTTGAATATAACGTGCTGCGCGTTAAGCAGATCTGTCAATGCATCAGCGACGGGTCCAATGTTTCCGTGCGCAGTTGAGTCAAACGTTGAACAGTACTTGAAATAAATCTGATTGACACCAGCGTCAAGAAGTTGTTGTGCAGCTTCGAGACTCACACTCACTGCCCGCGTCGAATCGATACTTCGGGTTTTGAGTGCAAGCACGATGACAGCGGCTTGAATGCTCGTCAAATCTTGCTGTGAAGTAACAATCACTGCGTGCTGCCCAGCGTCCGTGATTCCGGTGGCCACGTCGACGGCACCAGTAAAGTCATCGGCAATGATGCCCAGCCAAGGCGTGGGTGTCATTAGTTAGCCCACTACCTCGTCAATGCTTTGGCCTAGAAGATCCACGAGTCGATCTATTTCGTCACGAGTAATCACATACGGTGGACTGATCTGAATTTGGTCGCCGCCTTTACCGTAATTGGCATCAGGTGAACCTTCACGTAACAGGAGACCCTTACTTTCTGCAACGGCAACAATGCGATCTGTCACAGCCAATGACTTATCAAAAGGCATTTTTGTGTCACGGTCAGCAACAAGTTCTACGCCGGCAAATAATCCCAAGCCACGGACATTGCCAATTGCAGGACGCGAGGCAGCCATTGCATTGAGTTGCTCATGCAGGTAGGCGCCTTGTTCTGCGCTCTGAGTAAAGAGGTCATGCTTTGCGATGTAGTCAAAAACCTGCACACCAATAAAGCACGCTAATGACATGCCACCATATGTAAACCCATGAAGGAAGCGCCCCGAACCTTGGCGCAATACATCGACAATTTTTGGATCTGCAATGCACGCAGCAATTGGTGTGTAGCCAGAGCCGACACCTTTGCCGACTGTGATGATGTCAGGAATGATTCCCCAATGATCAATGGAAAATGCTTTACCAGTTCGTCCATATCCGGTGAGCACCTCGTCAGCGATAAACAGGATTCCGTATTTATCGCAGATTTCCCTAATACGCGCGTAGTACTCGGGCACTGGCACGACACCTGCGAGTGAGGTACCCACGACTGGTTCCGCAATGAAAGCCGAAATTGTATCGGGACCTTCCTGCAAAATGGTGCGCTCTAAATCGTCAGCACACTCCACACCGCATGAAGGGTAAGTCTTTTCAAATGGGCAACGGTAGCAATATGGCGGAACAATGTGCGGCGAAGCAACCAAGTAGGGGTCGTAGGGGATTCGCCAACTTGGTCGACCAGAAATTGCAAGTGTGCCCAAAGTATTACCGTGGTAGCTTTGCCAGCGGCTGATAACTTTCCAGCGTTGGGATTGCCCGCGTTCAATATGATATTGGCGGGCGAGTTTGATCGCTGATTCGTTTGCTTCAGACCCACCCGAAGTGAAAAATACTTTTGAATCCGCAATTGGCGAGATACTGGCGATGTTCGCTGCCAGTTGTTCCTGCCATGGATTTGTGAACACGGCCGCATACGAAAAGGTTGTTGTTGCTCCTGCTTGCGCGATGGCATCTGTTATTTCAGGTACGCCATGTCCGATCACATTGACAGCAACGCCACCGACCGCATCCAAATATTCTCTGCCGTTGTTGTCCCATAAAGTCACGCCACTTCCGCGTGCGATCGTGGTGTAGGGCTTGCGAAGATTGCGGTAAAGAACATTCGATGACTCAGTTGACATGGTTACCTTCCAGTCTCTTTTTTGAATTCTAGGGGTAACAGATGAGTAACGAGCTAGATGAGTGGATATTCAGTGGGTTCTTGGGAAGTTGGTTCGTTGCCTGATTTTCTTACCGCACGTACGACTAGTGCGATGAGTCCGACCAGTGCCATCAAAATTCCGAATGGTACTGAAACAATCAGCAGCCAGGGGAGCGCAGCGGCTCCACAGTTGCCCTCGTTAGCGCCGCTCGAACCGCCTGGGCAAAATGGCAGCATAATGAGGGCCAGAACAAGCGGGCTGAACGCAATGATGGGTGCTGCAATCAGCAGAATGGCTCCTAATGAGCGGGAACGTAAAAACTTCATGCATCATGGTTGCAAGTCCCTATGAAGATGTCAATGATTGATTTGTGTTGCCTTACGGCAGTCTGCAATAGCATGGAAAAATGAGCCCCAGTCAGAAAGTCATGATGCGTCATGGCTGAGGGCGCCAAAGATGGATCGCATCATGCTGGTCGCTCAGTAGTTCTGTCACTTTTTGGAAACGGACTTGCGGGAACTGCTGGTACAGCCGCAGCACTCTAC
>Ga0194055_10003233_pt1 | contig 12581 bp, 8 predicted proteins | sample SepL449m_MetaG_FD_155482 | JGI IMG/M metagenome (GOLD analysis project Ga0194055, IMG submission 155482) | Anoxic zone freshwater microbial communities from boreal shield lake in IISD Experimental Lakes Area, Ontario, Canada - Sep2016-L442-9m | ecosystem: Environmental > Aquatic > Freshwater >... | reverse complement strand
CGGCAGGAGCCTCGCCCTCCCGGTGAGCCTCGCCCTCCCAGTGACTAATCATCGATGCGGATGGCACGAGTCAACGATCAAACCACCCCCGAATTTCATTAGCTTGGAATCGACTGCACGGTGTAACGATCGTCCACGAAATCGACATGGATGCTACCACCCTCGGTCCGATCATGCTTGAGCAACTCGGTCGCAATGGGGTTTTGCAATCGACGCTGAATGACTCGCTTGAGCGGCCGTGCTCCATAGACTGGATCGTAACCCTCGTTCGCAATGGCATCGAGCGCACGCTCTGTCACCGTGAACTTGTAATGGTTTTCTTCCAATTGCTTCTCAAGTCGCTTGAGTTGCAATCCCACGATCTTGCGAATTTGATCCCGACGCAGCGGCTCGAAGATAATCGTTTCATCGATTCGGTTGAGGAATTCTGGCAAAAAGCGTCCTTTTAGAGACTCCTGGATCGCGGTTTGCATTTCCTCGGTCCCTCCTCCTTCATCGGCCACCCGCTGGATCATTTGGCTGCCGATATTGCTGGTCATGACCACAATGGTGTTGGTAAAGTCCACCGTCCGATTTTGGCCATCGGTCAAACGGCCGTCATCCAGCAATTGCAACAAGATATTAAAGACATCGGTATCAGCTTTTTCGATTTCATCGAGCAAGACGACACTATACGGACGACGTCGCACCGCTTCCGTCAACTGTCCCCCCTCTTCGTATCCGATATAGCCAGGAGGTGCGCCTACCAATCGGCTAACCGTATGGCGTTCCATGAATTCGCTCATGTCGATTCGGACCATGGCCTCTTCGTCATCGAACATGACTTCGGCTAAGGCTTTGCACAATTCTGTTTTACCGACCCCAGTCGGTCCCAAAAAAAGGAACGACCCAATGGGGCGATTCGCATCACCCATGCCGCTTCGACTGCGCCGAACCGCATTGCTGATCGCTTCCACGGCAGGGTCTTGTCCGATGACGCGTTGATGCAATCGCTCTTCCATGACAAGCAATTTTGCTCGCTCAGTTTCCAGCATGCGCGTCACCGGAATGCCGGTCCAAGAGCTGACAACGACGGCGATCTCATCGGCTGTGACTTCGGTTCGCAACAGCTTGGGATGTTCGGCGTCGGGTTTCGTCTCGGTCGTCTCTTCCTGGTCTACTTGTACTTTCAGTTTGCGTCGCGCTTGATCCAATTCGAAGAGTTTTTGGTAATCCCCTTCGTTGACCGCTAATCCCGCAGATTGCTTGTCCTTGATGGAAGATTCTAGATTCCTGAAGTCCGCTTCGGCCTGATCGAGTGCTTTACGTAGCGACTTCACGTCGGACAGTCCTAACTTTTCCGATTCCCATTGTTCGCGCAGGCTGGCCACTTGCCGCCGAACGGTTTCCATCTCCGTTTCAACGTCTTCCAGCGCTTCGTCCGTGCTATCATCGGTCTCTTCTTTCAGCTGTCGCTGGGCCAATTCCAATTGTCGCAAGCGTCGTTGCAGGGAGTCGATTTCCGACGGCACACTGTCCCGTTCCATCGCCAAACGAGCAGCCGCTTCATCGATCAAGTCGATGGCCTTGTCTGGCAGGAATCGGTCCGCGATGTAGCGATGCGAGAGCTTGGCCGCTTCGATCAGGGCCGAATCGCGAATCTTGACACCATGATGGGATTCGTAACGCGGCTTTAGTCCCCGCAGAATGGTGATCGTATCTTCGATGGAGGGTTCACCGACATACACCGGTTGGAAGCGGCGTTCGAGGGCGGCATCTTTTTCGATGTGCTTGCGGTATTCATCGAGCGTGGTCGCACCAATGCAACGCAGTTGCCCGCGCGCTAGTTCCGGCTTGAGCAGTTGGGCCGCATCGCTGGAGCCTTCGGCGGAACCGGCTCCGATGACCGTATGCAATTCGTCGATAAAGAGAATGACTTCTCCTTCGGCATCTTTGACTTCCCGAATGACCGCCTTGAGTCGTTCTTCGAACTCTCCTCGAAACTTCGTACCCGCGACCAATCCACCCATGTCGAGCGCGATCACGCGGCGATTCTTTAGTGACTGCGGAACGTCCCCCTGGACGATGCGTTGTGCGAGCCCCTCGGCGATGGCGGTCTTACCAACACCCGGTTCACCGATCAGGACAGGGTTGTTTTTGGTTCGACGTGACAGGACTTGAATCACACGCCGGATTTCATTGTCTCGGCCGATGACCGGATCCAATTTGTTCTTTGCGGCTTGCGCTACAAGATCCACTCCGTACTTTTCTAGGGCCTGGAATTTTCCCTCTGGGCTTTGATCGGTTACGCGAGCGCTTCCACGCACCGATTGCAACCCGGTCAGAAGGTCCTTTTCGGCAACCCCAAGGAGCTTGAGAATCTCAGCAACATTCTTGTCTGCCTGGCTTAATCCCAAGAGTAAGTGTTCGGTGCTGACGAATTCATCCTTCATTCCTTCAGCGATCTTCGCAGATGCCTCTAGTGATTTTTGGAAAGATGGGCTGATGGAAGGTTGACGACCGCCCGACGATCGGGGCAATCGCTTGATTTCACTTTCGACTGTTGTTCGAATTTGGTCGGTGGCTGCGCCGATTTTCTTGAGCAACGGAACAACAACACCGCTTGGATCCTCGAGGAGTGCAGCAAGCAGGTGCAAACCGTCGATCTCGGGATTTCCGTTGGAGGCGGCTGCTGCTTGCGCTCCCACGATCGCTTCTTGGGCTTTGATGGTCAGTTTGTCCATGCGAAATGTCATCGTTGATTCTCCAATGGGTTGCGCCCCAGCCGTTGAATTCGCGTTACCGGCGGTGGGATGTCGACTTGGCAGGTTCCGCGTCGACGACTTTGAGGGTTAGCAAATGCTAGGCCAATTCGTATGGGACAGGCTAATTCCCAACGCCATTCGACACCGCGCACTTGTATTTCCAATGGCATGCGCCATACTAAATCTATGAAACCACAATGCTTCTCCTACCGATTTTACGAGTTTACCTTGTGCCGAAGTGGCGTGAGGTTGGGGTAAGCGTTGCGGTTCGGAATACGAAACAATTGCCAAACTCCTCAAGGACTTAAACCTTGAGGTTTTTTTTTGAAGTTCCAGCCCTGCTGGTTCGTTGATTGACGGGGTTTTGATCTCCCTGAGGTCAAAGCCACAATCCGCAGCGAAAGCAAAGGGGGAGCTGTCCCCACACCTACGCCTCGGTTTTCGATCCGATCAACGTGCCTTGTTGGGTGGGTGCATCTCCCGAATTAGCTTCGATCTTTGACTAGGAATTAAAACATGATTGTTGTGATGGAACAAAACACGGCCGATGAAAAGATCGAAAACGTGGCGAATCGTATCATCGAACTGGGACTCAAGGCCCATGTGATTCGAGGGACCGAACGGACCGTGATTGCCGCCGTTGGAGACGAGCGAAAGATCAAGGTCGAATCGTTCGAAAGCTTTCCGGGGGTCGCGGAAGTCTTACCCATCCTGGCTCCGTACAAGATGGCTTCACGCGAGTTGCGTGGCGAATCCACACAAGTTCGAGTCTTGGGATTTCGCGCTGGCCGTGGGGCTGTCGGGGTTATGGGAGGACCATGTTCGGTCGAAAGCGAGGAACAGATCATCGCTTGCGCGCGAGCCGTGCGAGACTCGGGTGGGACGGCGCTGCGTGGAGGTGCTTTCAAACCACGTACGAGCCCCTACTCTTTCCAAGGGATGAAAGAAGATGGCTTGAAGCTACTCGCTTTAGCTCGTCAAGAAACCGGGTTGGCCATCGTGACCGAAGTCATGAGCACCGAGGATGTCGCTCTCGTCGCCAAGTATGCCGATGTGCTTCAGATCGGGGCTCGCAACATGCAAAACTATCGGCTTCTCGAGTGCGTGGGACGTTCCGGTCGAGCTGTTCTCCTAAAACGAGGACCGAGCGCGACCATTGAAGAGTGGTTGTTAGCCGCCGAGTATATTCTGAACGAAGGAAATCCTGATGTCATGCTTTGCGAGCGGGGTATCCGGACGTTTGAAAACCATACGCGTTTCACTCTTCCGCTGGCTTCGGTTCCTTACCTCCATCGAAAAACCCATTTGCCCGTAATTGTCGACCCTAGCCATGGCACCGGCCATTCGTACCTAGTCCCCGATATGGCAGCTGCTAGTGTTGCTGCCGGGGCAGATGGTTTGATCGTCGAGATGCATCCCAATCCAGAAAAAGCGATGAGCGATGGTTATCAATCCCTAGACTTTGCGCAGTTCCATGAAATGATGGAACGTTGTCGAACCATCGCGCGGGCGTTGGGCAAGGAACTCGGTTGATCGAGCTGCATGAACGATGCATCCGGTGAGCGAACGAAGTATATTGACGGCCGTCACGGATTTTCATTCGATTGAGTTATGGACTGTGTCACCGGATGAGAAATGCGGTGCAATGATCCCGGTTGGGAGGCATGGATTCCATGGATGAAACGACCAACGTCCGAGTACCTGGATCTCTCCCTATCCTGAACGTTCTGGATAACGAGCACCCGTGCTCCTATTTGCCCAGTCGCACTGCGACGATGCCACTCATCTATCCAGCCCGTGCGATTTACGAAGCCGAGTTCGACCATATGCTCGATCACGGCATTCGCCGCTCAGGTCGATTTGCGTACTTTACGGCGTGTCAGGGTTGTCAAGCCTGCGAGCCGACGCGGGTCGATGTCCATCGCTTCCAATGGACCGATTCCTGGCGACGCATCTTGAATCGGGGCGATCGCGACTTGACCATGTCGATTGCCGAGCCATCGTTTGACGACACCCGTTTGAGACTCTTCAACCTGCATCGCACGCATCGGGAATTAGGTGACGGCGACCGGGAGTATGGACAGTATGACTACGAAGGTTTTCTCGTGGAATCGTGCTGCGCGGCAACGTATGAAATTGCGTTTTGGAAAGAAGATTCCTTGATCGCCGCTTCGATCATCGATTGTGGCGAAACATCCCTTTCGGCCGTGTACACCTATTTTGATCCGAGTTTTGGCAAGTACTCTCTTGGGACGTACTCCATCTTAAAACAGATCCAATTGGCACAACGCTCGGAACGGCGCTACGTCTATCTCGGTATGTACGTCGCGACGAATCCGCACCTGAACTACAAGTCCCGATTCCTCCCCCAAGAGAGGCTGACCGGGAATGGGTGGGTGGAATACACGACGAGGGATTGATACTACGGACTGAGCCTGAGCCGCTAGTTTTGAAGTTGCGCTGTTATGTCTTTCTATCGTACTCGTGCTCAATCCGCCGGGGCGGATGGTGCTCGTGCTCGTAATCGAACGGGCTTATTCGAGTACGATTACGAGCAGGAGCACGAGCACGAGCACGAAAAAGCCAGAGCCAAGCTTAAAGGCTATCGCACGCTGAGTTTTTTCCCGTCCATGCAGCAATCAACTCGGCTGCATGTTCACCATGCGATAGCGCAGGAATGCATCCAGGAAACCTTGGAGCTCTCCCCCTAGGACAACATGGAAATTCCCTACGGAATAACCGGTCCTCGCATCCTTCACACGCTGGTCGGGATGGAGGAAATAGTTTCGGATCTGGGAACCAAAGCCTGTCATCGACTTGCTTTGATACTTGGCCAATTGTTCCGCTTCCTTCTTTTCTTCCTCGATACGAGCCAGTCGAGAACGGAGCATCTTCCAAGCCGCCGCGCGGTTCTTGTGCTGGCTGCGCTCGTTTTGGCACTGCACGGCGATGCTCGTGGGCAGGTGTGTCAATCGTATCGCAGAGCTGGTCTTGTTGACGTGTTGGCCACCGGCTCCCGAGGCGCGAAACACGTCCTCGCGAACGTCTTTATCGGCGATCTCGATGTTGACCGAATCATCGATTTCCGGCGAGACATCGACTGCCGCAAAACTCGTTTGTCGCTTGCCTTCTGCATTGTAGGGGCTGATGCGCACCAAGCGGTGGATCCCTTCCTCCCCCTTGAGATATCCGTAGGCCGCATCCCCTCGCACGGCGATGGTGGCTGACGTAATCCCCGCAGTCTCGTCATCGGACCGATCGATCAATTCAACGGTGTAGCCGTTGTGTTGTGCCCAAGCTGTATACATCCCGAGAAGCATCTCAGCCCAGTCGTTTGCGTCCAAGCCACCTTCGCGTGCGTGAACCGACAGGATTGCCCCACATTCGTCATTCGCGCCATTGAGAAGGGCTTTGACCTCAAGTTGATCCACCGCTTGCTCGAGCTTTGCCAGCTCCGTTTCGACCTCGACCAGGATCGTCGGCTCTTCGGTTGCCATTTCAAGCAATTCGGAAAGATCACCACACCCGGCGACGACATGCTTGAGTGGGTCGACCACCTTGCGGAGGTTTTTCAAGTCTTGAACAACGCTCTGCGCTTTATCAGGCTGGTCCCAAAAGGTGGGGCTGGTCATTTCGGCTTCGAGGGCCGAGATTTTCTGCACTTTGATGTCGTAGTCAAAGCCCCCCTCGCAACGGCACTAGCCGCTCGCGGAGTTTGTCAATTCGTGCTTGAAGCGCTGGATCACTCATCGGGTCAGTCAATCCCTCAAGGGCAAAGAGTCGCAATGCTATGGAGACGGCAGGAAACCAAAGCCTTTGATCATTCCGTGGCCACTTCGCCTGCCGCGATTTCAACGAAGAGTATGGTAGCCTGGAACGAAAATGGGGCTAGCCATCTTCCGGGCGACCCCTCGCAATGCGTCAGAATGGGCTCCGAGAACCAATCCGCGGTAGGGTAGGGGAGTCCATTCCGAGTCAAGGAGTTTAAACCCGATCGTTTCGATCCGATCCTTTTCACTTCGAGATCGGGCCATGGATTGGCAAGAATGGGGCGGTTTGCACTTTCGATATTGACGCGTCCCCCCAGTTTTACTAAATCCTCCAAACAACCCACGACGGACGAATAGGAATTCGTTCAACCAGGAACCGAAGGAGCGGTGACCCACCTATGCGACCACAAGCCCTACTCATCTTCCTTGCAGGCATCGTCTGCACATTCAGCTACAATTCTCAAGGATTCACGCAGGATCCGGACGTCGACACGGCTACCTCGATCCCTGAACCCAAGCGATTATCGGGGCTCGAAGCTGGCTCCAAAGGATCTCCGAAGGGGGCGAATAAATCGACGTCCCAACCGCCTCAAACGGGGGCGCAGCCCAAAGGGGGTTCCACCCAACGTAAAGCCAACTCCGGGCCTGCCAAGTCGAATGGAAAACCCGTATCAGCTCCTCAGGCTGCTCCTGAATCGCCAGAGCTCGTGAAGAGCAAAGCTTCGCTGCGGACAGTCGAACCCAAGCCGGTCGACGAACATCCCGGCCCGGAAGGGGAAGAGACATTCTTGCTCCGATACAAATTCAATCCAGGAATGGTGATACGAAACGAAGTCACCCACCTGGCAAAGAATGGAACCCGTATCGATTCGGTCCAACAGGACGCCACCTCCAGAACTGTTTCCGACAAGTCATGGACCGTGCTGGAAGTATCCGATGGACTGATCACATTCGACTATCGAATCGACTCCATCGATATGGCGCAACAAATCAATGCGGGTAATGAAATTCGCTATAGTTCCGCGGAACCCAGCCAGGAACCACCTCTCCAGTTTGCACGTGCAGCGGAATCGGTCGGTAAAATTGTATCGACCATTCGTATCGACGAACGAGGTCTCGTCGTCGCTAGGAGCGATTTGCACAATCCACCGCATATGGGGATGGGGGATGTCACCGTTCCACTGCCGCAGGCACCGGTTTCCGTAAGTGCAACCTGGGAGATACCTCGCGAGATGCGCATCGATCGAAAGGATGGCAACTTCCGCCTCGTAAAGTTTCGAGAGTTTTTCAAACTCGAAAAGGTTAGCGCCGGAGTGGCAACTATCTCGGTCCGTAGCGAACCGCTGTCCACCATCGCGGAACCCTCCGAAGAAGCTCAGGTCCTTCAGCAACTCAGCAATGGCACCATCCGTTTCGATATCGACGCTGGCCGTATGATTTCGAAGGAGTTGGCGTGGGACCATCAGGTCGTCGCCTTTTCGGGAGCAGGAAGCGTCCTCGAGTACTCCGCGCGATTAGATGACCACGAAGTGACCATCGAAGAACAAAACAGGACAGCAAACAGAACAGCAAAATCGTCCCCTTCGACTTCGCGTTAACTCGCCCAATTGAACACGTTCGGGCTTGTTGAATGGATCGCAACCCAGATGTGTCGACGACGGATCGATTGGCCTTTTTGAAGTTCCGCTATTTGAGCCTATCGGAGTTTCAATTCGCGATTTCCCATGGTTTTTCGTACTCGTACTCCGCGCCAGCAGTACTCGTACTCGTACTCGAAGAAACCGCATCGAGTACGAGTACCATTACATTGAGTACGAGTACGAGTACGAGAGAAGCCAAAATAGCGCAACTACAAAAATTGCCCCTTGCCCCGTCCATCAACAGGTCGGAGGGCTCAGGAGGTCGGTAGGTGAGCAGAGATACGCGACTAAGTAAGATAGTGATCAGCGCGTCGAACAAGGCTTTTCGCCATGCTCGACGCGATAAATGGGCAGGTAACGGCCAACCTTAGAGATAACGATTGAAGATGTTCTCGAGCATCTCTTGGCGTCCACTCTCATTCGCGGCGACTTCTCCTTTTTCGACAATGTACTTGTCGAGCGATTCAAAGGTCGCGCGCCCGGATTCGATCTCCTGACCGATGCCGGTATCCCAACTCCGGTATCGATTCTTGACGAAATCTCCCAACACGCCATCGCGACGAACTTCAGCGGCAATGCGAAGCCCTCGGGCAAAGGCATCCATCCCACCGATGTGCGCGTGGAATAGGTCGATCGGCTCAAAACTCTCGCGCCGGACCTTGGCATCAAAGTTCACGCCACCGGTGGTGAAGCCACCGTATTTCAGGATGACCAGCATGCACTGCGCCGTGAGATAGAAATCGGTTGGAAATTGATCCGTGTCCCAACCCAGCAGCAAATCCCCTGTGTTTGCATCGATGGAACCGAGGCAACCTTGCATGCCGGCGTAATCGAGTTCATGGGCCATCGTATGCCCGGCCAGGGTGGCGTGGTTGGTTTCGATATTGAGCTTGAAGTAAGGGAGCAAATCGTACGCTCTGAGGAAATTGATGCAGGCGGCCGCATCGCTATCGTATTGATGCTTGGTAGGCTCCTTGGGCTTGGGTTCAATCAAGAACGGACCATGGAAACCGATCTTCTTTGCATAGTCGACCGCGAGATGCAGGAATCGTCCCAAGTGATCGATTTCCCGCTTCATGTCCGTGTTGAGAAGGGTCATGTAGCCTTCACGGCCCCCCCAGAAAACGTAGTTTTCACCGCCGAGTTCGTTGGTGACATCGAGCGCATTTTTGACTTGAGACGCCGAGTATGCGAACACATCTGCGTTGCATGAGGTCGAAGCACCGTGCAAGAATCGTGGGTTGCTGAATAGATTTGCCGTACCCCATAGAAGCTTGATGCCTGTCTTTTGCTGATGAGCTTTCAGCGAATCCGTTACCTTTTGAAGGATCTGATGAGACTCGCGAATGTTTTTCCCTTCCGGAGCCACGTCCCGGTCGTGGAAGGCGTAGTAGGGTGCTCCCAGTTTTTCAAAGATCTCGAACGCGACTTCTACGCGACGGAGCGCATTGGCGAGACTATCGCTGCCGTCATCCCAGGGCCGAATCGCTGTCGGTGGGCCGAAGGGATCCGAGCCTCCTCCTCGCATCGTATGCCAGTAGACGATACTGAACCGCAAGTGCTCCCGCATCGAACGCCCCTCAATTACTTCGTCGGGGTTGTACCATCGAAAGGCGAGCGGATTGCGAGAGGTGGGGCCTTCGTATTGGATCTTTTGTATGTCGGGAAAGAAACTCATGGTCGCCTCGAAAAGGGTATTTTGGATCGCGTCAGACGGACGACGAACAGAAATCGCAATGGTTAAAAGCTTGTAAGCAATAGATGAGGAATCGGCCGACACGGCCGTCGCGGGCCATAGTTTAGCGATTCAGCAGATCCGAGCGAGGGCCTTCTGGCCATCAACCCCCGATAGAGTTCCCCCTCGGGATCCGATCGGCTCCATCGGCGGTTTCCGTCGACTGCTTTCCGAGTCCAATCCTAACAATGGCCCTAACAATGGCCCTAACAATGAAAGGGGTTGTGCGGAACCGAATCCGTCCCTCCGTTCGTAGGGTGGAGAATCGATTTCCGTATGTTCCAAAAAATCCACGAAAAGTCCCCGCGCACGGGGTGGAATGGCACTCGCTTACGAAAATTCTAGTACACTGAACCGAACGCTCAACACAAAGGATCCGAAATGAATCGAACCCTTTGAGTCCCTCACCATCGATTTGCATTTTCGTTAGTTGGTAGTCGCGTAGATTTGGTCTAGCTGATGCAGGCATGGGCCAAACTCGATCTTCCCCATGACCGCGTGTCGGATAGGGGGTCCTGCCACTTCGCAATGCAAGCCGATCGGAACTGAGAGTTTCCGACTGGAGCCATCTTTGCGGTTCCGCCATCGGCAACATGTTTACCGGTTTTGACGCGGAAAAGTATGTCGGCATGACGCAGATTACCACGGAACGAGTGCACGAACTAATCGAGAAGAGCAAGCTGGTCGATGCGGAAGCGTTCACCAAGTGCCTAGAAGAAATCCGCGCGTCCCATGGCGGCGAGCTTCCCGAAGATCCGGTCGAGCTTTGCAAGCAGTTTGAGAACGCGGGCCTTCTGACTCGATGGCAATGCGAGAAGATCCTTCAAGGAAAATACAAAGGCTTCTTCCTTGGCAATCATAAACTGCTCGGCCACATAGGTAGCGGCGGGATGAGCAGCGTCTATCTGGCAGAACACATGGTGATGAAGCACAAACGGGCCATCAAAGTGCTTCCCAAATCCAAGCTTGGGAAATCTTCCTATCTGGAACGATTTCAACGCGAAGCCAAAGCGATCGCTTCCCTCAACCACCATAATATCGTCCGCGCCTACGACATCGATAATGAAAAAGATACCCACTACTTGGTGATGGAGTATGTGGAAGGTGCCGACCTTCAGATTCTCGTCAAGAAACATGGGCCCCTTCCATACCCGATTGTTGCCGACTACATCGCCCAATCCGCACGCGGATTGCAGCATGCGCACGACGAAGGACTCATTCATCGCGACGTCAAACCGGCGAATCTCCTGGTGAACAAAGAGGGAGTGATCAAGGTGTTGGATTTGGGACTGGCCCTGTTCCAAGACCAGGCGGATGGCTCCCTCACGATGGAGTACAACGATAAAGTACTCGGTACAGCCGATTATTTGGCTCCAGAACAAGCCCTCAACAGCCACAATGTCGACAACCGGGCCGATATCTACGGCTTGGGTTGCACGATGTACTTTTTGCTGACCGGTCAACCACCGTTTCCCGACGGAAGCATCGCCAGTCGAATCATCAAGCACCAAACCACGATGCCTCCGGACATCCGCAAGGTACGTCCCGATTGTCCTGGAGAACTCGATGGCATTTGCGTCAAGATGATGCAGAAAGACCTTCGCTACCGCTATGCATCTTGCACTCACGTCGCCGAAGTGCTCGAAGCATGGCTTGCCAAATACAGATTAGAAAACCCCGATATCCAGACCAAGCCTTCAGAAGGCATGACGGTCGACGACCTGCTCGAAGAGTCGAAGTCTCGCAGCAACGCGCTCACCGACACAGTGAGTAACAAAGGGGCGGAAACGATGGGAGGCAAGCTCACGGGGAGCGCCATCGTCAGTCTATCCGCGTCTGATAGCGGCGTTCTGCGAGCGATTGCAAAGAGCGATGGCTCATCGGTGGATAGCCACATCGATCTCATCCACGATTCCAATTCTCCCAATGCAAAGAAGTCGAAGACGCACGCGATCGCAAAAGGCAACTCGGACTTCCAACCCAATACAAACAATCCGTCTCCGCTGATTCGGCCGATGGAAAAGGGAGCCAAGCCGGCAGGCGCCGCCCCCGCGAAGACCACCTCGAAAGCGGCAACCGCGCCAGCGACCGCAACCGCGGCCAGCAAATCAACCGTTTCGGGCAAAGCACCTCCTGACCAGAAACCAATCGCGAAGAAAAAGAAGCGTTCTGGGACTTGGTTAATGCTGGCAGCTATCCTGCTCACGGGCGCATTAATCGGTGCCCTCGTCTATGTGTTCGTGCTGAATCAGCCGTCACCCTAGTTACCATCTTTTCTGTGATTCCAGCCAGCCCTCATTCCAGCAAAACCGGCAATCAAAATCTCGACATGGTCTTGGCTGACTCCGCGAACTCTAGCCCCGGAAATGATGCCTCCAAAGCCGTATTAAAAATCGGAGGTGCGACTCTCTTCTCGAACGTGTCCTGGGAATCCCTTATCGAACCCTTGCGAGGAACAAATCCGACGAGCTCTATCTATGGAATCGTTGGGGGAGGCGACACTGTCGATTCGATGCGGGCATTGCAGAAAATGTACCCTCAATTGAGCACGGAAGAGATGCATTGGCGTTGCATTCGGTTGCTGGATGCCACGTGGGAAATTGCATGCGAACTACTCCCACGTGCCATTCCGATCGCGACTATGTCGGAACTCCAACGCTCTCTCAGCCCTCGGCAGCCCTCGGTGTATCTC
>Ga0194055_10003232_pt1 | contig 12585 bp, 7 predicted proteins | sample SepL449m_MetaG_FD_155482 | JGI IMG/M metagenome (GOLD analysis project Ga0194055, IMG submission 155482) | Anoxic zone freshwater microbial communities from boreal shield lake in IISD Experimental Lakes Area, Ontario, Canada - Sep2016-L442-9m | ecosystem: Environmental > Aquatic > Freshwater >... | reverse complement strand
TCCCTGTTCAGGTTTTGAGGCTGAAGGTTTTGCTGTGCAGACGTCGGTGGTCGCTAGCGCTGTCGGCGTGAGTGAATTGAATGTGAAATCGCCGTCGGATTCTGTTGCCGTAGTCGAAGTTTCGAGTATCTTTCCAGCGCTGTCAATTCGACGTGCCTCGACAATAACTCCGCTCTTTGGTAGCGAGCCGACAGTAACCGTGCCAGTTAATTTTCCGGAACTAGGGGAGAGGTAAACCGACTGTACATTCGTCTCATTAGTCGCGAGGGTTAGTAGCGGTTTAGTATCTGCCAATATTCCTGAAGGCATCGGCGTTCCTTCAAGATCAGCATCGCAGGCGGCCTTGGAATTGCTGTCTAAGAAAACTTTTTTGGGGTCACTACCATCTGTTGGAGTAGGCAAATTATCTAAACCCGTCTCGTTAATCATGACGACGCACAAATCAAATTCGTTACTTGTAGTTTTGAATCCCCATCGGTAACTTCCGAGGGATTTAGAAACTCCCAAAGTTGCCGTATTCGTCCAATCCGAAGCAACTGTTGCATTCGGGCCAACTGTCGTGCTTGTTGTCGAGCCAGAGGCTGGAGAGATTCGGTAGTAAACCGCAAAGTTTTTTGAATCGACCGCCTCATAGTTACTTGAATTAAGGTTCAAGTACCTCACCTCACCAGTGACTAATGAATTGGCTTGAATCCTGAAATCGACATTGACAGTTGCGCCTAAGGCTCCAATTATTGATCGACTTACTGGCTGATAGTTCTGGCCGTCAGTGGTCAACGTGTAGGTCTTTTGGTCGAGTTGGTAGTCAAACCTGTATTCGCCGTTACTGTCGCTAATTGCTGGTTCAGATACGGAAGACAAGTAGACCTTTAAACCTTCCAACGGAGTGCCCGCACTATCGGTAATTTGACCTATGAGGCTTCCTAAAGGTTCGAGTGAAACACTACTGATCTCGCTGGTAGCACTTGGTTCGTCCGTAGCGTCGGTTTTTCTGACTTGAGAATTAGTTTGCACAACTTTGGTTGAATAGCCATCGGCTTTAAACACCAGATAATAGGCGCCTGGGTTGAGTCCATAAATAATGTTTGATGAAGAACTGGAATTGTTGTCGGTTCCGATTTCGTAGACACAATTTGTCTTTTTCAAATGTGAAGTGAAGTTGCCGAAATCCGAAGTAAAATTGTCCTCACCACAATCGTCTCTGCCGCGATAACGGATTTCTACTGTCCATTGTGTGGGACCGATGACTTCAAGATTTAAATAGTTCGCTTTTGTATAAATCTTTTCCTTTAAAACCCCTGGCAAAACAATGCTTGTGTCCGCGGCAATGTCCACTTCGGATATATATGGGTCGTAACCCAACGCTTCAAAAATTACGACGTAGTGGCCGGGTTCAATATTCGAATACAAATAAAAACCATCGTCGGTCACGAGATTCGTGCTTTTGTAAACCAGCTCATCATTTTGGACTGTGATCGCTACCTGAGTGGTATCCAGTCCGTCGCCAGAAACAAAGCCTTTTAACGAACCAGTAGAACGTTTAAGGTAAACCTCCCGACCGGAACTTTCTGTTGTCAGAGAAATTTCTTCAGTCAGTGTTTGATAGCCCTGAGATACGTAGGTAACTGTGTAAGTCCTTCCGACAGGAAGATCTGTCAGAAAAAATCTTCCAAGTAAATTCGAATTTCCTTCAGATTGAACTTTGGTGAGAGTTGATGTTGTGCGAGTGATGATTCCATCAGTGGCGGTGACAGTGACAATACTTCCCACGTCAAAAAACGTTGTTGTGACCGTCCCCTCTAATGTTGTGACATTCGGTGAGAGTGATAGCGAAATACCTTGTTGTTGATCTCCAGCGTTCAGATTGATAATGGTGCTAGCAAGTCCTCGCCCTTCAATTTTGGCATCAATCACCCAGGTTGCTGGGGTCGATAAATTTGCGAAAGAGAACTCGCCGATATGTTCGCCTTCTGTTGGTGTAGTTGTCTGATAGGTGATGTTTCCATCGGTCAACGTGATATTCGCACCGCCCAACGGATCTCCGTTTTCATTGATAGTGAAACCGCTGATCAATCCGTCACCAACTTCTAACGCGACCTCCAATGTCACTGCTTCGCCATTTGGTTGAACAATAATCTTCTTGGTTTTATGACCTGCTTTAGAAAAAGTGAACTCATAAAATCCAGAAGCATCAAGACCAGCAACTGAAAAAGAACCCTCTTCATCAGTGGTGGTACTTAAATTCGCAACATTTGGATTACTCGTACTTGGAGACGGACTGACTTTGCCTGAGCCTTCAACATCGCCAATTGTTATTGAGCGCCAATGAATAACGACTCCACTTCCATCTGGGACGGCGGTGACTGTTCCAGATACATCTATCAAAGTTGGAAGCTCCAAACTCCCACCTGATTCCGTGTCAGTACCGTTTCCGTTTTCCGGATTGGTCGTTCCCGCGGCGCTCGCAGTCGAGTCTTTTGTGACGGGATTGACTTGTTTCAATATCGCCAAGGTTGCACCAGCCCAAACCAGCACGATGCACATCAATCCCATAACGGATTTAATATTTCGTCCAATCATCGGGATGTGTCGAATGTTGCCTCGGCCATAAATTGGAGCGCCTGCGCCTTCGCCAATGACTGAGTACCAATGTTCCTTTTGTTTCCCGACCAAAAAAGGGCTGACTCGCAGATGACCTTTGATCCGGACCATTTCTCCGGCCCGTAACTCAATTTCTTGATGAAGTAACCGAATTTTAGATTGCTGGTCGTCAGACTCAGTTCGTAAACGGATGTAGTGAGTCTGATCGTCGTGGTTACGAAGTACTAACCGAATTTTTCCACGAAGTCTCCGGCGAATTGACGGCGGAGAAAGATGCATGACCACCGAGCGTGTGCGCTGTACTTCGAGAAAAACTTCCCCGTTTCCCAATACGGCGCCTGTTGCACGATCGAGTACTTCGATCAATATCGGATGATCGCCAGGGGGCATCCCCGCTGGAACCATCAACGGTAATTCGACTTGAATGGTGAGGTGCGCTGTGAGTTTTTGTGCGACAGCTGGCAAGGGTCCAGTTAGCGAGCCAATGAGTCGGACGAGAACTTCACGGTCTTGTCCACTAAAATCGGTGATGCCGACTTTGATGGATACGGATTGGCCTAGAACCGCTGAGACTTTGTCGGGGATTAATAGAGAAACTGTATTTTGAGCACTCATGGCGTTTCCAACAAAACAACGGTTTCCAGGCTGCTTGCACTGAGGTCAATCGTCTGTGAGGTGAGCGCTGCACTACCTGGAATGTTTGTGACGGCGACTATGTATCGGGTGGGGGCTTCAAGTCCAGTAAAGGTGACGGATCCATCTTCTTTCGTGTAGCCAACACCAAGAATTGTTCCGCTTGGATAATCGGTTTGTTTCCAAATTCGGACTTGGTAACCAACTTGAGGCACTAACCCAAATGGATTAGTGCAATTTGACGGTGCGATAACGGCTGATGTCGTGGCGCTTGAACTTGCTTTACATGTGTACACCTTGATCTTGGGACGAATTGACAATGAGGCGTCGAAAGTTTTAGCAGAACCAGAAACGATCAAAAGTTGGGTTGCATATGTCGCGTAATCGGTGCGAGTAAAAGTGATGGTGTAGATCCCCGAAGGAATATTCTCTAGTCGATAAGTACCAACGCATTGTGGATTGCTCGTGGAGCAAACAGAGGCAGTTGTGGTGGAACGGCTGGTAAGACCGTTGGTAATACGAACATTTACTGAACCCAACGCCTGACCAATATTTCCAGACAAGACCTTTTCGGTGATGAGGCCAGTTACAGAGCCTGATGATGCGACGAGTTCGACGGAAACTGTCGAATTCAAATTGCTTGACTGCAAGGCGACATTGCGAACAACTGGTGCGTAACTTCCTCCACCGATAGAAACTGTGTAGACAGCCGGTGCGGATAAACCAAGAATTGAATACGAACCGATTTCATTTGTCGCTGGGGTAGTTGGATCGTCGACCGTGACAGAGGCTGTCGAAAAACTGTTTTTTCCATCAGTGACTGTAATAGGAATTCCACCTAACGCATTGCCTAAATTGTCACGAATCATCCCAGTAATAGAACCAGTGCTTGGTAATAGCTGAACATTGAGATCAGTTATTTTTTGACCAGATGCTAGAGAAATTGTGAGGTTCTTGGTGGCGTATCCGCTCGAACTGATGGCAACTGCATACGACGATGGAGTGAGTAGATCGGGGAGCGAAAATGAACCAACTATTCCGGTGGTCAGTGACAGTGTTGAGGCGGTCTGATCGGGGGAGGTGACGGTGATTGAGGCTGCCCCGAGGGGGCCATTCCCGCCATTAATAAAACCAGAAATTGAGCCATCTCCATTGCGTAGTTGAACGGTCACTCCTGAACGAGATTCGCCTCCAGATAACTCAAAAGAAAGCTGGGTGGTTACAGAACCAACTTTTCGAACTCGCAGAGTGTAGGAGCCGGGTGCTGGTAGAGATTGGAAGTCAAAAACGCCCGTGGCATCTACAGTTACTGATTTCAAAATTGAATCCTGATCTCCACAGATTTGTAAACAACCTGGAACAAAGAGATCGATATTGGCGCCATCAACCGTTCCGCCTACGACTACGCCTTTCAGTGACGCTGGTTGACCTCCCAGCAACAGATCGATGGCCTTTTTTGTGTTTCCCGGATCAATACTCACGTCTGGAGAATTATCAAAGACAGAAACATCTCCGTACCAACGACTGTCAAAACCCGCAGCGATTGCTCTCACCCGAAACGGACCTGGTCCTAAATTGTCAACGATAAAGCTGCCATCATCTGCCGTTGCAACCGAACGAATTGGTTGGTTGGGTACCTCAGTGAGGTAAATCTCCACAGTTGCTCCGCTAATGCCCGATTTCGATGACCGCGCCAACACTTTCCCAGTCATGGTTCCGGGTTCCACCCCTGCTGCTGGGTCAGCATTGCCGAAGGCCTGTTCGAGAATCTTGCTATCAGTCGTCGTTGCATCAACAACATTCTTGAGATTTTTTGAGAACACGATGCCAAAGATTGAGGCCGCGATGAGAAGTCCAATAAACGAAAACAGCATGCGGCTGATGCGCGGTGTCTGGACAAATGTAACAAGTTGCTCTGATCCTTCTAGCCCTCCTTCTACTCCGATTGAAAGTGTTCGAATAGCCGGTGCGCCTGCCCACGGTCGCTTGGCCTTCACTCGAAGGGGGGTATTTCTTTGCTCGCCCGGAGGTATGTCGATTTCGGGACGATCGAAGGTGCACTCAACAACTGATTCCGGATCATCGACTGTCAAGCGCGCTACGACGGCGTTATTTCCCTGATTTTGCACAGTGACGGCGAACGTTGCACTCTTACCAGATGAAATCATTGTCGGTTGAACTTGCACGTTGACACGCGGTCGTGAGTCAACGTCAAGGGTCAGAGTTAATAGAGTTGGGTGGTCTGGTTTTAACTCACTTCGTATTTGAATTGTGAGAGTTCGTAGTCCAGCGGGAAAGTCGTCAGGTAGCTCAATGACAAGTTCTATTTCCCCAGTCGACTGCGGGAACAATTGAAGTCGTGTCGGCGATGTTTGAATCCATGAGCGATCAACTCCGAGCACGCGAATTTCAAATGCGTCGACGAGTTCAGCGGTATTCGCGACGGTTACCGTTGCAAAAACCGGAATACCAGCGTAGGCCGGGGTGCGATCTGGCGTAATGCTTGCGCGAAGACTCATGGCACTATTTTTTTGATCGGGATTTGTCCGAGTTCTTGATCGGTGATTCCAATTTGAACAAGGACGACGGCTTCGACGTAACCGGCTTCGTTGATTGTGATTGTCCACCAGCCACTCGTGAGCCCATCTATTTGGAAAGCTCCATTTGGATCGACGGACACAGTTGACAGTGAAGTCAAACCAGAGGTCGCAATAATTGTTGCGCCTGAACCATTTTTTTCATCGGACGGGGCATGAGTGACTTGACCCCTGATACTGCTATTTGACTTTTGTAGTCGTACGTTGCTTGTGGCAGCACCGAGCGAACTCGAAAGTGCGACACCAATAACTTCTGTGCCGTAACCCTCTTTAGAGAAAGTCAATATGTAGTTGCCGGGAGCAACCAATCCCGTCAACGAATAGAAACCACCGCTATCAACTGAGATCGTCTGACCGACAATCGCTCCATTGCTTGCTGTCACTGAGACTCCACCTAGTGCATTCCCCGACGAATCGGTCACCGCTCCGCGCACTGTTCCGGTTCCCTTGCTCATGGTGATGCTGGTGGTCAAAATATGAGGCTCACCGGGTCCAACCTGAATCGTGAGAGTTTGAGTTCCGTAACCTTCAAGCACCACCTGGATGAGGTATGTCGCCGGAGTTCTCAATTCACTCAATATGAATTTTCCGACATCTGATCCAGCTGTTGGTGTCACCGTGGAAATGACGTCGGATCCTGCGGTCGCGGTGATCGCAACTCCGCCCAGTGGTATTCCACTTTGGTCAACGATCATTCCAGTGATTGATCCTGGTCCTGCTTGCAACTTCACCGTCGGAATAGTGACTGTCTCGCCCGCAGCAACTTCTTGGAAAAGTTGAATGGGTTCAAAGCCAGTAGATGTGAATGTCAATCGGTAGCGACCAGGTGATGGCAAGTTTTCGATTGAAAAAAGACCAGTTGAATCTGAAGTGGCGGTTGTTACTTCACCAGTCGGCACTTCGTTGATCATCAAACGAGCTTCAATTGTTGAAACTGGATTTGGATCGCCACCGGATGTTAATCCTTTGATCGTGGCAGGTAGCCCAACCATTTCTATATTGTTTTCGAGGGCGAGAGGCTCAGAACTTGGAACGACGCGCACCGTATCGGGAAGGATTTGATCGGTGTATCCGTCTCCCGAAATAGTGAGTTGATACGTCCCAGTGGTGAGCCCTGAGATAGTGACAGCTCCGTCTTCATCACTCGAAGAGGCAGTCGCTGGTCGAGATTTGTCTACGAGTTCGGCGGAAACAATCATCCTTGCGAGCGGTCGACCATCGGAATGAGCGACAATCTTGGCGCCAATTGAACCAATAGATATTGATGGATCTGGCTTGGCTCCGTCTATCCAAGCTGCACTAACTGCCTTTTTGGGTTTTTGACCTGCGAGAGCAGATTTAAATCCAGCTGAGAAAACCAAGGCCCAAATCAAGATGATTGACAGAAGAAGAAGCGCAGTTAGTAGTCCGCGACTCAGGCGCGGCTTTTGTGTGAATGTCACGGTTTCGCTGGTCGTATTGCTGCGAGTTGCAATATCAATTTGAATGGCGCGAGGTACCGAGTTACCCACAAAAGGACGTTTGCCTTTGGCGTTCACACTGAAGGCAACTGCTTGACCTCCTTCGAGCTGCGCTCGGCGAGGCTCGATAGTGAATTTCAAGGCGCGGTCGGCGTCCGCTGCGGTGAGACTGACGCCGGTGGGACGGTTGCCGCGATTGGTTGTCGTCACGACGAATGAAGATTTGGTTCCGGCTGCTGTCACTCGAGGAGAAACGGACACGCTGAGCTCATCGAACGGAGCTACTTGGATGTCGGCAGTCAACGTACCAATAGGCCCGTTTTCGTCACTCATCTCAACTGGTAGTTGATACAAACCTGCGGGAGTTTCGCGGGGGAGAGTAATTTCTAATTGAATATCGGCGGTTTCGCCGGGAAATAGCGAGATGACTAACGGACGCGACACATAAGCCTCGGTCGGAATGAATCCCGGACGAGCATTGACTTCTTTGATGATCTGTTCATCGTTCTGAACTTGAACGATGATTTCAAATGGAACACCAACAAAAGCCGAATATTGTTGCGTCGTTAAACGTGCTCTCAAGGCGCATCACCTACTTGAGATTTTTCATCGCCCTTATTCTGGACGGTTGATGATTGATCCGGCGTGGGCCCCTCTTCAATAAATGAACGAACTCTTTGCGAGTTTCTGGTGGGTTGACGTTGATCTGATGTGCGAATATCCACACCAGTAGTTGGAGGTCCAGCCTCAATGCCCAGGCCAGTGTCGACCGGCAAGATGATTTGGAGATCTAGACCTGGGCGATATTTGCCGTCAACACCGCTCCAAAAATCGCGAGCAATGTTTCCGTCGCTCGCACCAATAGACAATTCAATGCGAGATCCAGGAGTCGTGAGACCAATGGGAATAATATCCTGGGCTATCTCTCGACTCTTCATGACCCCTTGCAGTAACCGTCCCAACAAAACATGTTCGTCTCGTTGATCGCCAGTAAAGACCGACAAGAAGTAAGAAATTCGAACGCGGGGCGAGACCAATCGACGCATTTTCGTGGGACCTCGGTTGACGAGTTCAACTCCACCCACGTTGCGCTTATCATCACGCTTGATTTCCCAAAGGTACGCGCTGATGGTCGGGCGTGCGAGTCCAGTGCTCCATTCACGATCGGGAATCGCAAAGGAAATATCGATAGCGCGATCAAGCGGTACCGTGTTCCGTAAATGAGCTTCGAGAACTTCGTCGAGGAGGTGCAACATGATCTAGCCAATTGCTCCGGCGATGATATAGGCCAGGATTGACGCGACAGTTCCAGCAATGAGACCGACAACGAACCAGGGCCAACGCTTGCGTATGTCACCGTGAACGAGTACTTCACGTATCACTACATTGCCTTGAGGGGTTTGCACAGCCTCGGGTTCAGGTAGCGCCAGAATTGCTCCACACCGTAAACAATTGGTTGCCCCGCGTGGGTTGAGTTCCCCGCAATCAGGGCACGGAATCCAAGCACGTTTGGCGATACCAGCGACGCCAGGGAGTCGTTCGTGCGCAAGATCGGTGTCGCTCGGTCCTTTGGCAACGACGCCACGAGCAAAGAACAATGGATAATCACACGCCACGCAAAAAGCGTTCGAAGATCGCGTACCTTCTGGATCAGAATTTTCTTCTCCGCATTGAGGGCAAAGAACCGTATTCATGCGGCCACCGGCGCCACTGTCTGTCCGGCAATTTCGATGCGAATTTGACAATGAACTGGGGTGATGGAGCGCACCAATTTATAGAGGTCTAAAGCGGAGCCGTGAGCGATGGCCGACGCACGCACGACGATGATTCCTTCGCATCGACCCGATTCGCCTTCACGGAAAACACCTCCGTCCTCGAGAAGGTCAATTGGACCAACCAAATACGGTGCGATCAACGTAAAAATGTAATCTCGCGTGCCCTTTCGCAAGATGAGAGAACCAGTCTCGCGAAGCAAGTCACGTCGATGGGCTTCGGGAAGATTTTCTGAACCTGGGGCATCAACGAAACGTCCGAGCCATGACAAGAGAAACTCAGGGGTGACTGAAGGGTCGGCTAGGAACGGAATCTGATCCGCCTGCTGCTGAACTGTTTCCGATACCTCTTCGAGGATCGCCACCAACCCTGTCATTGTTCGGTCTTCCTGCATTCCCACCGGCAAACGCCGCACTAGCCAACCACGACGACGAGTCATCGCGCCACGACCTGTGGCTTATATGACAAGGGTAGACCGTAGGGATCAACGCGGATGGTATCTGTGCCGGCCCCGAGGCGTGTTCCATTGCGCAAGTCGGCCTCAAATAAAACAACCTCTTCCACTTGTTCGACCCCAGGGATTTCTCCCAGTAAGTAGGCGATGGCTCCGGAGTTGATGTCTTGTCCAAATGGCCAACCCTGACCGTCGTTTCCGCCCATATGTGGCGACAAAAAGACTGCGATGGCGTCAAGGCAGGCTTGGCGTACTGAGGCCGGGGCTCGTCCTGGCCCGACCCGAACCATCGCGGCAACGGATACGCCCAGGTATTGAGGAGTCCCCAACTCGAGTGCGGTTCCGATTAGACGGCGAGGTTCAAGGTATTCACTCAACGTCGAAAAGAGCAGGTCGTCCATAGCGAGGTGGTCAATGTTGATGGCATCGACAGGTCGAGCAGGGTCGGGGACGATCAACAAACGAGTGGGAGCACCTGCCGATTCTGGCGGAATACACGCGGCTCGTCGAACCCGAGGGGTGGCCTCAAGGGCCAGGCGTTCATGATCTGACGTTGTGACAGCGCGCCCTCCAGAGACGAGGGTGAGCGGTGCTCGGACTTTGGCGTTTTCGAGTGTTTCACTGTCAATTCCGCCAGTTGCTGCAACCAAGTTCGTGCTGCGGTCAACATAAGGAACCGCAGAACGAATAACTGATAACGCTCCTGGGCCGACATTGCCACGAGCTCCGCCGCCGCGTCGATATTTGGTCACAGAGATTGCTGCACCCGCCGGAGGGATCGCTCCGTGCTGGCGCCAACGTCCGTCGGCTTGACGGATCTGTGGGCCAAAGTGCACCGACCCACTCACGCCGTCCCAGGTGTAGTGCTTGTCGGATGGTCCAGATCGTGAAAAATCTGGTACTTCGAGCCATTGTTCGGTGACGTCACCCGAGCGAACTTCAACATATTCATCGTTGCGACGAGGAAGAAGTGGAGCACCTTGAACATCAAAATTCTGTCCGGGCAAACCTGTTGAGTTGCCGATGTATTCTTCACCGAATGGCTCGGCATGTTCGGCGGTGACCGTGCCGCCGACAGCATGAGCGACAACGGATGAGAGTGCTGGCGAGGCCCGATAGCCCGCACCGTCGGCGCCCGGTGTGAGCAGACGCAGGCGTAACCAAAAGGCCCGCTCAGATCCGACCGTGAGAGGCAGGTGTCCCGTTGGAATTGCGATAAGAATGTGACCGTCACGGTTGAGTCCGCCAGTGAGGTCGCCCTGAGATTTGCACTCAAGCCAACCCTCGTCTGTCCATGCTTCCCACGCCAACGGCGGGTTATTGGGATTGACTCCGATTCCTTCAACATCGGCCACGACATCGAGGCGGATGATGCAGCCACCGAGAGATTCGCTGAACCCCATATAGAAAGAATCACCAGGCGTCACTGGATTTGATTCAAAAACTTTGACGACTTCGTTGTCAAGGGCCAGGTTTTGGCTGACGTCGGTCATCCGGCCTTCATCTGGATCTTCGAAACCGTTAGTCGGAGCAGTGAAAGCGAATGCAAGATTCGGTTGTGAAACTTCTAGGTCGCGCATTGTTGCAAAGACCACGGGATCTTCACCTGTTGTTGATACTTCGCTACCAGCCGGAACCAAAACTGTTTCATCGGGCACAGTTGAAAACATGAACGTGACATCAACGATTGCGGGTGATGCTGGATACGGAGAAATTCCGACGAGATCAAGAAAGCTGGCATAAAGCCGATCGGGAACTCGGTTCAGGCGATATAGCGTCAGCTCAGTCATCCAAGCGAAAAGTTCAATCAGCGTGACGCCAGGGTCGGACACGTTGTGGTTGGTCCACTCTGGCAAGAAGCGCGGAATCATACGCTTTGCTTCGTCTACTAGATCTTGGAAACGTCGATCGTCGAGATCAGGGCGGGGAAAACTCATGTCAGTCCTCTTCGGGCGGGATTGTGTAGAACGGATAAACGAGGTTGCGGCGATCATTGGTTGAACGCACGATGTATGAAATTTGAATCGTGACTGCGCCATCAATTTCTGATGGTTCAACGAGAACCGAATCAATTTCGACGCGAGGTTCCCACATGTGCAGTGCTTCTTGAACGTACATTTCCATTAAGCCCATGGTGCTGGTCTCAATGGGTTCGAACATCAACTCCCATATACGGCAACCAAAAGCTGGTCGGAAAGGACGTTCGCCAGGCGCCGTTGATAAAACGACCGCCATTGAACGTTCAAGTTCTTCGGTTCCTTCAATAAGGGTGAATGAACCACTCTCATTGATGCGCATCGGAAAGGGGAAGCCTTTACCAATGAATTCATCTGACATGGCGCCTCCTTTGTTGACGTGTTTGCTTGTTTGAATGGCTGCGGGGAGTAAGTAAGTAGTTCATCATTAGTTCAACTTGATCATCGCGCCCTTGACCGTGACCATTCCGCTTGCCTGAACTTTTGCGCCAGCGGGAGATAGATCAACCTTGGATCCACCACCATCCATGACCGCTCCAGTTGATCCTTTGATACTGACCTTTTGACCTTGAAGTGTGAGGTTCTTCGTGGCCTTGATTGTGATTGCGCCGCCTTTGATCGTGATCGTTCCGTCTGACGCGAGTTCGACACTCGCATCACCGACGACAAGCTTGATTTTGGTGCCCTTCTTGGCATTGATTTTGACGCCGTCTTTGTCAAATTGCAGATTTGTTTCGGGCTCGGCGTGCTTGAGCGCGACCACAGCCTTCTTTTTGTCGGTGTTTTCGGTGAACACCAACTTGGCGCCAGAAGCCATCACCAATGAGCGTTCGCCGACTTTGTCACCCTTGACGGGCTCGGGAGTTGGGGGAGCGAATTTCTTGCTCCAGATACCACCAAGAATGACGGGGTTGCGCGGATCTCCTCCGATAAAAGCAACGAGTACCTCATCGCCAACATCGGGCATGAGATGTAGTCCGCGTGATTTACCGGCACCAGGTGATACCACCCGTGCCCAAGCTGAATCATCCTTGTCAGAAATTGTGGGAAGTTTGACCTTGATACGCCCCACCTTGTCGGGGTCTTTCACA
>Ga0194055_10003230_pt1 | contig 12593 bp, 14 predicted proteins | sample SepL449m_MetaG_FD_155482 | JGI IMG/M metagenome (GOLD analysis project Ga0194055, IMG submission 155482) | Anoxic zone freshwater microbial communities from boreal shield lake in IISD Experimental Lakes Area, Ontario, Canada - Sep2016-L442-9m | ecosystem: Environmental > Aquatic > Freshwater >... | reverse complement strand
TGAGGTCAACGGCAGGGATCGGATCTCCGTGAGGGTCATGGGTCGGGTCGCCGAGCCGCGCGGCGATCAGCGCCTCAAGCTCCTCCGAGATGTGATGTTCGAGCACTTCCGCCTCATCGTGGACTCGGTCCCACGGAACACCGAGCTCGGCTAGCAGGAGCTCAAGCAAGCGATGGTGACGAATTACCTCTAGCGCAACCGCTCGTCCGGTCTCGGTTAGCTCGACGCCCTTGTAGCGCTCGTGGTCGGCCAAGCCGATCTCACCGAGCCGCTTCACCATCCCCGAGGCGGAGGCAACGCTTACGCCTAGCCGCTCTGCCAGCGCCGTCGTACTTACCGGTCCATCGGCTCGCTCCTGCAGCGTGTAGATCGCCTTTGCGTAATCCTCCACCGCCGGGGTGTGCCGCTCGATTGTCCTTCCCATTGGCAAAGTATGGCATGCCTAACTTTTGTTATCAAGCTGACTAACTCTCGCCCGTTCGCCCGGCTGCTCCTATCCTTGAGGCCCCGATGCCTCTCCTATCCCCGAGCGAAACAGAGATCACCGCGCTGCGCACCGGCGTAGCACTCGTTGACCGCTCTGAGCGAGGCCGGCTCGCGCTCAGCGGCCCGGACTCGAAGGCAGCGCTCAATGCAGTCGTAACGAACGAGATTGCAGAGCTCACCGCGGGGAGCGGCTGCTTCGCCGTCTGCTGCACCGCCAAGGGCCGAATGCTCGGCGACCTGCGCGTGCTCGACAGCGGCGATGAGCTGCTGCTCGATATGGAGCGATGCGCGCTGCAGCCGATTTTCGACGTGATCCGCCACGGCCTAGTCGGGTATGAGGCCGAACTGCATAAGCGCACGCTTGCCACGAGCCTATTTTCGCTCCTCGGGCCGCAGGCTCGGAGCGCGACCGGCGCCGACGCGCTCGGCGTAAACGAAGACGACAACGTTGCCGCCCAGATCGCTGGCCTTCCTGTCCTGCTTATCGCAACGAACTCCGGCGTTGACGTTCTCTGCTCTGCCGACTCCAGTGACGCGGTGCGGGCCGAGCTGCTTGCCGCGGGCGCGACCGAGGCGGGCGAACCGCTCGCCGAGCTGGCCCGAATCGAGAGCGGTCGCCCGCGCTACGGAGTCGACCTCGACGAGAGCGTGATCCCGCAAGAGGGTGGACTCAACGAGCGCGCCGTCAGCTTCACGAAGGGCTGTTACGTCGGGCAAGAGACGATCGCGCGGCTCCACTACCGCGGCCGGCCGAACAGGCGGCTGTGCATGTTGAAGCTGAGCGGCGAAGCCGACCCTGGCGCGGTGCTAAGCACCGACGAGCGCGAGGTTGGAACGCTCACGAGCATCGCCCTATCTCCCGAAGAAGGATTGATCGGTCTTGCACTAGTTCGTCGCGAAGCCGACGACGGAACGACCGTCAAGGTCGGAACTGGAGCCGTCGAAGCCGAGATTTTTGGCGCTAAGAGCGAGTAATGATCGCGATCCGGCGAAACCCTCCGAACCGAGGGGTACAGTCACGCGATCATCAAGCTGGAGGAGGATGACTGCTGTGACTACGACCGCCCCGCAACCAAAGACCACACTCGACCCGCGCGTACAGGCTGCGTGGGAGAACTACCGGGACGACCTCCGCGACCTAGACGGCAGCGCCTACGAGCGAGCCGAGACAGAAGCGTGGAAGCGTCTGCAGGCAGATCTCTTCGAGCTGGCCGACGAAGCCGCCGACGAGCGCAGCAGCGTCGGCCTTTAACCGTCGGTTAGAGTTCGCTTCAGCGGCGCCCACCCGCGCCGATTTGATCGCCATGCCTAAGCCGATGCGCAAAACACCCTTCCTTCTGATCCTGCTGGCCGCTCTCCTAGTCGCTGGCTGCGGTACTAAAGAGCGGACAGCTAATGAGCTGCGGCCGCCCGTCCCGATCCAGCTGAACGCATCGCTCATGCCGAAGAAGATTTCGATCTCGCCAAAGCAGATCGGCGGTGGCCCGGTGACGCTTATTGTGAGCAACCTGACCGGGATCGACCAGCGCATCACCTTTGGCTCCAATTCACCTTCGGGAACTTCAGACCTTCGCCTCGACAGTCAGAGCGCGACGATCGCACCCAACGACACTGCTCTGATGAAGGCCGACCTAACCGACGGTACCTACACGCTCTCCGTTCAAGACGACTCGATTCCGGCCTCGCTGCTCAACGTCAGCGGTCAGCGGCCATCCGGGCAGAACGATTTAATGCTTCCCTGAACCGCCGCCCGGCAGCAAATAGTGGAAGTTCGGGCCGATGATCCAGCAGAGATAGCCGAGCCAAAGATCGCCGGTAAGCAGCACGAGCGGGATCGAAATAACGAATCCCAAGATCACGGAGATCCCGTCAATGCGATCGGCTTTGCGCTCGGCGGCGCTCGGCTCGCTGGTCAGCAGCCCTGCCCGCGTCGAGTGCTCCGCGAGTACAACCGAAGCAATGATCGAGATCGAGATCGCTGATGCATAAACGGCGAAGGCCGTCGAATCCTGGAAATCGCCTAACAGCTGGGTCGGGTAAGGGATAAAGGCGACCGTCGCGAGGTAAACCAGGTTGATCGCAAGAAACGGGCCGTCAACCGCCTTCAGCGTGCCGCAGAACTTGTGATGGCGGATCCAAAAACTGCCGATCACGGCGAAGCTGATCAGGTACGACATCAGCTCACCCTCGCGTGACTTGAGCGCCGTCCAAAGCTCACCGCTGGAACCGACTTGGGAGACCTGCGGGACGCTAATGCTGAGCACAAGGAGCGTCAGCGCGAAGGCGAAGATCCCGTCGCTCAGCGAGATTGTGCGACTGAGGTCATAGGCCTTCATGCGCTCACTGTTCGTATCTGACTCGCTCTCCACCGCGGCTAAGTATCGGCGCCACCTCGGACTACTCAGCTCGGGAAGTCAGATTCGCCGCGCGAGCCGTATTATTGGCGCCATGACCGTTGACCTCTCCGCAATCACCGATGTAAGTACCGAACCGGGCGAGCTGCCCAAGACGATGACCGCCTGGGTCATCCGTGAGGAGCGCGAAGGCGAGCCGATTGACGCCTTCCAGCTCGAAGAAGTCGACACACCAGAACCTGCTGCCTTCGAGGTAGTGGTTCGCGTGATGTCAGCCGGCGTCAACTTCAACAACGTCTGGGCTGCGCTCGGCAAGCCTGTCTCCGTCTTCAAGTCCGGCGATCACCCTGAGTTCGGCCATCACATCGGTGGATCTGACGCCTCTGGGATCGTCTGGAAGGTCGGCGCCGGCGTTACGCGCTGGAAGCCCGGCGACGAGGTCGTAGTGCATTGCAACCAGGCCTCCTACGAGGACGTTGAGGTTCACGGCCTCGACCCGCTTGCTGCCCCTTCGCAGAAGATCTGGGGCTACGAAACAACTTGGGGCTCGTTCGCTCAGTTCACCAAGGTTCAGGCACAGCAGCTGCTGCCGAAGCCAGCTGCGCTGTCATGGGAAGAAGCAGCCAGCTACGGCCTCACATACTTCACCGCGTACCGCATGCTGCTCGACCGCGCGAAGCTCCAGTCGGGCCATCGCGTGCTTATCTGGGGCGCGGCCGGCGGCCTTGGCGTATTCGCCACGCAGCTCGTTAAGGCTGCAGGCGGCCAGAGCGTTGGCGTTGTCTCATCCGACGGCAAGGGCGAGCTGATCAAGCAGCTTGGCGCAACCGATTACATCGACCGCCGCGAGTTCGCGGGAATGATGCGCACCGGCAACGAGACGCCGGAAGAAGAGAAGGAGCGCTTCGCCGTAAGTCGCGCATTTGCCAAGCGCGTCAAGGAAATCCTCGGCGACGCGCCCGACATCGTCTTTGAGCACGTTGGTATGGCGACATTCCCTACCTCCGTCTTCACCGTCAAGCCGTTCGGCAAGGTCGTAATCTGCGGCGCCACCTCGGGCTTCAATCTCGACTTCGACGTCCGCTACCTGTGGATGCGTCAGAAGGAGATTCTTGGCTCCCACTTCGCCAATGCTTGGGAATGCACGAAAGCCAACCAGCTGATCGATGATGGCCTGATCAAGCCTGTGCTTTGGAAGACGATGGGCTTTGAAGACGTCGCCAACGCCCACCAGCTGATGCACGAGAACAAGCATGCTGGCAAGATCGCTGTTCTCGTCGGGGCCGAGGAGGAGAATCTTGGTCGTAGCGGCGAAACCCCAGCCGAGCCGCCGGCAATTCGAGCAGAGGTAGGCGCCTAATGACAAGCGTTGTAGATATTCCCTGGTACGCAAATGGCTTTCGCGGCGACGCATTGGAAAGCGCGCTCCGCGACGTTGCCCCGACCGCACTCCGCTACGGCGCAACCGCTTGGGCCGTTCACCGCAGCCGCGACGACCGCTACAAGTTCACGCAGATCGCCCAGTTCGAAGACAAGCTCGACTTCGAGCGCTGGTGGTCAGGCCCAGAGATGATCGAGTTTCGCGCAATTGCCTCGGGCTGGTACCAGGTGCCGGTCTTCTACGCGTGGAACGACCTTGTCGGCGAGGGGCGCATCAGCCCTCAGCCACCGCACAATGGCGGTGAGCCAAACGGGAACGGCCCAATGCCAGAGCCCAACGATGACGCGGTTATAGAAGTTGCGGCCGGGAGCTAACTAACGACGTTAGCCCTGCTCGAGCGGGGCCATCGTAAGGCCAGCGTCGCGCAGCTGTTCCCAGTAAAGCTCGGCCGCTTCTTGGTGCCCGCTCCAGACGATTGAAAGGCCGCGGTTGTGAATCTCGTCGGCGAGCGAGTAGCCGCCTTCGAGCGTTACGCCCGGCAGCGTGCGCGCGAGCGCGCCTGCCACGCCGTCAAAGGTGTTGTGGTTGTCGTTGCGGACGATCACGCGCCACTGGCCGCCGATTCCGGAGCCAGGGCCTTGTGTGCGCGGGAGTTCAACTGTTTGCGACATCGCTAAAAAGCCTAGCTGCTGCCTACTCTTCGCGCTGCAGTAGTGCTCGCTTCAGTCCGGCGTACCCGTCCTCGGAGCGCATCACGGCAAAGTAGCCGGCTGCTACCTCCTCGCTGGCCGCGCCAACGAGCCACTCGCGCTGCAGGGCCGCGTAGGCCTCAGCGTCGGGCGCCTCCAACGCCCATGCGGGCGCCCGCGCAAGATCTTCGCGCAATGCGTCTAGCTGTTCGCCTACGTCGTCGTGAACGCCAAAGTGGGTTACCGCTAGTCGCTCAGGCTCGACGCTCTCAATCAGCTCGATCGACCGTTCCCAGCCAGCAAGGTCAATCTCCGGCGGCGGAGTTGGCGCGAGTACCGGGCCGCCAAGCCGGCGCACACCAGCTACGTCGCCGCTGAAGAGCGTGCCGCTGGGCTCATGCAGGTAGGCGATGTGGTTGCCCGAGTGGCCGGGTGTGTAGAGCGCGCGCCAATCGCCGATCTGCTCACCGCCGCTGAGTACCCGAACGCGCTCCTGCGGCACCGGCAAAATCGTGCCCCAGAGCCGCTCCATGTCGTCGCCGTAGATCCGCGTTGCGCTGGCGATCAGCCGCTCAGGATCAATCACATGCGGCGCGCCGCGTTCGTGTACCCAAACCTCTGTCTCCGGCCAAAGTTCGACCAGCGCGCCGGTCGCAGCAGCATGGTCAAGGTGGATGTGCGTGAGCAGGATCGCCCTCGGCGCCTCTCCCCCAAGAGCATCGATAACCCGCTGGCTACTGACCTCTGGCCCGGGATCAATGATCACGTCGCCCTGGCGGTAACAACAGATCGACTGCTCGCGGCCCAGATGTTGCAGATCGATCACGTCAAGCTCGGACACGGCTCCGCAGCATACAATCGGGCAATGGACCCACGCCTACCAGAACCAGATCGCCCGTGGATGATCCGCACCTATGCGGGTCACTCCACAGCAGAGAAATCAAACGAGCTTTACCGCTCCAACCTTGAGAAGGGTCAGACCGGCCTGTCGATTGCTTTCGACCTGCCAACACAGACCGGCTACGACCCCGATGACCCGATCGCCCGCGGCGAGGTCGGCAAAGTCGGCGTTCCCGTGGCCCACCGCGGTGACATGGAGGCGCTGCTCTCGGGTATTCCGCTGGCGAAGATGAACACCTCGATGACGATCAACGCCACCGCCGCCTGGCTGCTGGCGCTTTACATCGCCGTCGCCGAGGAGCAGGGCGCCTCACAGGCAGAGCTGACCGGCACAACGCAGAACGACATCATCAAAGAGTTCCTTGCCCGTGGCACCTACGCCTTCCCACCGGCGCCGTCGATGCGACTGATCGCCGACATGATCGCCTACACCGTCGAGCACGTTCCACAGTGGAACCCAATCAACATCTGCAGCTACCACCTGCAGGAGGCCGGCGCCACGCCGGTTCAGGAGATCGCCTTCGCGATGAGTAACGCCATCGCCGTGCTTGACGCCGCCTCTGAGCGCGTCGCGCCTGAGCGGATGGGCGACGTCTTTGGCCGAATCTCGTTCTTCGTCAACGCCGGCATGCGCTTCATTGAGGAGCACGCCAAGCTGCGCGCGATGACGATTCTCTGGGACGAGATCGGCCGCGAACGCTACGGCGTCACCGACGAGCGCAAGCTGCGGCTGCGCTACGGCGTGCAGGTCAACTCGCTCGGACTGACTGAATCGCAGCCTGAGAACAACGTGCCGCGAATCGTGCTCGAGATGCTCTCCGTCACACTTGGCCGCGACGCCCGCGCCCGCGCGATCCAGCTACCGGCATGGAACGAGGCGCTCGGCCTGCCGCGGCCGTGGGACCAGCAGTGGTCGCTGCGAATCCAGCAGCTGATGGCGTACGAGACGGACTTGCTCGAGTACCCCGACATCTTTGAAGGCTCGGTGGTGATGGACGGACTGGTCGCTGAGCTGCTCACCGGCGCCCGCGCCGAGATCGAGGTCGTCGCAAGCCAAGGCGGCGCCGTTGATGCGGTCGAGTACATGAAGGGCGCACTCGTTGACAGCCACCGTCAGCGGATGCGGCGGATTGAAAGCGGCGAACAGACCGTCGTTGGCCTTAACAGCTTCACGGAGACCGAAGAATCGCCGCTGATGGCTGGTAGCGACGGCGGAATCTTGACTGTTGACCCGGCGCTGGAGGCCGAACAGGCAGAGGCCGTCCGCGCTTGGCGAGCGCAGCGTGACGCCAGCGCCGCCGAGGCCGCCATCGCAGAGCTAACGCGCGTTGCCGCTGACGCGAGCGAAAACATCATGCCAGCGACGATCGCTGCTGCGAAGGCTGGAGTGACAACCGGCGAATGGGCCGCGGCGCTTCGCAGCAGCTTTGGCGAATACCGCGCGCCGACCGGCGTCAGCGGAGGCGCCAGCGGCAGCAGCGACGAGTCGCTCACCGAGCTGCGCGGTGAGGTTGACCGCGTTAGCGACGCGCTTGGCCGCCGAATCAAGATTCTGGTTGGTAAGCCTGGCCTCGACGGCCACTCCAACGGTGCCGAGCAGATCGCCGTTCGTGCTCGCGACGCAGGGATGGAGGTCGTCTACGAAGGGATTCGCCTCAGCCCCGAGCAGATCGCCACCAGCGCGATGCAGGAAGACGTCGATGTTGTTGGCCTTTCGATCCTCTCCGGCTCACACCGTGAGCTGATCCCAGCCGTGATCAACGACATGGCCAAGCTTGGCGTTGACGCGCCAGTGGTTGTCGGCGGCATCATCCCTGACGCCGACCTGCCCGAGCTGAAGGCTGCTGGAGTGGCGGGCGTCTATACGCCGAAGGATTTTGAGATCACTTCGATCATCGGCGACATCGTCCGGCTCGTTGCCGAGCGCAACGGGATTAACGCCGCCGCATGATTGGCTCGCAAATTGGCCAGCTGGCGGCAATGTTTGTCGCACTGGTACTCGGCACGTTGTTTGCGCTCCTTTTCGGCGCAACGAACCTTGCTACCGCTCTCACTTTCGGCGAGATGGCCTTCGCGGCGACGCTCGTTTGGATACTCCTGCGAGCCCCGGTGAAGGATTCTCGTTAACGAGTTGGTAACCTAATAAGCAGAGTTCTTACCGGCGCAGGGTCAGATGCCCGCGCGCCCGACGCTTGGAGACTTAGATCATGACCAGCATCCACACAACCCTTGCTTATCTCGACGCTGGTAGCGGCTCGATGATCGCGCAGATTCTGGTCGGCGGCTTCGCTGCCGCTGGCGTCGCACTCAAGATGTATTGGAAGCGCATCAAGGGCTTCTTTGGCCGCGGCGACGATGAAGAGGCTTCGACAGTGGCCACGGCCACGGCTGACAAGCCAGCCGACCACCACACGCCGCAGTCCTGACTTGAGTAGCGAAGGCGCGGCCGCGGAGACCGCCGAGCCCACCGAAGCCAACAAGTGGCCCTCCTGGTGGGTTCTTGGCCTCCAACTCGCAGCGCTTTGGTCGCTGGGCCTAGTCCGCCCGCTGTTTGACGTACTCGGAACCGACGAAGCCTTCTTCGTCGCGCGCGGCAACACGCCCGGCGACATCCTGATCTTCGCGATCGGCCTTACCTTCGTGCCGCCGCTAGTGCTTACGATCGTGGAGCTCATCGTTGGCGCTGTATCTGCGCGCGCGGCGCGGATCGTCCACCTCGTGTTCGTAGCCTTACTGGCGGCCTTGCTGGCGCTTCAATTTGTCAAAGGCGCGATAACAGCCGCGCCGCTGGCTTTTGTAATTTCGTTGGCGATCGGCGCGCTCGTCGGCTGGGGCTTCTGGAAGACGCCAGCAGTTCGCAGCTTCCTGACAATCATCACGCCTGCATCGTTCATCTTCCTAGCACTGTTTATCTTTGCCTCGCCGGTTACCGACGTGATCATGCCTAGCAGCGAAGGCTCCGGTGCATCAGGCGCCGCCGGGCAGTCAGGCAACTCAACGCCCGTCGTGCTGGTCATCTTCGATGAGTTTCCCCTGGCAGCGCTACTCAACAAAGACACCTCAATTAACGCGGCGCGTTTCCCGAACTTCGCCAAGCTTGCGGCGGGTTCAACTTGGTACAAGAACGACACAACCGTTAGCGACTCAACCTTCTCCGCTGTCCCAGCGATATTGACTGGTAAGGCGCCGCCCGACAATCTGCGCGAACTCTCCTACTCGCAGATCAACGACCTGTACCGCAAGAACATCTACACGATGCTTGCGGCCAGCCACCGCATCACCAACGTCGAAGCGATCACCCACGTATGCCCGCCGGCGCTCTGCGTGCCGCGAGCGGTCGGTGACGCACAGACCCGCCTGAGTGCTCTGTTCAGCGACCTCTCTGTCGTCACAGGCCGCACCGTGCTACCGCAGTCGCTCGCCGACCAGCTGCCATCAGTTGACGCTACTTACGGCGACTTCTCACCGGCCACGTCGGCTCAGGTTGACCGCAAGGACCGAAAGAACGCGAACCCCCACGCCCGCTTTGATGGCACGCCGGCGATTGCCGAAGTCCCGGGTGCGGCTGCAAACAACAACGGTCTTCGCCAAGTCGCGCAGCTGCAGAACTCGATCTCAGGGGCAGGGAAGCCGCCGCTCTACGTGATGCACCTGCTGATGCCACACGTCCCTTGGCGCTTTGGTCCAACCGGCGACCAGTACTTCCCTAATGGCACCGATGCGCCAGGGCTTGACCATCAGATCTGGACAACGAACCAGTACCAGACTGATGTAGCCCTCCAGCGCTTCATCATCCAGACCGAATTCACCGACAAGGTGATCGCCAGCGTGATTGGCCGGATGAAACGAGCAGGGATTTGGCAGCGGTCGCTCTTCATCGTCACGGCGGACCACGGCGTCAGCTTCCGCGCCGGCGGCTCGCGCCGCCCAGTAACGCAGCAGAACCTCCCCGAGCTCGCGAACACACCGCTTTTCGTTAAGTACCCAGGCCAGCAGAAAGGCGTGGTTAACCTGAGCCCGACTCGCTCGATCGACATTGCGCCGACGGTCGCCAAGGTCACCAAAACCGGGCAGCGTTACAAGTTTGATGGCGTGCCGCTCGACGAGCGCCAGCCGAACTCAATCGTCTCGGTGCGCAACGGAATTGCCGGGCACCGAGTTAGCGCGCCGTCCGGCAGCGTGATTGCTCGCCGCAATGCACTCGTCCGCCAGTGGACCACGCTCTTTCCTGGTGGGCTCGCCTCCGTCTATCGGCTTGGGCCAAACCAGCAGCTGATCGGACGCAGCGTTGCGTCGCTCTCAGCAGGCAGCGCCAGCGGCTCAACGACGATCAAGTTCCCCAACCTCTACTCCCACATGAACCCGGCCAGCGGCGTGTCGCAGATCTACCTGATCGGCGATACAAACGGTGTGGCTGCCAACCAGCCACTCGCTGCAGCCGTTGATGGAAAGATCGTCGCTGTTGGGCAAAGCTTCAATTCGCCTTCGGGGGTGCAGTTCTCAATCATCTTGCCGCCGGCGAGCTTGCGCGGCAGCCATGCACTGGTTCAGCTCTACTCGGTCTCCGGCGGCTCGTCGATCGGGCTGCTGGGCAGCGCTGGCCACTGATCAGCATCGGCGCCAGCGATAGCCTCTGAGCGATGGAGCGCGAACGGATCGGCTTTATCGGCCTCGGCATCATGGGCTCGCGGATGGCCGCCAACCTCGCAGCCGCCGGTTTTGAGCTGACGGTTTGGAACCGCACTACGGCAACAGCTGAGGCCTGGGCGGCAGAGCACGGCGCGAGAGTCGCGGCGACCCCAGCGGAGCTGGCCGCTGAAAGCGACGTAGTAATCAAGATCGTCGTCAACGGAGAGCAGGTCGAGGAGATTCTGGTTGGCGAGCACGGAGTTATCGCTGGCGCCCGCGCCGGCATGCTCTGCATCGACATGTCCACGATCTCGCCGCAGATGGCGCGCTCGCTTGGAGAGCGTCTCGGCGAGCACGAGATCGCGTTCATCGACGCGCCGGTCACTGGCTCGTCGCCGGGCGCCGAGGCTGGAACGCTGACGATTATGGCCGGCGGTAGCGAAGCCGACCTGAAGCGCGCCGCCCCAATCTTCGACGTGCTTGGCGTCAAGACCGTTCACTGCGGTGAAATCGGCCAAGGGCAGACGATTAAGGTGATCACCAACGCGATCGCCGCCAGCAACGCTGCCGTGCTCGCGCAGGCGTTGATCGTCGCCCGCGGCGCAGGTGTTGACCTGGCAGCGCTCTCCGAAGTGATCTCCGGCGGCGCCGCCGACTCGCGGATGGCGGAACTGAAACTGCAGCCGATGATTGAGCGCACGTACAACACGCTCTTCCGCCTCGACCACATGATCAAAGACGTCGATCTAGCGCTCAAACTCGCAGCCGACGAAGGAATTCCGTTTGACTACGCAGCTCGAACCCGCGAGCTCATGGCCGAGGCTTCAGCTGAGGGCTTTGGCGACGTTGACTTCGCTGCGCTTTATGAAGCGCTGCAGGCCCGCGCCGACGGTGCGCCTTGAGCCAGCGGGGCACCGACGCTCGTCCGGTTATCCTCCCCAGCGTGGAGCGCGAGCAACTAGTTGACGGCCACGGCCGCAGCATTGGTGATGTACGGATCTCGGTAACCGACCGCTGTAATTTCCGCTGCCAGTACTGCATGCCGGCCGAGGGCCTGAAGTGGCTTGAGCGCTCGGCGGTGCTCGACTTTGAAGAGATCACGCGGATCGTTGGCCTGCTCGCTTCAATCGGCGTTGGCGACGTTCGCCTGACCGGCGGCGAGCCGCTGGTGCGAAAGGACTTCCCAAAGCTGGCGGCAATGCTGGCGCAACTGCCGGGCGTGAATGACCTCTCGGTCACCACCAACGGCTTCCTGCTCGGCCGCGACGCGGAGGCACTAGTGGCGGCCGGCGTGAACCGATTCAACATCTCGATTGACTCGCTCCAGCAGGACAAGTTCTACGAGCTAACGCGCCGCGACGCGCTGCCGCAGGTGCTCGAAGGGCTAAACGCGCTGGCCGCGTTCCCCGAGGCCCACCCGATCAAAATTAACGCCGTCGCGATCCGCGGCTTCACCGAGGATGAGATCCCAGCCTTCGTCGACTTTGCTCGCGAGTTCCCGTTCGAAGTGCGCTTCATCGAGTTCATGCCGCTTGACGCCGACCATGCTTGGGAGCCAGAGAAGGTTTTGAGCGGCGCTGAGATCCTCGCCGCGATCAACGCGATTCACCCGCTCGAGGAGCAGCCGCGCGAGCCGAGCGCTACGGCCAAGGTTTATAACTTCGCTGACGGCAAAGGAAAGATTGGCCTGATCAACCCAGTAAGCGAGCCGTTCTGCTCCGACTGCAACCGAATTCGCTTGACAGCAGAAGGCAAGCTGCGGACCTGCCTCTTCTCACTGCACGAAACAGATCTGCGCGAGCCACTGCGTTCAGGCGCCAGTGACGACGAGCTGATCCAGATTGTCCGAGATGCCGTTTGGCGCAAAGAGCTAAAGCACCACGTCGGCGAGCCGGGCTTTATTCAGCCTGCTCGGACGATGAGCGCAATCGGCGGCTGACCTCTTTTAGCTGCTCGAGGTCGTTGACGTTGAAGCTGGCCTCGGCCGGCACGTCGATGAGCGTTGGCGTCAGTGCCATCACCTGCTCGGTCATCGGACCGTCGGTGTCGAAGCCGAGCATCAGCTCGAGCGCGGCAGGCTCGTAGCGAGCCAGCAGCGGCTGAGGGCGGCCGGCGGCGCTCGCTAGGACGGCAACGCTGCCTTCAGCGTCGGCA